>ERZ1292632.3551-Hain-H43-01um-R2-3551-length-11872-cov-6_pt1 | contig 11872 bp, 24 predicted proteins | sample MGYA00564407_ERZ1292632 | MGnify/ENA primary metagenome ERZ1292632 (study PRJEB36523, sample SAMEA6512637) | groundwater metagenome | collected 2019-01-08 | study: AquaDiva: Metagenomics assemblies of 32 groundwater samples
GCTCCCTATTTGCGCCTCGTCCTCGATTTGCGCCCAGTTCCCGATTTGCGCCTCGAATACGACGACGCCATTTTCGAGAATTCGGATATGTCCGTCCTTGCGAAGCTGATCCTTAATGTTCTTCCATAGTCGATATTTCATGCGCTTATCTTCCCCCTCTATCGGCGGCGGCGAGGGCTTTCTGCGCTTCGGCCACTGCCTTGCAAATTCGAGCGATCATTCGCGGCCCCGTATCCTCTGCTTTTTCGCTGTTCACTATCGTATGCGGCGGGTACCACGAAATCCACGGGTCGTTGCTTCCCTTGAGGTTTTCAGCCTCATCGTCAGGAAGCGGAGTCACAAACGCATCGACCAAGCCTCCTAACGCCTCCACAAGCCGCGCCTCCCTTTCCTGCAACTTGTCGAATTCGTCTGCGCGGATGTATGGCGTTTTGCAAAATGCGTCTGGCGAAGTTCCCCAAAGGCTTTCTGCGACAGGCATGATCCCCGCCCAAATCCTCTCAGGCATCAACTGGCTAGTGGTTGTTTCGTTCATCTCTCCTCCTTATCTGTCCCCTGGTCGCTTACCTGTCTCTCTTGCGCGGTTTCGGGGGTTTCGGATTGTTTTTTGTAATGTCCAGACAAGTAGTGATCTCCTGAATCCGAACCACTACTACAAGGCCCGGAGGTTTTCCGGCAGTCCGATAGCTTGGGCGGTTTCCGTTTGAGCCATCCGAAGGAGATCACCCAACGAGTGCCGCTGTAGACCCTGCGAACTTCATGCTCGACTTCGGACGACTCAAACCAAAACACCTTGACGATGCCAATATTCAGATTTGGCGATTCCTCCGCGTTTGCCAATGGATTGTCGGTTATGAACCTTCCGCCTGTATGCGGGATCGGCAAAACGATATTGACTCGGAAATGCACAAATCCATCAGGCGCGGGGTCTTTGTGCGGCGGGATGTACGCTCCGGTTGGATACTTGAGTAAGTAGGCGTCCGCCATCAGCTTGTCCGACAACATCAGCGGCAGAATCCAATAGCCCGTATCGGCTCGACCTTTTGACCATCTAAATAGCTTCATGCTTGTAATCCTCCACGAAGTAGGAATCTCGCGCCAGCGTCTCTGCCAAAGAAGAAAGCCATTGTGATCCACATCGAGAAGCGAACGAGGATGTTGAGGTTCATGGCTTCACCAATCCACACGCTTTCAAAAGGGCGCGGCGGACGCGGGTGCGGCAGTAGTTGCCTCGCTCGGAGAGATTTCGATTATCGGCGGCAGCTATGATCTTGTTGGCGACTCGTTGCTGTAGCTTCATGTGGCTGTCGGCAATGCTCCAATGGACGCCAGAGACGGCTGCAAGCGGACATTGATCGCCCATTCTAAGTCGCCCATGTTCTTGGAGTTCCCATTTTCTCGGCGTCTTTTCAAGTTCAATCAAGAATTGTTTATAGGTCACGCCCTCACCCGATTCCTTCGGTCTAGCCTTTCGATCCAGGCCGCTAGTTTTTGAGTCCATGTCTTTACTGTTTTCGCCGAATACTCACTCCATTGCTGTTTCGCCAAAGGGACCAAAAAGTGCGGCAGTTCTGGATCGGTGAGGACGGATTCCATGTTCAGCGCGGCTCCTTCAAAGTCGTTTGTGCGAAGGCAGATGTGTGCGAGGTTCCAATGGTGGAGGTAGTTCATGCGACATCCTTCGGGGAATAGTCAGCCGTTCCCAACAAACCGCAACTGATCGCTTTGCATAGATCGGAATGCTTTTGCCCTTCGCTCGTTTGCCATTTCGACTCACAAAGCAGACTGCAAACGTGAGGTCGAGCGGCTTCGAGAAGGTCGCGAAGCACGTCCCTTTCTTCTTCGATGGTGGCGATAGTGGTTTTCTGTTGCGCGTTTTCTTCCTCCAACAGATTGATGTTTTGAATTGCCGCCGTCAATGCCATCAAACAACCTCCAACCCGAGGGCTACAGCGCGTTTGTTCCAGCTTTTGACCGCCACTTCTTCTTCATCGTCCGTAAGTGGCCCGCTGGCATCGCAAACGGTACAAACTATCGCAAGGTATTCCGTGCACCCGTCGAAAGCGTGGACGCGCAACTTGTCTGATCCGCAAAACGGACAAGGTTTCAAATCTTCGATTTTCATAGCTAGTAATCCTCCTCCAAGTAGTAATTTCGCGCAAGCGTGTTCGATAAAGAAAATCCCGTGCAGTCCTTCGATGCGCGACAGGCGGATGTTTCGAGGGTGTTCATAATCCAGCCGCCATTTCTGCGCCGATCAGGCAACATCTCAACGTCGCGAGTCTATATCGAGAACTCTGATCGACCGTTCTGATACCCAAAGTACAGTAGATCAAAGCTACCATCTTCGACCTCAATGAAGTTTCCGCCGCCGAAACCGTGTCGTTTAATCATCCAAGCTCCTTGAGTTCTGCCTGGGACTTCGCCAGTCGTAAAGTATGTTCGAGTGCGTGAACCGCCGCAGATTCCATCCGAAGGTCGTAGGTCTGCACGTCTTTCGAGACGTAGACGGCTAGATGTCCGTTCAGGGATTCGATCTCCCAACTGAACCGATCTTCGCCAACGATGCGGACGTACCAGCAAAAATCTCCGATAGCTCCCCAAGGGAGTCCAGCTTGCTTCAACGCTTCGTCGGCGTCGAAAGCCTTTCCGATCATATCCGCTACTTTTTGAATTTCGTTTTCTGATTCTTTCATATCGTTTTCATCCTCACGTTCGATCTTCGCTCGATCCGGTTCGTTGAACGAACTCCGCCGACGTTGCTCCGATTCGATAGCTCATTATACACGATTTCGACAAAAGAAACACATCCGACGGAAATTATGCTAAAATGATTCATGCCAAAGCAATTCTGCAAGGTCGCCGTAGCCGCCAAGAGGTTAGGAATATCCTCTGCGATGGCACGAGCATATTTTGACACGGGGCACCTGAAAGGGTATCGGACTCCGACCGGGCTGGTGATGATCGAATCCAATTCCGTCGAGAAGATGATCGCAAACGGCGCGCAGCCGAAACAAAAAGAGGCCGAATGAGGTCGCGCATCCCAAAGGAAGACGCGATCAGATTAAAGCCAGAAATCGTTGAAAAAGCCCTCAAAGTACATAACGCAGGAACCTATATAGGTATTTCTAGGGAGTACGGAGTGCATCGAGATACGGTTTTGAAGTGGTTGAAAGAAGCATTGAAGGAGGAAACGAAGTAGATGTCCCATTATTTGGTTACAGACAAAAGCCGAATCACCAAGCAGTCGAAGCGACAAGTGATTATGGCGTCTGACGTGGAACTCGTAAACAACGTGATTCGCTCAAAGACGGTCGGAGGATTTCCGCGAGAAGTGGTTTCCAGGGTTCAGGACGATTGCGACAAAACAGGAATTGGAGTTATGCGCGTCGCGCCACCGGACTTCGCTCACAATCCAATGTCGGAAGGCGCGAAGGTTCCGACAATCTTGGAGGCGCACGGCTTTAAGCCGCGTCCAAGAATCGAAGACGTGAAATTGCCTGAGACTTGGGGGCAGGTGAATGGGGAGAAGTTCGAGAAGCCGATTCTCTTGCCGTTTATTCAGCGGGTGCCTGATTTTAGGAAGTCACCTTCTGAGTGGGTGGACTGGCGGGAATACTGCCTCTTTTTCGTTGGGTTGTCTGTTGCGCTTTCTATTGCTTTGGGATTCATTTTATTTACGAGGTAACGAGAGGCGAACCGAGATTTACGAACCTCTACTACAAGGCCCGGAGGGGCTTTCATGGCTCAGAGATAGCCATTGAGGAGAACTACAAGTATGGAAGAAAAATTAAGTCTGTCGATCAGCATTGATCGCAAAATCTCCGATGGGAACTACGGTTCTGCCGGAGCATTCATCTCCCTGAGCGGTATCACCGCAGAAACCACTCAGGCCGACATAGACGAGCTTTTGAACGGGGCTGGAGCCTTGGCATACAAAGCTGTCGCATCCAAAGTGAACGAGAAAGTTAAGGAGCAATTAGGCAAATGAGCGATTTTTTAAGCGGAAACGCAGATTCGGTGAAGTTTGAGAAGATCGGGGACAAGATCACGGGAACGCTCGTTTCTATATCTGATCGGGATGATACCGACCCGAACGGAGCAGTTAAGAAGTGGCCTGACGGTGCGGCAAAAAAGGTCTACCTTTGGGAATTGGTGATTGATGACGAACCTCGAACGATGTGGGTTCGAGGGAATCTGGTCAAGGTGCTTCGTGAGGCTTGCGCCGCCGCAGGAGCAAAGGGGATTGGCGATTTGATCGGCTGTAAAGTCCAGGTCATTCATCACGCCCTTGGCGAAGCGAAGTCAAAAGGCTTTGCCCCACCGAAGCTGTTTCAGGCTAAGGTCACTCTCTTGACGCCTGAGGAGCGCGAGGCGACAACAAAGGCTGTCCAAGACGACGATCCTGAGTGCGATCCTTTTGCCGAATGAGTACGACCCATCACGAAATGAGAACGAGTTGGCGAGTTGGAACCGAACTGCGAGAATCCGGGAAATATTCCTGGGTTCTCCCTTCGGGGAAGGTTAAAACCTACGACTCCGTAACATCCGTTCTCAAGCCGCATTTCGCCGCAGGGTTCGCTCAAGTCCAACCGTTCATGGTCGCCAAGAAATGCGCCGAACTGGTCGGCATGGCGAAGCGAAAAGAGAATCATTCCGTCGCTACGGGTTGGGTTCTCGATCCGGTCGAAGGAAGATGGGAGAGGGAATATTCGACCAGAAGCCCCATAGAGGCGTTGGAAGACGTGAACTGGCTTAGATACGAAGGTGATCGCTTCCTTACCCGTGCGGCTCACAGAGGGTCTACAACACACGCTTTGCTGCCTTTATGGGAGATGGGCGTTCGCATGACCCAGGAAGATATTAAGTATTGGGTTCCCGACCACATGGCGGAGAAAGGGTATCTGTGCGACGAGGACGAAACGGTTGGATACTGTTTGGCACTCAATCATTTTCTCCACGAGCATCAGCCGAGGATCAGACTTTCGGAGAAGCCCGTTTTCCACGACGACTTGGAAGTTGCCGGGACGATGGACGGGTACTGGTCGTTCGACGGGAAGTGGTGGGATGTTGCCGACGCTAAGACGAGCGAAGCGGTGAGAGCGGGGTTCGCGGAGCAAGCGGCGGCATACTTCTACGCTAAAAAGATCGGACACCCAAAGCCTGATTGTAAAGGATCGGGGATAAGACGGAAGATGCCAAGGTCGCATGGCGCGATTGTGATTTTGATTCAACCCGAAGGGGTTACGCCGAGAAGGGTAAGGGATTTACCCGCCGCCTGGGAATCGTTCAAGTCGGTGCATAAAATCTACAAGTTCAATAAAGGATCGCTGTTCGAGACGATCAAGGAAAAACGGATTAAGATATGACCGAACCAATCGACAATTACGTTCCACTTCATCCGCCTCAGAAACACGCGGCGATGCTATACGACTTCTACGACGACGTTGAACTCGCAATCAAACAATACTCTCCGAGAGATAAGGCAATCGGAAGATCGTTTACGAAACTGGAATTGGAGCATCGAGAGAAGGTGCTTGCAATCCTCTGGGATAATACTATCTTGAGGGAAGTCGAATGAAGCCGCCATTGACAAAGACCGCCCAGAAAAAGAAGGACACCGAGAAGCGCAAAAAGGTTCGCGCCGCCAAGAAAGCGGTAACCGACCTCGAACAACTACTCGCGTTTGTGTGGCGTTTCATCTGCTACGAACGCGCTGGTCGGAAGTGCGAGGTATGCGGCACGCCCTACGAACGGGGCGATTTCCGGTTGCAGGCGCATCATCTCGTGAAGCGGTCGCAGTCCAAGCGGTTACAACTCGATCCGATGAACTCGATGGCCCTTTGCCCCGGACATCACATGGCGGCAGATCGTGACCCGATTTGGGCGTTGGGGCTGGCGAACGAACTTCGGGGGGTCGGTGAATATCTGGTTCGGGAGCGTCGGAACATGAGCAAAATCCGGGCCGATGAAATCATCTATGGATTGCTTCGGGCCTGTGATTTACACGCGCTTTCTGATCCAAGAATCGACGAATTGCGAACGTACCACGAGAAAAGCGAGTAAAATATAAATGAAATCGGGATCGAGCCGTCGCGTAGGGCAGTAACCCTCTCTGCGGACGGCGGCTGGATTCTGATTTTAGGGTTACACAATGAAACATCACAGTCGAAAAAGCGGGCGTAAACCTTGCGCCCATACAAACTCCAAGGTACATACCTACACCCAAACCGCCCTAATCTGTACCGATTGCGGCGTTCACCTTCCCCGCGATGGCAGTCCTCCGAAAACTGGATGGATGCCCAAGCCGTTCACGCAAGAGCGCATCGACGCTTGGCGAATGTACTACGGCGAACATGAAGGGAAGGCGCTCACCGAAATTCCAGTCGAATATCTGATCGAGATAGTTCGATACACCGAACCAGAAGCCAACGTCCACCGCGCCGTTCAGTTCTTTTTGCGATCTGGCATGGAGGCTGGGCGTGAATCGGTACTTCAAGCTTGACACCGCGTGGGACGCTAGGCCGTGGATTCAGGCACTCTCCGCCGAAGCGCAGAATGTTTGGATAAAGCTCCAATGCTACGTTGCCGCGCACGGACTCGGTGGACGAGTCAATGCGTTGACAACCGCTCATGCCGCTCGAATGTTTTGGGTTGGGGAGGAAACGGTTCGCCAACTTCTTACCGCCGCCGAACTCGCGGGCCAACTTGAAATTTCCACCGATTATTGGATACTCACGACGTGGAAAGATGAACAAGGCGATGTTCAGGCAAAGGAGCGCATGAGAAAGCTTCGAGAACGTAAAAAGGAAGCTGAACTACCCGAACAGGACGTAACGTTACGTAACGTTACACATAAGAAGAAGAAGAGAGAAGAAGAGAAACCCCCTAAGTCCCCCGAGGGATTTTTGTTGCCGGAGTCCCTCGAATCAATCCGAGGCTCCTTCGAGGAGTTAGTGGCTCACCGGAAGGAAATGAAAAAGCCGATGACGCCGCTTGCGCTGTCCAAGGTGGTCAAAACTTGCGAACGATGGGGCGCGGCGGTCGCGGCAAGGCAGATCGCAGAGTGCATCGAGCATTCATGGATGGTTCCATACGAACCAAAATCGAACGGTAGCTTGCCGGGGCGAGACGCCAAAAAAGCAGGGAGTCCATTTTGAAAAACCCTTTACTCGACGCCGCGCTTTGGTACGGTCGTCACGGTTGGCACGTTTTCCCGCTCCACGACACGATGGCGGGGCATTGCTCATGCGCCGATGGTTCGTCCTGCGTTTCGGCAGGTAAGCATCCTAGGTTCAAAGGTTGGCAAGCCGACGCGACGGGCGACCAGAAAACTATCGGAGAATGGTGGGCGCGATTCCCGAACGCGAACATCGGGGGATATTGCAAGGATCACGAAGTTCTCGACATTGACGACGGCGGGGACGAAACGCTCATGCGATTCGAGCCGATCCCGAAAACCATCGAAGTTATGACCCCGAAGGGAGGAACCCATTTGTTCTTTCGACCCGCGCCGGTGCCGATGATGAACGCGGTGAAGCCGGACGGCTACAAAGGGTTGGACTACCGTTCAAAGGGACGCGGGTTTACGGTGCTTCCCCCGTCGAAGATCGGGGAGCGGGTTTGGAAATTTCGCGAAGGGTGCAGGCCCGACGAAACTACGATGGTCGAATGCCCGGATTGGGTGATCGAAGCATTTGAGGACAAAGGCGAATCGGGGAAGAAGATGCCCAAGGCCGGAGTCGGCATCGAAACGAAAGAAGGTGATCGGAACGACCGGATGTTCCGATTCGCTTGCGACCTTCGGAACCGCAACTTCAACGCCGAAATGCTTTACGCTTCGCTGAAAATCCTGAACTCGGAATGGTGTAAACCGCCGTTGCCAGATTCGGAACTTCACAAAATCGCGGAATCGGCTTCGACCTACGCGGTGCCGCCCGAACTGCCGGAGCATGAAGTCGAAATTCCCGAAGTAGCGCGGTGTGGTTGGATTGGGGAATTCCAAACGTCCGGTCGAAAACGTGGGACGCCAAGTGGGTTCTCGCTGATTGACGATAACACGACCACAAACGGGTTCCCCGAAGGGCAGATTGCGACCATCGCGGCATACACCGGAGTTGGGAAATCGGCTTACATGATTCAGGTCGCCGGGTATCTCGCCCAAGCTGGAAATTCGGTGTGCTTCGCAACATTCGCAGACCTCACCGCCGAAGATTTGTACGACCGATTGGTCAAGCAGTTTTCAGGCTGGTACGGTGGCGATCCCCCGGTTCACGAGGATATGCGCGAACGATGGGAAGAAGCCCGAAAGCTGGTATCGAGTTTCAAAATCTACGTTTACGACGCCGCCGACTTGTTCACAGGACATGGCATCGAACGGTTCAGGGATTGGTTCATGCAAAACGACTTCCAGTTCTCGGTCGTTTGCGTGGACTACGCGCAGGAAATCGACGCCGAAGCCCGAAAGCAACTCTCGGAATACGAGACGGCGAAAGCGGTTTGCAAGGTGCTTCGCGCAATGGCGGGTCGAACCCGAATCCCGTTCGTCATCGGCTCCCAAGTTACCGAAGGGAAAGACGGATCGAGGGACATCACGAAAGGATCGAGAATTTGGGAGGAGAAAGCCGCGCTCGTGTTGAAAGTGAAGCTATTGGAGGGAAAAGAATTGGAAAATTCGGACTACCCAGGAATGCAGGATTTACACTTGGCGCATCTCACAAAGAACCGATTTGGCCCGTCGAACTTGCGGAATTATTGGGTGTGGCGCAAGCAGACAATGACCTTCGAGGAATTATGAAAGTCAATCTCACCGCCCTAGCTCAGCGGCTCGGATATACACTCGAAGAACTCCGAACCCCAAACCGTAAACGGGAGTTGGTGGACGCGAGGCAGAAGTTCGCCCTGCACTTGAAGGCAAGCGGCTATCGCCCTGCCGAGATTGCGCGAATCCTGCATCGGGATTGGGGTTCGATCCGTCACTTGCTGAAAGGCAGGAAGCGACAGCCCCCGAAGGTTCATGTACAAAAGCGGTGGGCGTTCAAGTACGATTGTTGCCAACTATGCGGGACGACCGAGAAAAGGCACAAAGGCGGCGGAGCTTGCGCCTATTGCGATGACCTGTGGCGAAGGTGGAATAATCCGGCTTTCCGCGAACGTCATCGCAAAGCAAGCAAGCGGTGGCGAATGGAGAACTGGGATCAGTTCGTGGAATACCGAAAAGGTTGGCGGGCAAAGAACCGCGAGGCGATCAGGGAGTACGACCGCAATTTTTTCGACAAGAAAAAAGGCCGCGAGTTGGCAAAGGAATTCCAAATATCGTCGCCATACTTTTCGGAGTTTTTAGGATGAACGTAAACGAAATTTTGGGGCGACCCTGTTAGGAGAGCGGAAAGGATTAGAAAGTATATGTGGTGCGACAAGCACGATCAAGGGCGGATTTTGCGTCCAACAAAAAACAATCCCCGCGCTCGGGTTTGCCTTAAATGCGATTGTGAAAGCGCGAAGGCTAGATATTGGCGAAAGAAACTTGCGCTTTCCGAAGTTTCGTGTTAAGATAGGGGAGCAAGTAAGAAAGAAACATAAATCCCGTGCCCTTAGCCCCGGTCGCCCTCCTCTCAAGTCACGCCGGGGCAGTTTTTCAAAATGAGCCTAGCCGAATTCAACCGCCTCCTCGCAAAGACTCGAAAGGCCATCGAGGACGCCGAAACGTATTTCGCCAAGAGAGATGCCCAGGTCGCATCGAAGAAAAAAGCTCCCCCCGAATGGCTGAAGCCCGCTTTGAAGTCGATGGAGGAAACGGACGGTGCCTAAGCTCAAAGAATTCGCTGGGAAGGTTTTTGAAGACCTCGCATCGTGGTTGATTGCGCTTATTGTCGTCGGGTTAGGCGGTTGTTTCGTGTACTTCGCGGCAGGTGGCCGATGATCGACCTCGCTTTGCTTCAGACAATTCATAACAAGATGATCGGTAAGTGCAAATATAGGCTAGGCGCGAAGGCCCGGTCTCTTTCGATGGATTCAAACGACATTAGCCATATCGACTGTTCGGGCGATTCTCGCTACCTTGTCGCCAGGGCATCGAATCAAGAACTCATCATTCCTGACGGCTCCATGAATCAACTTGACTATGCCAAAAGATATTGGCGACAGCTTGAAAAGTACGAGGATGTGGAATACGCCGCCAAAGACCCGTCCAGGCTGTTTATCGCTTTCATGGCGCCAACAGAGGAACAGAGAAGGATGAACGCGATGGATGACCGCGCCAGGGGCCGTCACGTATGGCTTCTTAAATCGAACGGGGAAGAAATGCTCACAATCGAATCCAAGGGCGGAAAGGGTTGCACGTCGCAACCTTGGAACCAGTACAAATCGAAATGGTGTTTTGAAATCCCAACGGGCTAAAAATGCGATAATAACCGCAAAATCATCGTTATCAAAGTATGCTTGGACAAATCACAATGACACTTGACACCAGCGTAAACATCGGAAACATTGTCGCGATCATCGTGGCGGGGGGAAGTGTCATCGCTGGGATCATCAAGCAACTCAAGAAAGCCGACGAGCAAGGTCTGGCGATAACGGAGCAAGGCAAAGATATTGGTCAAGTCGTGGTCAAGGTGGATAAACTTGGATTGGACGTTCAGGAAATCAAAATCGGCGCGGCTGTGACCGGAGCCAAGATCGACACATTGAGTTCAGGGCTGAATGACCATGGGGCAAGAATCCGAGACTTGGAAAGAGCGAAGGGGTAGAACATGGGCAGTCGTCATTGCCAATACAATCAGTCTTCTCGCCTTATGTTTCGCCTTGAATGCAAATTGCAAAAACGTGGAATCTTACGACCGCCTGAAAGCCGACATCGAACTAGTCAAAGCCCTCAACCGATTCACGGATAAAATCAAATGAACGATCCAACTTGCCAAGACTTAAAATCAGGTGGCGGATAATGAGTCCAAAAGTTCTCACAGGCTTAATCACGATCGGCACAGCTTTTCTGGCGGCGTGGATTCGTGACTTGAAGGCGTACAAACAGGCCAAGGACGCGAACCCCGAACTCCGGTACGACTTCCTGATTCTCTTAATTTCGCTTTTAGAATCGTTGCAAGCGGGAATCCCCGGAGGCGCGGTGGTTGCAATGGTGACGCCGGATGGCTAACGTGGCGATAAGAAAACGGAGGATAATGAGTAATGGCATTCAGCGTGAAATTGCAAATTGTGGGCGGTAAGCCCGATCAACACTCAGCGGACTATCAAGGCGCAGAGCCAAACGACCAACACCGAACCATCGCGGAGAAAGACCCCATCGACGATTCGGAATTGACCGTATGGCTTCAAGCGGCGAAACTGGTGAACTCGAAGATCGCGGAGCTTGTCCCCGCCAACGACTTCGGACACGTCGAACTTCGCATCATGGATTCCAACCCCTAATGGAACTCTCAACACTCGTCGAAGTCTCAGCCCTGCGCGGTGGATACATCGTCAAAGTGTCAGAAGATGGCGACGAGTGTACGGTTCGAGTTAGGTACACCGCCGAGGACGTTGCCAAATTGGTGATCGAAGCCCTCCACGCCGTGGATACCGAACCCGAAGTACGCGAAGGCGTCGAGAAAGCATTGAAAACCAAGTCTTAGCTACTGGTCACACGCTAGGCCCCGTCTCCAACCGGGGCCATTTTGTGTTTAGACCTAGGCGGCGCGTAGAAGCGCGAGTAGCTTCTTAGCCATTCGGCTGTATGCCGCCGACTTCGACGCCGACCACGCCGCCGCCGACTCCGACGCCGACCACGCCGCCGACTCCGCCGACCACACCGCCGCCCTCGCCGCCGACTTCGACGCCGCCCTCGCCGCCGCCGACTCCGACGCCGACCACGCCGCCG
>ERZ1292632.3552-Hain-H43-01um-R2-3552-length-11870-cov-5_pt1 | contig 11870 bp, 18 predicted proteins | sample MGYA00564407_ERZ1292632 | MGnify/ENA primary metagenome ERZ1292632 (study PRJEB36523, sample SAMEA6512637) | groundwater metagenome | collected 2019-01-08 | study: AquaDiva: Metagenomics assemblies of 32 groundwater samples
CAAGATCAATCACCGATCCTCCTTGACCCTCTCCAAAGTCCCACCAGCGATTAGTTTTTAAATAAATTACTAAAGATGGATTAGCTTCTTTTCTCCAAGGAGCCAGATAGTGTAGAGTATTATGGCCTCGAAGTTTAGGCTCGGCCAAAAAGTTCGAACATGGGATACTTTTTAGCTGATCTAAATCTAAGCTAATACGACTACTATCCAGCTTCCCTGCTATAATTTTAGTCTTCATTTGCCACCACTTTAAAGATTTTATTACTTTGTTGGCTGCAAACTTCGACTTTTCAATCTTCATTTTATAAAACCAATTAACTGAATCATCCATATTACGAAGATAATCTTTGTATAAATAATCGGCTTCATTATTAAAGAACTCAACTAACTCTGACAATTCCAAGATTTTATCCTCACATATTGTTAGGATAGGCTCTTTGCCAAATATTTGAATGTGTTCAGAGAGGGTCATAAATTAGAATTTAACTGACCAATCAGGAGCGCCACCATCTATCATACGCTCTCTGATAACTAAACGAGCTTCTTGGCTTAATGAATTAGCTAATTTACCTTGATTAGAATCATCAAACATAGCTACAATATACATACAGTTATCGCTAATGTTTTCTAAATCCTTAATAGCATTAACCTTGCTATCACGATAACCGCCTGCATTATCATAGGTGTTCCATATTTCTATGGCTTTTTCTTTTATCTCATTGAAGATTTTATCTTCTGGCGCTGTGTAATAAAGCATAATATAAGATATTAATTATTATTATTTTGTTGTCTATAATATCTATTAGAACATAATATAGAACAAAACTTTCTTTTCTTTGATACTGTTTCTACATCCTTTCCACATAATATACAGTTAATTTTAATTTGTTTTCTAAATCGTATATCATATTGTGAATGACATTTAACACAAAGTCTTTGCCAATCAGACACATCTCTCTTATATTCACCACTTATATTAGCCCAATGATATCTTTTAGCTTTTATAGTTTTACAATGTTCACAATATTTAGGTTTCCCCAACTTATTAGCTACCCATTTATGAATAGCAACATAACCCGCTCCCTGCCCTTTCCAATTATATACATTACTTCCCTGATTCCATTTATACCAACAATTCCTTGAACAGGTCTTTCTTCCAGTTCCTCTTGTTCCATCACGACCAGTTAATTCTCCCCTAGAAGTAAAAAATCTTTTTTTACAAATTTTACATATAACAGGGTAAATACCAACTAAATTATCTTTATTAGCACATTTTTTACATTTATTTAAATACCCATCAGCCATTCCTTTATGTTTATAAAATTCATTTAGATCCTTTTCTTCTCTGCATTTAAAACATCTTTTATTTATCATAGTATGCTATTAATTATTATAATTTGATATAATTATAACATACCTCTTTAATTCTATCAATCTTTTTAAAAGACTACATTTTCTATATCAACTCCACTAGTAGATGCTCCCTCCACACCCTCAAGCTCTTCCGATATATCGCGTTTAGCGCAGTTCTTACCACGACACATTATAGAATTCACCCGACCAGATTTTTGCTTTAGATCAGTAAAAGTATTCATTAAATCCCGCCCAAAATTAGATTTAGAAAATGGCTTCCGGCCAACTTCTTGACACCATGTCTTATACTCAGTGTACATTTCATCGTTTGATGTAAACTCCTTGTTATTGATAAAATAGGATTCTCGAAAGAACATAACGGCAGATGATATTTCTCCTTGTAATTCCTCTATGGCAAGGGTAGATTGCTTAGAATACGAAAGATTATATTTGTTTTCCACTAGTCTTTTAGCCCCAACTATTGCCCACTTGACTATGGCCGGAAGTTCTGACTTTAGTTTATCTAGTATAAATATATCTGTCTGAGGATTTTCCCGATCAAACCGCGCGTAGAACGGAATGATTTTAATTCTACGCGTGATACCGTAATTCAAATCTGAAAAAGTTGGTATTTTATTTGAAGCAAAGATAAACTTAACATTTGGCTTAAAGTCGAAAGGGTCTCCGTATTTCCGCTCAGCACTAACATCATTGCCGGTGATTAAGGCTTTAAAGGTATCAGATTTTAAGAACTTAGACTCTTCTTCGTTTGATATGTTTAACTTCTTGCCGATTAAAGCTGGTAAATAGAATGGCCGGACAGTTAGTTTTTCAATATTAGAGTGAACAATAAACTCTTTTCCAATAATTTCCTCAATAATATCCAAAAGTTTAGATTTTCCGTTGGCGCCATTTCCAACTAAAAAGTAAGCAGTTTCTGTTTTAATTTCTGGCAATAAACAATCCCCAAACATTTCCTGAACAAGCGAAGCAAGCTCATGATCGGGTTTTAGTTCACCGGGAGTGACTAGCGAAGTTGCTAAAAATTTATCAAGAATTGGATGAGCATCAGGAAGAGAGTTATAATCAAATGGCAAGTAGAATGTAGTAATTTTTTCCCTAGACTTTTCTTCGGGGAGCCAAGTTTCCGTATTTAATAGGCAATCATTGAAACAAATGTATTTATAAGAGATTTCATCCGTTTGATTTATGACCTGCCAACGCAATTGCCTTATAAAATCTTTGATTAGATTAGCCGTTAATCTGATAGTCGGATAATTAGCAATGCAAAAAGAATACATTTTCTTGCATAAATCTGACTCTGAAATAGCTTGATACCAACCATTAGATTTGAAAAAATAAAAAGTATCCATATTATTTACATACAATAAGTCTTTCATATTATCCTCCTGATCTAAGAAGGAAGCGACTATGTCTTGTGGCTGTAAGGACATATTTATCTATCTTAAAAGAGCTATTCTCCAATAGCTATACCAGTAGATATAGCCAACCATGCTGTGGTGGAGAATAGCTCTTGCAAAACAAATAAAAAACCCCCTAAAAAAAGAGATTTATTTTGTAAGTTTAATAATTGATACAGCATGGTATTACAATTTATTATTGGTAGAGTAATTATATAGTGAAAAATATAGCCCTGTCAAGCCTTTGATTATACTATTGCTCCGGCAATAGTATAATGAGCAGGTCTGGTCTTAATACCCTAGTAACTTGACTATCACCTCCTTCCGAGAAATGCTCATAATACTATTGGTCCGGCAATAGTATTATCAAATTCGCTACCCTCTTGCCATTATATTTTGATTTAACTATCACCTTCTTTCCAAACCTGCTTATCATATAATCTTTGACAAGATTATATGATAAAAGGATACAAAAAAGCACAATCGCCTTGAAATTGTGCTTAGTTGTGCCGTGTCATTTTAAGTTGACGGCAGTCATCAGCTAATTATGCCACTCTTCACACGAGCCATCGCAGTGTTCGTGTATTTGGCATTTTTGCTCTATGCTTTTCTTATATTCTTTCCTGATAATGGCTTCTATGCTGTCCATTTGACGCTTGATTTGAGCTTTTAAGGCTTCATTTGGCGTGCTTTCGTCCAATAGAATGGTAAAGGTGGCATAGAGCTTCCAAAATTCATCGTAGAGAGTTTTAATTAATTGCTGGCGTAGCTTGTCGCTTGTTAATCTATTAGTCGGCATATAAAGCTCCTTTCTTTAGAGCTTCACCGATATTGCTATGGGTGAAAAAGCTCTTTTTCTTTTAGTTTCTGCTCTGTTCCGTCAATTAGATTGTCAATAAAAAATGTTATTCCATCGAAAGCAATGTGTTTTGAGCTTCTTAGGCCACCATTTAAAGCTATAAAGCAATCTAGACCACCCTGTTTGTAAGATAAGCATTTGAAGTGGGATAGATTTTTGATTTGTTTAGACATTATTTTAAGCCCTCCATCTCATAAGCATCGGGTGCAGAAGATATTGCGACCGAACAATCGGACTCATTATATTCCCCGTCTAATATTTTTTGCTCTGCTTCTTCCGTATCATTGGCTTTAATATTTATAGACCATCGCTCTTCCCATACTACATTGAAAGTTTTTAGTTTTGGCATAGTGTTTTTATATAAATTGTTAAGGAGCTATCTATCAAGGCATTTGATAGCTAGAGCGTTTTAATCCGCTTTATTGCCCCTATAAGCTAGTTATAGGAGCTAAAAATTGACTATTCAGCGTTATTAAGCTCCTCCAGTGCTTCAATAAGGTTATCAATGGCAGTTATTGCTCTGTCATTAGCTCTGCCTCGTTCGTTGCCTTGTGGCTCTGCGTTTATTTCGTCGCAAAGCTCTTGTCTAAGAGCTTGTAAGTGATTGATAATGTCCATAGTTTTTAATTAGTTTATTAGTTTACAAAAAACATTTTCAAATTGACTTAAATAATATCCTTTTGTTCTCGCCCGTAAGTCTTTTAGCCCTATAAAATTATTGGTTATAAACGGCTTATAGATTTTATCGATTTTGATTGTCGCCCAGTCGTTATTGCTAGTCGCATTGACTAAAAGTTTTTTATTATCTTTATCGGCTTGTTTGATTATTTCTTCTGTTAATTTAATCCAGCCCTCTGATAGCATTTTCTTTTCGTAATTTTCTTGTGTTTCGTTATACTCTCTTTTGTTATTCAAATACCAAGCTGTTTCTAATACTCTTATATCAAGAAATGCTAAGTCATCTTTTTTATTATAAAGAAACGGCATATTTTTATACTTCATTCCTTTTTGTTCTTTGTATTCTGCGGTTCTAAAAATGAAATCTAATTCGTGTAAATTTTCTCTTATCCAATCCCAACCGTTTGTAGAAGTTCCGTTATAGCCATTTTTAATGGCGTCGTCTATAAATTGTTTAATTTTAATTATCATAGTTTTATTATTTAATTATTTTAACATCTAATTGTTTGATCCCGAATTCCATAGCCTCTTGATACTGGTCAGATGGAAAAGCTATGTCAATTGATTGCGGATGCTTTTTGGCTTTGCGGTCTGCTACTCTATAAATGCCTAAGCCTTTAATTTCAATCAAAGAGCCTAAAGGTAAGAAATTCAAGGCAACAATCTTTTGACCGTTAGCTAAAGCACGGCATAAATCTTCACCAGTAGCTCCAATACAAGGCGTAGCGTCAGTTTGGCGTGGATCGCCTACATTATAGGCGAAAATATCCCGTTCTTGCCAAACTTTTACTGGCTGATAAATAATAGGCTTAACTTGCCACTGATTAGCTGAGGCAATCAGTCCGCCTGTAAATAGGCAAAGAGCAATAAAGACAATCCAATATTCAAAGCTGTCATTTTTAGGTAAATACTTTTTGAAGGTTTTGTTTGTTTTGTAATTCATATTTTATTAAAGTAAAAGCACTCTGATAATTGCGCGTCATTAAGCTTGGCCAATAAATCGCCAAATGTTTCACCTGATAGCTCGGCCTCACTATATCCTAAAACATCAATAAAATAATTGAGTAAGTCGTTGCGTGTTAAATTAGTTTTGTTAGACATAATATTCTATTGACAAATTAAATAAAAATTAGTATAGACATATAAATTTTAATTAAAATGTGGCCTTTATCTAAGATGATATCACAGAAAATTGCTTTTGTCAAAGTTGGAATAGTAGACTTGTGGATAAGTAGAGTAGAGGAATAGACGAAGTGTAATCAGATGTAAACAAATGTAGTCATAGTTTTTTTTTCATCTGTATACATATTTAATCAATAAAACCGCACTCGTAAAGTATAAAATAGATACATTGATATATCTTTTTTCTTCTTTATATATATTTATATAGATAAATAGAGGTTATTATGCTAATATTAGAGAATAAAAGCGGAAAGAGGGTAAAAAAAAATATATATAAAGGTTTAAAACGATTTATATGTATACAGCGTATTTTTTTTCATTTTAGCCCCATTTTTATTGGGTAAAAGTGTATACATAGGGGCTTAAAATGTTTGTTTCTCCCATTTTTATTGGGTAAAGTGATGAGTTGATTTTTTTATGGTAAATTATATAGTATAACAGAAAAGCAGTTAAAGTGTCAAGGAGTTTAGGTAAAAATGTTAAAATTGCTTTATTTGATATATTTAGACAGATTTGTCAAGTTATGGTTTAATAATAAAAAAGAATAGACGGCTTATAATTAAGAGATAATCTATAGAACAGATGATCGGCTATGATAGGTCTTGCGCGAGTGTAGCTTGTTATTCGTTGTCTATTGGAAATATTGGACAATTAGTTAATAACTTTATACCATTTTATAATTTGCTTTGCTTAAAACGCATTTCAATCTATTCATTATAATAAGTATTATACCCATAAACTTTTATTTTAGCTAATCTTAGCCAGTTTATTATTTTTATAATTATTCATTGCCCTATTATTTGACTAAGCTATATAATTCGTTGTATAATAAACATATTATTGAAGGGGAGGGACTACCCCAATGGGTCCTATACCGCGCAAAAATTTTATCTAACCACTCTGCGCTCTACCAAAAAATTTTACCAAAAAAAACTTCATCTACTTGACAGATTATCCATTTTTAAGTCTAATAAGTAAATCGTAAATCCGCCTTAAAAAAATGTCCTTAAAAAAATCAGAAAAAAAAATTACCATTTTTTCTAGTAATTTATTAGATATACCGGAATCAAATGACATTAGAATATCTGATGCTCAAAAAATCAAGGCAGTAGTGATGAGAAAATTAGGTTTTTCCGAATCAGAAATATCTTCAAGATTTGGAATTTCTAATCCTACTTTAAAAAAGTTATTAAAAGGTTTTAGGCCGCCAATAAATTTCATTCAAAAAGTTTCCGATGAAATTATTGAAGGATTATCGCAAGAAATGATGTTAGGGTTTAAAGATGAAGTCACTGCCCTAAATGATGTTTATTATGTAGCTTTAAATAAATTAAGGCTAAAGGTCCAATTTGATAATCATTTATCTGTTGCTGATTTAAAAGGCGTTGTTGAAATGGCCTATAAGATTAAGGAGGGTAATCCGTTTGATGATCAAATAAATTTATTCTTTCAACAAGTAACTAATAAACAAGAAATAATAGAAATGGCTAATGCAGAACCTAAACTTAAAGAATCTGAATTTGGAACAAAAAAAGATTCTGGCTCAGAGGCACATTGAAAATAATAGATACCAATTTTATGTCCCTAATGGAAAGTCGGAAGAGTTTATAAAAGGATTTGCTCAGGATAAAATGGTTAATATATTTTGTGGAGGCAATGGAACATCAAAGACCGTTTCACTGGTCAATATTGTAGCTAATATTTGTTGGGAGCCTAATTTACCATGGTTTGATTTTCCCATCTTCCATAAATGGCCGCATCTTAAACAGTTAAGGATTATTTCTGATCCAACCACTATTGCTGATAAGATGGTGCCGGAAATGAAAAAATGGTTTCCTAAAGGAAGGTATACTACCGGAAAGGAAAAAAGGTCTTATGAATATAGGTGGCAAACCGATACCGGCTTTTCAATAACCTTGATGACCTATGATCAGGATTTAAAGGAATTTGAATCTGTTGATCTAGGAGCGTGTATAGAAGAAAATCAAAGGATTTTACTATCTAATGGTGTTTGGAAAAAGATAAAAAATGTTAAAGTCGGGGACGATGTTGTTACTTTTGGGTTAGGTGGTACTAGAGATTCTAAACATAATAGAGGTTTAAGACAGCCGCGAAAACAACAATTTAGAAAAATAATAGCAGTTTATAATAATGGTTTTAAGGATGTTTATTTAGTAAAATGTAATAATGGTTATAGTGTTGAAGCTACTTTAGATCATAAATTTTATGTAGTTGGTAAAGGGTGGATACAATTGAAAGATATTATTGTTGGTGATAAATTAATAATTAAATTTCCAAAATGTAAATATAAAAATTTAAAGATTGATAATTGGAAAATAGAATTATTAGGGGCATGGATTGGCGATGGTTGGTTTAAAAAAAGTGCCTGTGTATCTTGTTATGATGAAAAATATTTAGAACATATTAAAAATTTATTACCCAGTACTTTAAAATTAAAAAGGATGAAGGGGTGGGTGGATTATTTTGGAGATTTTGCTATAACTAGAAATAAAGATAATAGTAAGATTAGAAAAAATGAATTTACTAAATTTTTAGAAGAAGTTGATTTAATTGATAAGAAGGCAAATAATAAGTTTATTCCTGATATTATCTTTAAGGCTTCTTTAGAACAAAAATATTTATTTTTGTCTGGATTATTTTCTACTGATGGATGGGTTGGTAAAGAGAGTATTGGCTACGGAACAACTTCAAAACAATTAGTTGAAGATTTACAGTTATTATTATTAGAATGTGGAATAAAGTCTGGAATTTATTTTAAAAAAAAGCAGAATGAAAAGTGGAATAATCAGTGGTTTGTTAATTTAACTGGGGCTTCCGAAAATCTAAAATTTTTATCAAAGATAATAGTAATTGGTAAAAATAAACATAGTGAGATTTGTTTAGATAAAAATAGAGAAAGAGTTAAAAATAAATGTGGTTCTTTAAAATTTATTAACAGGAGTTATCAGAAAACCATAAAAAGAGTTAAAATTAGAAGCATAAAACACTTAGGAAAGAAAAATGTCTATGATATTAGTGTTGATGGGACTCATAATTTTTTATGTAATGGAATTTTAACTCACAATTGTTTTATGGATGAACCAGCGCCTCAGATGTTATTTAATGCTTCTTTATCTCGTCTTAGATTAGGTGGAAAATGTGGATTGTTTATGACTCCACTAGCGTCAGCTGCTTATATCTATGAAGAGTTTATTGAAGGATACCCAGAGGGGTATGATGAAGATAATCGAGCATTTTATATATATGCTGATGTGGAAGATAACTGTGTAACACATGGAGTAAGGGGATTTTTAAAGCATGAAAATATTGAACAGTTGATTAATTTGTACAATGAAGACGAGAAAGAAGCGAGACTTCATGGTAGATTCATGGGACTGATAGGATTGATTTATAATATGTTTGATCCAACTAAGCATGTACTCCCCTATTTTGAAGAGGTATCGGAAAATTGGATAAAGCATTCTTGGAAAGTAGTTTGGGCTATTGATCAGCACCCTGTTACTCCTACTCATGTGATGTTTATGGCATTATTGTCTAATGGACAGAAAGTGGTTATTGATGAAATATTTAAGATTGCGCAGGTTAAAGAATTGGCTTCATTAATAGTTGAAAAGCTAAGGTATTTTAAAAGTAAAGGCGGTATCCCGGCTAAAGTTGGATTGATTGATGCTAGTTCTGTTATAGAGGACCAGTTGAGAGGTGGGGATTCAGTTATTAATGATTTTATAAAGAACTGGAAGGAAATGGGTTATGACTATAAATTAGTCAAGGCTAGTAAGGATAGGGATAGAGGCGAGGATATAGTTAAACAGGAATTGAAAGGTACTATTAATCCTAATTTGTATATCTGTAAAATGAGGCCAATTGATGGTAATCGTACTCAAGGAGAAACTCTTTGGGAGATTAAAAGGTATGGCAAGGATCCAAAAAGGCCGGAAAGAAGGATTGATAAGGATGACCATGCTATGGAAAGTTTATATCGTTTAATACTGGCAAATTTGCATATATTATTCTCCAAGACTACTGGAGAAAAGAGAACTAAAATAATTAAAGGAATAGGATTATGACAAAAGATGAATTAGCTAAATTGGATTCCCAAGCTAATAGTTCACTATCGGATAATGAGGCGTTGAGGCTCATTCTTAAAGTTTTAATTGAATTATTAAAAAAGAAATAAACTATGTTAGAAGCAATAGGTAATAATGTAATTGTAGAAAAATTAAATGAAGATGAAAGAGAGGTGGCTGGAATAGCAATCCCATCAACTTCGCAATCACTTATATATAAGGGTAAAATTACTTCTATTGGTACTGCTAAAAAAGTTAAGGAATTAGAACTTTCAGTCGGGGATATAATTATTTATACAGCTTTGGAAAAGGATGCTTTTTCAGGAGATAATGGTGAAGAATTGTACATTGTCAGATATGATTTTATTCAGGCTAGATTAAAATAGTGTTCAAATAGTAGGGCTGTTTGATCTGCTTATTACTAATTGATTATTTTATAATCAATTAGTAATAAAAGATGAGCGGGGTAAGCCTACTTTATTAAAGCCCCGCTATTTGAACAATAATTAATAAATTGTAAAGCTATGGGACAATACAAGATAATTACTCCAGAAGTAGTGGAGTATAAGAATGTAATTTTTAAGAAACAAATTAATAAAAAAGTAAAGAAGGGAATTGATATTCTGACTGAAGCTGTTGCTTCAACACTAGGTCCTAATGGTAAAAATGTAATTATTCGTAAAAATTTTAATCGTAAATACACTAAAGATGGTGTAACGGTTGCGAAGAGTATTGATTTCGAAGATTATGATTTATCACTTGGAGCTTCTTTAGTTAAAGAAGCGGCTATGGCCACTAATGATATAGTTGGAGATGGGACTACTTGCACTATTATTCTTTTACAAAAGTTAATCCATGAAGGATTAAAAAAGATTTATCCATCTTTCTTTAGAAAAGGCGTTAAGGTAGATGATTTAGTTAAAAAGATTGAAAAGGATAAAGATTTTGTAATTGATAGGTTAAAACAATTTTCAAAGAAAATAGAAAATGAAGAAGATGTTATAAATATTGCGACAATTTCTTCAAATGATATATCTTTAGGAAAAATTATTGGTGAAATTTATAATAAAATAGGTAAAGATTGTAATATCGTAGTTGAAGAATCTAAGACGGAGAAAACTGATTATGAGATAGTGGAGGGAATGCGTTTGAATACCGGCTATATTTCTCCATATTTTATAACTAATTATGCCAGAGAACGGGCAGAATTAGATGCTGGAGAAAAAGATGTGGCTATATTAATTACTAATTTGGATCTCACTTCATTTGTTCCTTTTATAAGATTGTTTAAATCTTTGATAACTGATTCAGTTAAGGATGTATTGGTGATAGCTAATAAGATTTCCGGGGAAGCATTAGGCGGGTTTCTAATTAATCATCAAAAAGGTATTTTGAAAATATTAGGTATTGAAGCTCCTTTACATGGTTTAGAGAGAGATAAACTTTTAGAAGATTTAGCTCTCATTACTGGTGGAAAGTATATTTCTAGGGATTCTAATATTAAACTGGATACTATTACTATGGACTATTTTGGCAAAGCAAATAAGGTTCTTGCTGATAGGCATAGTACAATTATAGTAGATGGTAAGGGAAGTAAGGAGGATATTGCTAATAGAATTCAATTTTTAGAAGCTGATTATGAAAAGAGTCAGGAAAAACATTTAAAAGAAAGAGTTGCTAGATTGCAGAATAAAGTAGCTATTCTGAATGTTGGTGGACTTACTAAATCAGAGATTGAAGAGAAAAAATATAGAGTTGAGGATGCTATTGAGGCTACAAAGGCGGCCTTGGAAGATGGAATCGTTACTGGTGGAGAAATAGCTTTAATTACGGCAAGCTATCCATTACCAAACGATTCAATTGTTAGAGAAGCTTGTCGAGAATCATTTAAAATATTATTAAAAAATATAGATAAAAATCCTAAAAAATATATTAATAAAGTAGGAGGAAATATAGGATTTGATGCGCGGGAAGAAGTAATATGTAATCTTTATGATAAAGGGATTATAGATCCGGCTAAAGTGCCTATAATCGCATTATCAAATGCGGTATCAGTAGCAGTAAATTTTTTACGAAGCCAGGCGGTTGTCTATAATTTAAGAGATGTAAATAAGCCGGTAGAAGATTCATTAGAAGTATAATAATGGATGTTGAAAAAAAGGAAGAAATAATAGAATCATTTGTTCAAACAGGAAAAGAGAAAAAAATCTCTGATCTGGTTTGGCGTAAATTTTCTATTGCTCAAAGAAGAAGGAATCGAGCTTTTACTCAGTTTAGGAATAGGACTTT
>ERZ1292632.3554-Hain-H43-01um-R2-3554-length-11869-cov-5_pt1 | contig 11869 bp, 18 predicted proteins | sample MGYA00564407_ERZ1292632 | MGnify/ENA primary metagenome ERZ1292632 (study PRJEB36523, sample SAMEA6512637) | groundwater metagenome | collected 2019-01-08 | study: AquaDiva: Metagenomics assemblies of 32 groundwater samples
TCTTTATCAGAAAATCATGGCTTGTCTTAACATAGAACAAATAGTGATCGGGCTTCTCCGAAAGCTCCTTGATTTCCTTAAGATGTTTCTTGTAATTCGGCCCCCCCGAAACAATCACCGCCGTCTTGTCGTGCTGTGAACATTGAACGACCCACTCCTTGATAAGGGTCGAGGCATACTTGATGTTCGCCATGATGCGCTCGGGAGCTACGCAATTCCTGGTTTTGATGACCAGATTGATCTTACCGGGCCAAGCATTTGCGGGGATACACACCATATGAACGTAACCCCCATCCTTCACCAGATCGTTACCCGGAAGGATCAGGGCATTGTCCATCGTGTCAATGAGCTTATTACAGCCGTACTTTTCTATGTCCGGGCGACGGTTCTGCTCGTCTAAGACGTAGTAATCGTCCAGAACGACAACCTTCGCGTCTTTCAAAGCAGCATAGTCCCCGGCGATGGTTTCTAGGGAGTGCCCGCCGTCTATGAAAACAAGGGCTTCTTTCAGGATTAGGGGCGACTTCCCGTGAAGTGTTTCCCTCGTGTCCCCTTGATGTAATTGAAAGAAAAATCCAGGCGTCTTGTCCGCGAACTCATTGAGTCTGTCGGAAACCTCTTTAATGGAGGCGTGTGCCTTGACGTTCAACTCCCTGGCGTCGATCTCAGGAGTGATGTTTTCAAAGAGATCGTACCCTATGTAAGTAACCTGCGGTTGATGCTTGATCGCCTCTTGGGCCATCATAATGGCCCTAAGTCCATTCCATGTTCCGACTTCGATAAGATACTTCGGCTTGTGCTTTTGAATCAATGGTATCAATTGGTTATAGCGCATACGCTTCCTTCTTTGCTTGCGGCCCCTTATTGTGGGTCATCACCTCGCTCAATGGCGAAGCGCCCCAGGCGTCTAACCCTTTTGCATTAGGGGATAGATTATAGAACCAGTGCCCCCTAGCCTCGTATTCCTTCCTCACGGCGTCGAAGATGAAACTATCGTGCCATTCCATGAAGGAGAACACGACGCCGGAAGTGTAAACTTCTCTAAACCGCTTCAAAAACCCGTCTTCGTATCTCTTGGAATACGCAACCCATCCACACTCGGAATGCGGCCATTCCTTACGGCCAAGATACGACGCGGCGAATCCCTCTGGGCACACTTCCTCTAAAAACTGCTCGTCCACGGTGTCCGTTGTGATGGTATCTGCATCAAGCCAAATCCACCAATCCACATCCGGCCTACAAGGAGACGTGACTGCGAATACCTTCTTGGCGAATTTTATCGCCTGGAAACGGTAGTCAACGACTAGCTTACCGTCTTTCTTTCCGACGACCCCATTCGCCCTCGGATTTTTCCCATATTCCGAGAGGAATTTCTGCAAATCCCTATCTGCCAGAAGGTCATGATAGACGGGGCCTCTTTCGACTGGTTTTGTGCCCTCATAGAAAACATGGAGAGGGACGGACCAGTGCTTGAAATAACTTTCCAGAAACGGCTTACCGTAAAGATTATATCCTTCGTCATTGAAGGATGTGCAGACGGCATAACTCATCTGAGAAAGAACGTGTGGCCGAGTTTCAAGAGCTTTCCGTGGAGGTAAACGAAGGCGATTATGGTTCCTATACCGGACGCCAAAAGTGCATTGCGCAACTTCTGCAGCCCGACATTCGCAACGGCCCAGCCGACCAATAAACTCAATATGGCGGCAAAAAATATAAAGGCGATCATCTGGAACAAAACTTGCATCACGCCCTCTTCCACTTGATCTCAAGAGGCTGATTCAAAAGATCGAGTTCAGCCCACCACTCATTTGCGTATTCGCAATCCGCGTATCCGTCCATCGCCGGGATGCCCCGAGTGAAATGAACAACCTTCGGATCGGGGCATTGTTCCTTCGTATTATAGCCTACGAGATAATTCCACTCCAAGGGAAGTTCGCCGATTTCATCGTCGGCCAGCCAGCAGAGGCCGTGGAGGAAAGACCCTGGTTCGTTATTAACGGTATCGACAGTCAAATGCTTGTTCTTCACATGGCCGCAATTGAATAACATGCACGACGACCAGTTTTTCCGGTAGTACCGCTCTTGTTTCATCCCATCCATCTTGAGGGATTCCGAGGGCGTATGTGTGTGCTTGACGCACATCACCGCGTACCTATCGTCCCTCAACGCGAACAGTTTAGATACATCGTCCCGAAACAGGAAATCGCAGTCGCAGAACAAGACCCACCCCTCCCATTGCATCAGGGCCGGGACGAGAAATCTCGTAAATGAAAATTCCGTGGAGAACGGCTTGCCGTCGAAACTATCCTCTTTCGTGAAATCCTTCGGCGCTCTTCGATAAAGACCGGCCCTTCTCAACGCTGGTTGCTTCAAGGGCGTAATTTGAACGGGGACCGTCGAACGTCTAAGAATGGAGTTCCGGCAAGCCTCATAGGCGATGTCTTCCCTGGAATCGTATCCGACGAATATCCGCAGCGGTTCAGTCGTCATGCCATGCGATCTCGGTCAATATGCCGCGATCTCCTATCTTATCAAGCCACCACTCATGGGGCCTCACCGTCAAATGACAATTCCTCCCATCGGGAAGGGTTTTCTTCGAGGGACGGGTACAAATCGAAAGGAACACGAATTTCTCCGCGTACCCGAATATCTCGTCTAGTGTTGCGGGTATGTTTCGTTCGGGGATGTGTTCCATAACGTCTGTGCAAATAACCCCGTCGAACCGTCCCACAGGCTTGCGGTGAAGGCCGGGCACTGCGGGGTCATATAGGCTAGGCATAATCCCCCAGGCATGGTGAAGCTCCATTTCGGAGTATTGCCATCCCTTGCCGCAACCATAATCCAGCAGCGATTCTGATCCGGTTCGCTTAATGAGGCTTCCAATGGTTCCCACATGCAGTTTCAGACTGTATCCAGGAAATTTCCCCTTGGCGTGAAGATGTTTATATTGGTCTAGTAGAGTCCACGTCCCGAAGGCCGTGCAGATCGCAACCTTATCCATTTCTAACCATGATGTGATCGAGCCCGGTTCTTTTGACCGTTTTATACCCAATTGATCTCAGATATTGCATATGGTCCGGGGCGTTATATCTCTCCCTTATATGGGGCTTGTCTTCAATGACAAGAACAGGATTATGTTTGAATGTTTTCACCATCCCTGAGATGGCGATGGATTCGAAACCGTCGAGGTCGAGCTTGATAAGCCCAGGCTTCAAACTCAAACTATCGAGCGCGATGCATCCCACCTTCCCGATAATGGTCTTCGGCCTTCCCCCAAACCATCCGAACGGAGATGTATCCACTCTCCCGATTGGGAGTTCGATACTTTCGTGTGCCAGCCCCTGATGATGAACAATCACATTCTCGGGAACGTTCATCCTGAGATATTTGAAATTGACGGGAAGTATCTCGAAGGCATGGACGATATTAAATTTACTAGCGAGCTTTCTCGACCACATGCCGATGAAAGCCCCACCGTCTATCGCACAATCGAAATCCTTGACATATGGAAAGGCATCATCAAGAACCGCAGGAGCGTTTTTCCATTTTTCCCAATCCCCGTGTTTCCACGGACTGTGCCACCCATCCGTGAAATGCGGTGTTACGTCTAGTCCCACGAATATACGGCATCTTTTCCATAAGACACCCTTAAGACGGCCCCCAATCCCTTTAAGAAATCCATGTCGCTTTTCTCGTCGTTCAAGGTCGTTTCAACCACAACAACCGGGTTACACCGCTTCAGGGTTTCCTCGGCCCCCATAAGGACTTTCTTCTCATGTCCCTGAACGTCGATTTTCAGGAAATCCAGATAGGACAATTCGTATTCGTCAAGAAGGCAGACGTAATGATCCGTACCCTCGATTAAAGTCCACGCCCCAGAATTCCCCTCAGACTCTTTTCGAAGAGTCCCATAGCCGTAGGAATTAGAAAGCGCGACTTTATGAAGGGAGACATTCGCCGGGACGTTTTTAGCCAAACAACTGAAATTCTCATCGACCGGCTCGAACGCCATCACATGCCTAAAGGCTACGGACAAATCGCGCGACCACAGGCCGATATGCGCCCCGACATCGACGGCGAGACGAAAATCCTCGCACCATCGAAATGCCTTCCGCATGATCTTCCGTTGATAATGCCCCTTACAGATATACGGAGCGAAATGCGTGTCGTTATCCGGGAGATAAATAATCCCCGGAGGAGTCAAACAGGCGATCATTTAACGGCTTGCCAGCAGAATCCAGACCTCATCTCATCGAGGGTGAATTGTCTCCAAGCCAATCCATACAGCCATGAACTCCGCTCCGGCCAATCCGGTTTCTCGATATCTTCGAAGGTCCACGATACAGGTTCCGCTGCGGAATCCCCAAGAACAATAGCGGGGACACCCGATATGATCGCGTCTATAGCCGCATTCGATGAATGGGTGACTAAACACCAAGCATCGGTCAGGGTTTCGCTTAAATCCCCCTGACCCTTCTGTTTGACGATGATCGGCCTGTCCGTGTAAAGAGATAGCTCCCTAACAACAGATTCACACCACTTTCTCGGGTCTATCCCCAAATGTTCCCCTATGAACCCCGTCATAGGGCAGACGACGATGTTTCTCCCCGTTTTCCCCCAAGGCTTAACCCCGAGGCCGAGTGCACGGAACCGTCCCGAGTCCGTAGGCCCTCTCTGGAACATATCGGCCTGTAAACCGTTTTTTGTCACGCGGTAATAGCCCTCGTAATGTCCGCGCTTCAAATACCCATGATCTATGTGATAATAGTCCCTATCTATCCACTCACATTCATGAATCAAGCCCCCGCACCCCCTGAGAATCCCGTAAAAGACCGCAGGACCGTCTAGGAGCCTTAGAGGGGGAACCAGTTTCCCGTTACAACCAGAAGAGAATGCGTTGGAAACTACTTTCGAGTGAATGTGATCCGTGACGTAAACGTTTGGCCTCAAAAAATCCCCTCAGTCTCATCGTCTCTATCGTCACCTGCGAATAACCCGCCCTTCCTGGCCTTTTTTTGCAATTGCCAGGAAAGATCGCTTTCGATATCCCCCAAAAATGCGATCCGGGCATCTTCAATGCGCTTACAATAGTCCTCATTCGTCTCACCGGGAAACAACCGGAAAATCGTCATTTCACCGTTATCTCGATGGCCTCAGCGGGGCCGTCTATTGCCTTATATGTCACGGTCGATAGCGTCCCGCTTATGGGAGTCACTATGCCCTCGACCGGGGCATAACAACCCTCTCTGATATAAAGATACCTCACCCGCCAATGTTGCGTTTCCGCCAGAATCTCGTAACAACCCCAATCCGTTACAACGGTTTTGGTGTCGGGGCAGTCGTAGTCCTCAAGTTGCATAGGGGTCTCCGCCGCGCTTAATGGCTTCGTTGTATTCGTTTCCATATTTCTGCCACCACCTATCGTCTTCCGTGGTGACATAAGGTCTGGACCTCAACCCATAGACTACCTCATCGTAACAATTATGGACTATCGTACCAGCTTCGACAATAAAGGCATTCACCTTAGGAACGTGGAGATTGTAAACGTCGGCCCTTCCGAAATCTCGAATAATATCCAGGATTCCGACGCCGAAACTGTTTTTGATTGCAGGTGTCGGAACAAAAGCGCCTGACTCGACTCTTCGCCAGACCTTCCGTACCGCATTCCTCGCATATAAAAGGGAAACGCGGCGGAAGCGCGCCATTGAGTTTGCCGCGCTCGGAATGCCATGCCAGCCCATCTTGTGACTTGTGCCACTCAACGGCTTTTGGACGCATTCTTGTTTCCATATGCCACTTAGCATAGGCAATTCTGTCTGGTTCCCGCATATGGCGTTGCAGATGGATGCTTGCGGGAACCAATTCCAGATTTTCGATTGTGTTATCGTCCGAGTCGCCGTCTTTATGATGCACATGCATCCCGCTCGGGATAGGCCCGTTAAAATGCTCCCATACAGCCCGATGAAGGCGCTCACCGTGTCTTTGATGGTAGCGCCCGCATTTCCAATACGCCTTTCCGTTGAAATGCTGGGCCAATGTTCACCCCCATAAGGAAAATCCTGAGAGCAAACAATATAATCGTTATAAGTGATTTCGTCAAGCCTTCGATACTGGCCGTCTGCACATAGGAATTTATGGGATGGGGTGGCGATAATTTCTTGCCCATCCACAAGGCGGAGTTTCCAAACCGGAACATTTTCGCCGGTTTTGCCAAGGAAAATAAATTCCCGCCATCCCTCATGCGTTAAAATCCGCGTTGCATCTCCGGCATCTTTTAGGCAGACCATGCCCTTATCGGTGTAAATTCTCGTGAGTCCGTGAAGACAATGGTCCTCAAGTTTGGTATCCGGTCCCTTCTCAGGGTCGATCAGGTCCAAGGTTAGAGAGGGAGTTGTGCGCCAGAAATGCGTACAATCCAAGGTGACGAAAAACATCGGGTCTTCCTCGATAGTCCCATCTTCAAGGAACCTTGGATTTCCTGCGAGTCTCGCCTGAATCTCCTGATAGTTCCTCTTTCTGTCCTTCTCCGCCCGTCTCATGACGAGTCTCGGATCGGCCTCTAAAAACCACTCTTGAACGGAAGGGCCTGATTTCATGGCCCACATCTCCGTATCCCCTATACGGTAGTCCATGATTTCGTTTCTTTGAGTTTCTTTCTCGATGATCCCCTTAGCTACCGATTGGGGGGCCAATCGACAACCCTGATTAGATTGGCCGTTCCACCCATACCATTCTGCATATCTGATCACGGCCCCAGAGGGGAGCCAGCGAGGGGGATATCCTTCCTTCCCCGCCAATTCAGCCCCATCGGAAACACAATACCACCCTATACTAAAGGGAGAGGCCGTACCCCAATCTATGACTTGAAACCTTGTCCAGTGAATAGGGGGTTTGAATGGTCTTAATCCGTGTCTTGTCCTAGAGAGGGTATGAAGGGCCTGACCTACAACGGCGTCCCAATCCCCCTCTCTGAGGGCTCTGGCTAGTTCAGGAGGTAAACCTCCAAAGGAGGCTTCATACCCAACGTCTATAAACTTATTGTCCGCGATCTTCGCCGGGATGAATATCGACGGCCAGCCCTTATCCTCGGAATCGTTAGGATTCCGCATCGTTGTATCGTGAAATATCGTCTCGGGGGGGGCTTGATTTAAGAATATCTGCTTAAGATAATTATGCCCCGGACCCCCAGGATTCGATCCCATGACGAATCTCGGGAGCCGGTCTTTATCTATTTCAGGCGTCCAATCCCCTAAACGGTTTCGGGATTTCAGATAGCCTATTTGAAAGGGGGTCATATGGGCGGCTTCGTCGATGCCTATCCAGTGCATTTCAGCACCTTGATAGATCGTGACATCCTGCTCCCTATCGCAGAAGCACATCCACAAGATAGACCCGTTCTTGAACTCGTAACACTTCCGGGTTTCGTTATAGTTCCCTAACCCTAATTGAGAGGGTAATTCCCGTCTCAAGGGGACGATGTGGTTCTTCTCAAGCTCGTTAAGGCTTCTTCTAAAGAGATATGCCTGACATCCGGCATTTTGGAGACAGAAGGCTATCCCATCCCATCTAATGGCCTTGGACTTCCCTCCCCCCGCCGCCCCTCCGTAGAGGATTTGCCGGGCTTTGGTCTGATGAAGGACGAGTTGGCGAGGCTGGGGGGTATATGGCAGCCTTAATTCAGGCACCGCCTAATTCCACGCCACGCAATCTTGACATACGGTCCCCTTGATGGAACGGCTCAGATGTGCCGCCCTCAATTCCTGAAATTGACCGGAATTCCAGGCATCCATGAACCTCTCTTTCGTCAGGTCGCCCATATGGAATCTTCCGTCATGATCAAAGCAACAGGCGGACAATTTCCCATCCCAAGTGATATGCCCCTCTTGGAATACCGCCCAGCATGGGATCGGCTCCCTCAAAGCCCCGATCCTGCCTCGATTTCCTGCGGTAATTTCCCAGCCCCTTTCTTCCTTGGTATTGGAAACCAAATTGGCCTGCGAATAAAGGGGTAGGGCGTAAACCTCGTCCAGATACGGGGAGACCTCGGCCACCGCGCGCTTCATGCGCTCTCCCTGTTCGCCATCGTAGAGGATGTAAGAGGCGTAGAGCCCGCAACGGTGGCCGATCCTGTCCTCTATCTCGTCCCGGATGGTCCTTGCCTGCTTGATATTCTTGATAATATTCGAATAATACCCCGCCTTGACGCCGGTTATCTCATGGAATTGCTCGCTATCGGCATAGTTGAGCGAGAACTTCAAGCTATCGAGACCGGATTCAATACATTTCCCGACCTGAACTGGGGTTGCCAACGATCCATTGGTCGTCAGGAAGACATACGGAAACTTAGCTTCGTTTTTCGCAAAATGGATGGCCTCTGGAAGCCATTTCAGAAGGAAACTCTCCCCCAGATAGAAAAGCCCGATTTCCTCGACACCATCCCCCCGCATTTCGACCAGAAGCCTCTCGAACAACCCCCGATCCATATCGCATTGATCCCTCAACCTCATGGACCGGGCGCAAAAGGCGCAGGCGAAATTGCACCTTGCGGTCAACTCGATCTTCACGGACTTGGGGGCAGGTAAAAAAGAGGCCCGGTATTCCGGGCTTATCTTTGTGATCGCGTCAATGCGATCAGTGATATTCGTCAATCCATCCCCTTCATTAAAGAGCCGAGCCCGGACAGAGGCTTGGGTAACGCTTGCCCGGACCTGTTAACCCATCGGTGCCACGGTCCTTACGGATCATGCGCGGCGCTCGGCAGCGGAAACCTTCATTCCTCGATCTTCGTGATCCGGATGCTGGGGCTAAAATCATCTGTTAATTCAACCCGATAACCCCCTATCTCAATAGGCCCAGCAGAGGTGATACTCAGGGGCGCAATTGCACCGCCAGGGTATGAAGCCGAAGTCGCAGAACATGCAAAAGACATCATCGCGGGGGCGGCGTTTTTCTTAAGCAGCTTTAGCAACTTCTTCTTATTAAGGGGTTTCTTGGAAACCTTTGATTTTCTCTTTGTTTTCAAGGACGTGCTCCTAGGAAAGTGAGGATGCGGAGAGGGGCGTAAGGCCGTAGCCGCGTCCGCGATGCCCCCCCATTAACACAAGGCCGGGTATGTTCTCGTTTTACCCCTCATTTGTTCATGCTCTGTCTGCGACTGCCTATTAATTGCGGTCCATCATGACACAATAGCGATACACCAAGGTGTGATTGTCGCATAATCTTTATTATGGAGAATGTTAACATCAACAATATCAATATGTTAGCTGGCCAAACCCAACTTAGCGCGGAGATTGGAGTAATTCTAGTAATGTTTCACGTGTGACAATTCGGAAACTCATAATGTACCCGCACTAAGCGCGGCGCTATGCTCACCTAAATGATGTGCCCGACATAGCCACCGTACAGCAAGCAGATCATTCCTTCCCTGGCGTTATGTCTATCATAGGTGCTTCGTCCCTCGACCAATTGAATGTAACATGTATCCCACCTCCACCTTGATTCGGCCCAGCGTAATCCTCTTTGGTGAATCTATGACGCTCTAGCCTATAAGCACCGGCCTTCCAATCTCCCCTATCCCTAGCTTTAACTACTGATGCTTCATCGCCCTTAAGGGATAAAGCCTCTGCCGCTTCTATCTGTTCGTTGAAGCTCGGATCGTCCTTTAGCCACTGGCTAAGGGTGCTCGGCGCGAAACCACATATTCTCGCTGCTATATTCCGACTCGATCCACACTCGATGTCGGCTAGTATCTGAGCCATATTCTCCGGGGTACGATTGCCCATTGTAACAATTCTACGTTCGCCCTTTGTAGTAGGGTTCTTAAGCATCCTAGCCGTAGAGGATGCTTTGGCAACCGGCAACCATTCACGAAGGCGTCTCCATCCCTCTTTACGAGCCCGCTTATTCACCGCCGTGTGACTGAGGCCGTATGCCCGTCCGAGTTGTCGGCTACTCTGGCCCAGCTCGAAATTAGCCTTGACCTCGCCCCAATCGACTAGGGCCTGATTTGCTGCCATTAAGTGCCTCGTAAATCCTCACTTGATATCTTAGTAACCATTTGTATTCGTTAGGTGTTTCCTCGAAAAACTCGATCCGGCCATCTGGATAAATCCGCCCGATAGCCGTTGATTTCATGCTTTGTTCCCTTTCTTAACACTTTCCGAGGCGCTAGGAGCCTCACCAGCGCGTAACTCCCACCTCCCCCGTATAATCCTAACCCTTGAATCGTCGCCATCAAGGTGAGCCAGGAGGTCACGGGATACCGCATGGAGCCGGGCTAAAGAAGCTCTGATCTCCGCCGCTTCATCAAACCAGATTACCGTTAACTCCTGTGACATTTTCGGAAACCCTCGCGTTCACGATTTGGACCCGTTGCTATCTACGCCGATGGCGTATAGATTAATATCCATGAGACACGTTTACACCGATTCGGACTTCAACGCCCTCAGCCGCACCGAACGACGCGGGAGGGCGGGCTGTTACATCTGCGGAAAAGCCATGAAGCCGGAAGTGCCCACCCATTTCATCTTTGTCGATCTAGCCAATGATGGCCTAGGGCTTCATGCTCTGCATCGGGATGACGTGGCGGCGATGCTGCGCTCTGCGCCGGCCACTCCATGGTACCCTGGGGGCCGCCTAGAGGCGGTCGGGCCGGACTGCGCTAAGAGGCTCGGGCTTGAATGGTGTTCGAACCCCACCTTTTCCGGCGATGTTGAAAAAGTCGAAAACTGGACCTAACCCGCGCCTCGGGGATTCAGGGGCAAAAGGAGGGAATGATCATGACCGCTTACACTGTTAATGCCGTTTACGACGTGAATGAGCCGAGGCGTGTATTCTCATCGCGCCGCACGGCGTTTAAAGCCTCGCGCGAAATCGCTAACCGCATCCATGGCCCTGTCGCAGTGTTCAAGGCACCGCGATCTGGCATCATCACAGCGAATGATGAAATCGCTCGGGCCTCGGCTAACTAGGAGGGAATGACTATGACAACGAAACATACGCTAGGGCCGTGGGGTTGGCACAAGTCGCGCACCATGCAGCACTTGCGTGGGCCGGGAGGCGGGATGGGCATTTCAATGGCCATACCGAGCCGGGAGAAGAAAGAGCAACGTAGGGCCGATGCCCGCCTGATCGCCGCCGCGCCGGAAACCGCAGCCGAACGCGACCGGCTCAAAGCCGAGAAGGCGGAATTGCTGGTGGCGCTGGAATTAATCGAGGTCGATTTGACAGCAGGAGATATCTCCGCAAAAGCACGGGTGGCGCTCGCATTCAACCGAGTGCGCGCCGTTCTCACAAAGGTGCAACCATGACCAACCATCCGAACCGCTCAAGGCGAGTCACTAAAAACGATATCTGCGATCTCAAACGCTGGTTCCGCTCCGCACACCCGGATTTGGAGGCGCGCGGGGTCAAAGCCACGCAAGATGCCCTCGATATCTTCCGTAAGCATGTCGCCGATACCTTCCCTGCCGAAGATGAAGCCGTGCTGCGACGCTACGATCTGGTCGTTCGCACCGATAGGCTCCATATCCGCCTGTATAATGGCAAGGATTGGAGCGATACCTACGGGGTTTGGTTTCAGAAGGATGAAACGGTCGTTGTTCCGTCCAACCGCGGATGTATGCCAGGAATTTATGTCGGCGGACCTCTAGGGGGTAATGGCTGGCGCATCGAGGCTCTGAGCGAGGTCGCTCACGAATTACGCGCGATCCGAACCGAAATTACCCGGAGAGAAGCCGAGTTCAGGGCTTTCCTCGAAACCAAACCGAACTGGAAGGCTATTATCGGCGCCTATCCGAATTTGCGGGAGGCAAACCATGACTGAGCATACACCTGGGCCGTGGGAAGCCCCCGGAAAAGGGAGCTTGCG
>ERZ1292632.3557-Hain-H43-01um-R2-3557-length-11862-cov-5_pt1 | contig 11862 bp, 18 predicted proteins | sample MGYA00564407_ERZ1292632 | MGnify/ENA primary metagenome ERZ1292632 (study PRJEB36523, sample SAMEA6512637) | groundwater metagenome | collected 2019-01-08 | study: AquaDiva: Metagenomics assemblies of 32 groundwater samples
CAGGCGTTTCCGGAGACCCGGGCGTTGTCGGAAACCTGGGCGTTGTCGGAAACCCTGGCGTTGTCGTAAACCATGGCGTTTCCGGAGACCCAGGCGTTTCCGGAGACCCGGGCGTTGTCGGAAACCTGGGCGTTGTCGGAAACCTGGGCGTTGCCGGAGACCCAGGCGTTTCCGGAGACCCGGGCGTTGTCGGAAACCTGGGCGTTGTCGGAAACCCAGGCGTTGCCGTCGTGGCTCAGGTTACGTTCCGACTCAATCAACCCGCCCAAATCACCCACTCTCATGTTGGCGAAATCGCGCAACGCGCGAATGCGCTTGAGTTTGGTTCCTGGCTCGTCCAGTAGTTCGTATTTTTTAGCCATCTTACAGTCCCTCCTGGTTTTTGGCGTCGTTATAGCCGCGTTCGAACTCCGTTAGCGCCTCGGCCCAGTACGAGCTCCAGCTGGCTCGCCGCTCGACAGGTATCTGCAGGTCTACCGCAGCGTGAAACAGTGGTCGTTTCATTATCTGGACGACCCTGGTAGCACTGTCGGCAATCTCGTCGAGTGTCCAGTCCTCGAAAAACCTCATTTTGCCCGCGTCGTAGCTGGGGTGTGTCATAACTGACTCTCGTATTTAAATACCGCTGTGCCGTCGTAGTACCCGTTCGAGTCGTTGCGCCAGTCCAACGACGTAACCCCGTCTCTGGTAAGAAACTCAATTGCGTGGTATCTGCTGCACTCAAGCTTGTCTGGGTCGTAGTGGTCATCCCGGCCAGACCCCACTTCCCGAATGGCGAACAGTCTGGCCCCCTTCAGCGCGGCCTCTACCTCGCCCACTAGACCCAACTCGAAATAGGATTGCGAACAGCAGTCGCCCTCGAGCGTTACTGTGATTTTGCTGATAAAATCATCGCCGCGAAGAACTAGCTTTTGCCCGTCTGGATCAAACTCGACTGAGTACACTACAAACGGGAAAACCGGGTCGAAATATAGGTTCATGGCTCGTCCTCCAGCGGCAACTCGTCGGGCACGTACTCGGGTTCTGGTTTGGTAACGTCCGCCCAATTCGCGTCGTCGTAGTATGGGTTGCCGTAATCGGGGTCGTATTCGGTGTTCATATAGTCTCAAGCTCCTGCAGCAAGTCCAACTCCGCGCGAGTAATTACTCGATTATCCAGCACCGCGATGCGCTCGTGGCTGAACCCGCGGTCGACATACTCGTCGTACGCGGCCTGGGAACAGGGCAACAGCTCCCAACTAACGCGCTCACTGTTGTGTACGTATTCCTGGCTGTAATCGGCGTCCGATTCGGCCTCGTATTTGGTAGCGCCTACGCCATAAACCTCGTCCCCGTTAACTGCGGCCCAGTAGTTGTCTGTGTTGGTCATGTTTCTATTCCCTTGCTATTCTCGTGCCTGGGTTCTGGAATGTGTTTCTCATGGGTTACATTGTATAATTGGACTATTCGTTATCCAACTGGGTGTCGATTATCGGTCAGGTGACCAGCAATAAATTCCTCTGCCCTGCGGCGAATCAGGTCCTCGGCGTCAGGCCCATTGAACCGAAACAGGTTCAGCCCCACGCGCCACGTAATACTGGTAATTACTGAGTAGGTGTTCGGTATTTTCTGTTTAAACACCCGCTGTAGCGCGCACTCCAGCGAGTGGCACGCCAAGGCTGCACGCAATTGATAATACCGGCGTCGCTGCTCGACAGAGCCCTGGCGTGACGCGATTGGGTAGCCCGGGGCGTACACCAAATTGCGCACTCGTTCCGCTGGATACAATTTTTGTAGCAATTTCAGCATGGGTCTCATTTAGTTGCCTCGTCGACAACCCTGGTTTCGAGTTCGCCCAGCATATAGTGCAGTGGTATTAGCCCGGGATGGCGTCGGCTCAACGCAAAATAATGCTCGAAGTCTTCTCGCATGTCCGAAGTGAACGCATACTCCAAGACCGCCGATGCGATCTGCTCTCTATCAATCGAACAGCCAGGACCATACAGGTCGGCGGCTCGTCTAATTTTAGCCCAAGTAGATAAATCCAGCGGGCCATATACCACTTCTATTGGGCCGTCAAATTCTGGAAACTCTAAAAATCTAGTTCCCATCGTACAGCCCCCAAAAACTTAACTGTCTCCGGTCCTCGACCTCTAGCGTTTCGAGTTGTTCTGACACCCGCTGCATCTCCACCACCAGTTTCGCCGCCGTGTCCACGTTTTCGGGTGTAGTGGGGAGTTGTTGGAGTGCGTAGTTGATTCCCTCTAATTGGCCGACGAGGCGGGCTGTAGTGACAGGGTCGATCATGACTCTTTGCCCCCAATTTCTATTGGCGTTTTCGCCCCGGCCCAGATAACCTGTCTGGGTCCTGTTTTCGTTGGCGTGATTTCCGCCTGTGGTAAATCCATTACGCTGCGAATTCGCTCGAGCGTGGCCTCGCTGTTTGAAAACGCCAGTGTCGTACTACCGTGATGCAGCCGGAATCTGTATTTCACGTTTTGCCTCTCGTTCTGCGATTCGTGTTGCGAATTTGTAAGTGGGGCACACCCGAATTAGCCGGCCGGACTCTTGTGGGTATTGATATTCTGGAGATTCGTACACCCCGTAGGTATCGTCGCTCGTCTGCACTACGCAAATAAATCGGTTCGGCCTGTCGGTGTCGTAAACCCGGTGTTGGCATTTCGCCAACTCGTCCAATCGTTGCCTCGCTGCGCGTTCGGTCCTGAATCGCTCGCCCTCGCGGTATAATTCCAGTTCCGTGCGGGGCGGCTTGTTCAGTGGGTATTGGATTACCCGATACGCGCGTGGGTTGAATCGCACGACGGCCGCGTAGTGGAGTTGGTCGTCGCCGCGCCTGATGTCTATTAGTCTGGGCATTAAAACCTGTGGTACTGCGAATAAGCGTCCGCTACCCGTCTCGCCACGCCTTGTGGGTCGTCACTGGCCTGTAGAATTCGCACTATCTCTAGATATGCCTCCAGATTGGCCGCCTCGCGAAATAGCGAGGGGTCCTCGCCGCCAATATCCAGAATGCACTTATTTAAGTGCCTCAGTTGGGCAGGTATGTTCCCTTCGGGAAGAACCTGCGGTGCGGCCATTACGTGTTCCGCGGCCGCAACTAGGTATTGGACGGCCCTGCGCAGTGTAACCGGGTTCCCTCCGCGCATTGCCGTTAGTGGGTTTGTTGAACGTAATAGTGCGAGGGCGTGTTGCTGGTAGGTTAGTGGGGCCATGCAAATTACTAATGCATGAGGGATGCCAAATCCAACCTAGCGGAAGCCTGAGGGCCGCGTATGGTAAGTGGACTAAGTTTGTCGCAAGGTGGGTGTCCAAATTTGGACAGTGGGATGTTTAAGCACATTAGTGCACCAGTCAGTACACTATGCGACTGATATATTATATCTGTTTTGTGGCAGTCTCGATTACAAATGGACTGTAATTTAGTGGATTCGTTATTAGTATCGCGTGGTTACGCGTAAAACGTAAATACGCGTTACAAATTATACTTTTTTGGTCGTTTTTGCTAATTACATCACGCGCTTCGCGGGATTTGGGGGAGTCTCGAAAAAAACGCCTAAACTATTATAAGTCAAAAACATAAACAGTACCATATCTATATATCCTCTATCTATATTTTCAAATTACTCTAGGACTAGGATAAAGTTAAAAAAGTACCACCACGGCTGATTTTGTTCAGGAAAAAGTCTATTTTACAATGTCAACGGAACACACACTTGTCTACAGTTTAACAACCCCCCCCGTGCCGGTCAGACTGCTGTTCAGCACCCAGGGTAGCGACCCCCAAAACAAAATGAAGCCACGGGGCAGCCAGAGCCCTTAAAATCGATTTTAAAATCGGTCAGTGACCCCCTAACGACACGAACCAAATGCGAGGCTCTACTAGGCAGGCCCCTATGAGCGAGGCGTTTGGATAAGCACTAGTTATACCACATGCAGCTAAGTGCTTGATACCGGGGACTAGGGGCGGATACCTGGCGCGGGGCGTCAATTCGTACCCGGGGTGCCTTACGCTAGGGGGTTGACTGTGGTGTTGGAGTCTGGTAGTCGCACCAAGTCGATTGACTCCAAGGGGGTGGGGTAAAAAGAAAGTGTATATAGCGTCACATGAGCCAGACTACACGGGACGAATACTTACATTTGCCTACATGGAGACATAGTGCATGCACCTAGGCCCCAAGTGCATGCTTGTTGGACGCTTTCCTTTGATATGGGCACCAGGAATCAAAGGATAAAAAGACCCGCCTGAGGCGCATACCTTTAGAGGTAGAGGCGTGGCGGGTATGTATAACCAAGTCCAAGCGGACGTATTCCAGATTCTCTCGAATCGGTAACTAGTTTTAAACAACATCCGGGCCGTCTTGTCAACGAGAACGCGAGTACAGTAAGCTTCTCGCATGCGACCAATTCTTTTTCTTGCCTTCCTCGGCCTCTCGTGTGCACACTCACACCGGGACTGGGTAGAACCAATCACCATGCTGGATATGGAGAAACCAGGTGGTGTCCGAGTCTGTTACATCGAGGCCGAGGTAGACCATATGAAAGCGGCCTGCATGACGGTAGAGAACTTCGTTTCCGTAATCCAGTCCCGCCACGGCCGCAACGAACCTTCGATGTTTAAGGAGTTATAAGATGTCAATCAAAGTTCAAGATAAAGTAATTGCGGACATGGTGGCGCAGCACGCACTTTGGATTGCGGCCGACGACCAGAACCCAGGCCGGAGAGCCGTGTTTACCGGAATGAATTTGACGAGCTATGATTTTACAAGCGACGACTTATCCCGAGCCGATTTCACGGGGGCGAATTGCGCGGCCTGCACGTTCACCAGCGGCACGTACACGGACGCTAATTTCACGGGGGCTAATTTGGCCCACGCGAACTTCACCAGCGCCGACTTGACCCGAGCGAATATGACCGGGGCGGACATCACGAACGCGGTATTCACCAGCGCGACCACGACGAACATTATAGGGTTCGACACTACGATTGTAGTCGGCAGCGGGTCGACCAGCATCACACTTGGAGCCCCGGTCGTACAAGGCGCCACTACCGGTATCACGGCATTCGCCACGGGCGGGCAGGCCGACGCCGTAGCCCTGACCACGGACATCAATTTCGTAACCACAGTCGTTACCGCGGCGGACTCGGTCAAGCTGCCTACCGCGGCACTCGGAAAGCGAGTGGTGGTAATGAACCTGGGAGCCGGGTCGTTGGGTATTTTCCCGGTAACGGGCGGGGCAATCGACGCTTTGGGGGCCAATGCCAAGTACGATCTTGCATCAGGCGCGTGGCGGGAGTTTATTGGTCAGTCGGCCACGCAGTGGCGGTCGAAAGCGTAACGTGAAGCAGAACCGCATTACAAAACATGGTAGCGCAACAGTCTACCGTGACGAGACGGGCAAGCGGGTAGCTAGGTCCCTGGAACCCGTCCGGACCGCGGCGTGGCGGGATATTATTGGGCAGATGACAAACGGCGGGGCCGACCTCCTGGTACGGATGATGGCCATTGCGCGAGGGGAGACATTCACCCCCGAGGGCCAGGACGAAGAGGGCAGGTCACCTCGTCCCCTGGTCCCGACTATCGACCAACAGTTGCATGCACAGCAGTTATTGTGGGAGTATCAGCACGGCAAAGCAGTGCCCCAAACAGAAGTGGTCAAGGCCATGGACGCCGCAATGGAAGCGGAACAGTACAAGGCGATGACTGACGAAGAGCTTTGGAAACTCGCAAACAAGAAGAGGAAAGAGCTTGCAAGTACAATTGAGGGGGATGAAGGAGAGTGACCGTGCCTTCGTTACCAGCACATGGTTTAAGAGTGCCTGGAAGGCGGTTCGCAAAAACGTAATCGAGTTCGAGAACTTCGCCAAGATTCAGCGGGTAGCAATGGACGTATTGATTGCCGAGGTCCCGACGACGGTTGCGTTCATTCCCGAGGCGCCAGACGAGATTTTAGGTTATATTAACGCAACAGCCGCCACGTTGAACTATATCTATGTCAAAAAAGACTACCGACGAAATGGAATCGGCACCGCACTTCTTGAATCCAAAGATTTTCGGACCCACACGGCCCTCGGTCGCGGAGACTGGAAGTACTTCCAAGCCAAGCGAATCCCCGAGTGCCGATTCAATGCCCTCGCAATCCCAACCTTGCTCGCCCGTCTCGCAGATTCATTTCAGCCAGCCCGTGTCGGTAGCGGGGGGGATGAAGCAAAGTTTAACTTCTAAGGACGCGAAGCTTACGCTAGAGGGCGTGTTCGTGCGTGCGGAAGTGCGCGGGGCTACGTACTTGTTTCCTTTGGCGTCGTTGAAAGCAATTGTCCTCAGATAACGCCAGACTCGCACTCGAGGAACTTGCTCGGCGTGCGAAAGCCAAGGAAGCCGCTAAGCCAATAGTCCTGCGGCTGCGCGACGAGTTGTTTGCGGAGCAGCAGGCTTTCGTAGACGACAAGTCACGAAACAAGGCGGTGCTTGGAACTCGCCGAGCAGGCAAGACTAGCATTTGGATTAGGTACACAACAATAGAGTGTCTAGAGAAGGACCGAGTGCTTATTCGCATTTGGTCCATGTCTCGCCTACGGGCCAAACAACTGCTTTGGACCGAGTTCGACTACTTGCATAAGAAGTATGGGATAGTTACCGAACGCAACGAGACCGAGCTTTCGATCAGGTTCGAAAACGGGTCCGAGATTCGGCTCCTGGGGGCCGACAAGGACAAAGAAGCCCAGAAGAAGCGCGGCGACAAGACGTGGATGGAGATAGTACTCGAGGCGCAGTCTTTCGGTCCGTTCCTTCGGACACTGGTGGAAGACGTCGCCGAGCCTTGCCTATTCGACTTACGCGGAACGTTTTGCATGGAGGGCACTCCAGGGCCATTGTGCACAGGATACTGGTATGAAGTTTCGGGGAGAAATGATACAGAGAAACGTTGGACCTCTATAGGAGGCGACTTGGGCGTGGGTCGTGGGTGGAGCTGCCACCGCATAACTCTGTTCGACAACCCTCACTTGCCACATGCCAAGGAAGAATTGGCGAGACTCAAGAAGGCTCGTAACTGGGCCGACGACAACCCTACGTACGTACGAGAGTACCTCGGCCGGTGGGTAAACGACCTAACGGCGCTGTATTACGCTTTCGACGAAACACGAAACTTGTACCAGCCTGGCGAAGTAACCCCTAAGGGCCCTGGGTGGACGCACGTGTTGGGCTGGGACTTGGGTAGCAGGGACGACATGGCCCTGGTGCTGTGGGGCTGGCATGAAAACGACCCTATAATTTATGAAGCCGAATCCTGGAAAAAGTCCGGCGCATTGGCTGCCGAGGTCATGGAACAGATTGACCGCTGGGAAGCTCAAGGGTACAATATAGTTAAGAAAGTCGCCGATACAGGGGGCGGCGGTCGAATGTACGTAGAGGAGGTGATGTCTAGATACTCACACGTATTTGAAGCCGCTAAGAAAAGCGAAAAATACGAACACGTCCGTCTACTCAACGACGACTTGCGAGTAGGAAGAATTAAATTGAAGTCCGGGTCCCCGTATCATATGGAAATACGAGCGCTGCCCCGAGACCCGGACTGGCCAGACCCGGACAAGCCGGAAAAACCGCCAACCGAGCACCCAGGTTACCCTAACCACAATTGCGATTCGGCGTTGTACGGGTATCGTGCAGCGCAGCACTATCTTTCAACCGCCAAACCTACTAGAATTAGGCGCGGAACGCCGGAATACTTCAACAAGGTGATTGCGGATGAAATCCATAACCTGGACTTACCCCCCGACGCCTGGTGGGAAACAAGAGGACAAGACCATGACGTTGAGTGAATTGCGCGAATTGTTGTCAGTCCTCCGAGAGTTTGGGGTTACGGCTTATGCCTTTAAAGACATATCGATTGAGCTAAAGCCGCACGAGCAGGCCGAAGAAGCTAGAGAAGAATTGGACGACGTGGTCTCCGACCCCCCGCCACATGTTCACGCGGATGGGCTGACTGAAGAAGAGCAACTCATGCTTTACGGTAAGGTGATGCCCTAATGGACTATAAGAACATGAAGGCTTACAAGTCATCTACCGAGGCCAAGGGCGAATATGCCAAGCGATTCCATACGGCCTGGTGGGCTGAGACGGAGCCAAAACTACGCGCCGAGAGCATGTCCATCATCGCAGGCAAGATGCTCGGCGATGCGGACCAGAGACTGCAAGCGAATCTGCGACATGCCCGGCTCTACGAGAACGTAGACCTTGGCTCCTTGAGTGGAGCCACCTTCTCGGCCGACGTGGTTAGACAGGCGGTCATGGGGGCTGGCATTATCTCGCTGAACGTGATTGCTAGCTGCATCGACACGCTGTCGGCCAAGATTACGAAGAACAAGCCGCGTCCTAGTTTCTTGACTACGGGGGGAAACTGGCCTCAACAGCAGAAAGCGCGTAAGTTGGACTTGTTCATGCGCGGGCTGTTTTACGAGACCGACGTGTACAACAAGGCAAAGAACGTCGGTACCGATGCGTTTACGTGGGGTACTGGGATGCTCCAATTGTTCCAGAACGACGACGGCCGACTTGAGTGTGAGCGCGTTAGCATCGACGAGATTTTCGTTGACGACGCGGACGGGCACGATGGCAACCCGCGACAGATGTTTCGGCGTAAGTTTGTCCAGCGCGAAGTGTTGTGTAAATTGTTTCCGGAGTACACCGATGAAATCTTGGCTGCACCAGCTCCAGCAGATATCAACACAATTACTTCAACGATTGCCGACATGGTCGAAGTCTGGGAAGCCTGGCACCTCCCTTCCAAAGACGGAGCCGAAGACGGTAAGCACGCAATCAGTATTGATGGCTGTGAAGTCTTCTGCGAAGACTGGAAAGTATGTAGATTTCCTTTTGTTGTACTGCGATTTAAGAAGCGGCTCCGCGGGTACTGGGGGAAGGGCGTCGCTGAAGAACTGACAGGTATCCAGCTCGAGCTAAACCGGCTCATGCGCTCAGTGTCAGAACAACTCAGACGCAAGGGACGTGGGCGCATTTTCGTGCAGACCGGCTCGAAAGTGAACCCCAATCACCTGACCAACGATATCGGCGACGTGGTCTCTTACACAGGCAGCCCGCCTATTATCGACAACGTTAACGCGGTGGCGCAAGAAGAGTTTATGCAGATTGACCGGCTCTTTCGCTATGCGTTCCAGATTGTCGGAATCAGCGAGTTGTCGGCCATGGCCAAGAAGCCTAGCGGACTCGATGCGGCTGTGGCGCTGCGAGAGTACTCGGATATTGAGTCAGAGCGGTTCGCACTGATTCACCAGGCGTGGGAACAGTTCTTCTTGGACTACGCTGCAACGTCTCTTGAATTGATTACGAAACAGTGGGGACACAAGGGCTATAAGATTAAGACCCCGTCCAAGCGATACATCATCGAGGTCGATTGGCGCGACATTAACCTGGATGAAGATTCATATGTCATGCAAATGTTCCCGGTATCATCACTCCCACAAACCCCCGCGGCCAAATACGCCAAGGTCAAGGAGATGATGATGGACGGGTTCATTGACAAGCCCGTGGCGCAACGGCTGCTTGAGTTCCCAGATATTGACGCAGAACAGAACCTGGGCAACGCGGCAATTGACGACGTGGACGCGACCATCTCGGCAGTAATGGACGAGAAGGTCCCCGAGCTTCGTCCGATTGAAATTTACCAGAACGCCCAACTACTCCAATCACGCGCCACGGCGGCCTATTTGTACGGACGGCACCATGGGGCGGAAGAAGAGCGATTGGACATGTTGCGACAACTGATTGACCAGGCTACAATGATTCTCGCCCCACCTATGGCCATGCCAATGGGCGGAGCGGTAATGCCACCACCCATACCAGGATTAGCTAATGTCCCAGCCCCAGCAGGTCCAATCCCAGGCCCAGGTCCCGCCCCAGCAGGTCCAGTCCCAGGCCAAGTTATCTGACGACGTAATTGCCTCCTTGGCCAAGGAACTCGAAGGCGGCCAGAGCACTGAACCCGAGGCAGTAGCCGAGCAGGGTGATCCAGTTGTTGCAGAAACCGCAACAGCTGCCCCCGTGCAATCAGAACCGGCGGTCTCAAAGCCCGCGCCACTGGAAAAGAGCTTCGAAAAACTGGCTCAGGAAAAGGCCGCGTTTCGAGCCGAACAGGAGCGCATGAAGCCGTATATGGACGCGCTCCAGAAGTTCGACCCGCTCACGCTCCGAGCCTTGACTCAGGCGGTAGAGTCTAAAGACCCCAGCAAGGTGCTGCAGGCGCTAAACATGCAGTCAACTGCACAAAACTTAAATGAGGTTGAAGTTTCGCGTCCCGAAATCCCGGAATTAGCCGAAATTAAGGAAGAGCTGTCCGAGTTGCGCAGATTTAGAGCCGAGCAGAAAGAAGCGGAAGCCATCCAGAAGATTAAGGATGTTACCCAAACCCACAAGCTGATCAGCGCGCGCGGGGCCCATAAAATGGTACTGGAGCATCTGTTGGCGCATGTCCGAGCCACAGGCTCCCCCCCGGGGGACACCATTGAAGAGAGTTTTGCTCTGGCAGCTGACGCGGTCGAGAGCTATCTGAATCAAGAGGCGGAAAGCTGGCGCAAGGTGTTGACACCGACCCAGGCCATGGTAGAGTCTCCTCAGACCTCCCCGTTACAGGTCACCACGCCCCAGCCGATGAGCAAGACGCTTTCCAACGCAGCAACATCGGCTCCCCCGATGACAGTCTCGAACCCTTCGCCAAAGACGGCTGAGGAATATCAAGCACTGGCCCTCGAGGAAGCTAAAAAACTTTTCGGTTGGTGACTCTTGGTGAGTCACCGGCAACGGGTGACTCACAATGACGGCTCCTACTACTACACAGATGGCCCACATCCTGAAAAGGATGTATTCGCAAAACCGCGTATTTAACCTCGTCTACGACAACAACCCCTTCCTGGCCATGTGCCCTAAGGCGCAGTTCAAGGGCGCTGCCGAGGCTATCACCGTTCGTTATGCCGACAACGTCGGTGGACGCAGCTCGGCTTTCGCAACAGCGCAAGCGCAAGTCAATGCGCACAAGGGTGAACAGTTCTTGCTCACCACCGTGTCTGATTACCAGCTTTATCAACTCTCGTTCGAGGCCATCTTGGCCGGCCGGGACAACGCCGCAACCTTGCTGAGCACGCTCGACACAGAAGTTAGCGCCGCAATCCATAATGCCTCACGGTCGCTTGCGATTGCAATGTACGGCTCTGGATCGGGACGAATTGGCGTTATCGAAGCGGCCGGTATTACTGGCGATGTGATTACACTTTCGAACGCCAACGACGTCACCAACTTCGAAGTTGGCCAAGTGCTCGTTGCCGACCAAGGTACGGAGGGCGGAGCGCTCCGAGATTCCGGCGACTCGATGACTGTTACCGACATCAACCGCTCGGCAGGGACCATCACTGTCAGCGCCGTGGCGAACATCACAGGCCTTGCAGCGGCCGACGGCTTGTACATGAAAGGCGATGCACAGAACGGCGGGTCCAAAGTTCGATTGTCTGGACTTGAAGCTTGGAATCCCTCGGCAGCCCCTAGCGCAACCTCGTTCTTCGGTGTTGACCGGACCGCGGACACAGACCGACTCGGCGGTGTGCGAATCGATATCTCGGCGCTCAACCCAGAAGAAGGCGTTATTGTCGCGCTGCACCGAATGGCTCGAGACGGAGCGAAACCTTCGCACCTGTTCTTGAACTACTCAGACTCGCAGAACGTCCACCTGGCGCTTGGAACCGACGCGCAACGGGAATACACCACGGTTGGCGAAGTAGGGTTTAGCCGAATTCGCCTCCTTGGTCCTACGGGCGACTTGATGATTCAGCCTGACGTCAACTGCCCTGCGGGTGTTG
>ERZ1292632.3559-Hain-H43-01um-R2-3559-length-11856-cov-5_pt1 | contig 11856 bp, 14 predicted proteins | sample MGYA00564407_ERZ1292632 | MGnify/ENA primary metagenome ERZ1292632 (study PRJEB36523, sample SAMEA6512637) | groundwater metagenome | collected 2019-01-08 | study: AquaDiva: Metagenomics assemblies of 32 groundwater samples
AGGTGGGTGTACCCGCACTACTAGGCGAACCGAGCTGAAAAGGACTAATAGGAAGAGTGTTTCTGATGCCGACCTTGGTAGCAGATGATCCAAGAATGAACACATCACTTCCACCGGAGGCCGCGTTCGTGCCAATAACCACAGAGTTGTTTCCTGTGGCAAAAGCATTTGCCCCAATCACAACGGAATTAAAACCAGCAGCGTTAGAATTGCGACCAACCGCCGTCGAAGTACTGTTGGCAAGTGAGCCTTGTCCAAGAGCAACCGCATCTATTACACCACTCGCAGTAACATCGGCGCCATTACCAAGCAATGTGTTACTATCCCCAGAAACAAGGGTGGGGCCGGCATTGTGACCCACAATAGTATTATTGTTACCGTAACTAGTAGCAGTAGAGCCAGCGGAAGCATTGTCTCCTAATTGTTGCGCAGCCACCGCTCCCACCACCACATTACCATTACCTCTGGCTTGACGTGAAAGTGGGTTAGAGACGGCATTAAAACCGATGATTGTGTTGCTATCACCCTCAAAATAATCGCTCGCCTCGGCCCCAATAACAGTATTTTTATCATCCAAAGCTTCACCATCTAATTCATACAGGGCGCGCCAACCAATAGCAGTATTACTAGTACCCGCAGTATTAGAACGGAGAGCTTGACTACCAATAGCAGTATTTAAACCCGCCGTACTGTTAGCTAGAGCCTGATAACCAACCGCAGTACTACTTGCAGAGGTAATATTGGCCGCCAAAGCACCGTAACCAACCGCAACATTCGCCACGCCTGAAGTATTTGAGGTTAGCGCATTTTTCCCAACCGCCACCAACCCGGGCGCAACATTAACCCTAAGCGCTGCCTGCCCTATCCCAACATTGTAATCAGATGTTGTATTTGTGTTTTCCCTCATGGTATCATTGCCGACTAAAACATTTTCATCACCACCATCACCAAGATACAAAGACTCTTTACCAATCGCGATGTTGTTGTGGCTAGCAGTAATTCCTCCGGCTCCAAGATTACCACCGGCCGAATAACCTATGGCAATATTATTATTCCCCCCAGTCAAACTACTTAGAGACGCGTAACCAATCGCAATATTACGTAAACCAGTCATATTATCGGCCGTTAAAGCCTCCGTCCCCACACCAACATTTCCTAAACCACCATCTCCGGTGCCAACACCAGCACCAGCACCAATAAAAGTGTTGATCAGTAAACTTTGGTCTGAACCCCTATTATGAATAAAATCCTGTCCGCCGAACTTTATCACCCCCCCCGTACCGGCCGGATCAGTATTCGGCAAAAGAATATTCTTTAGCATCTTAACATCTCTTGCGCTATCTGTGGTAAGCCCCGGTCCACCTCCATCAAGTATCCAATAGCCGGGAGCAAATGAGGTGCACCTCCAATCATTAGGGGCGTATTTAAAAATAGTTTGGTTAGGATTACAAGCGGGGGTACCAGGAACGCCTGGTAAAAGTTCCCCCTCAAAACGCAATTTAACCGCTCGAACTTCATCAAAAACCGTCGCAGCAGGTCTAATGCTCCCTATCCCATCAAATACCCAAAGTCCTGGAGCAAGATATGTACATTCCCATTCACCAGTATCGTCGTTCTTTTTAATTGTTTGACCCTCGACACAGGCACCACCAACCCCAGTTCCAGGAGTGGGGGGAATTATTTCTCCAAAAAATTCTAAATTGGTATTAGAAATCAATTTACCAACCTGTAAAAACCCCGTCTTGGTTTGTGGGATATCCGAAACATTAATCGGTAGCGCACAACCCGGCTCATAATTTGGCGAACTGGGATTGCTATCACAAGTTGTAGGAGCATTGGGTGGTGGGGTCCAGTTGGCCATGGCGAGGTGGGCGCCGAGGGTGAGGATGAGGGCGAGAGAGAGGGTTTTGGCGGTTTGGATTAGCTTAGATTTTTGTTCGAGAGACATGTTTTATAAAAATTATTTAATTAACTCCACCTTAATTTCACCCACTGTTTCGATAATGGTGTCCAGTTTTTCATCGTGCTGTTTCCATTTTTTTTCCATTGATTCGAAGCGTCCCAGCAACACCTTCATATTCTCTTTGTTTTCCTCATGAATCGCCACCACATCACGCCGATACTGTTTACGGTCTTCCGACGCTTCTTGAAAAAATTTAATAAACTGATCCTCTTTGGTCATAATATTTATAATATCATTTAAACTCCGGAAGGGTGGCTCTTGCTGGGGTCAAGATTATTGCAAATTAAGACAGAGGGCCGTGCAAGACAATGATGCATTACTGTTGGCACCAGCCAAATCTGCTTCAACCTTCCACTCACCAACATTGTTTTTATACACACTGCATCTGCCTGGTGGCGCGTCCTCAGTGATATAAGAACCGTCCTCAAGCGTCAGTCTAACCTCGTTTAAAGCACAAAATTCCGGATTCGAACCAATGGTTAAAGAAACCGGGCTATTGTTCTCGGTGTTGTCGGTGGCCATATATGGGGATGTGACAGAGGCATTTACGCTCGCACTCTCATCTTCTTCACAATACCAACCAAGCTCATCTTCCGTATTGTGATATTTCAAAATTTGACCCGCTGTACAAGCCTTGATTCTCAAGCTAGCCGTCCCAGCATTAACCCCACCACTTAACCCCCCACTGGCATCAGTGTTTATCCCCATAATATCCCCCCCGCCCGTACCACCGGTGGCAGTGATAGTTACCACCCCGGTACCACCCTCAGGACTAAGAGTTATATTATCTCCGGCGAGCAATTGCGAAACTCCACCCACATTTCCAGTTGTTAAGTCATCGGCGCATGTCCACCCGGGATTATTACTCCAACCCACCGGACCGCTCGCTTTCAAAATCTTATTTGCTGGACAAGGGATTAGTGCCGTGGTCACGGCGCCAGTGAATGGTCCAAAAGAACCACCTCCGTTAAAATGAACCCCACCACCATTGAGAGCAGACAAACTGGCCACCCCCCCATCCGGACCACTGCCCAGATTGGCGGCTGATGTGCAAATAGCACCATCTGCCGTGCAGTATGAGTCTGCTCCCACCTTGCCATTTACACCCAAAACCAAGTTGTTTAGTAATTGATAACTATCGTTACCATTCGTCAATTTCGCAAAAACCGCGGCTAAACTATTCAAAGTGAGGCGAGCCGGTTTTGTTTGATCTATCGCACTCACATTTACTGGCGGTAAACACCCCGGCGTGCCGGCTGGACAGGTTGGTGGGTCGTCGGGTGGCGGATCCCAAGCACGGACCGTGGCAACACCAGCCATCAAAACAAGGGCAAGGGCAATAATTTTGGCGTAATCGATAATTTTATTCATAAATTTTATTTAATTTTTTATTTATTAATTTAATTCACTGGCCGATTAAGCGATTCTAAAATCCGGGCCTTTTGCTCGGTGGTGAGCTCGGGCTGGTTTACCGGCGCATTGAGCGATTTGAGAATGCGTTCCTTCTGCTCGGTGGTAAGCTCCGGCTGATTGGCGGGTGCATTGAGCGATTCTAAAATCCGCGCCTTCTGCTCGGCGGTAAGGCCAGAGGCCGATGGCTCGGCCGGAGACCACAAACCAAAATAGCCCAAAGTAATGGCAATAACGACTAGTAAAATTAAAATAATCAGCGTAATAATTACCGGATGATGGGTTTTGACCGGTGGCAAATCTTCTTGGCGAATCATATGGCTAAATGATAGCAAATTTTAAGAGCGCTTGATTGTTGATAACTCCTAAAATTATGTTAAACTGAAAAACAATGAAAACAGCGTTAAAAATATCCTTACCAAAAGAAACACAAGCTTGGGTGCAAAATAAAGTAGTTTCGGAAGACTTAAAACAGCACCTGCATCGAGAAATCGAAAATAGTTTGTTGGCTTCTCTTAATAGTGGCAAACCGGTGAAAATGACTAAAGCTTGGCTTAAAGATCGTTATCGCCTTCTCGAAAAAAAATAAATCGAACCGTGAATCGAGAAGTCATTGTCCGTCCAATCGCTCAAAGAGAAATAGATTCGCAAACAGCTTACTTAATTAAACACGCCGACAACGAAACCGCTCAGCGGTTTTTAGACACTCTTTTTCAAACGATTAAAACCTTGGCCTCAATGCCCGAAATAGGCACTCTGTGGATCTATAACGAACCTAAACTGAAAAAGGTTAGGTGGCATCCATTAAGGGGTTTCCGTTATCTTATCTTTTACAAATACACCCCAACTCGATTCGAATTAATTCGTGTTTACCATACCGCCCAGCACATCAAAGGACGATTTTCTGAAGATTGAGACCATAATTTGCTTCTTGATAACTTCCATAGTAGACTACTAGTGTCCGCTTAGCAGTCCTGTCCGGCTTCCCGCCCGGACATTTTTCTTAAAAAATTATGATTGATTTAAAAACATTAAAGTCGGCCCTCGAGCAACTCGAGGAAGAACGCGGTATCCCTAAGGAAAAAATCCTTGGGGCGATTGGCGATGCCTTAACCGCCGCTTATAAAAAGGATTTTGGTAAGCGCGGCCAGATTATCCGCGCCCAGTTTGATCTCGATAGTGGCAAAACCGAGTTTTACCAAGTGCGGATTGTGGTAGATGAAAATAAGCTAAGAACCGAAGACGAAGAGGTGGCCGAGGGCGATGAGCGCGTGGTCTTCGACGAAGAGCATCATATTATGCTGGAGGATGCCAAGAAGATTAAACGCGAGGCCCAAGTGGGCGAGGAACTTATTTTCCCACTTGAAACCAAAGACGATTTTGGCCGTATTGCCGCTCAAACCGCCAAGCAAGTAATTGTGCAACGCATCCGCGAGGCCGAGCGCACCTCGATTCTGGGCGAATATACCGATAAACAAGGCGAAGTGATCTCGGGTAAGGTGCAAAAGATGGAACGCGGCAATGTCTTCTTAGACCTTGGCCGCACCACCGCGATTCTCCCCTACGAAGAGCAAATTCCGGGTGAGCATTATCGCCAAGGCGAACGCCTGCGGGCTTATCTCTATGCGGTAGAAGAAACGCCGCGCGGCATTAACCTTAAACTCTCCCGCGCTCACCCTAAGTTTGTGGAAAAGCTTTTTTCCTTCGAAGCGCCAGAAATTGCTTCCGGCGTGGTAGAATTCCGTTCGGTGGCCAGAGAGGCCGGCTCCCGCACCAAGGTGGCCGTGGCGTCTAAAGACCGCAAAATTGATCCGGTGGGTTCTTGTGTCGGCCAGCGTGGAGTGCGCGTCAATACCGTAATCAGCGAGCTCGGCGGAGAGAAAATTGATATTGTGGAATGGTCCGATAATCCAGAAGTTTTTATCCAAAACTCCCTCTCCCCGGCCAAAATTAAAGGCATGATTCTGGATGGCATCAATCGCACGGTAAAAGTAGAAGTAGAACCCGATCAATTCTCGCTGGCGGTGGGTAAAGGCGGGCAAAATGTCCGCCTAGCGGCCAAGCTCACCGGTTGGAATATCGATATTATTGGACCTAATCAAGTAGAAAATAAAAACCATGAACCTGTGGCATGATTTACCCGCTGGTGAGAAATCAGCGATCAATGTGGTAGTGGAGATTAATAAGGGCTCCAAAAACAAATATGAGGTAGATAAGGCCACTGGCCTGATTGCCCTTGACCGCGTGATGCACTCCAGCCAAGACTTCCCAGCTGACTATGGTTTTGTGCCCCAAACCTTGTGGGAAGACAATGATCCGGTAGATGTGATTATTCTCACCACCTACCCCCTCCTCCCCGGCATCTTGGTGCGAGTAAGACCCGTGGCGGTGATGCACATGACCGATGGCGGCGAGGGCGATGATAAGCTGATTGCCGTCCCGCTTGATGACCCGCGCTGGTCCAAAGTCCAAGATTTGGCCGACATTAACTCTCACACCCTAAAAGAGTTTGAACACTTCTACTCCACTTATAAAAAACTGCAAAATAAAGAGGTGGTGGTCAAGGGCTTTTCTGGCCGCACCGAGGCCGAAGCCGTCTTCGAGCGCGGTTGCCAACTTTACAAGGAGCGACCAGCACACTAAGATAAGGCGGGAAGGTATTAAAAATTAAAAAATTATAATTAAATGACGAAAAACCAACTTTTAGGCGTTTTAGCCCTAGGCTTGGCCCTCTCTCCTCTAGCGGCCAGCCGAGCTCAAGAAACCCCGCTCCGCACTGCCCCAGAAGCGGTTCAAGAAAGAGTGGCTGAACGAGTGGCCACACGCAAAGAGCGTTTAACCACCATCAGCCAGCGGATAATTGAGCGTTTAACCAAACTTTCTAACCGCTTCGACGAAACTATTACCCGCTTATCGGCTCACCTTGAACGAAAAACCGCCACAGGAGCAGATCTAGCCACGGCCAAAACTAAAGTAGAAGAAGCGGCCAAATTAAATGCCGAAGTCAAAAGCACTTTAGCCGCCCTAATCCCCAAGGTCGCCACCGCCTTATCGGCCACCGAGCTCAAAACCTCGTTCCAAACCCTCCGTCCAGAACTAGAGAAGATCCGCACCAATCTCCGCACGATTCATACCACCTTGATGGAAGCAATTAAACTAGTGCGGGCAACAGAAACTACCAATTAATTAATCATTAACTTAAAACAAAAACATGAACGGCGATCAACCAAATAATATGTTTCAACCGGGAATGAATGCTCCTGAACGCAAAAGCTCGATGGTCGGCACCATTGTGGTGATTCTAATTGTGGTCTTAGCGGTAATTTATCTCTTAGCTTCTCGATCTTCGGCCCCTGCCACCGATCTCACTCCCGGAGAAACCCCCGCCACCGGTGAAGGCGTGCTCAACACCAACCCAACCACACCAAATGAGGCTGACGAACTCAATCAACTAGAAGCCGAACTTAATAATCCCGCCACTTTTAGCGAAACCGATGACAGTTTCAACCAACTCGAAGGAGAACTCATTCAATAATTGGCAAGTTAAGTCTTTAGCTAATTCTGAAATCGAAATTAGGGGCGAAATCGAAACTGACGATTTTGCCTCGTTTCGGGTTGCGGCGCTAAAAAGGCTAAATACCAACACTAATTTGGCCGGTTTTCGTTCGGGCCACATTCCAGAAGAAACCCTAGAGCGCCACTTGGGTGAAGCCTCTATTCTCCAAGAAATGGCCGAATTGGCGGTAAATGACTTCTATCCCAAATTACTCAAAGCCAAACAAATTGATGCTTTGGGCTCGCCCCAAGTTACCATCACTAAATTGGCTAAGGGTAACCCTCTCGGTCTGATCATCAAAACGGCGGTTCTGCCCACCTTTAGCTTGGGTGATTACCGGGCCAAAATTAAAACCGTCGCGGCAACCAAAATTGCTCCTCTGCCAGTAACCGAAGAAGAAATCACCAAGATTATTACCGATTTAGAGATCAAAAACCCCAAGGCGCCGGAACTAGCCGACAAACAGGAGCTCAAAACCAAGCTTCGCGCTCAATTAGAGGGTGACCGGACTCGAGAAGCCAAAGAAAAACGACGGCTCGTGATCATCGAGGAACTAATCAAGCAAACCCCTTTCGAATTACCCGCCATTTTGATCGACAGCGAAGCCGATCGCTTGATGGACGAACTAAAATCTAGTTTGGAGCGTTTTGGTTTAAAGTTTGAAGATTATTTAAACCACCTCAAAAAGACCGAGGCTGATTTGCGTCTCCACAATCGTCCCGAGGCTGAGAAGCGCGTCCGGATCCACCTCCTCTTGGGGGCGATTATTAAAGCAGAAACCCTCACCGTGGATCAAAAAGAACAAGAAAAACTGGTTCAGCACCTAAAAAGTCATTATCCCGAACTGGAACAGGCAAAAATTGAAGCTTACGCCGAGCAGGAGCTCTTAATCTCGCTCGCTTGGCAAAAACTCGAAAATGTTTAATAATACAGAATTACTCATTTTAAATTTAAATTATCATGTTAATACCGACCGTAATCGAAAAGTCGCCTTTTGGCGAGCGTGCCTACGATATTTACTCTCGCCTCTTAAAGGAGCGCATCATCTTCCTTGGTGGCCCCATTGATGACCATTCGGCCAATCTGATTATTGCCCAACTGCTTTTCCTCGAATCCGAGGGACCAAAGAAGGATATTACGATGTATATCAATTCACCCGGGGGATCAGTAACCTCGACCATGGCCATTCTTGACACAATGAACTATGTGAAGTCTGATATTTCTACTGTCTGCGTGGGGCTGGCCGCCTCGGGGGGAGCAATCGTGCTTTCTGGGGGGGCTAAAGGTAAGCGCTTTGCTTTGCCTAATGCCGAAATCATGATTCATCAACCGCTCGGTGGCACCGAGGGTCAGGCGTCTGACATTGCGATTACCGCCAAACAAATTCTCAAGATTAAAGATCGGCTCAATAAACTTTTGGCCAAACAGACCGGCAAAACCCTAGCGCAGATTGAAAAAGACTCCGACCGTGATTACTACATGTCGGCAGATGAGGCCAAAGATTACGGCTTAATCGACGGTATTATTAAAACTCAAAGTTAAGTTTGTGAACCTCACTCTGCTTATTATTATTGCCGGTACCGCCGCCGCGGGTGGTTTGATTTTTGGCTATTTTCTCCGCTGGTTAATTACCTTGAGCCAAAAGGGGTCCATGGAGGTCACCATCAAGCAAGTAATGCTTGAGGCTAAGGATCAGGCCCAAAAAATTGTCGAGAAGGCCGAAACGGATGCCGACACTATTCTCAAAGAAGTAAAAGAAAAAGAACGAGAAAAAGACCTGGATCTCAAAAAGCGCGAGGAGCGCGTAGAGAAAAAGGAGGACGCCCTAGATAAACGCCAAACTGACCTTGATCGCGATCTGGAAGAATTGCGCCAGAAGGTGTTGGAAATTAATCAAACTAAAGATCGGGTTGAGGCACTAGAGAATAACCGTCGGACGGAACTAGAACGAATCGCCGGCTTAAAACAAGAGGCGGCCAAAGAAGAATTATTTAAACTCATTACTCAAGAAAATGAGGCTGATCTCTTGGTCCGCATCCGAAAACTAGAAAATGATGGCCAAGCCGAGCTCGAACGGAAAGCGCGCGACATTCTGGCCACCACCATTCAACGATTGGCCAATTCATCTGTGCCAGAAGTGATGTCGACCTTGGTCGAAATCCCCTCCGATGATCTCAAGGGTAAAATTATTGGTAAAGAGGGACGAAATATCCGCAGCTTCGAAAAAGCCACCGGCGTGGAACTAATTATTGACGATACACCGGGCTCGATTGTGTTATCATCTTTTGACCCCGTGCGCCGCCACATTGCCAAGGCCGCGCTTGAAGAATTAATTAGCGATGGTCGCATTAACCCCTCGCGAATTGAGGAGGTAACAGAAAAAGCCAAAACTAATATCAATAACTTAATTAAGGAAAAGGGCGAGAAAGCGGCTTACGAAGCGAGTGTCTTTAACCTCGATCCGCGAATCATCTTAATCCTAGGCCGCCTCCACTTCCGTACTAGTTATGGCCAAAATGTGCTTCAACACTCGGTAGAAATGGCGCATCTAGCGGGCATGTTGGCCGAAGAATTGGGGGCCGACCCACAAGTCTCGCGCGCTGGCGCCCTCTTACACGATATTGGTAAGGCAGTCGATCATGAGGTGCCCGGCACTCATGTGGAAATTGGCATCAGAATTCTCGAAAAATTTGGCGTCAGTAAAGAAATTGTGAAGGCGATGCGCTCGCATCATGAAGAATATCCCTACGAAACCATCGAATCGATCATTGTGCAGGTGGCTGACGCCATTTCTGGTGGTCGGCCCGGCGCGCGCCGTGATAGTCTCGAGAATTATCTCAAGCGGCTTAAAGATCTAGAAGATATCGCCAACTCTTTCCCCGGAATCGATAAGAGTTACGCCATTCAGGCTGGTCGGGAATTACGCGTTTTTGTGCGCCCGGGCGAAATTTCTGATATTGAAACCCGCAAAATCGCCCGCGAGATCGCCCTCCGCATTGAAAAAGAGCTCAAATATCCCGGAGAAATTAAAATCACGGCCATCCGCGAGTCTCGGGCCATCGAATATGCTCGCTAATTTGGCAAGTTGCATTAAAATGGCTCAAAATATATAATCGTGGCCATTAGGGTCGAGCTTTACCAATTAACTTGTGGCCAATAATATGAATAAACAAGATTTGGTTGAGGCAATTAGTCAGGTCATCGGTGGCACCAAAACTTCGGCCGAACAAGCCGTCGACACCGTAATTGACTCGATCGTCAATACCTTAAAAAAGGGTGGCGAAGTTTCAATTTCTGGTTTGGGTATCTTTTCGACCAAACAACGCGCCGCGCGCACGGCGCGCAATCCTCGCACCGGAGAGGCCATTCAGGTGGCAGCGATGAAAGTGCCAAAATTCCGAGCAGCCAAGGGCTTAAAAGACGCGGTCAAATAACCTTTCGTTTACCCAAAACCCGCCCGAGAGATAATCGCGGCGGGTTTTGCTATTTATAAAAACGCCAAATCAGGGGGTTAAGGGTGGTAATCGTCTCGTAGGCCGAAGTATTAATAAGATTCGCCACATGAGTGGCCGTAAGATCAGAGTCGATCAAAACCACCTCATCCCCCACCTTAAGTTCAGAGACTTTACTCGCATCAAAAACAATCATATCCATCGAAACTCGACCAACAACTGGCGCAATTACCCCGCGCACAAGTACTTGGCCACAATTTGATAAGTGACGCGCGAAACCATGCCAATACCCCACGGGGCAAACAGCCAACACGGTCCTCGCTTTTACCGCTTGAGTAAAATCATACCCAACCTCACCATCAGCCGGTAGAGTCTTAACCTCACTCACAATTGTCTTCCAACTCAAAACTGGTCGCAAAGGAAGGTTGGCTTTCATTTTTATCATTAATTCTTCGGTGGGCCATAAACCATACATTCCTAACCCGATCCGCACGAGATCAAACTGATATTCTGGATAGGCCAACGCTCCACCCGTCGCCGTGAGATGACTTTGAATCTTCAGCCGATGGACATCTACGACTGCTTGAAACTTCTTAAATTCTTCTCCTTGCGCCACCGTTTTACTCCTAAATCGTTCGTGTCCGGGTGAAGCCAAGTGACTATAAAGCCCGGTCACCACCACCCTTTTTGCCTTCGCGAGTTCAGTCAGCGCTCGGTCGAAGTCGCCGAGCAAGAAACCCTGCCGATGCATCCCGGTGTCAACCTTCAAATGAACTTCGAGCTTGGCTTTTCCTTGCTTTTTTGACCAAGCAATGAGCTCTTTAATTGTTTCGAACTGCGAAACCGTGAGCGTGATTTTCTGCTTCGCCGCCTCGTCAAAATGCACCGAGAGAGTGTAGCCGAGCACGAGCAGTGGCGCTTTAATCCTCGCTTTCCGCAAAGCAAGTGCCTCGGTCATGGAGTCCACCCCAAGCCAATCAGCCCCGAGCTTAGCAAAAACTTGTGAGGTCTCAATGAGACCATGGCCATAGGCATTAGACTTCACCACCGCCATTAGTTTAATCTTGGGGCCAATAAACTTCCGAAACAGCCGGAAATTGTGGGCCAAAGCCCGAGTGTCCACTTCAATCCAAGTACGCAACTTTTTGATATCTTTGTTTTTAAACATAACTGACACCGCGTAGCTCCAGTACTCGGGAGCGAAGTGGTGCGGGATGGGAGAATCGGTCACAGGTCCTCGCCTGCTGGCTCGGCCCGCGACCCCGCCTCATTCGCCTTCGCTCATTCCGGCCTTCGATTCTCTGGTGCGGGATGGGAGAATCGAACTCCCGACCTCGGTTTGGAAAACCGATATTATACCATTTAACCAATCCCGCCTACGCTACGCTTCGGCGGGCAAGCCCGCTTGGCAACAGCCAAATCATCCTAGCAGAAATTAATGCAAGAAAAAACTAGAAATAAAAATTACCAAGGTG
>ERZ1292632.3560-Hain-H43-01um-R2-3560-length-11855-cov-38_pt1 | contig 11855 bp, 14 predicted proteins | sample MGYA00564407_ERZ1292632 | MGnify/ENA primary metagenome ERZ1292632 (study PRJEB36523, sample SAMEA6512637) | groundwater metagenome | collected 2019-01-08 | study: AquaDiva: Metagenomics assemblies of 32 groundwater samples
TGTGAAAAAGTATGGGGGCAAGATCGAGAGCGGGGAGCTTGCGATTCAAGAAACATCTCGTGGGTCAAATGCTGGAAATGAGCCACAACGCTTATTACCATGCGGAATATTCGCGAGGTGGAGTTTGTAAGGAAAGTCAAAGAATGTTATATTTCTACCATGAGCCCTCAAGATGAACTAAAATACATACGCTTCAAGCAAAGGTTTGCTAACTTTGAGAAAGCCCGCGCAAAATTCGACGAGTATTCGCGATTGGATACGGAACATGACGAAGTTGCCAGATCCGCGTTATCCCAAGCCTTTGAGTTTACTTTTGACTTGGCGTGGAAATGCATGAAAAATATGTTGGAATCGGAAAAGAAGATTAGTGACGATATTGTGTTTCCCCGCGATATTATAAAAGAAGCATTCAACGCCAAATATATTCCCGATCAAAATGTATGGACTAGCGCTTTGGATTATCGAAACGAATCGTCTCATGCTTATGATGAAAAATTGGCAATCAAGCTGGAAGAATTTATACGTCTGACTTATGCCCCCGCTCTTAGAAGCTTATATGAACATTTCAAACAATCCTTCAACAAATGAATTCGGACTAGAGGACGAACATTTCGATTTTATAGTCAACGCCATCGGCCATTACGCTGACATAGATCAGGCGCTTATTTTTGGCTCAAGGGCTCTGGGTAACTACAAAAGAACCTCTGATATCGATATAGCGTTGAAAGGAGAATTAAAAGAGTACACAAGTGGAAGCCTCCGTGAATTTCTGAATAATGCTTCGCCTTTTCTCTACAAAGTCGATGTGCTGTATTATGGCATGATATCAAATGAGGAGTTGAAAAAGCATATTGATAAATACGGTAAGGTAATCTACCGCAAAGAAGTTAACCGGACAGTATAAACTATGTTATGCTCTCATATTATGAGCGCTCAAATTCTCGATGGTCGCAAAGTTCGCACAGCGTTACTGCCGAGACTTATGGAGAAAATAAGGGGACTTCCGGTTGTACCGACCTTGGCGATAATACAAATTGGTGATAGGGCGGATTCAGCTTCATTTATTAAGGCGAAAAAAGCTTTTGCGAATAAGATTGGAGTGAATGAAAAACATATTCAATTACCAGAGAATATCTCACAAGAAGAAGTGGTTGATGCTATACGGGGATGTAATGAGGACCCCAACATTCAAGGAATAATCGTACAGTTACCATTACCGGCGTATATTGAAAGAAACATTGTTATTAATACAATCGATCTTAAAAAAGATGTTGACGCTTTGACTACGGTAAATGTTCAGAAATGGTCGGAAGGCAAAGGGATTCTACCGGCTACGGCGCGCGGAGTTCGAGAACTTTTGGATTTTTACAAAATTAGTTTACGAGATAAAAAAGTTACGGTAGTGGGTCGTTCGGAGCTTGTAGGCAAACCAATTGCCGTTATGTGCCAGAATGAAGGCGCGGTCGTAACCGTTTGTCATAGTAAAACTCCCGACCTTGCCGCGGAAACGAAAAAAGCGAACATTGTCATTTGCGCTGTCGGCAAGCCCGGACTTATCGGAGCGAAACATGTGAAGAAGGGACAAATAATTATCGATGTCGGCATTAATAGGAAAGAAGATGGCACGCTCGCCGGTGATGTTGATTTTGAAGCTGTAAAAAATATTGTCGCGGCAATCACGCCTGTGCCGGGCGGGGTGGGGCAGATGACGGTGCTGGCGCTATTCGAGAATCTCGTGGATATTTGTGGTAATATATAAATACATTAACAACTAATAAATTAAAAGCCATGAATATTCAAGAAAAAGTTTGGAAAGTGGGCAGATGGGTCGGTATTATTCTAGCTATATTCTTGGCTGTAATATCGATCAAAGAACTGAAATCTATCGGTTATGTCGGTAAAGATATTCAGATTACAAATACTATTTCCGTAACAGGAACAGGTGACGCTATCACAATCCCCGATATTGCCACCTTCTCATTCACGGTGTCGGAAACAGCCAAGACAGTCGTTGACGCGCAGACCAAAGCGACAAATAAGATAAATACAGCGTTAAAGGCGGTCAAAGATGCTGGCGTCGCTGACAAAGACATACAGACAACTTCATATAATATAAATCCGCGTTATGAGTATCAGAGCGTTGCTTGTAGCCAATACAATTGTCCTCCCGGCAAATCAGTATTAACCGGCTATGATGTTAGCCAGAGCATTCAAGTCAAGGTGCGCGACCTAGGCAAAGCCGGTTCCATCTTCACCTCCATCGGCTCTCTCGGCGTGCAAAATGTGAATAGTTTGTCTTTTGCCGTTGATAAACCGGAAATGGTCAAGGCAGAGGCGCGAGCAAAGGCAATTGCCGACGCGCAATCAAAAGCGAAAGAATTGGCGAAACAACTCGGGGTTTCGCTTGTGCGCATTACCAGTTTCTATGAAAATAATGGCGGACCAGGTCCTATCATCTATGGTATGGGCGGAGGGGCAAAGACTATGACAGTTGATTCCGTCGCGGTGGCGCCGAATATTCCGACAGGGGAGCAGAAAGTGACGAGCGATGTGACGATTACTTATGAGATAAATTAATTGAAGCGGCTGACGAAATTCGTTATTGACCAACTACAATCGTATGTGGTAGGATACACCTGTAATACCCCACAGGGGTTTTTTAATAGAAGTATACAAATATCATGAACAGAATAATCCAATACATCAAAGATACTCAAGCGGAAATGAAGCATGTCAACTGGCCAACAAGACAACAGACTATACGGTTTACCGTTATGGTTATTATAGTCTCTTTGGGCACGGCGGCTCTTCTGGGTATTGCCGACTTTGTCTTTTCCAAATTACTCACTCTTTTATTCTAACTATCATGTCAAAACAACAATCAACAGGTGAAAGAGCTTGGTACGCGATTCACACTTACGCGGGATATGAGAATGCCGTGGCTCGTAATCTGAAACAACGCATCGAATCTCTGGGAATGGAAGATAAAATATTTAATGTCATTGTCCCTACGGAAAAGAAGATAAAAATAAAGGGAGGCAAACGCGCCGAAGAAGAAGAGAAGATATACCCCGGATATGTTCTAGTGGAGATGATTGTAACAGATGATTCTTGGTATATAGTAAGAAACACGCCACGCGTAACCGGTTTTGTCGGTTCTGGTGTTTACCCAGTACCGCTCGATAAAAAAGAGGTCGATGATTTATTCGAAAGAATGTCAAAAGGTGGCACCGAACATACTATAGATGCTTCAGTAGGCGACCTTATCAAAGTTATCGATGGACCATTCAAGGATTTCGAAGGTAAGGTTTCGGAAGTTGACACGCAGAGAGGGAAGATAAAAGTGCTTGTCTCGATGTTCGGAAGAGAGACGCCTGTAGAACTTGACTTTCTGCAAGTCAAAAAGGTATAAGTAACAGGCAATCTAATTTAACTGCTATGGCAAAAAAAATAATCAAACAAATCAAGGTTATCGCGCCAGCGGGAAAAGCCACTCCAGCACCGCCACTCGGTCCAACTTTGGGTCAAGCGGGCGTGAATATTGGCGATTTTATAAAGAAATTCAACGATGCTACTAAGACTATGATTGGCGACATGATTCCAGTTTTGATTACAGTTTACGAAGACCGTACATATAGTTTTATTTTGAAAACTCCTCCGACTTCAAGTCTTATTTTGAAAGCTTTGAAGCAGGAAAAAGGTTCCGGTAAGCCGAACATCGTGAAAGTTGGTACTCTCACGAAAGCTCAATTAAAAGAGATTGCGGAAAAAAAGATGCCGGATTTGAATGCGAATGATATTGAAGCGGCCATGAAGGTGGTCGCGGGGACGGCGAGGCAGATGGGGGTTGAAGTGAAATAAAACATTAAGTCCGACAGATTCCTTTTTATTGTCCTGCGTATTTTGCGTTCCGTGGGTTTGTCTTAACTCTTGAATCTACCTTCTCCTTACTCCTTCATTTCCAAAAAAATTATATCCTCTCGGACATGCACGGACATAATTTTTTGGAAATGATAGTCGTTCGTCGCGCGAAATAAATACTCGGACAATAAAAAGGAATCTGTCGGACTTATATGCATGGACTATTAATTGTTGTGATTGACTTTATATTCAAGCAATAACGCCCCACCTTCTGTTTGCACACAACTTACAAGCCTCAAACGGTAGTCGAGTTCTTCTTTGAATAATTTTATTCCATCGCCGAATAGAATGGGCTCAATGGTCAAATAAAGCGTGTCAACTAAACCTGATTTCATGAACATTGTGTAAATCTGCGAGCCGCCGCAGATGGCAACTTCTTTGAAACCGCGGGATTCCAATTCTTGCAGCAAATCCGCGGGACTTTTTGTGGTCGTTTCCATTCCGGGAACTGGTGGAAGAGGTGTTGGAGAATAGACAATATTCAAGCGATCTTTCAAGGGTTTACCCAATGTGAACCAAGTATTCTGGCCCATAATCATGACGCCGGCGCGCTTTGTAATCTCAATAAAGCGCTTTTTATCTTCTTTGCCGGTCCACATGGCGGCATGCTGCGCGTTCCTGCCGATATAGCCGTCTGCCGTCAAAGCGGCGATGATGAAACATTTCATGATGATTTTGCGTTTGGGATTATACTGGCAAATCTTTTGTTACTCCATGCTTTTCTTTCAATTCTTTTATGTTTCCTTTCATAATCAGAATTGCCTCCACTTCTTTTTCTTGAGTTACTCCTTCAATAATGTCTTTCTGATGATACTTACTCGGACGGGGAACTACGGCTTCCGTTAACTCTTCGAAGACAAGTTGGCACAACCTCTCTCCCGGATATAGACGCACTGCTTGAGAACGGGTATTGTTGCGAATAGGCAAAACCAATTGTCCTTCATAACCGGCGTCGATAATCCCCGTAAGATCCAGGGAGAGACCCTTGCGATTAGTTGATGATCGTGGATATAGTACGGCCATAAGGTCATTTGGCATTTTGATTTTTTCAAGAGTTGAGACAAGTATGTATTCTTGCGGCAAGAAATCAAAGTACTGACCTTCTTCCAGTTCCACGACATCGAAGTATTCATGGTTACGCTTGTCAAAGTGCGTGATATCCAGCGACTCGCGACCATGCGGGGTCAGATGCCACATTTTTGGAATCATGAAAGTAAAACCGAGTCTCAAGTCTATAGAATGTTCTTGAAGTTGAAACTCATCTAAAACAGGTTTGAATGAAAGAGAACCTGATGCAATGCGTTCAAGTATTTGTCTTTTTGTGATTATGGACATGTAAATGTTTTACAGAATAAGTTTTAGCCCTTTAATAGGTTCCATAGGATTATACTGCGTTTGGAGATTTTGCACTATCTCATCCAAAAGTTTTGGGTCTCTCTTTTCCGCGCGGTCAAAAGAATTTTCTGGAAGCGTCAAAGTGATCTTACTATGATCATTTTTTCGTGAGATTAATTCTCGCGCGCCATCATAGTGGGTATCATATATATGGGCGTTAGAAATGGAATGTGAATACATTCCTGGTTTGACGCCGAGCTTTTGTGCCAAGAAGCATTGAAGCAAGGCAAAACCTGAAACATCTGCCGGGCAACCGAGCATAATATCATTTGAACGGATAATATTATGGAAATGCAGTCTTCCGCCAACTATATTTACCGTAAAAGTATAAGGGCATGGCACATTTTTCTTTTTTACTGTCGAAAGCCCATCTTGTGCCGGATCCCATGTGACAATGACCGCGTGGCGTGAGCTTGGCTCTTTTTGTAGAAGTTCAATAAGAAGTCCTAGCTGGTCGCGCCCAAAATGCTTACGCCATCTGTATCCATAAGCCACGGTTACGACATCTCCCGGATTTGTAAAATCATCCCAGATATGAGTGTAGTCTCTCAAAAAGTCTTCCGGTTTGCGCGCGCCGGAAATGAACCACATTTGTTCCGCGATAAACATTTTTATCGGTGATTTACGAAGCGTGAGGAGAGGAAAACCATCCTTCTCTATATCTATTTGGAAATGCGCCCCAACTACAGCTTTCGTTTCGTGCCCTGTGCGTTCGCTAAATTCAGTAATGCCGTTTGTCATTATTTCTCGCACTAGGTTTTGATAGGTTTCATCGAACTTGGTCATGGAGACTTTATTATATATAATGCAGACATAATTACAATGAATAACAACTATCCATATCTGCCGAAAGATAAGACAATCGAATATGTAAAGGAAGATAATCCATTTATGGCAGAAGCAAAACTTGTCAGAAATAATTATTCTTCAGATTTGAATCATCCGACAGGTGCGGTTGTGGTGTTGAACGGAGAGATAATTGGACGGTCTGCCAATCAGAGCGCGATAAAGAATAAAAGATTATTAGATTTACATAAAAATGGTTTATGTATTCGTAAAATATTGAAAATCCCATCCGGTAAAGCATATTGGTTATGTCCGGGATGTGCATCGCCTAGTCACCATGCTGAATCGAGAGCTGTCAGGGATGCTTTGTCACATCAAAAGTCAATTATTGGAGCAGATTTGTATTTGTATGGTCATTGGTGGTGCTGTAAGCCGTGTTGGGACTCAATGATTAATGCAGGTATAGCACATGTGTATTTGGTTGAGGGAGCTACTGAATTATTCAAATAATGTTGATATTTATGAAACCAAAATATATCGCGGTTGAAGGGGGTGAAGGTTCGGGCAAATCAACGCTTCTTACGGCGCTAAAAGAGGAGTTCGGCGATTCCATTATCATTACGCGAGAGCCGGGCGGTTCTCCCTATGGGGAAGTAATTCGCGATTCTATCTTGAAAAACCCTCTCGCCAAGCAAGCGTCTTCGGAAACGCTAATGTGTGGCATGTTTATGGCACGGTTTGACAGTATCAAAAATACAGTTTGTCCGGCACTTGAAAGAGGAAAGCATGTTATTACAGATCGGTCAGATGCTTCATCGTATGCTTATCAGGTGATTGCGAGCGGTAGGCGACAGCAATTAGAACCTGCATTCTGGAACCTGCGCAAACTCATGAAAGTTGTCCCTGATCTGTACATTTTTCTTGATGTTGACCCTGTGGAGGGATTGCGCCGCCGCGGAAGCACAACGGAAAGTAATCATATTGATGAACTTCCGCTTGAATTTCATCGAAAAGTCAGAGAAGGTTTCTTACAATTCTTACCACAAACAAACCGCCATATTATTATTGACGCGAATCGTTCTCTCAAAGAGGTGAAGTGTGATTTTCTCGATGTGATACGAAAGGAGATTAGTGGTTTCTGATATGTTTCTGAAGCCGTATATCATTCTTATGTTTGTGGATAACCTCTGGACAAGCTGTTGACAATTTTCTTTTCGAGGAGTAGGATTCCTACTGCTAGGGTTGGAATAAATGTAGATTCCCCAAAATCCGAGGCTTGGGTTAGTTAGACGGGGGCTGGTCTGTCGCGTCGTTGCTTCGGACCACCCCCCTTTTTCTTTTTCATATAAATGTTATGATTTTCGCATGAAAGACATTCAAGTAAAGAAACTAATAGAAGCGGAGAAGAAGAGACAGAAGAAAGTAATCAATCTGATTGCCTCGGAGAATTATGTTTCAAAAGATGTGCTTATAGCACTTGGTTCAGAACTCACGAATAAATACGCCGAAGGGTATCCGAGTAAGCGATATTATGGAGGTAATGAAATAGTTGATAAAATAGAACGGCTTTGTATTGAACGCGCTTTGAAACTATTCAATCTTGATTCGAATGAATGGCATGTGAATGTACAGCCGCTTTCAGGGTCGCCGGCCAATCTCGCTGTTTATACCGCGCTCATTCCTCATGGTAATAAAATAATGGGTATGTCGCTTGATCATGGCGGTCATCTTACTCACGGACACAAAGTCTCCGCTACCGGAAAGTTCTGGCAACAAGTTCCGTATGGCTTGGACGCGACGACCGAAACGATAAATTATGACCAATTGAAAGAACTATCCATGAAAGAAAAGCCGGCGATAGTTGTTACGGGCTACACGGCATATCCTAGAATCGTCGATTGGGCGAAAATGAAGGAGGTGGCTGACGCTGGCGGAGCGTTACTAATGGTTGATATGTCGCATGTCGCCGGTTTAGTTGCCGGCGAAGCATATCCATCGCCGTTTCCTTATGCTGATATTGTCACAACTACAACCCACAAGACTCTGCGGGGTCCTCGAGCGGCCTTAATTTTTGTAAGAAGAGACGCGCGAGAATTGGATAAGAAGATTGATAAGGCGGTTTTTCCCGGCCTTCAAGGCGGCCCGCATGTCAATCAAATTGCCGCGGTAGCCGTTGCCTTGAAGGAAGCGACCGGCCCTACATTCAAGAAATACGCGGAGCAAGTGAAGAAGAACGCGAAAATATTGGCAAATGAGCTTAGTAAGTACGGTTGGAGGCTTATCTCCGGCGGCACTGATTCGCATCTAATCTTGGTTGACACATGGAATGGAGGCAAAAAAAATGATAAAGGCGCGGGAGGCGTTTCCGGCAAAGAGGCGAGTGAACGATTGGAAAAAGCCGGTATTATTGTCAATAAGAACGCCATTCCATTTGACACTCGTCCGCCGGCTGACCCTTCCGGCATTCGTCTCGGTACCGCAGCCGAAACAACAAGGGGAAGGAAAGAGAAAGATTTCGTGAAGATCGCGAAGACTATTGACAAGGTTTTGACAGAGGAATAAGCTTATCTGTGACAGGTTAGTTGTAGACATGGTGGTTCAACTGAAAAAGAAGGACAAATCATGCTCAAAATTAATGTGTTGCCTTCCTTCGAAGGAAGCGAAGATTAGTTTGGCCCAACCACAAAGCGTTTGCTCATCCAAGGCCCCCGTTTGTGGTTGGGCCATCTTTTTTGTTTGACTTTCTGCTACAATGACGGAATGAAAGAAGACCTCCTAAAGGTGCTTGAAGAAGTTGTTTCAAGACTTGGTATTAATGCTGATTCAATCAAGCTCGATTATCCTGACAATCTTGAACACGGCGATTATTCAACAAATATCGCTATGTTAAGCGCTAAAAACTTGAAAATAAATCCCAGGGAATTAGCGGAAAAGATTGTCGCTGGGTTCAAGAATACAATGCCTGATTTCATAGAGTCGGTATCCGTGGCTGGTCAGGGATTTATAAATTTCAAATTAAAGAATGAGGTTTTCATAAAAAAGGTTATTGAGATTTCAAATAATGGAGAAGAGTATGGGAGATCAAACATTGATATTGGAAAGACGATATTGATAGAACATACGGATCCAAATACATTCAAAGCTTTTCATATCGGCCATCTGATGACAAATGCAATTGGAGAATCATTATCTCGCTTGATTGATTATTGTGGTGCCAAGACCATTCGAATTTGCTATCCATCTGATATTGGTTTGCATATAGCGAAGTCTGTTTGGGCAATACAAAAGCACTTGAATGAAATGCCGACGGATAATGCGCCGATAATAGAAAGAACGACATTCTTAGGGAAAATGTATGTGGAAGGAACAAACGCTTATGACGCGGACACGGCTGTGAAAAATGATATTGACGCTTTGAATCAAGTTATTTATGAGAAGAATAGTCAAGAAATAAATGTTCTGTATGAAAAGGGCAGGAAATGGAGTCTTGACCATTTCGAACTCCTGTACAAAATTCTGGATACAAAGTTCGATGAGTATATCTTTGAAAGCGCAATGGCGCCGATTGGTTTGGAAATTGTTCGGGCATATCTCGCGAAAGAAGTATTTGAGAAGAGCGAAGGCGCCGTTGTTTTCAGGGGCGAACGGTATGGATTGCATACTCGTGTATTTATAAATTCTCACGGCTTGCCGACATATGAAGCGAAGGAGATTGGCTTGAATATGACGAAGTTCAAGAAATATCCCGACACGATACAATCTATTATTGTTACGGCTAATGAGCAAAATGAATATTTTAAGGTTGTTTTAAAGGCACTTTCAATGATTGATAACAATGCCGCTTCTAAGACTATGCACATAGGCCATGGAATGATGCGCTTTGCTTCAGGTAAGATGTCTTCAAGGAAGGGAAATGTGGTTACGGCGGAAACACTTTTGGCTGAAATGAAAGAAATGGTCGCGCTGAAAATTGTTGGTAGGGATTTTTCTAAAGAAGAAGTGGAGGAAATCTCAAATCTTGTCGCTGTCGCCGCCATCAAATATTCGATCTTGCGTTCATCGATAGGCGGTGATGTCGTTTTCGATTCGTCCAAGTCGATTTCTTTTGAAGGCGATTCCGGACCATATTTGCAGTATTCGGCAGTAAGGGCGAATTCTATACTTGAGAAGGCAAGACAGGAGAGGATTTCGTCAGCCGCTCCCGAGCCGACACTTCCCGGAAACGATCCGCCAACTGGCGGAGGAGCGGAGCGATTAATGGCTCGTGGAGGGAATGTGTCGGCGACGGGAGCGGCTGACGAGATTCTCGCAAAACTAATAATTCGTTTTCCCGAAATCATCGAGCACGCGCGAAATGAATATGCTCCGCAATATGTCGCGAATTATCTCATCAATCTGGCAGGTGCATTCAATGGTTTTTACGCTTCACAGACAATCGTGGATAAGAATGATACACGGTCGCCCTATTATGTGACGCTAACGAAAGCTTTTCTTGCGACAATGACAAATGGTTTATGGGTACTCGGGATCAAGGTGCCGAAGAAGATGTAGTGTGAAATTCACTTGCTCCCCTTGACTTTATACAATGAGTGTGATAGATTATTATAGGAGTAAAGTTCTTTGATATGCTAATTTGCGATTTCGCCATGGCATTTAGCGGTCTATTTATAGACCATTAAATGCTGTGGCGAAGAGTCCAGCAACAACAAACCTCTGAATAGCTCGCTATACGAGTATGTTCAATACCAATGAAAGGATAACGCCATGACAACAATCATGACCGCACCCGAAACGATGACCGACGGTCAAATCGAAAATGCTGTCAACAAACTTCGCGATGCCATGCGAAAGCATCGTGCCGAGATCAGCTCGGACGTTGCTCAACAAGTTCTCGGGGTTGAGAACCTCGGAATGATGATGTTTACTCCATTCTGCGAACGCGCGGAAATGGTCTCAAATTTTATCGTTCGTAAGGTTACGGTGAATCGTAGCCGCACTCGACAGGAAGCATTGGATGCCACTGGTCGCAAGCAGTACACGGACCGTAAGGTCGTGGACAGCATGCCCAATGCCAAGGCCGACAAGGTTGAGGTCGCCTTCTTTAAACTTGACCTGTCCAAGCGCAATGGATACATCTCGGACGATGACCTCGAAAAGGAGTTCAATCTGCGTGGTTTCAAGCCCGCCGACCCGATCTCCGTCGCCGCCGTGAATGAAACTGATTCGGCCTTTGCCGATGAACATCCCAACGCCACGCACTGGAAGGATGTAAATGGTAAATGGTGTTATGTCGCGTTCAGCCACTTGGGCGGGGGCGGGCGCTGCGTGGACATCGCTCGTAGTGACGACGGCTGGGACGACCGCTGGTGGTTCGCCGGTCTCGCAAGTTAGTGCTTGGATCTTTGTCTCTAGGAACTAGTCCTTTGTTCCTTTGAACTTAGATCTTTGGCCCGGCATCATGTAAGTGATGTCCGGGCTAATTTTATGCTAAGATTCCGCACGGTAGTAGGCTAATCTGCAAGAGATTACGGTTTCTTGCGGCCGAATCCAGTATCCATACATCGAGAATACCTGCGATTACGATTTCAGGTAGAGTGGTGTATGAAATTTGGGGGGAGGGCCAGTTTGAGTAAAAGATGTAGTGTTGACAAAACAAATACTGTTGTTAGTATATCAGTATTAATTGTGTTTTAACAGTTTACCTTGTAGATAGAAATAAACGACACCGAAATCTCCCGAGTAGATAGTAAATG
>ERZ1292632.3565-Hain-H43-01um-R2-3565-length-11845-cov-6_pt1 | contig 11845 bp, 20 predicted proteins | sample MGYA00564407_ERZ1292632 | MGnify/ENA primary metagenome ERZ1292632 (study PRJEB36523, sample SAMEA6512637) | groundwater metagenome | collected 2019-01-08 | study: AquaDiva: Metagenomics assemblies of 32 groundwater samples
ATGACAACTGAGTCAGTTGTCATGCCTAATTCCTCTTTTGGTTAGTATAGAACTCAACAGCCCTCGGATGCGCGCTGACCTGCGCGGCCCGGATGGGTTGGGTCAGTGACAAGCCCTCGAGCCGGCGAGCGCGGCTCAGCGCGACGTAGAGCTGCCCACTGTCGAATATCTCGCCGCCCCGGTTGTGGACTAGGACGTTGTCGAGGGACATCCCTTGGGCCTTGTGGATAGTGATGGCCCAGGCGGGCTTCACGGGGAGCTGACGGAGCGTAGCGGCCTGGTGCCCGTCGCCGTCTCGCATCTCCCAGGTGTGGGGCTCGACTTGGTAGCTGTAGCCGTCGATGTCTACGATGAGCTTACCCAGCGAGGCGTCGGTGACAGTGCCCCTGGTGCCATTGACCCATCGTCCCGCGCGGTCGTTGGTCAACAGGAGCACGGGGGCTCCAGGGGCAAGCGTTAGGTTCTCGTCGGCGAGACAGTGTTTGCGAATGCCGTCAACCGCGAAGGTGGTAGTGCCCCAGGTCTCGGCGCGGTAGCTGACCGGGGACTGCTTCTGCTCGACGCAGAGCCGCGCGAGGCGCTGGGCGTTGATGATGCGCGCCGTCTTGTTGCGGCCGACGAGGTAGGTGGGGTCGAGGAGCTTGCGCTGGACACAGGGCTCGAACGTGCGCGTCATGTGGGGCGTGGCGTGGCCCAGGCGGAGGTCGTTGAGAGCGTCTACGAACGCCTGGTCGGCTTGGCGAAACGAGCGAGTCAGTTGGTGGGTCTCAAACTCCGCTCCAGCCCAGGCGTCGGCGTCAAAGGCGAACTGTTTGAGTGGTTTTCGCTTGGTGCCACGCTGGACTGGAGGGAGCTGGAGAAAGTCACCTGTGATGAGGAGCTGGACGCCACCAAACGGGAGGTCGGGGTGGACACCGTAGCGCCGCATCCAGTGGTCCATCATGTCTAGGTACTCGCCGCTGAGCATGGATATCTCGTCGAGGACTAGGAGCTCGGTGGAGCGGAAGCGAGCGCGGAGGCGCGGTTCGCTAAAGGGGGTGACCTTGGCGGCTTCTTCGATGGTTCCGGCGAGGCCGGTGCCGAGGTAGGAGTGGACAGTACACCCCCCAATGTGGCTGGCGGCGATCCCGGTAGAGGCAGTCATGCGCGCGTCGCGGCCAGTCTCGGCGAGGATCGCGTTGACGGCGAACGACTTCCCGGTTCCGCCTGGGCCAGTCAAAAACACCGAGCGGCCCGAGGCGACGGCCTCGAGGGCGAGCTGTTGTTCGGGGGAGAGGGTAGTCACTTGCTGCCTTGGCGGGTGCAGCCAGGAGCGTGGCTCTCGTCATAACCAACGCTGCTCTCGAATTGGCACTCCGAGCACACCTTGCGCGGTGCCTGTTCGTGCTTGTGCCACGCGTCGAAGAATGGACGAGCGGACTTCATCACGTCGGCCAGCGTCTCACGAAAGGGCTTAGGCATTTGGGGAGTCCTCATTGTTGCTAGCTATCTACTTCTTCCCGTTGCCACTGTCAACAGGTTTCTTCGCAGGTTGTGAGAAATATTTGGTGGGGACCGGGGCGGTGACCTTAAGCATGATCTGTGCCAACTGGTCAGTGGTGGGGAGCCACCTAGGGTCAGGCCCGGTAGACATAAGCCACCCCGAAGCCGAGGGCGCAGACTGCGCCGGTGAGGAGCCATGCGTAGCCCTCGAGCGTGAACCAGCGCCACCACAGGGCGGTGTAGACGAGACGGAGCTCGGGGCGGAGGGGGTAGCGGGTTTGGAGAGACATTAGCGGTCACCCTTCTCGCGCTGAGCGAGCAGCTCGCTCAGGCGGGCGAGTTCGCGCTCAGCCAATATGCGCCGCTCGCGCTGCTCCAGGTCTTTCGTCTCTTGCTCGATCGCCTCCGCCTTGAGCCGCTGCACCTCGGCGTCGCTCCGCTGGATGGAAACGATCGCATCGTGTGCTCGGTACTTGAAGTACGAAGCGACACTTTCGGCGTCGAGGATCTGCCGTAGCCCGTTAACCGCGTATTGCGCAGTCGCGTCGCCGAGCACGGGCTGCGCAGAGGGCGGCCCCGCGCTTTCGCGCAACCCCATCTCGTGAGACGGAGCCAGGCCAGTAGCCGCCCCCTGCGCATTCTGTAATCGCTGCACCTCGGCGAGCAGGTCGCGGATCACGCACGCCGGGTCGTAATCGACACCATCCAGCCACTCGCGTGCCCTCTCCAGCGGACGACCGCTCTCATCCACGGGCGCGACACGACGAACTACGCGCGACTCTTGCTCCATGATGCCGAGAACTTCATCCACTGGCGATGGCGGGGCGGGAGGCTTTGACGCGAGTTGACACCGAAGGTCTGCGATCTCGTCCCGATCGCGGATCGCTGCGCACAGAAGCAAGCTCTTCATCTGCGCGACTGGAATCTCGCCCTCTGCGAGCGGGTCAACCATGATCGAGTGCAGCGCGTCCAAGAACTCACCGACCGCGCGCGTGTGCATCTGCCACTTCTGCTCGGAGGCGTCGATGGCGGCGAGGATGCGGTCGCGCGCGCGCACAGTTACGACGCGCATCTCGCCCGCTTCGAATTGACGGTGCGTACCCGCTATCGCGTCAAACTCGTCCCATGTGCGGACCAGAGCGATTACACCAGAGCGCGTATGGTGCCTGGCCGATGCACAGCCGTATGGTTTCCCATCGGGTATTTTCCCGCGGCTCTCGAAATCGCGCACGATTACGTACGCCTCTCCGATGTCAGCCGCCAAATAACTTCCGGCGAGCCAACCGCAGCAGAACAACTTCACTGTCCTGAGCTTGGTCGCTGCGTCGTTGCGCTCCGTCTCCGCGCTGCCCGCCGTGGCCTCATTCACCATCGCGTGCCCACCCCATGATTTTGAACTTGAGGAACTCGCCGATGCGCGCAGCTACCGCGCAGTGCTCGGCGTCGCTGCCGTAGGTCGTGACGTGCTCCATGCCGGACTCGCCGACCTTGCGCGCTAGCACGATCACTTGGTCGTAGCCGAAGCGAGCAGCGATCTCTGCGGCGGCGCTGACCGGGATCGGGTGTGCGCTGCCCGCCGTGGCCGGTGGCTCATCCTTCAGGATGCCGCGCACGTCGGCGAAGGTGGGGAGGGGCTTCTCGTCGCGCACGTAGTGGGCGGCGCGGGGCTGGCCGCAGTGCTCGCCAGAACCGTCTCCGAGATCGACACTCTGCCCGCAGTCGCAGTTGCGACATGGAACGTGTTCGTGCCCCAGCATCAGCCACTTCTCACTCATCTCGCTGGCCCTCCTTGAGAAAGCACTCGTGATCGAGGATGACGCCGATGTACGGCCCGGTGTCTCGATAGATGCGGCGAACGCAGCCAACGAGCTGGTCATAGGCCACTGCCAATTCCTGCCCGTGCTTGCGGCAGAGTCCGCGCTCGACACCGTTTGGCCCGTAGGTCGCGAACAGCCCGTCGGTGCAGAACGCGCACTCGCGAGGCATTTCACTTGTCATCTCGCTGGCCCTCCCCCTTCGCCCGGCTCGCGGCGCGGGCGGAGTCGATCTCTTCCATGCGCATCTCGTCGTCGATGGCCTCGCGCACCGACATGTGTTCCCCGTGCCCGTACACTGGATATGCGCCGCGCTTGTCGCACCAATCCAGCCGCGCCGTGTCCTCCCGCCCCTCCACCGCGGCGCGAGCGAGGGCCTCTACGCGGTCCGCGAGGCGGGAGAGAAGCCCAGAACTGATTCGACACTCCGTCGCCATCCATCCGCCCATGACGGCTACCCCGACCTCCAAGAGCCTCCCTTGATGGGTGCGCGCTTCCTCGATCATCGCCAGGTCGGCGTCCGGCACAGGCTGCTGCGTCACAGCCTGTTCTTCGTCCGCTCGCATGAAGTCCTCACGCTCCTTGTTCCAGTTAAGCGATGTGAACCTCTCACGCTGTATACGATCTTGGTCAGGCCACAGAGCAGGCTGTACCGGCTCCAGCTGCGATCCCGTTCCATCCGTATCACCTGCAGCAGCCATTGCAGCTGTGGCACCGGCTTCGCTAAGGAGTTGACGTTCAGTACGGGTGACGAGATGGCAGGGGGCGTAGCGGGGCCAGTGACAGTGCTCGCCGTTCACGAACGCTGCGCACATCCCAGGAGCGTTGCCGTTGGGATACGGCTTGAACGCATGCGGCTGCACGTCGCGAGGGGTGGGGGTCATCGTCTGGACTCCTGCGCTGCGGTTTGCTCCGCGTAGTCTCGTATCCTTTGCCATTGGTTCTCGGCTTCACAGGGCCATGAATGGCCGCAGCGAACGCATGTTCCGTGGCACTTGCCGTTCCTCGGGTCATGCTCCTGCGCGATGCAAATGCGGTGTCCGTCGTCCATTCAGCGGCCCTCCTTCGCTTCGATGTGGTCGGCGGCGCGAGCGAGCAAAGCTGCCAGCAACGGCCAGCTGTCTAGCGCCCAGACAGACCGGTCCCGTAGTTCCCACGCCAACTCCAGCCCCTTCGCCCACCGCTCGGCGCAGCCGGAAGAGAGGCAGTCGGCGCGGATGCGCGCCGCGAGTCCGTCCGCGACAACCTCAGAATCCAGAAACGATTGCGACATATTAGGGAACTCGCCTACGCGCACGCGACGTGCGAACTCGCGAGCACGCTCTTCGCACACCTTCGCAGCGCGCTCGTGCGCGGGGCAGACGGGATGGGGGATCATCGCTTCCTCCGCTTCTTGCAGGTTGTTACGTGACGCTCCAGTCCAGCGCTGGAGGCGTAGCGGGCTTTGCAGTACGGGCAGCGGCTCACGGCTTCAGTGACTCCACGAAGGCGGCGTAGGTGCAGTCGTCGAAGTGCTTCGGCTTCGCCGCGCGCGACCACGACCGACCGCACACGCGGCAGCGCAGGTTTCGACTCGGCAGGCGCTCGGGTTCCACGTCGGCGATCAGCGCGATCAGCGCCTCGGCCTGGGCGGCGGTGAGGATGAGGCCGTCGCCATACGGCTGCACGTGCTCTCGCAGCATCTCCGCAGCGCTCTTCGTGTCGGGGTTGGGGGTCATTTCAGCCTCCTCGCTTCTCGCATTCGGTGTAGCTCGTCCCCTGGGATATTCTCCTCGCTGTCTACCTCCCAGGGCGTAGGGTCTCGGTCCCCGCAGTCACAGAGACTCGAGCCCTTGACCAGTCGGTCGCCGCAGGCCATGCATTCGCTCCCAATGTGGGGGCAGCGGGTATTGTGGACTCCGAGGCACGGGCCGTGGGCGTCGCAGAGCTCCAGGTGGCACCCAGGGCAGGCGCCCGTCGCGAGCTCGTCGCACTCGTTGCAGGGGATCTCGGCGCCGGCCTTGAGGCTCACCGTGGTGCCGTCGCAGGTGTTCCCGGCGTCCCAGGCGTTGACGCAGCGGTCGCGGCGGTCCAGTAGGTCCTGGGCGTCGGCAGCGCGGCGGAAGCAGGCGCACTGGAACGTGGTCAGGCGGTGCTGGTGCCACCAATCGCGGTTGGCGGTGGGGTTGGGGGAGGTCACGGCACCCCCCCAGCCGCGCGCAGCGCCACCAGGAGCCCTCGGTAGGTCAGGATGCCTAGGGCGAACCCTCCTGCGGTGAGCAGCGTCGCCAGGAGCCCTAGGGCGGTGTCCAGCATGCGGGAGCGCCCTAGGGCGGCGCGGGCCTCGGCCTCGAGGTCTAGGGGTGCCAGCTCGTCGGGGTAGTCAGTGTGGGTTTCGCTCACGTCGGTCTCCTCATTCGTGTCAGGTCTCGACTGGCTCTCTGCGCCAATCATCGCCCCCGGCCGGCCAGTTGGGTGTTCGTGGAAGGGGCTCGGTCCGTGGCCGGGGGCTGTGATTAGTCACAATGCCATGCGCGGGCCTCCGTGTCTAGGGTTATTTTTGGCTCTCTAGAGGCGCCACGGGCACGCATCACTCGCGGGCAGCGCGCGCAGCCACGCGATCACGTCCGCGGGCACTTTTTCCATCAACCACGCGCTGCCGTACTTGTGGCCACACGCCGGGCACGGCTTCGTGAACACGCCGCGCGGGTGTTCGGTCGGGTAGACCCAACCCGCGGTTTTCGTTTCGCGCTTGCGCACCTCGTAGCAGCCCGAAAGCGCGTCATCGGCGTCGGGCGGTGCGAAGCGGTCGCGGAACCAATCAGGCGCGATGAGCGCGCGCCCCGTCGCGGAGAGGTTCGCTACCTCGCCCGCGCTTGCCGCACGGATGCACTCCGCCTCCGCCGCGCGCTTTTGCACCCACGCTTCGCTCGTCAGCCCGTACGTCACGATCTCGAGTGTTTCGCTGCCCCAGTCGTCGGCGCGCTGGTGTTCGCACGCTACGCGCATGTCGTTCAGGTGCCAGCGCTCCCAGATGTCGCGCAGCTTCGCTGCGTCAACGTCTTCGCGGAGGAGGCCGACGAGCGCGTCAACGCATTGCCCGCACGAGCCGAGCGCGTCGCCGTTGCGCTTCGGACCTTCCACACCTGAGATACTCAGGCGCTTGCCGTCCCAGCGAATCGAGACGAACACTTCGCCGCGAACGCCGCGGCCGGCGAGCACCCATTTATCGAACGCACCGATTGCCAACACTTCCGTTGCCGTAGTCATTGGGGACTCCTTCGGGTTGGGTTTGAACGTCGCGAGCCATTCCGCGTGGCGGATGCGCTGGCGCTGGGGAATCGGGAGCTTGAGTTGCCATCCACCGATGCCGAGCAAGTGCGCCGCGTGCGCGCGCGTGCCAGCGCGCACGTATTCCTCGAAGTCTTCCTCATCGGTAGCGCACCACAGCGGAGCGCCGATGCCCCAATAGGCGCCGCCTGCGTCGTAGCCTTGTGAGTCGATGCGCACGCGGAATAGGCGCACGCTGCGCGGCGGGCAACTCGTCGCGTCCGAAGTGCCTGCGTGTCGGCCCATCGGCGCGCCGTACTGTGACGCGACGTTGCGTGTGGTCGGATCGCTCACGACTCGCTCCCCTCTTGCGCGTCGGCGAGCGCTTCGCGCCGTACTTGATCGCGCTTCGCTTGCCGGATTCCGCAGTATCCGCACGTCATCGCGACACCTCGCCCAGAATCGCGCCCGAGGCGTCCTCACTGACGGTCCCGTAGCCGCCGACGCGCTCCAGGTATGCGACGAGCTGCTCCACAGTGGACACCCCGCGGATTTCGTCGCGCGCCGCGAACTCGGCCGCGGCCAAGTCGGCCGTCTCCGCTGTGATCGTCATGCTGCACGAGTCGGTGCTGATCGTGTAGTCGGTCATCCTCGTCTCGACGCGGGCGGTTGCTGCGCGTCGCGCCGTGCGCTCAGAAGCGCACGTTGCGTTGCTTGAGTGAACGAACCCACACTCGAAACAGAGTGTGCGGACTGCGAGCGAACGGTTCGCGCGCTTGGGGTCGCTGTAGGCGTAGGGCATTGGGTTGCTCCCTTGTGTGCGGCAGTGGTTGCCGCGTTATGGGAGTAGTATCGACTCGCTCGAGCCCCAGCGCAAGCACTTTCGACAACTATTTTGCTCGCATTATAACCTAGCAGTAACGCGGGGTTAGACACGTGTGTACCTCGCGAGGTGCTAGTTGGACTCCGCGGGGAGTAGCTAGTTAGTGGTGGGTAGGCTGCGCGCTGGCTACGCCCTGGGTGCTAGGGGAAGGGCTGACGCCCTGGGGCTAACTGCCCCTTGAGCCTTGGGAGCTAGCCCTAGCCCTCGGCCCACCACTAGTGACTTTACGCTTCAACCCACCGTTAACCCTAAGGAAATGGGGGGGGCAACCCCTTTCCCGTATAGGAGGAGTGGTAGGGGGGGGGGGGGGGGGGGGGGGGGGGGGTAGCGGGCTACACGTGGTTGAAGGGGTGACCCCCCCCCTAGACCTGAGCAATTCCAAGGGGTTGAAGCGTAAAGCTGCCTTCAGAGTTGCGAGTGGGGTTTTTTGGGGGGATTAGTGAGCAGGGGCCAGGAGTTGATTCCGTGTAATATAGATGACATGCATGTATGAAAGTTGGTGGGGTTAGGGGTAGTGAGTTAAGCCCAGGAGTTGCCACTTAGGCTAGCTCCTAGGGGGGAATAACCCCCACGCCCTGGGGCTAGGGCTAACCCACTGGGGCATCTAGCCCCTTAGCCCTAGGCGCCTCCCCGCGTCCCGCGGGGTTGCTCTTCTCTTAAGAGCAAGGTCCATGCCAACCCACTACCCACCTAGGGCTAAGGCCCTAAGGCCCAAGGGGCCTAGGGCTATGCAACTACTGTGCCATCCTGGGGCTATGCATACCCTGTGCCAAGGCTCTGGCCCTAGGCCCTGGGGCTCTCTGCCCCACCTCAGCCCACGCCCCAGGGAGCTCGACGCCCCCCCACCCCACCCACACGGGGCGTACGTGGGCCACAATCTGCCCAGCAGCGAATAACTTCCCCTGGGGGGTTTAGTCCCCCCGGGGACCACTACCCCCATTGCGCTCCAGGTGGCCCTAGGCTACGCCCTGGCCATGGCCAGCGCTCTCACCACCCCCGAGGCTCCCCAGGGCTCCCCTGGAGCCAGCGCCGTAGGCGGTAATGGCCTAGCTCACCAGGGCTCCGCCCAGGGTCCTGGCCCCCAGGCCCCCCCTGACCCCGTGGTCTCTCGCATCCGTGGCCTCTCCGACTCCCAGTGCTACGAGCTCGCCCACCTCCACCGGGTCCGCGGGCTCCTCCCCACCGACATCGCCGCCCGCTGGCCCACCTGGACCCCCAGCGAAATCTCCCGCGCCCTCCACTCCAAGCGCGTCGAGGCCGCCCTGGACCTCATCGAGTCCGACGCCCGCACTAGCGCTGGCTCTGTCCTCACCCTCCTCTACCTCCGCGGCCACGCCACCGCCGAGCGCCTCGTAGACGTTGCCCAGGGCAAAGCCACCTACACCAACGACGAGGGCTCCTCTGTCCACTTCAGCGAGAAGTCCCAGCTCGAGGCCATGCTCTGGCACGCTGACCGTCTCCTCCCTGACAAGCCCCAGGCCCAACCCACCGCTGGCTTCACCATTAACAACACCATCGTGGCCACTACCCTCACCGAGACCGTCTCCACGCTGGCCAAAATCTCCGCACTCCTCCCTGGGGCTGTTAGTAGCCCTATGGCTACGGGTTCGGGGGAGCCTCCGGCCCCAGGGATGGAGCGCTTCCTCCGCATGGGCCGGGACCAACTGGTCCCTAACGACGACGTGCCCCTCACCATCGACGCAGTCACCTCGTGAGCGACCCGCGCACTGCTGCTGCGCTCTCTAGCCAGAAGCAGCTCGACGCTGACCGTGACCGCGCAGCTCGCATCCTCGTTCGCCACCGGAACCTCAACTTCGTCCAGCGTCTTCTCCAGGCTGCCGGAAAGCCCAGCTATGAGTTACCTAACGGTGGTGGTGCTTCCCACTACATGACCTCCTCTGACAACATCGCCTACCCCACCATCGTCCAGCTCCCCACCGGAGAACTCAAATATCTCCCTGGCCGCGAAGCTTATGACTACGCTCGCAAGACAGGCGAGTTCATCCCGTTCAAGTCCCCTGAGGAGGCTGACTGGTTCGCCTCCAACGGCTACAAGAACTTCTATGACAAGAAGATGCCCCTGGCGAGTGGGCCTAGGGTCCCTGCCCCACCTGAACTCCTAGACGCGATGGGGTTCAAGCGTGGCAAGTGACGACCTCGGCCTCTCTACCGTCCAGGACCTCCTCACGCTCCCCACCGCTCGCCCTCAGGACATGACCTCCCAGCAGATCCAGGCTGTCCGCTCCCAGCTCGACAACTCCCTGTTCCTGTTCGCGTACCTCATCTTCGGCTTCCGGGGCACCCCCCACTTCCATGGCCCTATGTGTCAGTTCCTTGCCAACTGGGGCAAGGGACCTGAGGAGTTGTCAGGTGGGAGTCGCACCGGCTGGAAGCGCCTCTGCGTCGAGGTCCCCCGCGACTGCGGTAAGACCTCCGTTGGGACCCGCGCCAACGCTCTCTGGCAAGTCGCTCGCTCCCCTGGCCACAACGCCACCGTAGCCATCTTCAACGCCAAGGAAGACAACGCCTCCAAGTGGCTCAAGGCCATCCGCGAGGTCGTCGAAGCCTCCCACCTGTTCCACCTCTGCTACCGCTCGCTCCTCCCCCCCGGCATCGGTAACTGCTGCTGGCCTGACCACGACCCCTCTCGCCCTAAGACCTGGAAGTGGAACAACGTCGAGATCCAGTTCGCCCGTACCGGCATCGGTATCCCCGAAGCCTCCATCACCGGCCTGGGCATCGGCGGCGCCGCTACAGGCGGCCACTGGACTCACCTCATCGCCGACGACATCATTGGCCTAGAGGAGTCCCGCTCGGTCGCCCTAATGGCTGCTGCCAAGGACTGGACCGAAGCCGCTCGCTTCCTCGAGTCCCCAGCCGAAGGTGGCAACGTCCTCTATATCTACACGCGCTGGCACTTCGACGACTGCTACCGCTATATCCACGAAGGTTGGCCTGACGAGTATGTCCTGTTCCACCGCGAGGCCCTAGAGGACGAAGGGCTCCCCACCGAGCACAGCTCCTTCCCTGAGAAGTGGACTACCGAGAAGCTCCAGGACGTTCGTAAGCGCAACCCCTACTTCTTCGCTTCACAACTTCAGTCTACTCCCCGCGCCGGCAAGGAGACCTCCTTCGACCCCGCCTGGAACCGTGACCTCCACATCGACCTCCTCGACGACGACGTGCGGTTCTCCATCCCCAACGAGCACTACGCCCCGCTCCGCCACGAGCACGAGGACCAGACCCTCACCGCGCCCCAGGTGGTCCACGGCTCCCAGTGCGACGGCGCGCTCCTCTGGGACCCCGCCCCCTCCGAACAGCGCGACCGCAACAAGGACTCCCGCGCCCGCAACGGCAAGGTCGTCGTGTTCCTCGACCCCTGGGGCCGAGACTTCGTCGCCGAGGCCCGCGGCACCCAAACCGACCCCCTGGACGAGTTCCGCGACACCATCCGCCTGGCCGCCAAGTGGGGCATCTCCAAGATCGCCGTCGAAGAGGTCAACTTCTCCAAGGTCTACAAACACGTCGGCGAGTACCTCCTCCAGCGCGAGTTCCCCACGCTCCGCGACAAGGTGTTCTTCGTGAAGCTCAAAGAGGAGCGAGCCCAGAAGGACACGCGCATCCTTGGGCTCATCCCTCGCTGGCGCGCAGGTCACAGCTACTTCGGCCCTGAGGCCAAGGCCATCCTGGTCGAAGCCAACGAGTACCCCTTTGGTCGCACCCGAGACCTCCTCGATGCTTACGCCATGCGACAGAAGGTGCTACGAATGCCGTATGGTGTACGGCCTGGGATGTTGAAAGAGCGTGAACTCGCCAGACAGTTTGAAGTGACTGGCCGTGACCAAATCACAGGGTACTGAAGGAGCAACTAGTGAGTCTCTCCCACACCGACATCCACAACGCCCTCAAGGCCAAGAACTACGCCCCGGCCGCAGTCAAGGTCGGCTACGACTGCCCAGACGGCTACGAGGACATCACCTCGTCCCTTGGGCTCTCCGCGTCAGTCCTCGCCGACCTCGCTGCGGATGGCCTGGAGATTTACGCCCCGAAGCCTCCCCCGCCGCCCAAGCCCACTAGCTCCCATGTCAAGGCGCGGTACTAGTCATGGCTACAACCCACCGCCTGGTCCCCTGGCCCATGACCCTCGAGACCTACCAGGAGTTCTTGACGATTGACGAGGAGCTCCAGTCCGCGGCCCAGGACCACGACTCCCTCCGGCTCCAGGCCGCCATCGACGCGATGCGCTCTCTCCCCCACTGCCCGTTCCCCGTGGCCCAGGGCGAGAAGGTCCAGCCCCGCATCGTCCTCGACCCCGACCGGGACCGCCTCCAGCGTGTCCACTCGCTCCCTGCCGTTCGCCCCCCCAACTCGCCCCGCCACTAGGCGCCCTCTCCCATGGCCCGCCGCCCCCGGTCCC
>ERZ1292632.3566-Hain-H43-01um-R2-3566-length-11845-cov-5_pt1 | contig 11845 bp, 12 predicted proteins | sample MGYA00564407_ERZ1292632 | MGnify/ENA primary metagenome ERZ1292632 (study PRJEB36523, sample SAMEA6512637) | groundwater metagenome | collected 2019-01-08 | study: AquaDiva: Metagenomics assemblies of 32 groundwater samples
TAGAAATTAAATAATCATATAGTATAGTTTTCATAGCAGTATAAAATGTTTGTCCGTTTATTACAGTCTGTGCCATAGTTAGGAAATCAGCGCCACTTACTGTAAAATTCTGTCTAGCTACAGTAACAAAAATATTATCTGTATTATAATAGCCTTTATTAACAGTTACTATTAGTATTGCCTTTGCGCTAGAAATATTTATATCAGTTATTTCCCAAATGGGTATAATTGCAACATTTTTTGTCACGCTTATTTGTTCTACTACAGACTCTTCTACAGTTGCTGTAACTGGCATAGTACCTCCAAAAATTATTACTAATTATAGCATTCTAGCTTGCATAGCATTTTATAGTAGTATAATTATACTATTATAGCACATTAATATTTTAAAAATTTTCAAAAATTAAAATTATTTTGTGAACCGTTGTCTACTCCCAGTCATATCCGTTTCGTAGTGTACCCCGCACTGTATTAAAACTGCGTCACTAGCATAAGTGTCTTGGGAGTCCGTAGGCACTCTAAAAAGTCTAAATATAAATGTGCTATTAATTTTTTTATTGGCCCCAGAAATATCCGGAAAACTAGCCACTGAATGTTTCCACGCTGTTCCAGCAGAAGCTACTGCAGTTATAGTTGTTGTTCCTGAACCTACGTCGTCAATGTTCAGCCACACATATTCTAGTTGCCATTTGACATTTCCTGAGTTGCTATTAGAAGGCATCCAGTGGATATGGAAAGATATATCGCTTCCTTCTTTGTAACTATGCATTAGTTCATTACCACCACCATGCAAAGACTCAGTTAAAACATTACCATCAAATGCCGGTAGTCTAAGCCCCCCAGAACTAAATATAGTAATGATATCTGGAGTTTGCCCCCCTTGAGCCAATGAAAGTGCTGCAAAATTTAAATCATTATGTACAGTAGCATTACCATTGAATTTTAATGTTCCATCAGATTCAAATTCTGAATTGTTTGAGCTGTCTCCGAATTTAGCTGTTGGGAATTTTAATTGTCCAATAGTTTCTTGCTGTAGCGTTTGGTCTCTTGTTAAAAAATCGCCCTCAAACTGGGCTAGGTCTATTATCTCAGCAGATGTTAGCCCGTTTAAAGTGGGGGCATCAGGTATAGACGTGTAGTTAACTACAGCTAAGGATAGTATTTTTTTACTACTAAATCTTAATAATTCTTGATAATAACTATAGTCAGATGTATCTTGTAATCTATGCCCACTTATTATTTCATCGTCTAAAGCTATTAATTTTGATTCCGAAATTTTAAAAGACCCTCTAGATGTAGCTACTGTTCCGTTTGAAATGTTTTTAATTAATATTTCCATAAATTATCACCGATTATTTTAGGCCTAAAAACTTGACTACACTTAGGAGCCTCTTCCCAACATATTGCCCAAAACTTCCGCTTACTGCACTATAGTCAGTTACTGTGTCACTCCACACTGCTGTAGCTACTTCTTGTGCAGTAGGGGCACTACCGCCACCAGTAGACACTGTAATTGCCTGAACTGGCTGTTGGTAGTTAATTCTTACTACATAGCTACCCGTTGTGTTTACAAATGGGTCACCGCCTTCTGCAACTAGTATGATACCATTTGTAACTTTTAGCATATGGTTAGCTTCTTGTGGTCTTACTCTCCAACCATTAGAAAGAAATGCGTATATAGGTATTGATGTGCCTTCTACAACGTCGATATCATTACCACCGACTTGAACAAATGCAGGTAGATACTTTGAATTATCGCTAATTACAAACCAATCAACCCACCTACTCCAGAGATCCAAAACATTTAGCGTAGTGGTCCCTGAAGTAAGTATGATTAATTTATTTGGGCCATCAAATGTATATCCCACATTAACTCTCTAAGTTACGACAATTTCTGCTGTTAGAAAATATATTTTGCTTTTGTTTACTGAGTGTTGCCCAAAATACAAATCCATCGGGCAATATATTGTCTTTGGTTTGTTTAGCTTCTAAAGTTGCTAAATTTACAATTCTTTTTCTTCCTTTGTTAATATTTCCTAAGTAAGTTCTATAAGCTTCTTCTGATTCGAATGAATTACGGAAAACTTGCACGCCTTTCTTAGCTTGGGCTGTCAATGCTTCTTTACCTTTTGCTAATTCACGTTCAGAACACTTCTTACTATTTTCTTCAGTCTTACTATACTCTTTAGACTTTCTTAAAGACTCAGGAGAATTAAAAGAACGTGTAGTCCACTCTTTAGTAGTGTGGTCTATATTTTCATGAGTCTTCCTGAGAGTTTCTACAGCTATCTTATAGTAAGCAGTATTTTTGAGTGTTTCTTTTGTTTTATTAGACATGTATTCCCTATTTTTTGGATCTTTATAATATTCAGTCATAGTTTTAGAAGTTAACCCTATTATTGCTATTTTATTTTTTTCGTATAATCTAGACGATTTGTAACCTAATCTATTGGATAATCCCCATGCAGCATAACAACATTTTCCGTAAAGTTTTTTATCTTTAACCATTTTAACTAATAATTGATGACAAACATAATGTTCTTTCGGAGTCAATATTACTATATTTAATTTATCTCTTTTTCCTCCCATATTAAAACTCTTAGGAAGGATATGATGTTTTTCACCATATCCTCCCAAAGTTCTATTTAACGCTGCGATAATTATACTACAGTACCATTTTTCGTACTTGCTTCCATTAGATACTGATTTTAGTTTTTCTAAATATACCATACAATACTGCCCACTCTAACTATAGTTTATAAGATATTATGTCAATCTTATCTTACAATACCAGCAATTTACGGATTACTATACCCTCTATCCTGCTCAGATGTCAAGGATATATTCTGTCCGGTGGTTCTGGTTATTGTATATGTAGTAGTCACAGGCTTACCGTATCCAGGATTACCTGCCACGACAGTAACTGCGGCATTAGTGCCTGATGTTCTTCCGCCCTGCACGTTTGTATCGTACGCAAATGACCAAGGAATAGACGCCCCAGTAATAGTTCCTGCTATAGGTACACCGTCCTTATTGTTAACAGTAATGGCACCAGTTAATCCATAGTCAGCGTCACCAGGTAAATCTGTAAAGTACATTCTATAGTATCCAGCACCGCCTTGCGTCAAGAATGAATTAAATGTAAACGTACCAGTACTATTGAATGGAAAGTTACGTTTAACCCCACCATTGTCATAGAAATCGATGGTAGTAGCGTCGTCTTGCCCAAATCCCTCAATGTACACTCCAGTACCACCGCCTTGGACGTTAGCTGGGATATAACGTCCTGCTTCAAGCTGATCTCCGGCGAAGGTTAACGTAATGTCTGCCGTATTACCTGTTGTTGTTCCTGCTGCAGAGTTGATATTAGCATTTTGCCTGTATAGATATTGAAGTTTGGTATATATTTGTGATTTTGATGCGGTAATTGGTGTAACACGTTGAAGTGAGAAGCTTATGTCTGCTCCAGAACTAGCGAAGGTAGTTGTAATAGGAACTTCTGTACCTGATACAATCGTACCTATTGTGTACGTTCCCTTATTAGTTCCTTCGTGTATTGTAAGAACTCCGCCATCAAAAGTTCCGTCGGTTGGAATACCACTAGCTGCTGAAGTTAAAGAACTTCCGGAAGCAGACATAGAACCGTCTATACCAGAGTGAGTACCAACATCAATAACAATACCAAAGTCTCTAGGAGAATCTACTGTATCAACATCTCTTGAATACGTTCCCGAAAAGTATCTGACTTTGATGCTTGCGTAAGGCGCACCAGAAGCGACAGTAGTATCTGTAGCTGTGACTTTCAAATCGTCACTATTAGTGATAGGCATACCGATCTTAAACGGTCCAGTGCTTGTTTCTCCGATTAGGGATAGATTAGCAGAAGCGTACAATTTTGCATATTCACGGCAGAATGTTTTAAAGAATGTTCTTTCGTCGAAGCTACCATTGCTAGCGTCGCCGTATACTTGTATACCTTCGTTAACTTCGTCTGTAAATGTATAGTTAGCTGACGCGCCAGTGCTTGTACGCTGATAGTATAACTGCGCATTAGTACTCACATCTCCGAGGGTAACAACTCCAACATGCTGCCTAGCCAGTACTCCACCTGAAGTATATTCTGCCCAACCACCGTCTCTTAAATACGTTCGCGTTGCAGCATCTCCTGGTTTCCATCCGCTGTAAGACGCGCCGTCAAAGCCAAATACGAACATACCAGCACGTGGATCTCCTATTACGTAAGATGGGAAGGGGTACTTATTGTACGCGGCAGTTGTCCACAATTCTATAAAACGGGAATATAGCGCCTGTATAGACACTCCGTCTTTTGCCACTAAATTTCCTGTAGCAGCCAGTGTAAATGTTTTGGCTGACGTATCGATTACTAGCTCCGTGCCCACATTCAAATAGTCCGGATCAATTATTTTAGCCATTTAAAAAACCTCCTTTTATTTGCTACTTATTATTTAGTCTGTTAAATACAACTAACCGTATTACTTTTACTTCTATTTTCAAATCTACTTATTACTTGCAAATTATTTTCGACATGTAAACCACAAACAAAATCACTTTGTAGAGGTATTATGTGATCTACTTCATGAGGAATTCCAGTTGCTTCTGTTAAATGCCTTGCATGAGCATATACCTTTTTCATGACCTTTCTGTCCGCCCATAATGGAGTAGCATGTTTTTTTCTTGCTTGTCTTGCTCTTGTATTCTCTAAAATGTTGTGCTTATTATTTTTATGCCATTCGCAACCTTTATCTGAACTCCTCCACTTGTGCACACTTTCTCGTTTTTTCTTTAGAAACTCTTCTTTATTAGTAGCTTTCTGTAGTTCTGCGTACTGCTTAGCTTTAGTTAAAATCAATTCTCTATTTTTATTACGATAAAGTCTACTCTCTGCTATTCTCTTATCCCTGTGTTTGGTGTACATTTTTTTACGTTGTTCTGGTGTGTTTCTTTTAGTAGTTTCGTCGCACCACTTCTGGTATCTTTCAGGATCATTTTCTTTGACTCGCCTATTATACTCCCGTTTTTGTTGTCTTCTACGCTCCAGCTTTTCAGGAGACATATCCGCTACTCGTTGACTTTTTCTTGCCATAAGTTTACCCTACTGTATCTCTTCCACCGTCATAAAAAAATCATCGGCCCACAATCTCCATACGCCATTACCCAGGTGCATTCTACCTGTTATGTCTATTCTGTTGCCATCATTAAACATTGCAGTTTTTAAATCAGTAATAACAGTATCACCGACGTATTTAATATCAGAAGATTCCTTTATAGTTGCATCAAATCTTTTTGGTGTTGGTAAATTAAACTTATCTATATCCATATAACAGCTCCTTGTGAAGCTCCGATAATCAGAGCTTTAGAATAATAAAATATAGCACTACTAAAAAATTTATCACGGAGGATTACTATAACCTAGATCTGCTTGCTGTGTTGCTATAATGGAAATTCCAGAAGAGCTTAAAGTTAGCCCATTATATCTGACCCATTTATATCCTGGTTTGATTAATGTGATAAATATTTCGGTATTATCGGCATTATACCCCCATGTAAATGTTGTTCCGCTAGTAGCTTCTGTTCCTGTATATTCATATAAATCAGAAGCTCTATATACATGGACCTCTGTACCTACTACTAAACTAGTGATAGATAATGTTTTTGCGCTAATTATACTAGTAGATCCCCCGCCTGTATTAATGTACGTGGAGGGGTTAGAAGTCCCTAAAGCATTAATAGTAACTACACCTGCGCTAGAATTTTCTATATCATATGAGTTACCAGAGAATGTCAAATTACTAAAATTATACTCTCCTGCAGCAGTAATTTTTATAGCTCTGTTACAGTTAATAAATTTACTGTTTGAAATTTTGTCGTTAACTTCTGTAGTACCATTTATTATTAATCCATAGGCTCCAGAAATAGGGGCTGTTGTTTTAACATTCTGAAATGTACAGTTATCTATTAATGCTCCGTTGGTAGTTAAATCTCCAAAATTCGTAAAACTACAGTACCTCATTTCAGAAGCACTATTAAAGGCTCCTCTACGCATTTCTGAAAACGCAGAACTGTATAATTTTGTTATACCGTATGCGTTATTTCCGGTAAGTGTCCATACTGCGTGGCTAGATGATGCAGTATCTCCTGCGCCTTTAATCGTACATCCATCTGAAGCCAACCCTCCGCTGTAATTACCTAATTGAAAAGTGGTGGCATAAGAAGAACTGCCTCTTACAATAATCTCATAAAATGTATTAGCTACAGGGTAATCATTAAAAACCAATACTTTATTTGTATCCTTGAAATAGGTTACTCCAGTCGGAGATAATGCTCCAAAATAAAATTTACCGGCTCCGAAATAAATAGAAGCATTAAATGTTAATATTCCCCATGCATTAGCATTCAAACTATCTGTAGCATATATATCGGCTAGTGTAACAGGAGACCCTGCTGTTCCATCAACTATAGTTAATCCAGTACCAAGTCTAACCGCATCGTAGAAACTATTTTTAAAGGTAGTTGCTGTTGAAGTCTGCATCCTCCAGATACTAGCTACATTTTTAATGGCTGTAGTGGATAAAGTTCCACCAGAAGCACTTGGTGTGCTTGACGGGTCAACTGCATAACATTTCCAACCACCGTATGGGTATGTGTCGCTGCCATCAACATACCATTTTTTATAATTAGTGCCTGGATTAGCGTATGCGGTGTCGCTTGTTAAATGAATCACCACACCTTGATTTGCCTTAGTATTTAAGTTACTTGGTGTAGAAGTGCTTCTCCATATAAACACATGCTTACCTGTAGAGTCAAAGGTGGCAGTTAGATTCACATACACACCCGAATCATTTGGTGATACTGTGGTTCCTGTCGGTAGTGTGAGGCAGTTAGCCCCCTCTATTTTAGCATCTGGTTCTACTGCAAGTGTACCGCCCGCGACTTTTGTCCAAGTACCAGAATCTGATGTGCTATTTGCGGCAGATATAGTCGAAAGATCCGTTGTAATGGTCCCAGGCAATTAAAATACCTCATTAAATACTTGATAAGTTCTTGTTGTTTTGTTATTCCAATCATAAGTATAGTTGCCTATAGTACCTCTATAAAACAGACAGGATGTAGCGTCTATTTTCTTAAAATAGTATTCGCCTTTGGCATTTACATAACTTACATATAACGTATCTGTAGAATCATCAATATTTGTAAATTGATAGTCTCTTAGATCATCACTTACAACTACTACCTTCTCAATTCCATCTATTATAGTCCTCACTATATTGCCTCGTACCAACCATTAAAGGATGCGGCAACATTGATGCCTGCTTGTGTAGCCCATACCGAAACTTTTACTATTGTGTTACCTGGGATAAGTATTGGCGGATTAAATTCTCTACCACTAGCACCTTCCCCCAAAAACATTGCATCTTTAAATATATACACAGGATTTACGCCATCATATAGTGCTCCGTGATGATCTGTACTTCTAATTCTAATAGCGGCTGGTTTATTGCCAGCAGCAGAGGCTGTGAAACTTGTAATATAATAATTTGTATTAGCTGGTATTTTTCTAATACAAGATAGAGACATATTGCCTCCGGCTTTTATTATGTTGTATACTGTATTTGTGTCGCCTACTTTATGTATACTTATATCTCCAACAGCAACTCCATTGGTTCCTACTGCTGTCGTATGTACTTCATTAACAAACGTAATATTTGATACTGCTGTGAATACAGTATTAGTTCCGTTTAGATTTACTAACTCATCGTGTAGTGTACCACCAGCATCTACATAATGAATTAATATTTGACTAACACCTATTCCGCCAGAACTATCTTGTGTGTTAGTGGATACTATGGCTAATTGCTCACCTGTAATACCATCTGGCAACGGTACAATACTGGTTGGTCCTCGCCAAACATCCACCCCCCTAGTTTCTACAGCTACGGACTCTCTTTCACCAAATCCCCTTAGGGCAGCATGATTAGGAACGACACCCCTGGCTATATCTGTCTTAAAATCTACAGAAGAAGTTCTTATTTTATTTTGAACATGCTCTACGCCCCAAGCTGCTCCGGCCACATTTACTAATTTTACTGCCGGAACTTCCAAGATTGTAGACTGCTCACGTTTTATTTTTACTATGCAATCTAGTAAACATGCCCCACTTGTGGGAGTAACTGACACTGTTATATTTTGATTAGCATCAAATGCTTGGTCAAATACTAAATTAAAATTTTTAGCAGTGGTATTGTATCCTAAATTAGTTGTGGACGTATCCTGACTTCCGCCCCACAATATTGTCCCACCGGTGGTAGCTACAGTAATAGTTTTAACTTCTGTTGTAGAAAATCTTAAATCAATACTATCTAAAATATAGTCATTAGTAATGTTAGTAGTTTCTGAGTATGAGCTTCCACTTAAACTATAATTAGTAGTATTTATTGCATTTACTACTAGTGTTATATTATTTACACCACCGGCACCAGCTACAGGCAATGGACTATCGCTAGTTACTGGAGTAATTGCGTTTGATATATTTTTATAATATAACTGCGACGCTGATTTGCTTACACCATCATCTTCAGATATTTTCTTTTTTACATATGGTTTATAATATGTTTCAAATTCTGTAGCATCAGCAGAATCTTTTAAGATATCACAACTTAAAGTAATATCTTGATAATTAATCCATACATAATAATTGTCCCATGATTCTATATAATTAATCATGGAAGGAGAATTCATCTCATCTGCAAAATTCTTTAAGTGCTTCCAATTAAGGTTATCAAGATTCATTAATTAACCCCAAACCTTAAAATCTTCATAAACAGCATCAATTCCAAATTGGAACTCAGAAGCAGAACTATTACCATCATCTATATAATTAATAGCAATTATATCATCACTATTAATGTATCTTGGGATATCTTTAAAATCCAGTTCCACAGAAGTTCTGCCATAAAATCTCATATTATTCTGTAAGGTGGCTTTTCTTTTGTTGTCTTCTGTAGAATATATAACCGTTATTATTTTAGCATCACCTGGATTGAAGTCTGCTGAGTTGTAGATGGTTCTTATATAGCAATCTTTGTGAGCAAAAATACAAAAATAAACAGATGTATTGACATTTGTTAGTGCTCCACCACTACTAGGTGACGTAAATGTATTACCGTGTTCATAAATTTTCTCACTCACACTACCATATATATTATGGACACCTACTCCCTTATTGTAAAAAACTAGCCCGTAATAATTTCCAAACTTTAGTTTATTTGCTGCATTTGTAACACCATAACGTAAATTAACTCTTTGCGCAGCTTTAACTAATTCAGATCCTATCTGTAAGTCTGTATTGCCATCATCCAAGGTCAATACTGTGCCTAAGGACAAACTATCTGGGTGTAGATTTGTTTCAAACTCCCACAGTTGTAAATATAATGGTGACGGCGCTACTTGCGATTCTAGCGCGTCCAACCATGCGAATTGCCCAGTTAAATTTCCACCAGTGTATGTTCCAAAAGTTACACTAGTAATTGCAGCAATATTCAAAATACCACTAGTACTATCAGGATCATTCAAATCAAATATTTTTTGTTGAAATGAATTGGTGACTGTATTTACAAAATTATATGTAGCCGAATTGGTGCCATCTGACAACCTAATATACATTTCTAATAATGCTGTAGCTCTAAACCACAAACTAAAGGTACTAACAGTCGTCCAATTTTCTGATACTGTTTTAGCTACCGTAACCCCGGTTATATTATTACCTAATGCTAATTGTGTACTGGAGGATGATGTATCTAAGTCAGTGTTATTATAAATAACAGTATCAAAACTAACAGTAATTTTTGACGGGGAGGAGGATACCCAACCAGTAGAAAAATTATCCTCTAACGTACCAACAGGAACAGCATTAGTTGTAACAGCTACTGTGTTCACATTAGTAGAACTTGCTCTAAATAATTGAACTAAATAAGATGTTGATGTATTGTCTAATGTGGCAACAATATCATTATTATCAGCAACATTCTCATTCTGAAAAACTGGTCTATATGTGAAAATATTAGCTTGTCCTTTGTTGCCTATTATAAATGTTTCAAAGGAGTGAGTTTGTGTATCTGCACTTTCTGGAACAACTGATTGTTGTCCGGGTAGTTTGACAGGAATTCTGCCATTTTCATCTATTTCTGCAGAATGGCCGTGTGCGTCTGTAAGGTTAACCTTAAGCATCGGCTAACCCCTAAGTATGATTTTGATGAGAAACTAAGATCATATTAATATAAATATTAGTAGAAGTAGTAGTCTTACAGGATATTCCGATAGTGGAATTATACCCCAATAATAAAGTATCATTCCATGATAATTCAAGTGGCATAAAAGATACACTTGTGTACTGCCCAAAATAATACTTGCTTCCGGTTGTTCCTATAAAATTACTAATATTAGAACCGTACACTGTGGATAATAATGTATTACTGCTTGTTGTATTACTATTAACTGGTGTCAGAGATCCCCCACCACTGCTACGAGTAGTGCCAGTATACACCTCCCACTCAGCATTAGCTTCGGCAGATACTATAATTTCTGATACTACCAATTTAAAGTTAGAATCAGAGTCATCATTTCTAAGCCATACAATATTATTCAAATTTGTATCTGGCGCCGCTATTTTGTGTGTGACAAGATAAACAGATGAATTAGTATCTGCTTCATAATGTGGCATAGTAAAGGCTACACCAGAAGTTCTAATTTCATTGTGTTCGGTAACACTTACAGCAGTGCCATTTCTTGCGTCTCTTATAATCACATAAACTCCTAAAAATTACTTATCTTTCATGTAAAATTGTACACCTACTGCAACATTACCGGAGCCACTCCACATCACGCCGATTGCATTATTTGTGCCTAGCACAAATGAACCGTTTAGCTGCTCTACCCACTTAGTATTTGCTGCAATGTGTCCACCAGTTATTTTAGTTGGGTTTACTGTAAAAGCTATTCCGGTTGTTGTTGATGTTGCTTTATATACTATCACAGGGGCCGTCTTGGAAGAACTCAGATTAAAGTTTACTGGGGTTGCTTCCAGGTCATAGCTAGACACAGTGCCACCTTTACCAAGATGCCAGAATCCAATGCCGCTGCTAGAAATACTTATTGATTGTATTAAACAATTTTGTGTAGCGCTTGTATTATTAAACCATAGTACATAACCATCTATTGTACTAGCATGCCCAGCTCCACCATTACAAACTATAAAGTAGTCTCCTTGTTCTAGAGAGGCCCTTGTAGCCTCCTCTATAGCAACTGTTTGTGTATGTAATCTACGATCATCTCCGATAGCGGCTGTATTTTGATTCAATGCATCTTGTAGTACTGCCATATTTATAGCCTCTTTAAATTAAATTATTAGTAGTTTCTATGTCTAATGTATCAAAATCTTCATCAGTTATATGATTCATGTGCAAATTTAATTTCTCTAATTCCTGAACTATTTTAAGCAATAAATTCTCTATAACCTTATTCTGTGACAGTATAAGTAAAGGAAAATCTTGATTTAAAGTATCTTCGGCCTTTATTTTTTGTACAGAGGCCTCTTCTGCGACAGTATAAATTGCCCCGGCATCTGTAGTCTTAACTAACCTAGCGGTAACACCGTCGTCACTACCATATATCTTAATACTATCCGCAGTTGTTAATTGCCTTATATCTGTTACAGGTAGACCGTTTTCATCAACTACTCTTAAAAAACCATCAGGAGTTGTTGCGAGTTTAGTGGGGTCTCCTGAATCTAAATCATAACCTACTTTAATATTATCAATTGTTATATTAT
>ERZ1292632.3567-Hain-H43-01um-R2-3567-length-11842-cov-6_pt1 | contig 11842 bp, 25 predicted proteins | sample MGYA00564407_ERZ1292632 | MGnify/ENA primary metagenome ERZ1292632 (study PRJEB36523, sample SAMEA6512637) | groundwater metagenome | collected 2019-01-08 | study: AquaDiva: Metagenomics assemblies of 32 groundwater samples
AAATGGCAAAACAAGCTTTAGTAAATGCTCACAGTAAAATAGGCTATGGCTATGGCAATGGCGATGGCAATGGCGATGGCTATGGCGATGGCTATGGCAATGGCTATGGCGATGGCTATGGCAATGGCAATGGCTATGGCAATGGCAATGGCGATGGCCCGTATTGGCTGGCCTGCCTTCGGTACTTCGTCCAGAAACTCCCGGATGCCGCGCGCCAGCGCGCATCCAGCCTCCAAAATGCCGGCGTCAAGCTCGCGTACTGGCGCTCGACCGGGAGCGGCCACGCCGCCAATCATCGCGGCGGTCCAAGCATCAAAGCTGCTGCACCGGGTGTCGTTCACAAGGTTTCGGGACCGCTCGAAATCTGCACGTCTCGCGCCCTGCATTCCACGCTGATCCCGCCCAAACACAAGGGGGAGCGCTGGTGGATCGTCGCGCTTCACGGTGAAGTCGTGGGCGATGACGAAAAGATGGGCTGCCTGGAGCGCGAGATTCTGGGGGAATGTCTATGACCGACCCCATCGAAGCCGCGCGCCTGGAGCACGAGCACCCCGGCACAGCCGTCTCACAGGAAGAGCAGGATGGGTGGCTCAAGGCCCCGAAGGTCACGGTCTTGGACCGCGACGTCGACACGGCGCAATGTACCCGCGCCTTCCGTCCCAAAGCATGGCCGTTCGATCCCACCACGCCGATCAGCGGTGTCGCCTGTCGCCTCCTGAAAGCCAGCAACGCCATGACGTTCGCCGACGGCCGCGGGCACCGGGATGGGCGGTTCGACGAACCCGGCACGACGCGGCACGCAGGGTGGAAGCCATGAACGAGGCAGACCTGCGCGCCGCCGCCGAACGCTTCGGCAAGATCAAGATGCTGAAGCAGTATCTTGTGGACGCCACCCGCGAACTGGAATGGGTGAATAAGCACGTCAAGATTGGCGGCACCTACAAAGTCAGTGTGACGCTCAAGAAGGAAGAGCACTACAACGAGAAGACCCAAACCTATCTGGACTTGGATGCGGGGATTGTCCAACAGCACTGCGTTAACCGGGTTTCTGACTTCCGCCGACAGATCATCCAGCTTGGCGGCGAGCCATGATCCTCCCCACCACCAGCGCACAACCCTCAAACGACTACACCGAGGCCGACGTGCAAGACGACGAACGAGTCGACCCCCAGGCCGCCCGCGCACCGAGCGCATGGCCGATGGTGTTTGGCCTGCTGGCGGTTCCCGTCGCCCTGGTGATCGGCATGCTCTGGGCTATCGGCGCCCTGTAATGGAAATTACCCCGGCAAGCTACGGCGTGGCGGGGCATGGCACGGTCTGGCTAGGTCGGTTCTGGCTGGGCAATGCGAGCTCAGGTTTGGTGAGGAATGGCGCGGTTTGGCAATGCCAGCATAGGCTAGGTGAGGCAAGGCAAGCCAAGGCCAGGTTCGGCACGGTTAGGTGTGGCCCGGCAATCCCCGGTGGGGCTAGGCGGGACGAGGTACGGCAAGCCTAGGCCTGCTTCGGTATGGCGAGACGGGGCACGGTTTGGTTCATTTAACAGGAGAGACAAATGGCGGCAGCGACACTGAAAGTGGTTAAGGGCGTATCGAACGGCGGCGAAGAAGCGATCGACATGAGCCAGCCCTATCGGGCGAGCGTGACGATCAGCGGGCACGCCGACATTCTGTTTCACCGGTGGAATAACGAAAGCATTGCGGAGAAGGCATCGGCAGCGAAAGGCTCCGCAGCCAAGAAGTCCGACAACGTCGAGAGCTACGTCTGGCGCAATGAGGAAGGCATGATCTGCCTGCCGGGCGAATACCTCCGCGGCTCGGTCGTGATGGCCGCCAAGTTCCACCAGGATCCGCGCTCGCCTCGCAAGTCCGCCATGGACCTGTTCAAGGCCGGCGTCGTCAGCCTCACCGATCTCGCGTCGCTTGGCGCCAAGGAATGGGACTACGAGGACAAGCGGCGCGTCGTTATCCAGCGCAGCGGCATCACCCGCGTGCGGCCGGCAATGCGCAAGGGCTGGAAGGCCACGATCGAGTTGATGATCACGACGCCCGAATACATCAACCCGGAATTCCTGCAACAGGTGATCACGAAGGCGGGTCTGCTGGTCGGCGTCGGTGACTTCCGCCCAACCTACGGCCGGTTCGGCATCACCAACTTCGAAGTGCTTTCAGACTAGGGCGAGCCAGGGTCAGGCGGGGCAAGCCGAGATCCGGCTTGGTCCGGCCCGGCAAGGTGAGGTTAGGCACGGTCTGCTCGGGTCTGACAAGGCATGACGCGGCAAGGTTAGCTGAGGCTAGGTCTGGTGTGCTTCGGTCAGGCGCGGCGAGGTATGGCTTGGTGAGGCTTTATGTTGAAGCGGCACTATTGGACGGCGCAACTCGTAAAGAAGGGGCCGGATGTTGGAATCATGACGTTCTGGGATGGGCCGCTAGTTGATGGCGAAATCTTGGATAGAAGTCCCCGCTGGCAAGCGCTTGTGAGAACGGAGAAGACAGGACGGGCCGTGTTGATGGGAGATCACATTCCAATCGAGATCGATGGGATGTTCCTCCGCCGCATTCGCCCTACGACAAAAAGTAATTGGGAGTTTCTTGTAAGCCACGCGGACTACTCGACAGCACACGCACCCGACAATCCCGACGCCTCACCTACCGAGGCGATAGATTTTATGAAGATGAAAACGCCTTTCTGACAGGGGAGATTGATGGACCTAGATGGGACCGACGCATTCAACCGAATGCTGGAACGAGTAGAGGAGCTGGTGGCCGAGAACGGCCGCACTCAAGCCGCCTTGAATTCTGAGCGCCACACAGTCGTCCAGCAAGAGCACGAAATCCGGATGCTCAAACGCCAGAATGAAGACGTCGCTCGCCTTGAGCGATTCGTGGAAAGCACCCCCGAGCGCCAAGAAGACTGGCGGTCCTACATCACCCCGAAGCCGCCCAAGGAAGGCGACGACGATCAACCCTTCTAACAGGAGACAGCATGTCAGACGATCTCGCGACTCAGAAAGACTTGGCGGAAGAAGCCATTCGGAACCGGCTCGCGATGGGAGCCAACAATCCGCCGGAGCCGACCGAGGTGCTTCGCGCTCAATTGGAGGAAACCCACACCGATCTGCTGAAGCGGCTGAAGGACATCCTGGACGGCAATACCCGCGTGCCGGCGACGTGCGCCAGCGACGACGACGCCGCCAAGCTGTCGGACTTCATCAAGATTTGCACCACCTACATGAAGAATTCGGAGGCGACGCGCCTGTCCGCCAACGAGCCGTACCGCGCGCTGATCCGCACGGTCGACGGTTTCTTTAAGGCCAACTCCGATGCCGTCGAGAAGGTGAAGGAGGGGCTGACCAAGAAGCTCACCGACTATCAGCGGGCGCAGGCGGCCATCGAGCGCCAGCGGCTTCAGGCGATCGCCGACGAGGAAGCGCGTGTAGCCAAGGAGGCCAAGGCCAAGGCTGACGAGGAAGCCCGCAAGGCCCGGGAGCTACAGGCCGCAGAGGCCCGGCGCCAAGAAGAAGCCCGCAAGGCAGCCGACGCACTGGCCGGTGCCGCTCGCAAGAAGGCCGAAGACGCCGAGGCCAAGCGCCGGGCGGACGCTGCTGCCGCGATCAAGGCCCAGGAGGATCAAGCCGCCGAGGCCAAGCAAACTGCCCGCGATGCGAAGCAGGATGCCAATGTGGCCAAGGTTGATTCCACCGCGAAGGCAGCGGACCTGAGCCGCAACCGCAGCACCGCCGGCTCGGTGGCGTCCCTCCGCACAACTTGGGAATTCGAGGTCATCAAGGACGAGCTCGTCCCTCGGCAATTCTGCAAGGCCGACGAGAAGGCCATCCGCATCGCGGTGCGCGCCGCCACCACGGACGACGGAAAGAACCGGCTCAAGATTCCTGGCGTGAAGATTTTCCCAGTCGAAGAGTCGGTGGTGCGCTGATGGTCGATTATGTCGCCGTCGACAAGACCGTCATGCGCAAGCTCTACGAGGCGGTGGTGATCGCCAACGCCGTACTGGAGAAGGAGCGCTTCGCCGGCATGGATCAAAACCCCAAAGGTGTGCGCGACCTGGTTGGGTCCGCCGCCATCGCGCTCGAAAAAGTTAACATCTCGGAGTTCATCTGATGGCCACCACGACCACGAAGCAACAGCAGCAGACCGCCCAGCCGGCCGTGAACAAGGGAGCCGTGGCCGTCATCGCGCCGCCGCGCCTCCTGCCGCCGGCGGATAACGTGCTCACCGAGTACGGTATCGACCGCGAGGGCTGGCGCACGCTCACCGAGAGCATCTTCCCCGCGGCCAAGACCGTGACGTCCGTGATGATGGGCCTCGACTACTGCAAGCGCCGCAAGCTCGACATCATGAAGAAGCCTATCCACATCGTTCCGATCTGGAACAGCCAGGCCAATGACGGCAAAGGCGCCATGGTCGAGACCATCTGGCCGGGCATCAATGAATTGCGCACGACCGCGATTCGCACGGGGCAATATGCCGGCATGGACGTGCCAGTGTTCGGTCCCCAGATCGAGCAGAAGTTTGAAGGCAAGATCAAGAAGTGGCAGAACGGCTCGGCCTCGTGGGAGACGGTGACGGCGACCGTGCAATTTCCCGAGTGGTGCCAGATCACCCTCTACCGCACGCTCGGAGGCAATCGCATCCCGTTCCCCGGCCCGCGCGTCTACTGGCTCGAGACCTATGCGCGCTTACGCAACGATTGCGAGGTACCCAACAGCATGTGGGAGAAGCGCGCGAACGGCCAGATCGAGAAGTGTGCTGAAGCCGCTGCGCTACGCCGAGCTTTCCCGGAAGAGATCGGCAGCGACTATTCGATCGACGAGATCGGCGCGTTCACCACGCACCAGCCGACCGACGTTACCGATGATGGCGCCGCCACCGTTGGCACTCCGCCGGCCGAGCCCAAGCGCGGCGACTTCACCGGCGACCCGCCGGCCGATCCCAAAGCCGACCCGAAGGCGACCGGCAAACGCGGCGCCAAGGCGAAGGCTGGCAAAGCCGCCCCCAAAGATACGCCCCCCGGAGGTAGCGCGCCGTCCGACAAGAAGGCGGCCGCCACCGACGTGGAGGACCTGAATGAGAAGGATCAGCCCGCAGCCGACGACGCGCCGATCACGTTCGAGATGTTCAATACGGCCCGGGACTTCTTCGATTTCAGCGACGACTGGCTACAGGATCCGAAACGCACGCCGGCAGAAGCTAAGATGTGGGAATCCTTCTACCATGACAAGATCAAGGAGATGGCCGAGCACAAATTCGAGCGCGTGCGCACCGCGATCGCCGACACGATCGGCTACTACAGCGCCGTTCTCGCGAGGGAGACGCCGGAATGAACTACAAGGAGAAGGCGCGGCTGGTGGCACTCCAGAAGCAACTCAGGATCGCCCGCGAGGCGTTGCTGAAGATTCAGGAGTACGCCCGCTCGCCCGACTCCATCGCTCGTGCCGCGCTATACGAAATGGAGCAGATCGAAGCAGCATCCAAGCCAGACCACGGACCAATTCATTTCACGCGTTTCGGCTGATGGCTGTCTCGACTTTCATCATCCGGGAAGAACGGGACCGCCGCTTTGCACTGGTGGCGGTCCAGCGGGCCAACCTGGGCATGGCCGTGATGATCGACCACCCTAAACGTACGACAGAGCAGAACAGGCGTTTGTGGTCGATGCTCCAAGCCATCGCCGACAGCGACCTCACATTCGACGGCGACAAGATCGACGCTGAAGAATGGAAGGACGTGCTGGGCTCGGCATGGCTGAAGATGAAGGGGCGCGAGACCGGGCGCCTGAAGAAGGGTCTCGAGGGTGAACCCGTTGTGCTGGGCCGCTTTTCCAGCAGCAAGCTGAATACCAAAGACTTCGCTGAATTCACCGACAGCGTGTTGGCTTTCATCGATACGCATGGCGTGTTCTGGGCGCAGCGGGAAGAACCACCACCGCCCGACCCGGGAGACTATCGGTGAGCCTCAAGCACATCTTCACTTTTCCTCCGCATGTGACCGTCATTGGCATGACCTTCTATCGCGGGAAACTCTTAGTCGCCACGAATGACGGTCTGTGGGAGTGGGATGGCGAGAACGAGATGATGCAACATCTAAACTTCCACTGTTATAGAAATGCCGACGGTGCAGAGATGATCCGCGCATATCACTCCGCTACGCCATGGGGACTCTGATGAAAGCCTTTGTCTGGTGGCTGCGCTCTGCATTCTGCAAACATGAATGGAAAAACATCATGGAAGCAGAAGTCGAAAAGGCATGGCCTCCCAGCATGGTCGGGCAGCCCACCGGCCTCATAATCATCAAAGAATGCACCAAATGCGGATGGCGCTGGCAGCAGCGGAGCGGCTTATGAGTTTCGCCCGCGGGCGCGAAGCCCAAGCCCGGAAGGCAGCCAAGGCCAGCAGAGCGAAGAGCTTGGTCCCGAAGCGGCTCGGCACGTCCGCGATCGAGAAGGGGCCGGCTCGAGACGAGAAACACCTAGCTTTGGTTCGGGAGCAGCGCTGCCTGGTGACCGGCGTGAGCGGCCAGTATCTAGTTGCCGCGCATCATCTCAAAGGCATGTTCCCGCGCACCGCCGGCGTCCGGATATCGGACCTGCTCGCCGTCCCGCTGCTTCACCGGAAGCACACCCTATACGCCGACAGCCTGCATGAGTTCAAAGAAGGCCCCGAGCGGGAATGGTGGCGCCGCCATGGGGTCTCTGTCTATGCGTGGCTGCGGGAATTCCTGCTATCGCACTATAATCCCAAGGCAGATCAGGACGTGGCAACCGCCCTGCGCATGATCACCCAGGAAGAAGCCAAGATGGAGAAAGCCGCATGACCGCCCCTCAGCAAGACCTACCGGCTCCGGTGCTGGACTCGGCCCGTGTGCAATTGCACCACGCTTTGCGCCTGGCTGAACATGACGGGTCCGATCTCGTCAGCGTACCCCTCTCCGTTGGCGAGCTTCGCGCCGTGATCGAGGCTCTTCGCCAGAGACTGGTGATGACTCATCCTTGGCGGCTGGTCGACGGCAAAATGGTCCGAGCGCAGAGGACTACGGTTCCAGATCAGTTCGTTACCGACGCCAAGGGCTGTCATGTCTGGCAGGGTGGATTCGACCCGGACGGATACGGAAGATGCAAGGTGAAGGGCAAGCAAGTCCGCGTCCACCGCGCTCTATGGATTGAGAAACATGGCCCAATCCCGAAGGGCCTGTTCGTTTGTCATCGCTGCGACAACCCCGCCTGCGGGAACTTGGAACATCTGTTCCTGGGCACACACAAAGAGAACATGGCCGACATGGTGCACAAGGGGCGCGGCCGCAACGCCTCCGTGCCACTGCCGCCGCTACGCGGGCAGCCCCTCCCGCCCCCACCCAAGGAAGGAGATGGGATATGAACGCCAACGGCGCGAGCACAAACCAGGGTGATACATGAGCGGGGAGTACGAAATGAAAGAGTCGATCTACAAAGAAGCTCCGGTCGCCAAGGCGTTTTGGGTGTCTTGGTACAACGTGCTGCCGATGGGCTCATTCGAGCTTCACCGCCCATGGTGGATCAGCGGCTATCGCGCATCAGATGAGGCCGAGACGATCTGTGCGGCCATTATTGCGCCCAACGAAGAGGCGGCAAAACAGATCATCCTCAACGCCTATGACGAACCTCCCAAGTCCGTCGAGTGGCGATTCTGCAACGAAAGGCCGGACGACTGGTCGCCGTTCAATGACCGCTTCCCGCGCGCTGACTGGATGAAGTGGAGCGCCACATGAGCGGAGAAGTGGATATCGTGGAACGGCTGAAGGAGGATGCCAGCGGCCAGTTGATCGGCCAAGTCTGTGTGCTGGCCAGCCGCGCTAACTTGCTCGCCGCCGCCGCCGAAATCACCCTCCTCCGCTCCGCACGGGATGGCGCGCTAAGGGAGGCGCTGAAGATTGCTGAACGTGAACGCATGCGCGAGGCTGCCAACAAGGCCCGCAATCCCGCGTCAGAGCTTGGCGGGACGGCCACCGCCAACGTGATCGCCATCCACATCCGCGCCCTTCTCTCTCCAGGGGAGGGGGAGGAGAAAGATTAGAGTTCGCTGGCTATGACGCCAGCCTGTGTCCCCCCACCAATTCGATTTGGAGAAGCCCATGCCCCGACAGAACAGCAAAAAGACGAAGGCTTGGAGAGTGCCAGACAGGGCGCTGGCGAAGGTAATCGACGCGCTGCAATTCTACGCCGACCGAGACACCTATTTTGCATGGGCCTTCTTCAGTGACCCACCCTGCGGCGACTGGGGCGACGACTTCGAGGAACACGCCTATCACGGCAATAAGCCCGGAAAGCGCGCCCGCAAGGCCATGCGCGCCCTGCGTCGAGCCCTCGTGCCCCAACTCAGGACTACCCCGTCCCCTCCCCGGAGGAGACCGTGAGCGAGAGGCTACGGGCAGCGCTGATCCGGGATCCGATGCAGAGCTTTGAGTTGGGCGCGCTCGACCCGGTAATCGTCGATCGCCACCCCCAGCATGGCGCCGGGCGGCAGGGCGGCATACTCGGTCCCCATCTGCTTTAGCTGGACGCAAGAATATTGCTGAGGGTAGGGCGCGATCACCGCCGGCGCCGGGATGGGGGCCGGGGAACAAGCCCCCGCCAAAGCCAAAATAAGCCCCGCCAGAGGGCCCCTGTCAAAACGAGCCATCGTCCAGCGCCTTCTTGGTCGCCTCTGGTCCCTTGGGCCCGGCAGCCGCTTCCTGCATCCGTTTGCTGGCATCCAGCGCCGCGCCTTGGTCCGTCGTCTTTTGCTGCGACGCACCCAAGGCTTTCGCGTCTGCGTTCGCCCGCCAGTCCCGGATCATCCCGGCAATCCCGTCAAGGATCGGCCCGATGAGGGTCTGAGCCAGCCAGCGCAGGACGCCCATGTCAGGTGGCCGGCGGAGTGGGTACCGCGATCGACTTCTCGGGCGGCGTCACGTTCAGGGACAGCCGGGCTTCCAGCTTCTCGAGCAGGACATCTTGGCCGACCCCGAGCTTCTTCATGGCGTCGGGGACATGCTTGATGGCGTAATTCGCCGCAGTGGCCACAATCTCGTTCTTGACGTCCACCGTGAGGGGGACGTCCCCCGCCTTGCTCTGGGCGTAGGCCAGACCGTTCCGGAGAGCGTCTTCCACCGTTTTCCCCAGGGCTTCGTTGTTCTTGATCCCGAGCCACTGGGAGAACTTCTGCACCCCCCAGGCCCCGACGGCGAGCACAGCGGCCGAGAGCAGGGGCCAAACAACCTGCTGGACCAAGGGGCCGAAGTCGATCTTGGTCGCTTCCTGGGCGAAGGCCGGCGATGCCAGCATGATGAAGAGCAGTGCGATGCGGATCATGGGGTTTCCTTTGGCTTTGGTATGACAGCCGCTACAGCCTTATCGTAAAGCGCCGGCCACGCCGCAGGATGCGGGGCGCCCGGCCTCCAGTTGCGCAAGTAGTACGCCCACGAGCCATCCTTGTCTCCGATCTCGGGAAGGCTCTTAGGATCCTGCCAAACAAGCAGGCGACCCATAGCGCAGGACAGAGTATCGTTCCAAGCCATCGCCTCGAATACGGTCGTCATGTCGTAGGGAATGTCGAGGTAGGCGCAGATCGCGCTCAATTGCTTGGGAGTCTTCTGCAGGAGTTCGGCCACGCCGCCGAATTTCTCGAACTGCCAGAAGCTCCTCGCCGGCCCACCGATCTGTCGACGGTGCTGCCAGTTGCCTTCCTGGCCTGCGATCGTCATCACCAGCACAGAGGCCTTGTCGGAAACAGCCACGTTGATCTCCGGCATTTCGGCCATCAGTTGCAGCGTGGGCTTGACGATTCTCTGATAGAATTGATCCGGGTTCATGTCCTCATTCTGCCACAACCTGGCCGCGCGGGCTACCACATCAAGTCGTGGAAATCCTCCTGGGTGGCTACGGCTTCCCTGCGTCCGATCTCGCGCCCCTTCTCATGGGCAGCCGCCCGCACTTCAACGATGAGTTCGTCCTTCATGGAATTGGTCTGGCGGCTGACTCTGTTTATCCGCAGCGCATTGTAAAGGGAGACCAGAAGCCCACCCACCGCGGCGATGGCCGTCAGCAGTTGGCTCCACTCTGCAACGGTCACTTCAGTCCGCGCCGTTCCGATGGGGGCGCTTTCTCCAAACCACCTCCCGGAAGATCGCCCGCACCTTGTCCCAGGGCTTGCCGGGCCTCTTGCACCATCCGCTGTTTATCAGCAGGGACATCCACGCCCCCGACGTGATGAGCATCGCCAGCGACCAGATCATCATGCCGCTGTTCCAAGGGATGAAGATCGCGAGGATAGCGCCGCCCAGCCACATCAGCCGGGCGTAGGTCAGGGCATTGCGCTCGTGGTTCACCAGCAGGGCATAGAACAGGAGCGACGCATTCAGGGTGGCGACCAGCGCCATGCCTTTCCAGAACAGGGGCGTAGACGCGGCCCACAGCAAATTCTGAAGGTTGTTCGGATCGCTCATCACGGCTTGTCCTTCTTACCGATCTTGTCGAGGATCCAATCCGCGACGCTGCCGTCACGCATCGTGTAGGCTTTAACCACCGGATATGCTCCGAACCCAGCTCCAAGGCCGATCGGCACCACGAAGAATACCGGCAGGTTCACATACTCGGCGAGGAAAAGGTAGCCCGAGGCCGAGAACAGCGCGCCCAGTCCCGCCGCCTGGAGCGCCCGCCACAGGTCAAAGCTCTTCAAAATCGCATAGCTCAGGCTGGCGAATAGCGACAGCACCGAAGCGCCGGCCATGCCTTCCTGATGCTTGGATAAGAGTTCGCGTAGGGTCGAGTCTTCCACTTCACGGCTTCTTCTCTGATACAGGTTTTGGATTCTTGAGCTTTGCGAGCTCGGCTTTCAGGGAGGTGTTCTCCTGCGCCAACGCTGTAGCCTGCGCGCCGAGCCCAACCATCCGATCGCTCACCTCGAGATAGAGTTGTCGCCAAATGCCGATGCGCGGGTCCTCAGGAGGTTGCTGGGCAAAAGCTCCCTCTGAGACACCAATGAGAAAAAAAACAAGCAGGAGGCGCATCATTGGCACACCGCCAGCTTCTTGATCGTGCCGCCGATGTCGACATGCACGGTAGCGGTCGCATCGAGCACACAGGCTTCGGCGACGATGGCCCCCAGCTTCCAAGCGGGTTGTGCCGCATCCACCGTCCCTGTGATCAATGAGCCAACCGTCGTTGCTCCACTGATATTCGCCGTGCCGGTCACTGCCAACGCATTCGATCCGATGGTCGCGCCGCCAATTCCGACGGCACCACCAATCACCAGCGCAGTGTTGCTCCAGCTAGAATTGTGCGGCGTCGTGTAATGGATATCCCACGAGCCAGCGGCCGTCGACACATCCTCAGTGCGGACGAAGACATAGGCACCCGGTCCGACCGTCGCGAGAAGCGTACTGGCCGAATCGTGGATGAGCAGGTTGTCGGTCGAATTGTTGTTGAACTGGAATTGCGCGCCAAGCGTCAATGTCGTCGCATTCGGCAACCGGAATGTTTGGGTGAGAACACCGGTCAGATTTTGCGTCCGCGCCGACCCTCCAGTCAGAATCGTAGTACCGCCCGCTGAAGTGACGTTCGTTGCCTTACTGACGAAGTTGTTGGCGAAGGCGTTCTGGCTGGCGTTGCGGGCCACCAACTGGCTGGCGGTCGACGACGTCGATGGTAGTCCAAGAACAACGGCGCCGGTGGTTGCTATGCTTGGTGTCAGACCAGTAGTGCCTCCAGAAACAGAAGCAACCACGCCACTTGCTGGCGGAAGCTGCGCCATTACAGGGAAAGCCAACAGGAGGGCGATGAGACCGAAAAGGGCGCGGGCGATCATTTTGGT
>ERZ1292632.3568-Hain-H43-01um-R2-3568-length-11842-cov-4_pt1 | contig 11842 bp, 18 predicted proteins | sample MGYA00564407_ERZ1292632 | MGnify/ENA primary metagenome ERZ1292632 (study PRJEB36523, sample SAMEA6512637) | groundwater metagenome | collected 2019-01-08 | study: AquaDiva: Metagenomics assemblies of 32 groundwater samples
AAAGAAAAAAACAATCTTTATTATATCAAGGAAAAAATAACCCTATGTTTGGAAAACATTTGTCTCCAGAAACGAAAGCTCGACTTAGTATACTTCAGCAAAAAGTAATGACAGAACGATATAAAGACCCTAAAGAAAGAGAAAAACAAAGTGTAAGAACAAAAATAAGATATAAAGATCCCAAAGAAAGAGAAAAAATAAGTAAGGCAACAAAACTGACATGGAAAGATCCTAAGATAAGAACAAAAAGAACAGTGTCTTTGAGAAGGGCCGCAAAGAAACGGTGGAAAAATCCCGAAGAAAGAATTAGAATAGGTAACATTTTCAGAGCATTGTGGAAAGACCCCGAATATAGAATAAAGAACTCTAAATCCATGAGTCGTTCTAAATCTATGACAAACAACCCAAATGTCATAGAAGCCAGAAAGAAGAAGTGGAAAGATCCTGAGTATGTTGCTAAACAAATGAAATCCAGAGGAGTCAAGCCAAATAAATTAGAGAAGCATTTTGAAAAGTTTCTTAACAATCTTTATCCCAATGAATGGAAATTCGTTGGAGATGGTCAGTTAATTATTGGAGGCAAATGCCCAGACTTTGTAAATGTAAACGGCAAGAAAAAGCTGATCGAATTTTGGGGGGATTACTGGCATAAAGGACAGAATCCACAAGATAGAATAGATAAGTTTAAACCTTTTGGGTGGGACACCCTTGTTGTTTGGGAAAAGGAATTGAAAGATATTGACAAATTGAAAATTAAACTAAAAAAGTTTCATACCAAAGGAGTAGTCTATAATGAAAATAAAAATCCTTGACGCTATTTATTGCCAAGCCTTAAATAAGGAAGATATTTTCCTTATTAAACCTTGGTTATCCTATCCAGAAGTGTTTTGGAAACAAGGACCCTATCGAAAAGAACGTAAGGAATATCAGAAAAGTCTTATGGGAAAAGATGGGATATTTCTAACCGGATTTATTCCAAAAATAATAAATGAAGCAAAAAAGAAAAATATATCCATAGAATGGAAAGGATCAATGGATTATATTGAGCCTACAAGTAATGAACCTAAATTGAAAGGAATAACCTTCAGGCCAGAAGATCAATTACCTTTAATCAGAACAGCATTGGTTGAACAAAGAGGAGTATTACAAGCCCCGACAGGGTTAGGAAAAACAATTTTATCTCTGGGAATTATGTCATGTTTTGAAGAATCCAACATTTTATTTTTATGTCATGAAAAAACCTTAATGAATCAGACATATAATGAAATGATAGACAAAGGATTTGACAAAAAAGAAATAAGTAGAGTTGGTGGAGGATACCATGAAGATATTAAAAGAATAACTATAGCCATGATGCAAACATTTAAAAAATATACAGCAGAATCGGCAGAATTCTTTGACATTGTTTTCATAGATGAGGCCGATCTTGCTATGAGTCCTGGTGGTACATACCATAAAATTCTTACCAATCTCTTAGCCCCTGTAAGGTTTGGCCTTACCGCTACCTTGCCCAATGAACAGAGCCACAGACTGGTCCTAGAGGGTCTTATAGGGCCTGTTATAGGTCAATTGAGCATTAAAACAGGGGTTGATTTAGGTTTATTAGCGAAACCAATAATAAAAATCAAGAAAATCCCATATAGTTATGCAATTAGGGAGTTAAGGTCATATAAAGACGTTTACACAAAAGGAATAGTAGAGAACAAAGTAAGAAACGACATAATTGTAGAAGAAACCATAAAGCTAATGCAAGAAGGAAAAACAGTTTTAGTATTAATAAAGATAATAGAACATGGACATATCCTATCAGAAATATTTAAAGAAAAAGGCTATAACGTACCTTTTGTTTGGGGTAAAACAGAGGGGGAAGAAAGAAATGTTATGAAGAATGCCCTACAACAAAAAAACCTGAAATGTTTAATAGCAAGTGCTGTATATACACGCGGAATCAATATTCCGAGTTTAGGAGCAGTAGTTGTTGCAGCATTAGAAAAGAGTGATGTACAGACTTTACAAAAAATAGGTAGAGGGTTAAGAAAAACAGATGATAAAGACTCTGTCATAATTTTGGATTTTTTTGACGAATCGCACCCGTACCTCATAGCACATTTCGGGGCAAGAATTTCACTCTACTGTGAGGAGGGTTGGTTATGAAATTTGTAATAGCAGGAAACCACGAACAATTTAATCTTTATATAAGGAAACTAAGAGAATTAATTGCACCTTTAATACTAAACACAGAAGATTATGTCTATATTACAGAACCTTCGTGGGTATTAGGAAGATATTGTAACGAAATAATAAAAGTTGGCACATGGTATGCGAGAAAGAATATAAAAGAAATACTGGAAATATGTAGATGTGCCCTAATAGTAGGAGGAAAAGAAAGAGAAGAAGATATTTAGAGGAGGGTTGGTTATGAAGATATTTACTAATTTACAACCCCCGTTAGGACTAAGAAGAACGACTTGTAGGTTCTGTAAGAAAAGAACTTCCTTGGGGATAATGGCAAAAGCCGAAGGGTCAGAAATTGGGCATGTTCATTATGAACATTTCTGTAAGGTCTTTAACAGATATAAAAATATAATTATATCTGTCACGATTCCTAAAGATAAGAAAGAACCGAAAGACCAGAAGGATAAGAAGGAATAACTAAAATTTTTTTATATCAAATGCATCTATAAGTCCGGTTTGGATTTCTGAAAATCTGGGTTTCAAATTTTGAATTCGGTTTCCCTAACTAAAAGAAAGGAATACCCAAAAATGAGCATGAGCCGAGAGATTTTTACCATAAATGAATATGCAGAAGTATTTAGAATATTAGAATTAACCAAAGGAGTTTATCAAGATTCCGCTCATCATGAAGAAGGAGAAGTTTATATACATAGCCTACAAACTTTTGTGAAAGCCAGTAGAGAAAGTATGGATATAGATTTATTATTAGCAGCCCTATTGCACGATGTTGGAAAGGCTAATGGGTCATATGATCATGAAAAGCACAGTATAGAATTATTAAAAGATTGTGCTAGTGTAAAAACTCTTTGGTTAATAGAAAACCATATGCGAATTTGGTATTATCTTCTTGGACAAATGAGAGGATGGAAGAAATGTACAGACTTAGCAAACCATCCTTGGTTTGGAGAATTATGTCAGTTGGGAAGATTTGATAAATTAGGCAGAGTAAAAGGGTGGGTGCCCAAAATAGGGCCAGAAGAAATTGTAAAAATGTTATATAAGGTAGCAATACAAAGATGGTTAGGTTGGGAAGAATGGATTAGCAAAAAAAAACTATTAAAAGAAAGGAAAAAGAAGAATGAAACTAAAATCTAAACCAGAAATAATAAAAAAGTGGGAATATGCTTGGTATTGGAGATGGTGTGAAGATACATTCCGATGGGTTTGGCTTGAACGAGTGTGGGTAGTAAAACACCTTGACAAATACACCTCTAGATATCTTACTTATACTTACGAAAATCATCCCGATATAATTAAAATAAAACCCAAGAAAGGAGAAAGAAAATGAAAGAGAGTGAAGCAGAAAGATTAGGCAAAAAACTTCTAAAAAAACTAGGTATTGGTTGGGAACTAAATGTTTGGGAAAATCTTGGTTGGCACTATGCCACAACAAATGGCCCGCTAAATGTTTTTAGCGATTATTACGGAAAGCGGAAATCATTTTCTTGCTTAATGAGTGACACTCCCAAATTTAGTGGGGGTGGTGCTAATATATGGCACTTAAATGGAAACTGGTCAGAAGATCCCTGGGTGTGCATACAACGACAGGTAAAAGAAGCTAGAAAAGTAGTCAATGAACTTTCCAAAGCGGTTGAAGCAGCAGAAAAGATTTTAGTAATAAAGGGGTGGTAAAAATGAGATTAGAAGATATAGGGTTCTATACCCTTTCCGAAAATAGAGCACAAACTTCATCAGAAATATCTCCGATAATGAGAGCAGAGATTATTCTAACTGACAAATGCAATCTAAATTGTCCCTATTGCAGAGGAATTAGAAAAGAATTCAGGGGAGACATATCCTTACCCCTTGGGAAATATTTTATCCAAACTCTTGGAGAACATAAACTAAAAAATATAAGATTCTCTGGGGGAGAACCAACCTTATACCCATATTTAGAAGATTTAATTATTGCCTGTAAAAAGATAGAAGCAGAACACATTGCCATTTCAACAAATGGCACAGCACCATTGGATTTCTATAAGCACCTTATCAAAATTGGGGTTAATGACTTCTCAATTTCTTTGGATGCTGGTTGTTGCTCAGTAGGAAAAATAATGACAGGGGGAAATTCATGGGCATGGAATACGGCAAGTGAAACCATCAGAGAATTATCAAAATTTACCTATGTAACAGTAGGAATGGTTTTTAATGACCTTAATCTAAACTATGTAGAAGAAGCCATTACATGGGTAGATTCATTAAATCCTAAAGATATTAGAATAATTCCATCAGCACAATATAATAAAACCATTAAGAAAATAAGCAATCTTCCGTTTCAATTGGTTGGAAAATATCCTATTCTTAAATATAGAGTTCACAATTTAATTAACAGGGTTCCTTTTAGGGGTATAAGAAAAAATGATTCTAAAAAATGTTATATTGTTCTTGATGACTTGGCAATTTTAGGTAATTACCAATTCCCTTGCATAATCTATCTCAGAGAACAAGGGGAACCAATTGGTAAATTTGATGAAGATTTTAGGAAAAAGAGATTTGAGTGGTATCAACATCATGATGTCAGCAAGGATAAGATTTGTTCAAAGAATTGCCTTGATGTATGTCGCGCATTCAACACCAGACACAATTATTATGATAATTTATAAAATAACGAACATAGTAAATAATAAGATTTATATTGATAAAACTAAAAATTACAAAATTAATTATTTTGGATCTGGAATTCTTATAAAAAGAGCAATAGAAAAATATGGAATAAAATGCTTTACAAAAGAAATTATAGATTCAACAAAGACAATAAAAGAACTAAATAAAAAAGAACAATTTTGGATAAAATATTATAATTCTACTAATCTAATAATTGGGTACAACATAGGCAAAGGAGGGAATGGTGGCGATATATTTACAAATAATCCTAATAAAGAACAAATAAGGAAAAACTGTTCACACCCAGGAAAAGCAAATGGGATGTTTGGGAGAAAACATTCTAAAGAAACAAGAAGAAAGATTAGTTTACATAAAAAGGGGCAACGAGCGGGAATCCCTACTTGGAATAAAGGAATTAAAATTAGAGAATATTCCGAAGGATATAGAAAAAGTTTTTTATTAGGAGGAAAAGGCTCAAAAAATGCGAGGGCAAAACTTTTTATTTTTATTTCTCCACAAAACAAAAAATTTAAAGTTTTAGGAGAGTTTTATTCATTTTGCATCAAAAATGGAATAGATGGTTTTAGTGCAAGAAATTTTATAAATAAAGGAAGAATACCCCCACCACAAAAGGGAACCCCAAAAAAAGAACGAGTTAATCTGATCGGTTGGAAAATTATTAGAAAAAATACCAAAACTAAATAACAATAGGGCTAAATATTATGATACAAAAAATGCACGGGGTTAGTTTTAATTGGAGTAGGTGGAGAGCTGGTAATTTATGGGATTTAGGAATGCTTGCAAGAACCAAGAGTATAATTGAAAATCAAAATATAGTGAAGAAATATGCAATAGGTTGGTGTGAAGGAGAAGCAGTAATTTGTAGGCCAAAGGTTGATAGGGTGGCTGTAATGTTTCTTAAGGATGATTTGTTGTTTTGGAATCATTTATTAAAAAAAGAATTTGATGAAATTTTTACTTGAAAGGAGGATTATATGGGAATGTACACTGAGTTTCACTTTAATGTTGAATTAAAGGAAGATGTTCCACAGGAAGTAATTAATATTCTAAATTTCATGTTAAACAAAAGGGCATACCTCCTCCCACAATTACCAGACCATCCTTTATTTGAAACCTGTCGATGGAGAATTATGCTTAATATGGATAGTTATTATTTTGCCGCTGACACTAACTCTACTTTAAGATACGACGATATTGGACGATGTTATTATCTTAACATTCGTTGTAATCTAAAGAATTATGGTAATGAGATAGAAAAATTTATTAATTGGATTATGCCTTATATAAGAGCATTTAAAGGAGATTTCCTTGGGTTCTATAGGTACGAAGAAACGGAACAACCAACCCTTATTTTTATGAAAGAACAACCCAAATAAATTTTACATCCTACTGAAATTTTCCCCAAAAATTGGTGCCACCGCTGGAAGGGGTTTTTAAGATGCGCGAAGACATTCTGCACAAAATTGATCGTTTTGATGTACGTTCTTGGTTAGAAAGCAAAGGCATAGCCTATGGTAGTGAAGGTAAAAACATAGGTAGAAGTTGGATTGGAATAAGTCCCTGCCCATTCTGTGGAAATTCAGGAAACCACTTTGGCATAGGCCCTAACAATCAAATAAACTGCTGGGTATGTGGAAAAAAAGGCAATATTATAGACTTAATTAAAGAAGTAGAAAACTGTGGATTCAAACAATCCTTAAATATATTAGATGAGTTTCAAGATTACACATTTAAAAAATTAAAACAAGATATTCTTATCAGACATAACGAAAACATATTACCTTCAGAAGCAAGAGATAAATTCCCCCAGAATTATTTGGATTACCTAATAAAAAGAAGATTTGACCCCGAAATAATCATCCCGAAATATAAGTTATTGGCCTGTCCCAATTTTGGTGATTATGCCTTTAGAATTATCATACCTTGCTATTTCAACAAAAGTGTGGTAAACTTTACGGCTGTTGATACTACTGGTAGAAAAACTAAATATAAACATTGTCCTAACAACAAAGCCATCACTCCTATGAAGAATTTGTTGTACAACATAGATAGTGTTTATCAAAAAACGATCATAGTGGAAGGCACAACAGACGTATGGAGACTAGGAGATGGTGCCATAGCCACAATGGGTATCGAATTTACAACCGAACAAATCAAATTACTCATTCAAAGGAATTTAAAAACCATTCATATTATGTTTGATGCTGACAAGCCAGCCCAATTGCAAGCTAAGAAGTTAGCTCAAGCCTTATCCAACTTTACAAATACAAATATAATTACCCTATCTAGAGGGGACCCAGCCGATCTAAGTGATAAAGAAGCCTTAGAGATAAGGAAGGAGTTTTTGTAGAAGAAAGGAGAAAAGGAAATGGATATTAAAGAAATAACTATTGAAGAGTTGGTTGACATTGCAAAAGGTTTAGCAGCCGGAGACCCCATAAAAGATATTTTAAAAAACGAACAAGTTCTGGTTGCAACCTTCGCATTATGGACTGATCATGGGGTTCATTATTCATGCCATAGATTTTTCCTCCCTATGTGTAATGGTGTTCCAGAAGACATATGCCCTTTTTATAAAGGAACAGCTTATGATAACTGTACTGGGTTCCCCCACCAATATACTGAAGAAGATCTTAGTAGTATAGATACCGAGGAAGTCAAAAAACTTTTATCAGAAAAGAAAATATCATACACCCAATATTTACTTACCCTTCATTGGAAAAAAGTAAGAAAGTTAGCCCTCGAAAAAGCAGAGGGAAAATGTCAATTATGTAATAAAAGTAATTGTTTGAATGTTCATCATAGAACTTATGAACATCTAGGAGATGAACAGAATCACCTTTCTGACCTTACAGTTCTCTGCAAAGATTGTCACTCAAATTTTCACTTTCCTGCACCAAACAAATAGGAAAAATAAGGAGATTATAAATGATAATTGGAAACACCATTGACGCAGAATCTGGTTTTACTGATAAGGAATTTATGGGGCATTATAGCCATCTGTGCTTGACCTCTTTAGAAGATCCTAGCCTAAGTATATTTGCAAAAGGTGTCCATATTTATTTTATTACTAAACCAAAGAATTGGATTTTTCGGCCATCAAATATTTATAAAAGACTTAATATCAGTGAAAGATCTTACCAAAGGGCATTAACTGAACTAGAAGAAAAAGGTTATTTATATAGAACACATAAAGATCTGCACCATTGGAAATATATTAGATGCGAAAACCCCACCAAACGAGAAGAAGTGGAAAAACTTATAGAATCTGGATGGTCTTTACATGGGTGCCCCACAGGCACCCCTATCAAGGGTGCCCCACAGACACCCCTTAATAAAAACATTATTAAAAAGGTACTAAATAATAATATTGATTTATTAGAAGATAAATCTTCTAATATTGGTGTTCCCGAAGGGAGCCACCAAGAAGTTAGAAAATTAAAACGACGTATAAACAAAGAAAAAATATCCCATGGTTTGAAAAAATATGCTCTTACCCTAAAGATAAAAAAACATAGGGTTATCGCCCCAAAAATAAAAAACCTACTCGACTTTCATAGTATAAATCTCCATAAATACAGAATTGATAGTGATAGTTATTACAGATCTGCTGATGCTATAAGAAAACTTCTCCAAGGAAAGTTCTTTAATAATCCTAGTTTTAACGGTAGATACACTAAATATAAGGATTGGAAGTTTACCATTGATGATATAAAACAGGTAATACAACGTATAACTCTTGCTAATTCTCTTGATTATTATCCAAAAGATAAAACTCCTTTTAAATCATCATTTGCTGATCTGGTTTATAACCCAAACATTAATGATGAAGAATATAAAAGTAATTTTATTCACTATTTTGAAAATGAACCTAAACATTATGGTAATGGAGTTAGTTTAATGGATGACCCTGATAAAGATCTTACTGCTTTTTTCAAACGCTATTATAAACAAAAAGCTCTTGCTGGAAGGGGAAAGGAATATACCAATGTGGATGAAAATAATTTTCGAAAAGGAACACAACAAGCTTTAGATTTTATTAATTTTCATAAATCAAAACTTAATATTCGTTCTAGGGAATATTTTTTAAAAACCTTAGAAGAAGCTCTTGACCAAATTCCCGTAGAAATGCTTCACCCCAAGAGTTTTTGTTCTGACCACACTTGGTTGAGGGTTGTTCCAAATTATTTTGAAAAATTAGCTGCTATGGAGAAGGAACAAATGTAAAGAAAGGAGCCACCATGAAAACCAAAGACAAAATGATTTATCTAAACGGGAGTAAAACATCATTCCGTTGTGAATGTGGGGGCAATGTTTTTCGTTTGGTTAAAGGAAAGAAAAACAAATATAAGTGCAATTCCTGTAGAGAAATCTACACTGGAGAAGAATAAAATGGACTACCCAGATAGACCAAAACCAAAGACCTTTGAAGAAGTAGAACAATTAATAGCTTCTGGTGATATTGAAGTCATGATTCAAGAAGATATTAACGAACAACTAACTCGTATGCTCATTTGTGATAACCGTAGAACCTATGAAGAGGGAGAGATTTACGAAATTATTGTTTAAGAAAGGAGAATTAAATGATTAAAAATTATACCTCTGGTGTTCCCCCGGAAAAATCAATTCTTCATATTGAACGGGCTTTGGTTTCACATGGGGCAAAGAATATTTTTAAGAATTATGAATCGAGCCGTTTAATTGGATTTGCTTTTGGTATAGAGATTAATGGAAAGGAGATTCCATTTAAAATACCAGCAAGAATTGACCGTGTGGAAAAAAGATTAAAAGAAACAATTAAAAAACCCCATAAGGGAACAATGAAAAGGGTTGGTGAGCAAGCGGAAAAAACAGCATGGAAGATTCTTGCTGATTGGGTGGATATTCAGATGACCCTTGTAGACCTTGACCAAGTGGAATTAATGGAAGTATTCCTGCCCTATGCCTATGACGCAATTAAAAATCAAACTCTTTTTGATAAGGTTAAAAATGGAACTTTTAAACTTTTGTCAGAGAAGAATTAAAAGGAGGACCAATGCCCAAGGTACTAAATAAATATAGAGAACCAATTCCTTCTGATGCTGTGGACATCATGCGTCCAGGAAAATGGGGAAGTCCATTCAGAATTGAAGATTTTAATTCTAGAGATGATTGTGTAAATTTTTATGAGTTGTGGGCATCTAAAGAACCGGACTTAATTCGTAGAGCCAAAAAAGAATTGAAGGGGAAAGATCTTGTTTGTTGTTGCAAACCAAAGAGATGTCATGGGGATTTTCTATTAATAATAGCGAATGAAAAATGAAAGGAGGTAATCAAATATGGATTGGTCTATAGAAATTAAAAGAGCAGAGAATGGGTTTGTAGTAAAGTGGTATGAAGAACTTGAAGATGATAAGTGGGATGAAAAAAATCAGATATTTGAAGAACTTGATTCGGATGGGTTAGATGCAGCGAAAGCCTTACTACATTTTGTGTTGGAACATTTTGATATTCATGGTTCAGAACATGATGCAAGAAGACTGGAAGTAGAAATTGTAGAGCAAAGAAAGGAGGACTAATACTTGTTTGTGAAGGAGAAGGAGGAAGAATGAAAATAAATCTAACAAAGTTGTTAGAGAATGAAAAATATACCGGAGAATATGGGGAAACATCATTTGTGGGAACAATTGATGAGGGGGCTGGTGGTAAATCCCCATACGCTTTTGAATTAGAAGAGGAAAGGAGATTGAATGACTGACATCACAGTTCACCCTGTGGACACATCTACAGAGCGTAAGATCATAACTGCCCTGATTGTGTCTACTAAATTCTGTGCTCAAATAATTCCTATCTTAAGACCGGAATATATTGAAGTAGATTATGTAAAGATTGTGGTAAGATGGGTAACAAATTACTATAACAAATACAAAAAAGCTCCTGCCAACCACATTCAAGACCTGTTCGAGCAAAATAAGAAACGCCTGAAGCTAGCGATGGTAGAGATAATTGAAAGTTTTCTGACTAAACTTTCAGAAAATTATCTGCTGGATAATATAGAAACAGAAAGTTTTAATTCAGATTATTATATTGATTTAGCCTACGAACATTTTAGAGAAAGATCGCTTCAACTTCACCTAGCTATTGTTAATTCTCTATTGGAACAAGGCAAACGTAAAGAAGCAGGAGAAGAAGTAGAAAAGTTTAGACAACTTCAGAAAGATATTTATCCCTATGAAACCCTAACACCAGAAGTTGTAGAAAGAGTTTTGCTTCGCAGAGAAACACCAACATTGCTAACCTTTCCTGGGAAGGTGGGGGAACTAATGGGAGGAATTCAACGGGGATGGTTGGTGGGATTTCTAGGCCCCACAAAAAGAGGAAAAAGCTGGGCTTTGTTAGAAACAGCCTTTCAAGCTGTGATTAGTGGTGTCAAATGTTTATTTATTTCTTTAGAAATGTCATCGGATGAGGTATGGGAACGACTTATTAAAAGAATAACTTCTTGTGGAGATACTGAAGGTGGTGTGTGGTACCCTACATTCGATTGTCTAAGAAATCAAGATGGAAGCTGTACTATTAAAAATAGAATTAATAAAGTCAAACTTTTGAAAGATGGAATGTTTAAACCAGAACCAGGTAAAGAACCCGCAGGATATAAACCATGTGCCATTTGCCGTACAGATTATACAGGCAGTAAGAATCACCCTTACATACCCGAAACGTGGTTTGAGAATATTAAACGTGAGAGGCTAGATTATGCCTTGGCCCTGAAAAAGATTGGTGGGGTTAACAGAATGTATAATATGAATAAAATCTTTAGAGTTCTTACCTTCCCTGCCCATACAATGAATCTTGCTAAAATGAATATTTATTTGAAACAGTGGGAAGATTCTGATGGTTGGATGCCAGATGTCATAATCATAGATTATGCAGATATATTAGCCCCAGAAGATAATAGGGAAGTTGGTAGAGATAGAATAGATAATACTTGGATAGAAATGAA
>ERZ1292632.3571-Hain-H43-01um-R2-3571-length-11832-cov-4_pt1 | contig 11832 bp, 16 predicted proteins | sample MGYA00564407_ERZ1292632 | MGnify/ENA primary metagenome ERZ1292632 (study PRJEB36523, sample SAMEA6512637) | groundwater metagenome | collected 2019-01-08 | study: AquaDiva: Metagenomics assemblies of 32 groundwater samples
GGGCAGTTGTGTCTAGTCATTATCCGCGTTCCGCTTGCGTGTCTGCCTTTCGTTGATTTCTGTTGCTTCCTTTCTGGTTTTGTTTCTACCATCGTTTACTGCCTCTTAATCCTTCGGGACGAACGCCATCATAGCGTTCAACGCGGCTGTTGATATTAAAGAGAATCCGTGCCTTTCCAATATCGCCATAAACGCCCTTGGATATTCTCTATCTAGCTCCTTCTCCCTGTCAGACAGGTCCTTGTAGGGGCGCATGCAGGTATGACATAGTGTGCATCCGAACTTCTCGCATTTTCCATTTGAATCCTTCAGACGCTCAGACTCGTCGCAATCCTGCCGCCAGCAATCTTGGCATCGGTCTGGTTCCTGCTTGCTCGGACATTCCTCTGGAGTATGCCAGCCCTTCTCCTTGTGTCGTTTGGCTACCCGGAGCCTGTGTACTGCTGCACCTATCTCCTCTGCAATAGCTTGCATTTCGCTTTCAGTTATGCTGCTCTTCACTGAATCACCCGTTGCTGGAAGCTTCAGAGTTTGGGTCGAGAATGGTGTCACATCGGTCTTTTCCGTATCGCATTATCAGAGTGTGTCGTGGGCAGAAGCGTTCTCCGTTCTTTAGGGACCAAAGCTTGTGCTCTCGTTTCCATTCACGAATTCCGCCCATGCTATCGGCCCACGTAGCACATCCAGGAAAGTCGCAGGTGACGTGAACCATACGATATACTGTCATTTCCACTTCCACCTTGACCTGTAGTTCTTTGCGCCCCAGACGTCTCCCCCCTCGCAGGTTTCCTCTCTTGGTGGGTTCGTTCCCACAGCCAAGTCGCATCGACCGTCGCAGGATACGATGACCCGTTTTTTGAAGAAAGTGATTTCCTTTCTGAGCTCAACGGTCTTCCTGCGCTCGGCGTCGAACGACATCTTTCGTATCCGTATCACGCCTACCGCCTCCTCTCTGCATCCTCTCTCAACCTGCGCATCGCGTCAACAGGTTCGACCCGAGCAAATAACGCGAAGAAATGCACATATACCGTGTGGCCAGGGTCATATCGTTTTTTCGGATGAAGTTTCATCCAGAAGTTTTTGAACTCTTCCTCGCTTTCAAATCCTTCAGCACGATATAGACATCTCGCCACGAATCCCAGAGACTTTCGCTTCACACTCTGAAGCTCAAAAAAACAGTCGTCCAGAGGAAATGTGTCCCCAGGATTTCCGTAGACTTCGTTCCGGCTTGTGCAGGTTTTCTTTCCGCAAAGTGCGGCGGCTTTCATTGATGGGTCAAACGGTATTGCGAGCATCTCATCCCTCTGTCTGCCACTTTATCTCGCCGATGTTGCTGCCGGGCGAATTGTTTGTATTTACACTTCGACTGGAGGCTCGGTCTATAGAGCGTATAATGCGAGGATAACCCAGAAAGATGAGGAATCCATGTCTAGAGCAGCGAATGCCGACACTGATATCTGCTACTTCTAGTTCTCTTTCGGACATGTGTTTAAGCAATTCTTGTAGGCACTCACACAGGATGGGTTCTTTTATCACTTTCTCACCATTTATTCCAGTTCCTCGTAGCTTACCTCGCCAGCCCCAACCAAATCTGCTATGGCTCGCGACTTCGCTCGCGTGTGCGCGGTGGCTATGATTTCGTGGTCAGGGTGGCGGAACGAACGTCCTTCTTTTGCTTCGTGAATGCTGCATGATGCGATTCCCGTCATGAAGCGTCCGTTCGGTGCAAGAGCTCTGACAACGAAGGTTGCTTCGATGACTCGTCCGGTCACTGGGTTGCGTCGTATCTCTTTGGAAACTATATCGTCAGACAGGCCGAATGCCGAAGCTATCTTTCGCCATCCGCTGCGCTTTATGCTCGGCGTTTTGCCTTGCCACAGGTGAACGTCCTTTTTGGTAAGAACACTTGTTTTGAGCTTCTGAAACAATAGATACGCCGCTTTTGCCTCTTCGATGCTACAGACAAGCTTAACCATTCCGCTTGGCTGTGCCGGAACGATTTGTGCCTCGAAGTGCTCTATATCTTCTTCGTTCTTCTTGACGAGCTCATCGAAGTCTTTATCGGCATCCGCGAGAAAGTCGATGTCTTTTTTCTTGGATTCCTTCATTTTATATTCACCTCTTCCTGTGACATCCTCCCACCCGTAAACGGAGTGGGCTTCCTGGGGGGTCGGCTGACATCATCCGACCCCCTTTGAAGTGGTTCCTGGTTCATAGAATGGCTGGGTTGGAGCAGTGCGCTGCCCAAGCCGGATTCCGTTCTCCGCAGGCTTCAGTTCGGTCGTGTCCCGACCTACCTGGAACAATCCCCTTTCGAGAATGTTTCTAGCGGCATTCACATCCCTGTCTATGGTGTTGCCACAGACGGGACAGCAATACGTTCGAACCTTCAGCGGCATCTCCTGCCGGTGTCCGCAGACGCTGCATTCTTGGCTTGTGTATTCCGGCGGCACGAGCACAACGAGTTTGCCATCTCGTGCCGCCTTGTATTGGATGAACCCTACGAGCTGGTTCCAGGCCACATCGCTGATGGCCTTTGCAAGACAATGGTTCTTCACCATGTTTCGGACCTCAAGAAAAGAAAAAGAAGGGAAAAAGAAGGCTCGTTACTTCAGGCGCAGAACTTGCTCCCCAGAGCTTCCTTCGATGACGAGCTTCTTTCCCTTATACCCCTTGTTCCTGGCATCGTTCAAAAAGGCGTTCAATTCCTCTTTCGGAACGCCGTTCTTTGCTTGCCATCTCTTGAGATTGACCTGTTTCAGACCCTCTTTCGAGAGTAGAAGTTCAACGAGACCGTCGAACTTTCCGTCATCCTTTGAAGGCTTCTTTGTCTCGCCTCCGAGAAAGTCTACACCCTCTTCATCGCTCTTCTCTTCGGCGGACTCTTCTTCAGAAGTTTCCTCTTTCTCTTCGCTTTCATCTTCGGGCTCTTCTTTCTTGACACGCTTCTTTCCGCTCTTGCGCGGGTCGTCTGCCTTGGCTACGATGAACCAGCGTGCTTTTGGCGGCCCTTTTATGCTTGAGTCTTCCGCGTCGGCGTCTCCTTCATCTTGTTCGTAGTTCGGAGCGTTGAGCTCGACCTGCGAAACGACGCCATCCTTGAAGGAGTATCGCTTCTTTTCGAAGCGGAACACCTTTCCAACCAGCTCACTGATGTCCTTTATTCCGATTCCAGCGTTCTTCAGATGCTCCATGAGAACTCCGAAAAGACTGAACTTGTTATCGTTGGCCGGGAACCAGGTCTGGTAGATTCCCGAATCCCATGAAGCCTCGTGGTCGAGCGGTCGAATCTCAAAAGCAAGTTGCTCTCCGTAGTCGCCGGTCTCCCACGCGGCCTTTTCTACGAGGCCAACGAACCCCGTTGTGCCTGCGCCCTCTTTCATCTCATCGTAGTCATATATATGTGCTGTCTTTCCCATGCTTCTTCCTCCATCATTACTTCTTCTCTATTCTTTCGATTTTAACGACGTAACTTTCATCGTTGATGACGAATCCTGTGTCGATTCCAACGGGAACACACTTCTCAAGGAATACCGTTATAGTTGTCGGTATTTCATTCGACGGAACGTTCTTTCCATCCTTCGTCACACTTAGTTTCCAGGTTAAAGCTGGGTCTGCCATCTTCGTTCCTCCGTCCGGGACCTCGCGGCACTGCCGCGATGTCGTTGAACCTAATAGGCGTGAGGGTATTTGAAGGTTTCTCAGACGAAGGCCGTTGTCAAGAATCCGATGACGAAGAGTAGCATGGTCAGATAGAAGCCAAACCATGAGGCATGACTGTCTGAGCGGAATCTGGTCTGTGGTTTCCATAGCATGCATACTAGCATCCAAATCCCGACCGGGATGATAGCGAGGATGTATAGCGTCGAGAATCTCAGAACGCCGAACCAAACGAGACCGATTAGAGCGGCGAAGCTCGCACTTATGAAGGCGGCGGCGAAGATTCCTGCGCCCCGGAACCCGAGCACTACGGTCATAGAGCGGATTCCCGACAGTTTGTCGGCATTAGTGTCGGGATAGTCTTTGCTGACATTTCCGCCGGTAACAAAAAGAAACATGACGATACAGATTCCATAGAACTGCGGTTCGAACGGAGACCCTACGGTTGCGAATGCGGCGAGAGGACCAATGAAGCCGCGCGGTATAGAGATAGTTAGCATATTAACTAGGAAGAAGCGTTTGGTACGCATCGGGGGAACGGAATAAATGAAGGTAAAGAGAAAGATTGAGAACGCGAGCATCATGAAAGTAAAGCTCACAAATGCCGCGAAGAACAACGAAAGAGATACACCAAGAACTGCGAGGGCCATCGCTTCTGCTTCTGAAAGTTCTCCGCTTACAACGGGTCGCGTGCGCTTGGGACCGAGCGAGTCCTCTTTCATGTCGAATACCTGGTTTTGGGCGTTCGAAGCGGCGTTTAGGAGCGACAACGAAATCGCGCCCGCCAGAACAGGCAGAGTATAAGACCAGATGTTTGCGATGTCTCCATGCGCTTTGATTCCGAGTATCGCGAAAGCTATGCAGGTAATGAATGGTGCAAGCAGGGTGAACGGCCTCAATAGTCTGAAAACCGCTTTCGCTTTGCGTTTCCATATCGGCTCTGGTTTTGTGTCTGACATTTCTGTTTCCTCCGGTCTACAGTATTCCATCTACGAAGTCTATAGCTTCGTTATCTAAGAAGTCTATGATTTCATTATCATTCGAAAATCGCTTTATTCCCAACCGTTTCTTCGCCAGTTCCTTGTATTCGGGTTGCAGGTCGATTCCGATTGCGCTTCGCCCCAAGTCTCGCGCAACCATTAAAGTTGTACCCGACCCAACAAAAGGGTCGAGAATCACACAGGGCTTGATGGCACAAGCTTGATACTTTGGTTCGAGGTCGTTCCATTGCTTCTGCCACGCGGCCAACGCGCTTTCGTAATCTGCTAGGCGTTTGGCGTGGTCCTGTTCTGTCTCGCCTTTCTTGATGTTCGGACGCTTCGGTGGGTCATCGATGAGAGGAATGCCGCAGCAAGTGCAGGCGGGACGCCAGCCAATGGTCGTTGCGGACGAATAGACACCGCCATCGTTTCGATGAAGTCCTGCGGATGTCTGCGGGTTCCCTGTCTTGGCTGCGCCGCCGCTCATATCCTCACCGATGTTGGCTTGCTTAGACAGATTGGGTTCGTGCTTGACAACTCGTTCCCGGGGCGTGCCGCACTTGGGACAGCAACCTTTCTCACTGGTCCCGGCGAGTATCATGGGTCGCACCAATGCCGGAGGAAACGTGGCGAAATGGCAACCAGAAGATGGCTTCGAGCCGATTGTCCAGACGGAGCGGAGATTGCGCTTGCCGTGAACCGCCAAGTCCGCCCTTGGACCGGCGTTCCGTGTCGCTCCAGTCTGCGATTGGTCTGCAATCCCCGTCTTGCCGTCTCTCGACAGTTCGTAAGTGGAATCTAGCCCATTCTTTTTCTCCCTCAGTTTGCGATTGACCTCATACTGTACCATAGGTTCCTTGCTCGCTTCAGCATCGTAAAAGTAATCCGCACTCTTGGTCAACAGGAACACGTACTCGTGACTGCGCGTGGGTCTATCATGGACCGATTCTGGCATCACCGAACCGCTGTGGGTCGGGCAGAACGATACTCCCTTCGCCCAGATTATCTCGCTACGAAGATAAAAGCCATCCGCTTGCAGCGCGAAGGCGACTCGCCACGGGACTCCGCAAAGGTCTTTGGGCTTGAGGGACGAAACGTTGTTGCCGCGTATCCCTTTCTCTGGGTCGGTCTTACCCTGAAATCCGGCGTCGTTCTTACCTCCCGCTTTATGACCGCCGCCACTGCCGTTGTAGCTGTCTCCCAGATTCAGCCACAGCGTCCCGTCGTCGCGCAGCACTCGCTTGACTTCGCGGAACACCTCGACCAGCTTAGCGACATAAGCCTCTGGTGTCGCTTCGAGCCCGATTTGCTCATCTATGCACTTTGCTCCACACGTTCCGCAGATACCGCCTTTCCAGCCTTCTCGTTCGTGATTGGAGTTGGTTGGAACGCCTTGGGTAGTGCATGTTTCAACTTTCTCTGATGTCTTGCGCGAATGGTCACATTTTGGGTCTCCGCCCATCCAACTACCAGTTTTATAATCTCTGAGCCCGAAATAAGGAGGACTACAGATACAGCAGTGCACAGACCCGTTCGGCAATTTGCGGAGCTCTGTAATTGCGTGGCCCACTCTATAATCAAGTTTCAATATGCTTTCATCCGGCATTCCGGTTCCTCCAAGAACGGGGCGCTGGCCAATTCTTTTCCTTCCCGACCAGCGAGGAAGTCGGCTTTTCGAGGCAACAGCCTAGATTCTTTCTCAAGCCGCGTGAGTGTTACTACAAGGAGTATGGAAAAGCGACTATATCAGTCCTTCGGTTTCCGGCGAGGTTCGGGCCGTGTGCGCTCCGAACATCGCTTTCAACAGATACCAAAGCAGTCTCGGGTTCTTGCGTATCATCTTCCGCGCTAGGGTACGGAATAGCTTTCCGGCTCCAAGGGAAGCGTTTGATGAAAGGTCTACGCTCTCTAGAGATTCGCGTGCCCGGTTGTAATCTCTATCCGTAAAGTTCCATAACATCCGCTTCAGGGTGTAAGCGCGTTTGAGCTGTTTGTAGAAGGTTTTTTCTGTTTCTTTTTTATAGTGTTCAAACCCTCTGTCTGTACCGATGGCTTCTCCGAGAATCTTTCCGCCGAGCAGAGCGGTATGTATTCCTCCGCCCGTTGCAGCGTTCGTATGTCGTGCGGCGTCTCCGACAAAAGCTACGCCGCCCTCTCCCATCGCACCACAGTACGGATTCGACATCGGCATGGTCGCCGGTATCATGCCGCCTTCGACCTTGATGAGCTTTCCTAAGATGCGACCCTTCGAGAAAGGTGGGACTTTCTTATAGAATCTCTGAAGAAGCTGTTTTGGGTGTCCTATACTGAATGGCACTCCGACGCCAATGCGCGCGCGGTCTTTGCCTACAGGGAAGTACCAAACATAGCCCTTCGGCGCATAGTTACTTCCGAAGAAGAGATATATTTTGTGCTCACTCGAAGCGTTGGTCGCTTCGCGCAGCTCTTGATAGCACGTATACATGTCGTCGGGATGCAGAGGTCCGTGGAGACCGAGTTCACGTCCGACCCGACTCTGCCAGCCGTCGGCCCCAACATAGGTTTCGGCGAGAATGTTACCCTTATTGGTAAGTATCATATCTCGTTCAAATTTCTTGAACGATGTGCCAGGACGGAACTCTGCTCCGGCCTTTATCGCGCGTTCTAGTAGCCACTTGTCGAAGCGGTCGCGATGTAGTGTGTAGCCCATTGCGCGGGGGGAGGCGAGGTCTATATCTACGCATGTCAGGTCGGGAGCATACAATCGCATTGAATATATTCGCGAGGCGACGATTTCGTTTGGCATATCGTAGGGCGGCGCAATATCGGCAGCGGTGAGCCATTCGGATGCAATTCCTCCGGCGCAGTTCACCGGAGTACCTGGTGTCATTCGACGGTCGAGTATGATGACCTTTCTATCACGGAACTGCGGTTGCTTCAGGGCGTGATAGGCGGTCATGGAGCCCGCCGGTCCCGCTCCAATGACTGCCAGTGCCGCGAGCTCGGCCATCATTCGCCGACGCCCTTTTGGACAATTTCTGTAAGCGTCTCCTTGACGAGCCTTCTTATCGGCCTGGCTTTCTCAAGCCGTTCCAGGGCGCGTCTTGCGGCCCCAATAAAGCCAAATCCGAACGGTCCCCTATCTTCTTCGGTATCCGGGGGACCGGACGACTGAGCGGGCAGCGTTTTCTTGGCCATGAGCAACTCGATGGACTTTCCGAGGGACGTGAGCTCTTCTTCGCTTAGTTTCGTCCACTCGATATCTGTTCCGAAGAACTCGTTGAGTGCGGCAGACATTTCCTTCTTGCGTTTCTTCATCTCTTCTGATTCTTTTTTCTTCTTTTGCGTTTTCTCGGTCATCTTTTTTCCTCCCTGAACATCGGACTATGAATGTTGTAGCTCCTCAGTCTCGGTACGTCGGTGTTTACCTTAGCGGTCTCACCGACATTAATATCGTCGCTCTTATTACTATCGGTAGCGGACATCACTTTGAAGTATTGTCCGCAGGAGAAACAGACGTAGAGCTCGGGGTTCCGGCCTTCGTCGCGGTTGATTATCAGATGTTTGCATGGCTCGTTTTCAGGCATTTCTCTTCACACCCTTCAGAAGCTCTTTGAGGACGTCGATGTGGTCTGCAAGGGCTTCGATTGCAATTTTGATATCGTTTGTTGAGGCGTCGCCTTCGGTATCGATGTCTCCCCTTATAAACGCATCGAGTGTCGTATACGGTACTAGGACCGGGCAGTTCGTTCGCAGGTCGAGCTGTTTGATGTGTCTGTCGGCCACATTGAGTAGAGTGTCTAGCGTTAGCCTTGCGGTCACATCGTAGTCTCTATTCAACCAGGAGAGTTTCATCTCACCGCCGGTGAACTGTATTATAACTGCGCGGTCGGCGTCCTTGAATATGATACGGATGCGCTTACCTTTATTTGCGGTATATTTTCGCTGTAGTTCTTTGAGCGGCATCGAGTTGATGCGTTTGTGCGCCGTTGTCAAGAAGTTCAGGACGATTCTGGCTTTGACGGCAGCGTTTAGTTCGGTCATTATCTTCACCTTGGGTCGTCAAGTCCGTCATCACAGAATTTGCATCTGTAATGGCTCCCGTCTTGTGAGCGATACATTCTCATGCCGCACCGGCCACAGTATGTTACGGCGATGTTATTTGCTGATGTTGTTGACGTTAGGCTCGGGTCTGGCCACATCATTCTTTCGCCTCCATTTTGTCCGCTACCAACTTTATTGGGTCTATCGCTACCGGCGGCAGAGTCGGGTCTCCTTTTGATACTCTTGCAGGCATGTCACTTATTAGCGGCACTTGGCCGAGATAGAGCACGCCGTACCTTTTGGCCAATCGTTTGACCACGTCTCCCTTACCGAAGGGGTCAAACTCTTTTCTGCATTTTGGGCATATCGGACGCTCGCCGCATTCGGTCATACCATAGGCCATGTTCTCGATGATGCCGTAGACGGGTATGAAGAAGCGGGAGCACACTTGTAGTGCGCGCTGGCAGTCCACAACGGTTGTTGGTTGTGTTGTTATTATGGCTCCGTCGAGAGTTTCAATCGCCTCTATGACAGCACGTATCTCGTCGGAGCTTCCGGCGGGCGCGTCGAGAATGAGGTAGTCGAGTTTCCCCCAGGCCGTATGTTTGATGGCATCGCGCACTATCTGCCGGTTTTGCTCGCCGGTTTTGGTGAAAGCTTTATCCGCTTCTCGATGAAAAAGTCCCATAGAGAAGAGCTTTATTCCCTTCACCTCGACCGGAACGAAGTTTCTATCATCATCGAGGGTCATCGTTCGGTCCATTACTCTAAGTATCTCTCCTTCGTTGGAGCTATCTATATCAATGTCAACGAGACCGACCTTGTGCCCGCGTCGCGCAAGTTCGAGGGCAAGGTTGACGGCGACCATCGACTTGCCTGTGCCGCCCTTGACACCCATTACAAGCACTTTCTTCGCGATGTTTGCCGTTTCGTCGCGGGAAGGCGTGGAAACCTTTTTCAATCTTTTCCCCTCCTGCGTTTCCGCATTTCGGCGGTTAGCGTATCGACCGATTCTCTCAGCGCGTCCATGTGCGCGCAGAGTTTGCTTACTGCTTCGAGAAGGTTCTTGGCCTGACCTTCTACTATTTTATCAAAGAGTCCCATGTCTTATCAACCTTCAAGAGCTTTGCTGGCTACGCATGCCTCATTTGCCTTGCTGTTGCTGTGCTGCGGATATCTGTGCAAGCTCCTCGGCGGACCACTGTTGCGGCTCTTGTCCGGGCGTAGACGACCCGCTTCGCGCCAACACCTTGAAAAGGTCGATGGCCCGACCGGATGTCGTATTCAGGTTATTGAGTCCGGCTTCAAGGATGCGCGTCCGGCTCTGTAGTTCGGCTATTTGGAGACGCACAGCGTCCGAAAGGCTATCGCGACCTGCGCCCTCCGCCGCAGCGGTCGTTCGTGCGAGCGATTCCTTAAGGCCCGTCAGTTCTGTTGTGAACGCCGTTCGCATGTCGGCGAACCGGCGGTCGGCGTCGCGCTCCGATAGTTTTCGTTCCATCTCGCGCATCTGAGAGTTGAGCTCTCTTATCTCTTTCGACGCCTTTTCGTCCTGACTTCCGGGTTGACGTGCATCTAGCCTGTCGGTGTATTTCTCGAACATTTTCACCAAACGGTCATCTTCTCTGTTGCTTCGGTCCTCGTCCATGAGACCTTTCGCCATATATATAGGTATTATCTGTTCTTCGTACAACGGCTGCCCCTGCGGGTCAAGTAGCGGCGCGCCTTTCGGGTCGAGAGCGACCTTGCGGCGCACCACTGTCTGTCCGTCTTGCTGATGGGAAGGCTGGTTTTGCGGCACGTTGCGTTCAGCAATCAGTGCTGTCAGGTCATCGAGCTTCTTTTTGAGGTCTTTGACTTCTTGCTCTTTCTCTTGCATCCTGAGTCGTTCTTGGAACACCTTTTCCATCTCTTCGGATGTGTAGACTTTCTGCGGCGGTTGAGGCGGAATCTGTTCGCCGCATCGCTGCATGCCATAGAGCGGTCCCTGCGGGTATCGGCTCTGGTAGGGTTGGGCGTAAGGTTGACCGTAAGGTTGCTGGTAGCCCGGGCCAACGGGGGCGCGCTGTTGGGGTTGCTGATAGAGTCCCCGATTGATTCTGTCCTGTTCTTGCTCGATTGCGCCAAAATAGCGATTCGTGATGATAGATGCTTTCTGTGGGCTCATTCCTTTGAAGCCGCTATACATGAGGAAGTTCAAAAACCCTTCGCGTGTCTGATACTGGGGAGTATCCATGACACTCTTGATTACGACCTCACGAATCCTCATAGGAACGCCGAAGTCGGTAAGGATTAGGTCGAGTTTACGCATGAACTCGTCATAGTTCTCGAAGATATCAACACTCTCGCGTCCGGTTTGGAGAGTTTCATCAACGGTCTGGCTGTCCCCACCCGGGGGGGACCCCAACGGAGACTGCTGCTGTCCTTGCGGTTCTGCGATTTCATTCTCTCTCTTACACTTCGGAATATAGTCTTTGATGTGTCCCATTACTGTGAATCGAGAGAACCCCGTCATCTCGGCAACCTTGGCATGACTGTATCCCTGGTCTCGCAGTTCCTTCCACTTCGCTACGACTTCTGATGTAACTCTCCACTGGTCTCGCACCGTCTCTTCGCCCTCTTCGCCTTCTTCGCCCACGTTCTTTCCTCCTTGAGTGTCATCTTTGGATTCTTTTTCATCGTTCTCTTCATCAGTTCTTTCGCTGTTGTTCTCTTTATCGACTTCTTTCTTCTCCGCTTTTTCTTCGGCTCCTTTTGTCGATTCTTTCTCAGGACTCTCACTCTCTTCCTGCCGTTCTTCCTCTTCGTTATCCTTGTCGGAAGCCTTTTGCTTCTTACGTCTACCCGTAGAAAACCCTCCGCTGTTACCCCATATGCACTTGTGTATATTAATATTTATCGGTTAGAATAGAGATAAGCGTGGAAATGGATACGACCACAGGTTAAGTCTACGCAAACTCTCGCATGTCTACACTTTCTATAACAAGCTAAACAATTGAAGCAATGTGTAGTATGTGTTTGATAGAAAGAATAGGCAAGAGATTCGAAAACTTTGCTTAGAGGTTGTTAGCAGTCAAAGGCACTATATCAAGCGGGTGCGTATAGGTATTGAAAGAATCGGGCGAGCGCATTCTCCGGTCTTTAGGCCGGAGTTAGCGAGCCGCAACAA
>ERZ1292632.3572-Hain-H43-01um-R2-3572-length-11830-cov-5_pt1 | contig 11830 bp, 22 predicted proteins | sample MGYA00564407_ERZ1292632 | MGnify/ENA primary metagenome ERZ1292632 (study PRJEB36523, sample SAMEA6512637) | groundwater metagenome | collected 2019-01-08 | study: AquaDiva: Metagenomics assemblies of 32 groundwater samples
TGTGTAACCCCTTGATTAGGAGCGACCTGGATCCTGATTCCCCGGCTCAAGAGCACCGCGTCGGTGTTTCAGGGGCACAAAGGCCCGTGGAAACATGCGTATTGTGCCCCTGAATCGGGGAATCAGAAATCCAGGTGCTGTGTGGTGGGGTGTGCGGGGCTCACTGCCGCGGGCGCATGAATTGGATCAGCGCGACCGCTACGGCCGGCTCTAGGAAGATCTCATTGTATGGGCCGTCCCCGTTGTCTAGCCACAGCCAGATGCCACGGTAGCCCGCTTCCTGACCGACGTAGACGCTGTCGCCCAGATATCGGGTCGCTATGAGCTCGGTCTCGATGCCGCGGATGGTGATGCATGCCATAGGTGCTCAGCCTCCTTGTGTCAGCTCGTCGAGAAGAAAGAGTCCCGGCACCCGGATTCGGCGACGCAAGCAGCCGATGGCCGCAGGCTAGTCCGAAGCGGATGCCGGGGAATACGTCACGAGCACCGCCGGCTCGTGGAAACGAAGAATCAAAGAGTCCCGGCATCCCCGCGTGGGGACACCGGGAATCGGGGACACTTACCAGTCGCGAAGCGGCGTTACCAGTCGCACTCGGCGACCGGGGCTTCCGTGCGGCTGACCTTACCCGCCACGCGGATCACGGACGCGATCGACGGATGCTCGGCGCCCTGGGCGTCCACGTAACTGTCGGGCCGCACGGTCACGGTCACTTCGTCGCCGGACAGCACGTCGCCGGGCTTCAGCGCGCCAACCTTCTCGCTCGGCAGGCCGTTGACCATGCCGAAGGCGGCGGACGGCGCATTGATGTGCGACTGCGCCGCGATCTGCAGGGCCTGCATGCGCTCTGCGTCTTGGAAGTCAACGACGCCCCGGGCCCAGGGGCCTGTCGTCTCGCTGACGCCGGTCTTGATGATACGGATGTTGCGTTTCATGGCTTCTCTCCTCATTGCGTTGTTACAGGGGAAAAGGATTCTTTCCCCTTGCGCCTTGACCCTTTCTCATCGGGCGACGGGGACACCCAGCGCCGAGGGAGGGTGGGTATGGGAAATGTCCTCAAAAACCCCCGGGCGCCCGCGTACTACTAGTCGGCTGGGAATTAGTGGTTGGGGGCTGTTTCGAAAATAAGGGGCTCTTGAAAAAAAAATCACGGGGTTTTCAGTTTTGTATTGCGCCTCGGTCACTTTTGTGGTAGCGTTTCCCACATGACCATGTTGCGGGGTAGCTCAGTGGCAGAGCATCTGACTCATAATCAGAGAGTCGACGGTTCGACTCCGTCCCCCGCTACCAACCTGCGCGACGCTAAGATTCTTCGCTGCGAGGAATGCGGAAAGATCATGACAAAACTGCCAACAACGGCCACCTGCCTGAACACCGCATGCAGGAAGGCTGGGCAACTGATTCCGCGTAGGACTTATGGCCCCGCTACCAACGTCACGGAAGCCCCGACTTTCTGGGCTGGGTATTGGGAGCACCAGGAATTCCTGGCTCAGATGTGGAGAAATCGGATTCCCTGTGCCATCCCGCAGTGCCGAAGGGACTGCAACCATGAATAAGCATCGTGTCCCCGATTCCCCGGTTGGGGGAGCCGCGGACTCCGTTAAACGAAAGGAGGAGCCAACCAATGACGAACCTCCTCCTGTTCCTCTGTGGCCTGGTAGAGTGGTTCTTGGCGGCAAAGCGACTGGTTGCTTTGTCGCAGGGACGCCGTACGCTCGTCTCCTCGATTGTCTTCTTGGAGACTCTGCTGGCGGTATGGGTGCTCTCCGAGGTCACTGTGTCGCGTCGACTCTGGCCGGTCTTGCTCTACGCGCTGGGTAGCGCGCTCGGAGCTTTCTCGGCCCAGAGCAGGGGAGGGCGCCGGAATGACCCTGGTATTAAGTCAAATGACCTAGGTAGTGGGTCAAAATGATCCAAGTAACGAGTCTGCTGGTGTTGGCCCTGATCCTGTGCCTCGTGCTTAAAGGGGTCGCGAAAGCCCCGTACTGAGCTTTGCTCAAGCGTACTGAGTGTTTGTTCGAAAGGAAGCAGTCCATGAATTGTGTCCATTGCGGCAAGTCCCACGCCAATCGGGGTGTCTCCCAGCATCCTGTATGCGCCAAGGGCTACGACGAGCGGTATCATCAGAACTGGCGGGAGTACGCCCGGGCGCTGTTCGTAGCGCACCCGGAGCTGCCCATCTTCCATCACGACGCCTTCGCGTTGCCAGGTGAAGACCCCAGAGACGGTGGGCGGTTGGGGCGGTTCATTCGTCAAATCGCTGTGATCCTGCACCCGTTGCTGGTCCTCTTCCCGTCCATGCGGCGCGGCATGGGTCGGGGACGCAAGCCCATCGGCCACTGCAAACTGCGCGGAGGAGCGTACGGAATACCGTACTGATTTGCTTCGAAAGGAACCTCTACATGTTGTTTCTCAAGCCACGCATCTTGGACTTTGCGATCACGAACTACTGCAACCTGAGTTGCCCATTCTGCTCGCAGAGCACGCCGATAGACAAGTCCCGTTCGTTCGTGGCGCTGTCGGAGCTGGCTCACTATGCTGCGGTGTTCCGTCGATCGCACGCAGGGAAAACCGTTAGCATCTCTGGTGGAGAGCCGACGCTGCACCCGCACTTTGCCGAGCTTTGCCTACACCTGCCGATCTGGTTCCCGCGCGCGGCGCGCTTCGATATGGTGTCCAATGGGTCAAGGCTTGTGGCGCACAGGCAGCTCGTTATCGACATCTTCGACTACGTTGAGGTGGCGCACTACGTTGGACGCAACGACGCCGACGTGGCAGCGGTGGAGGCCGCCCGAATGCCCAACGTGGAGGTTCGCCGCAAGTACGAGTTCAAGAACCTACAGGACACGCGCATCTACCCGAACCGGGAAAAGCGCTTTCTGCACCACCGATGCCTGCTCACTCGTTCGCAGAAGGTGGTCGGCGATCGCATCTACCCTTGCTGCGCGGCCTACGGAGTCTGCCTGCGGCGTGGCATCCCTGTTGAGCACTTCAGCACCGTCGTGTCGGACGGATGGGAGCAACGACTCGACCTCATTCCGCTCGATGATCTGTGCCGAAGGTGTCACGTCGACGTTTCGGCGCAGATGGGCCTGATGGCGATACGGGTCAAGCTGAACGAGCTCCGCAGCCGGCGAAAGCACAAAGCCTCATGAGGCGCTGGGGGTACGTCATAGGCAGCATGGTTCTGAGCGCCATGCTGCTGGTCCTGGGGGTGTGGCTGATCGAGAAGGCCATCGACTCGGCTGCTTCCGAGTCGTCTGGAAGAATGCACTTTTGGGGGAGGTGGTAGCCATGTGGTTCATTCGTCTGCTCGTCATGATGCTGTACCCTGTTCTGGTTCTTTTTGCGTCCCTGCGGCGCGGCATGGGTCGGGGACGCAAGCCCATCGGGGGCCACGCCACTCCCGTACTGCTGGCCCCGGCGCTGGCTCTAATCCTGCCCGCCGCCCTGGGCTTCAACGAGCGTCGTTGCCCGGACGAGAGTCTACCTTGTGGAGAAGCATGAAAAGCAAGTACCGCATAATCTGGCCACTGCGCCGCCGATGGTGGGCGTTTACCTATTTGTGCCGGCGGCTTTTGTGGTTCCCCTCCCGCTTCTGGGGCCAATACTACGGCCGTCGAGGCTGGGGCTCCACGAACGACGACCCCGATTACTTGGAGCTGTTTCATCGGCTGGCCTGGTACCCCTATCCCTTGGGGCGACCCAAGCTAAAGAAGGGGCTGATCCGGAAGATCGGACCCTTCTACTGGTTGACCAAAGAGGCGATGAGCAAGCGGCACACGCCGCCTATCTCTTGGGACAAGCTTAACGAGATCAAGCGGAACCTGCGAGCCGCTGGTGGGGCCCCGGGCCCTATGGGCACTGGGTGGAGTTGTACTGGTTGGCGCCGCATGAGGGATGTGTACGAGTGAAGATCAAGTACGACATAGCTTGGCCCCAGGATCCCGACGACCTCTTCATAGAGCTCATCCTCGCCAAGCACTGGCGCGAGATGCCTTATCGCCCCTTTGTCAAGGAGCCTTGGGAGCACTTTCTGCGGGCCTGCCGGATGCTCTTCACACCGGAGCAGTTCAAGATCCACACTTGGACCGAGCAGCACGCAGTCGACTGGACGACCGAGCAGTTCTGCATTACCTGGGGAGCCGCCGCGTCCAGTAAGTCCAATGATTATGGACTTTTTGTCTATCTGGACTGGCTTACTGATCCGACTCAGACCGTCACGATCATGGCGTCCACTACGGTCAAGATGCTGCAGATGCGATCCTTTGAGTCTACGTTGCGGTACTTCAAGCTGATGCAGGCTAACCCGCGATGGTCCTTCCCGGGGAAGGAGCACAGGCAGCGGTTGGCCATCGTCAACAAGGACGAGGCAGATCGCGGTGGTGAGGATGTCTCGGTCAAGCCCTCCATCATCGGCGTCGCTGTGGCTCAGGGCACTCTCGAAGAGGCGCGCGCCAAGCTGCAGGGCGCCCACTTGCCTTACGTCCGGCTGATCGCCGACGAATTGTCCGCCATGCCCGAGGCTGTCACAGACGCCCGGCACAACCTGTCGATTGGCGCCGTCGACTTCCGCTTCTTCGGGCTCTGCAACCCGGACTCCATTTACGACTTGGCCTGCCGGCACAGCGTCCCGATCGACGGGTGGGCCTCCGTGGACGTGAACACCGACTCCTGGCGGACGAAGTGGGGCAAAGTGCGGCATCACGACGGGTTCAAAAGCCCCGCGGTACTGGAGGAGGACGGCAGCACGAAGTACCCTTTCCTCATCGGCAAGCCCCACATCGACCGGATCGTGGCCGAGCACGACGGCAACGAGGAAGCCCCGGCCATCTGGACCATGGTCCGCGGGTGGCCCCCGCCCCAAGGCATGGACCGGACCGTCATGTCCGAGACCTTTGTGCGTCAATTCGGGCTGCACGACCCTGTCGAGGCCTGGAGCACCGAGCCCACGTATATCGCAGGCCTCGATCCGGCCTTCTCCTCCGGCGGCGACAAGTGCATTCTGCAGATCGCGCGGGTGGGACTGGACGTCAATGGGCTCCAGGTCATCGAATTCCTCGATCCCTTGCAGCTGAAGCTCGAAGCTTCCTCGCCGCGGCCCATCACGTACCAGATCTCGGACCAGGTTCTGGATAAACGGGACGAGCTCGACTTCGATTTGCGGCTCCTCGCGGTCGACGACAGCGGCACCCAGAGTGTGGCGGACGTGATTGAGATGGAAGCGCAGCTGCGCTACGCCCGTTTCCAGCCGGTTCTGCGCGTGGTCTCCTCGGCGCGCGCGTCCGAGAGCCCCGTTTCGCCCAACAACCTCACGCCGGCCAAGGATTTCTACGCCAACCGCATCACCGAGCTCTGGTACCAGGTGGCCGAGTACGGCCGGCGCCGGCAATTGCGCCGTTTGCCGGTCGAAGCGGGGAAACAGTTCTGTTTGCGCCGGGTTGTGGAGCAAAGCAAGCGCTACCGCCGGCTCGAGGGCAAGGAGGACTTCAAAAAGCGCCTGAAACACTCGCCCGACGAGGCCGATGCGGTCGCGTACGTGATCGAGGCGCTACGAACCGGGCTTGGGCTCATGCCCGGGGCCAGCAAAGCCAAGCCCACAGGGGATGCCCCGGGGTCCTTCAGCGCCTGGGACTTCAATCTCGTGAAAAGGTACAACAATCTGGCGAGTTCCTACTTGACTCCCGGTTCATTCTAGTGATAGGCTATCCGCGGAGTGGATTTTGCCCCGGCGTCGGGGCTTTTCTGGTAAATCAGGCCAAAGGAAGGGCTGCTACGTATGACGAACGCTGAAGTACAGGCGGAACAACTCACGATCGCGCAGATGCTTACAGAAGTCAAGAAGCATTATGTGCAGCTTGGTGTGAAACTCGATCCCGGGATCCGGTACAATCTGCAGCGCGGCATCGATCGGCTCGACGAGGCCTATTTCTGGGCCAACAACGCGCTGGCGATGGCCCTCGACCGGACCGAGGAGGCTACGGAGGCCCGGGTGGACGCGGCTGTCAAGACCGGAAACGTGATCCAGTTCCCCGAACCGAAGGCCTAACCCATGCCAGACGAAACACCGCATCTCGTGGAGCCGGCCAAGCTGCCGCGTAAGGAGTGCCCTTTCACTGGGAAGACGCTCGAGATCGTGCATCACGAGGGCTTGGATCTGTGGCAGGCGCGCGGCGAGTTCTACACCACAAAGTGGTTCAAGGAAAAGCGCGAGCTGTTCTGGTTCCTGTCGCATCGTGACGGCGTGGCGCCGAGCTTTCCGAGGGCGATCAAGATCGAAGTGGTGGGGGAGCAGGTGCCTCCCCCGTCGGATCCGGGCAAGGGGCTGGGCCCCATCCGGGATACAGAGGATAGGGTGGCGGAGATCCTGTCGGATGCTCCTGTAGGGCAGCGCCGGCCGCGCGCGGCGCCGCGGGAAGTGACGTTGCCGACCTAGAGACGAGGAGGGGTGGGGACATGCAAAAGCTGGGGCTGCTCGCGCTATGCGCGGCGATTCTGTGTGGGGCGGGTAGTTGCTTGGCGGCAGACGGCGGCGTCACTGTCAGCAACGTCTCCATCAAGGTGCTCGGGACTCCCGATGCCGGGGCGCCCGCTTGGGCAGTCGGCACGACCTACGTGCAGGGGCAGTACGCCAAGGCTCACGGCCGGTCGTACTTCTGCCTCGTGCCCGGCACCAACGCGCTCCTCACCGGAGGTCCCAGCGGTGTCGGGGACGTCACGGACGGGTCGACGACTTGGCGTAGCTGCTTGTCGCGACCGCGCAAGGGCGTGTTCGTCGTCAACGATTCCTCGGTCTCCACCAACCTCCTCTACCTCGGCATCGGCGAGCCGGCCGTTGTTAGCCAGGGGCTGCGCTTGAACGCCGGGGGCGGCACGATCGGCTTCACCGGCACAGATGCCCCCCAGGACGAGATCTTTGCCATCACCACCAGCACCGCGGCCACTACGGTGCCCACCTTGGAGTGGTAACCATGCGTAAAACACTCCTCGCCCTGCTTTTGTGTCTCGGCGCCGCACGCGGGTATTGCGGGGCGGTTATCATCACTCCCCAAGTGGAGTCAGATCCGCTTGCGACTCCGATCGCTCTTGCCGCGAGCAACTTGGCGGCGAGTGCGTCGGGCACCGCCAATGGCGCCCTCAGTACCAACGGGGGTTTGATGGGGGCCAATTCTTCGATTGCCTGGCCCGGTTCTTCGCCGGGCACTTTGACAAACGTCGATAAAATCGTGGGCGCCTCGATCAACGACTCTCCCACCATCATCATGGGTGGGGGCACTCACTCGATCAACATCTCTGGCTCGTCTATCGGCATGACCGCCACGGTCGGGTATGTGGATCTGCCCGTAGGCACCCGAATCGGCAGTGTGCTGTATTCAACGGCTCAGGGATTCCAGGACAGCAGGATCACCGCGAACAAGGTCATTCTTGATGACACGCGGGACAACCTCTCCGAGAACACATTGCAGGACATGACAGACAGACTCCTCCCGTCTACTGCGATGGTGGGAATTCGGTACGATACGTTTACCGACACCAACTACATCAACTTTCGTACAGACCTACTCTATGGCGGAGCGTATTCAAGCAACGTGACGTGGAGTGCGGGACAAGTTACCTTGAACGTGGTTGGCGCAGAGGTGCTGTGGTACAAACTTAATGAGGACGCAGCCAACACGACTGTAGCGGATGGCAGTGGGCAAGGCCATGCTGGGGTGGCGACGGAGAATACCGCCAATTTGCACGCGGCTGGTAAAGTGGGTACTGGCTCTTTTCTTCTGGGCGGCACCCAATATGTGACAGCAACAGGCTACAAAGGTGTGACTGGGACGGCGGACTGGGGCGTTTCCGTCTGGTTCAAATGCACGAGTCGTGTGGCTGATCGTGACCTGCTTTCATGGGGTGTTCCGACTGGCGGCAACCTGTTCGAGTTATACCTTAACTCAGCCAACGGCAATCTATGGCTTATGAGTACCGCAGGAGACACCCTGACGGCTCCCTCTGACTTTGCAGACAGTGCCTGGCATCATGTTGTCGTGACCTGCACGAACATGTTTCAAGCGATGTACATTGACGGGGCGTGGGTCGATGACGGCGCTAAGTTGCAGCCGATTGACAACAGTCAAGATGTACGAATTGGCGCCCGCGCCACCGACGCATCAACCCCTTGGGTGGGTGGGATTGACGACGTGCGGATTTATGATCGCGGTCTGACTGTTGCAGAGATCGCGACTCTTTACGCCACTGGGTCAGGGACTCCTAATGCTGTTGGGGGTGTTCCCTATGGTTGGGCCTCCCTTGTCTCCACGAACTTCGCCTCAGTGACACCCATCGACGGCGCTAGGCTCGTCATTCATGAAACTGGTTCGGGGTTTGAACCAGGAGTAAACGTGTTTGCAAAAGTCACAGGCAACAACTTCACCAACATGATTCCCGTGACGCTCGAAGAGTACGCGGACGGCTGGTGGAGAGCTTCATCGAACGGGTGGACCTATGGACTCGGTAAGTACGGGTACATCCTCGACATCACGAATGACACGACGGCCAGTGGAATCGTGCTGGAGTCGATCTCGCTCGGGTACGAATAGGAGCACTATGAAAAAGATCATCACCCTCGTTGTCGTGTTGCTCGCTCAAGTTTCCCTGGCTGGCAGTGAGGATCGTGTCCGGGAACAGCTGGCGTTGGTTCAATATCAGGCTACCACCAATGCTGCCGCCGAGACGGTTGTGGCCTATGCAGCCAACCCAGCTGGCGCTTTGGCCGTGACCAACTGGCCTGCGGCCTGGGCTGCGGCCAACAGTACGTCCAAGCAGATGGACGCCTTGAACGCGCGAATCACCATGGAAGACGCTCTGAAGAAGAGCAAAGAGAAGGCCGACCGGGTCAAGGAAGGAAAAGCGAAGTAGCACGCCATGAGCACAGGAATCTTCGAGTGCAGCAGTGGAGCAGAAGTGCGCGTCGTCGAGGCTTTGAAGCCCGACGAGGCCGCGCTGCTTTTCTTCGGCCAGCACATGCGCGAGGGGGTGGCGCACTTCCCTCACGACATGGTGGTGATGGTCGGGGCTCTGACTCGGGGGTTTCTCAGTAAGCCCCAGGGCTTCCAGATCAAGCTCACTTGTGAAGAGGTGCCACAATGAGCCGTGCCATCTTTGCCCTTGCCCTTGCCCTGGCCTGCGCGATCACTGGAAGTACGCTTTCGGGCTGCGCCGTCTTTGGGCACAATGATTCTCCGAGCATGGCCGACGAGTTTCCGGCCGGCCTGGAACAGCAGTGCGAGAAGGCGCGCGTCGACGCGCTTGCGCATCTGCAGCGACGGCTGCCGCATGACTATCAGCAGCGCTACGGGTGGACCGTCAAGATCGTGCCGGCGGGATCGCTACGCGGCAACGCGGCCGAGACGCAGGGGCGCACGACCAAAGTCACGGAGAACCACGTGCGACCGAACGTCCTGGCGCATGAGGGCATGCACTACTGGATGAATCAGAATGGGTTGAACGACCCATTGCACAACCGTTACCCGGAGGTATGGCGATGATCTGGAGATCCTGGTAATGACCTCAGAAGCAGCAATCACTTTCGCGGCCAAGCTGGCATGGAAGCTGGTTAGGCCTATTCTCTGCCGGGCTGGTACAGAGTATCGCCGAAAGGTGGCCGCGGACCTGCGTGCCGGCCGAGTGCTTTCTGCAGAAGAGTATCAGGATCTGAAGGAGGACGGACGTGCGTAACATAACGTTTCTGTTACTCTTGGCATTCCTGGCTGGCTGCGGCGGCTGCATGGCTTTCGAGCGCGGATACGCGTGGGTGTGGGACAATGGCCTGGGGAAGGCTTTGGGCGGAGAGCCGTACACGAATACGGTGTTCAACGTCGCTACGAACTCCCCAGAGCCCGGCGGTCAGTAGACCGGGGAAGAGGGGCAACTATGGCGGCACAGGGCAATGGCACAGAGGCGCTTCGCAGGTTGATCGGCGAGAGCAAAACCTGGGAGGCGAATTGGAACCGGCGGCACGACAAGCTGAAAGCTGCTGTGCTGCCCGCTGGGCTGCCCTGCGGTGCTGACGCAAACATTGTAGTGGAGCACCACGGCACCTTGACCGACCTCGCTTCTTTTTGCCACATGTTGGCGATGGTGAACACTCTCCAGCTGGAGCGGCAGCTACGCATAGAAGAAGCTGAGGATCAAACGCCCCCGCTGGAGGCGCTCCTGTCAATGTCCTGGGCCCGGGCCAAATTGAACTCCCCGATCTTTAGGGCTGCGGCGCTCGCGCTGCTGCTTTTGGGGCAGATGCTGTACACCACGCTCAGTACGCGCACTGCGCGGTTGAAGGCCGGCGAGGTAGAGGTTGAGCTGGGCGAGATTCAACAGGAGCTGTTGAAGGCTGTGAGAGCCATTCCCGATTCAGCGGGTCCGTAACTAGGGGAAGGCTTGATCCATAATTGGTTCAAACGGTTCACATGATCGCATGATCACATGATCACAAACGACGTCAGCGCAGTAATTGGGATGCTTACCGATGCGGATACCCCGCATGGGCGGCAGTTTTCCAGCGCGGACCGGCGCCGACTCTATGGGTACTGGAAGAACCCTGATGGCTACACGAACTACCCGCGACCCGAGCTGACCCGGCCCCCGCAGGTCAAGATCTTCGGGCTTGGGTTCAGCTTTATGCCCCGGGCAGTGTTTGAGTTCACGCTTGACAAGGACTGTCCGCTTACATACGTGGGTGTAGATGGGACCGAGTATCAACCGGATCGGCACTTCTTCAACGACGGGCCGAGCGTTCCGACGATCGTGCATTGCCTGGTAGAGCCGGAGAGGTTTCTGCCAGCCGGGTACATGCATGACAGCATGTACGAGCACCAGGAGGTGTACCGCCGCTTGTCGGGGGAGTCGGTATTCACTGCAATGAAAGTGAATCGATCCTTTGCCGATGCGTTGCTTTACCGGTCGTCGGTTGCCGGGGGGTTGACCCCGGAAGAGGGCTGGGTAGTGAAGACTGCGGTGCGCGCCGCGGGTTGGTATCCGTGGTACTTCAAGGGAAACCGGGACGAGCGGCAAGTTGCGCTTCGGATCGGAGGCCCTTGTGCTTAAGTTTCGTGTGCGCAATGTGGTTCCTCCAGGCGGCTACTTCTACGAAGTGCCAGAGAAGTTTGTCACTCTACGGGATAGCACCTTGTCTGGGCTGGTCCAGTCGCTGGGGCGATACTATGCGCTCAATGGCATACCCGTTCCGGAGAACATGGCCGAGCTGGTCGAGGACTTCATTTGCAGGCAAGCACCTGAGGGATTCTGCTACGGAGAGAGTTTGTTGCCCCGGGCCAAGGTGATGACGTACTTCGAGCTCAAGTTCAAGACGGGCCAGCTGGTGGTCGGGCTGCCGGAGCCTTTTGTGGGCGGGGGCCTGGCCAATACGCGCGCGGAGACGTGTCTGCGCTGCCCGAAGAACAACCGTGGGCTGTGCCCGACGTGTTCGGGAATTCGTGGCTGGGGAACGCAGCTCGTGGGCCGGCGCACGACGCCCGTCGACGAGCGGCTTGGGGTGTGTGAGGCGGCGACTGTTCTGACCGCGGTGCTGGTGCATATCCAGCGCGACCGGGCGGCATCGGTGCTGCAGGATGGGCCTGAGGGCTGCTGGATCTGGGGGGAGGCATAATGGCTACCGGGACAGTTTCAGTAGACGCGAGTTCGGGCCACACTGTGCTGGGCGGCGGAGAGTTTCGCAAGCAGTCCGCGGGACAGGACACCACGAAGACTGACGTGCAGACGGTGACTTCCGCGGGCCGGCCGTCCGGGAAGCGGTTTGCCACGCCGGACGCTTTGTTTGCCGTGTACTCT
>ERZ1292632.3573-Hain-H43-01um-R2-3573-length-11825-cov-4_pt1 | contig 11825 bp, 11 predicted proteins | sample MGYA00564407_ERZ1292632 | MGnify/ENA primary metagenome ERZ1292632 (study PRJEB36523, sample SAMEA6512637) | groundwater metagenome | collected 2019-01-08 | study: AquaDiva: Metagenomics assemblies of 32 groundwater samples
TGAGGGCCGAGGTGTGTGGCGTGAGTTCGCTGGGCTTGCGCATCACGCGGTTGCAGTATTATACGTCTACGTGTAGTTTTTCTCGTAGAATCTTTTTTATGCGATCGTGTTCTATTTTTAATATCGCAAAATCAGCAAGAGTGTCTATTTTGTGCTCAACACGCTCGAGCCGTTCATCTATAGTATCAACTCGTTCATCGATTTTGTTAATTTTAACTTCGACACGTTCAATCTTATTTTCAACATTCTCCGTGCGCTCTGAAAGATTCTCAAGTTTTTCTTCAACTTGAAAGAATCCGTCCTGTACTACGAATCCGAGCTCTTCAATCGTGACAATTTTTTTCTTTGCCATAGTTGAATTATACGACGCTGACGAGTTTGCGCATCACGCGGTTGCCGTCGAAATGAGTTTTGCGGCGATCCGCATAGTGCACAACGCCGTCTTTCATTGCAAAAAGCGTGTCATCTTTGCCTTTGGAAACGCCGACACCGGGCATAAATTTGCTTCCGCGTTGGCGCACAATAATAGAGCCAATCTGAACTTTTTGGCCGCCATATATTTTAACGCCGAGATATTTAGGTTGTGAGTCGCGGTTATTATTGGTAGATCCACCCGCTTTGGTATGTGCCATAATTACTTAAATTTTTGAGTGATAATGAATAAATTTAGTTGAAATTATGAGCATTCGCCTAGGCGAATAGCCATAATCCCAACCGTATGTTATACAAACTTGATGATACACAATCTCCGAGAAAAGATCAAGGCTCACCAAAATGACATATTTTGGGTCGTTTTTGCGGTTTTAGTGGTTTCGGTATTGGTTGGCGGCGGGCTTTTATATTCTAAAACAAACCATAAATATCCTATTCAAATACAAGAAAAAGCTTTTACGGTTGAAATGGGGGAGGTGAGAGGGGAGTATTATGCAAGCAAAAGTGGATCAAAATATTACCCCTTAAATTGTAAGGCAGGAAATCGAATAACTCCCGAAAATAGAGTTTATTTTAAATCTCCAGAAGAGGCAGAATCAGCAGGCTACGCTCTCTCGACAACTTGCAAATAAATAACTTTCATGGTATAATCTCCCACGGACATGCTGTTGTTTTGATAAAGAAAGGAGCGTTACCGATATGGGGCTACGAAGCTTAATATCGTACTCATTTCAAGTACGGTGTCCGGAATGTAAGACTGCGGATAAAATGGTGGCCATGAGAAGGCATCACTATACTAATGCGTATCCCAACAATTCTGTGCCCGACTGTATCGAGTCTGATGAGCGGCTTTACTATATGTTTCGGGTGTGGGAATTAATCACAATGTATAGTTCTTCGTCCGGAACAAGAATAAGAAAGGCGGATGGTTCCGACTGCTCCTTGGATATGGGATTGGTGATGCGCAAAACAACAACGGTCGGCAGGGAAAGTTCGCGCACACGAACGAGTATCTGTCGGCTATTTTTATTCGGCAGAAGTTTTTTCTATTTTTTTAGATGCTTTTAGCATCACAAATTTTTTGACAATACGAGCCTCATTTTTTAGCTGTTCTTGCGTCGGATAGGGGAGGCGGTCAAACACTTTTTTTATCTTTTTTGTATCGATCGAGAGTAAATCATTTAAGATAGGGTTTCCCTCAAGTATTGTTTTTATTTTTTCAGAATCCCAGCCTGTATGCTCTTGAGCGCTTAGAGAGATAGTACCATTGGCGCCAAAAATACGATCGAGTTTTTCTACTTCAAGATAACTGCGAATTGAGCCTGAAATCATCGCAAGACGCCGTTTGCGTTCATCGATTTCAGACTTTAAGACAAAATATTCATGTACCACTTTTTCTATCTCGATTTTTTCTTCTGGTTTTTTATATAAGTGGCTCCATGCAGGGCACATTTGTTTATAGGGGCACCATTCACACAGTGCCGATGGTGTAGGAGGGAAGTCCCCTATTTTTGTTTTTTCTTCAATAACATGAAGGCGGGATAGAATTTTGGTTTCGGTGCCAGCAAGCGTCTCGGCGTTTCTGGTGGTAGAGAGTTTTTCGTTTGATTTTACAAAGTAGAGCGTTAATTTGATTTGTTCAGGCTGAATATGAGGCCAGCGTTTTCGGAGGCCAATTTGATAAATTGCAAGTTGCATGTTGTTGTCGACCGTTTCTTGAGAAGGTAATTTACGTGATGTTTTGTAGTCGATAATTTCAAATGTTTCATCGTCGCGCTTATCAATCCGATCGATCGAGCCTACAAGCGTATGGCTCGTGCTGTATACCGGGTCATCGATAATTGCTTCAAAACGCGATTCGAGGTCAACGACGCGAAATGTCCATGGTGGATTTTTAGTATAAAAATCTTTCAACATTTTTTCGCCCGATTCAAGATAGCGGGTTTTATTACTATCAGAGATCGACTGGATGCTTGTAAAATTTTCTCTAAAGTGTGCAGTTACCTCTTCAGATGTTGGAAATAGGGGATCGCGTGAAAACATGAATTTTAAGGCTTCATGAATAGCCGTTCCAAACAAGGCCTCTTTTGATTTTGGGCCTTTTATTTTATCGATCTCTTGAAATTTATATTTCTGTGGGCAGGTGGTGTAGGTGTCGAGAGCGGAAAATGATATACGCATGAGTATGATTATAAAGTAACAACACGACCATGGGTAGTTATAAAGAAGCTCTAGAATAGGTCGCACAATATAGATTTTGCGACCTGTCCACCGTTTATGCACCCTGCACGCACAACTTTAGTGATTTTGTGACTTGCGCACCACTTCGTTTAGTTACATATAATGAAGTTAGATATTGGAGTTGGAACTTTGAAAAATTAATTATTATTTCACACGAGGGTCTCCCCCGAACAAACAAAACGCCATTAAGAAGTCGAAAAAACAACTTAATAGGTTTTTTTGGACAAAGCTGGTCTCCGACGACCAACTAATCATTGCTCGAAAAGACTCAACCTTACGTAAAAAATTATGTGTAATTTATGTCTTCAATTTTGAAGAATGATATTTGCGGGCGTGGGACTCTCGTGTGAGGTAATAAAATAATTAATCTTATTAAAACTTGCTGCGGACAAATTGCCACATAGTGATCGCTTGATCGTACAGGTAATGCGTCCAAAGCCACATAATACCTTTCCACATAAGGGCAAAGTTTTCTTTGAGTGTTTTGTTGTTGATGAGCGAACTAATTGATACACCGAGGAGACTTAAAATGATTACTGCCATGACAATAATAATTATAAGTTGAATGAACCCTCCTCCTGCCGTTCCTCGGATTTTTCTTTGCATACCCATAGTATAGCGTATTGTATTAGAGATAATCGAGTGGATTAAGATAACCTCCCGCAGGTATTAATCCACAGTGTTGCGTTTGTGTAAGTCGATAGGTATTACTGGCATAAACCGTAAAATGAAGATGAGGGCCGGTAATATATCCTGTTTCTCCGCTATAACCAATAACATCCCCCCGGGTTACTTTTTGACCTTTTGTAACCTGTATTAACGAAAGATGTGCGTATAGCGTCGATAAATTATTTGGGTGTTCTATGATAATCCATTTGCCGTAGGAGCCGCCAGGGCAAATCGCATCAGCATTTCCGGTGTCTTTTATAAATCCATTACTAGCGGAAAGTAGTTTTGTGCCAATAGGAGCCCGAAAATCTATACCGTTGTGGCCATTGCCTTTATAAATATCTGATCCATAGGTGGTCGCAAAATCTGTTTTCCCAAATCCTTGTGTAATGAATGGATTTGCAACTGGCCAACCAAGCACTCCAGAACCTTTTGTTGGGAGTGATTTTGGGTCAATAAGAAGTTGAAGTTGTGCTTCAATGTTTTTTAGCTCATTTTGAAGTGCCGCGCGACGTTTTTCACGATCCGTTAGTATTTTTTGAAACTGTGTTTCTTGATTTTTACTATCTTTAAGGAGAGAGCTTTTTGTTCGATTAATTGATTCTTCAACATTTTTTTTGCCTGTTAAATCTTTTTTATAGCTCAGGAGTATTTGTTCCTGCGCCTCATGTTTTGTTTGCTCGGTATCAAGAATCGTTCTTTGCTCTTTTAAAGCAGTGATTTTTTCCGCAAGAGTATCGTCGAAGGCTATAACTGAATTTTGCTCTTCAAAAAAATCAGCGACATTACGATACGCGAGTAATATTTCTATAAGAGTTTGTTCGTCGCTTTCATTAAGGGTACGGATGAGTTCAGAAATCGAAGCCTTCCCCACTGATATATTTTTTTCTTTATCATTGATTGCAATACCAAGCTCATTAATTTTTAGTTCCGTGTTTTGAATTTGGTATTCAGTGAGTTTTATATCCGCATTCATTTTTTTTATTTGTGTTTCAAGCTTTTTAATTTCGTTTTTAAGGGTTTGGGATACCCCTGATTGATTTTCAAGTGCGACTTGATATTGTGCAATTTCTGCTTCTATTTTTTTTATTTCGATTTCTCGATTTTGAATACTTTTACGTAATTCTTCTACGGTTGTCGCGCGAAGCAAAAAAGGGATTGCAAGTAACAAAGCAAAAATAAGAAACCCTTGTTTTAGCCTGTGGATAGTATGGTGTATGCTTTTTTGAGTCTTGATATGCATATATCTTTACCTAAAATATCTATGAAGTCGAACGGCCCAGCCGAGGCTTCTTGACCCGATAAAGCGGCCCGCAAAGGCCATAAAATGCTTCCCTTGCCTTCTTTTTCTATAAGGGGCAAAAGAGCTACTTCAGCGCTTTTTGATGAAAAAGTAGATTGTTCAATGCCAGATAATAATATAATAATATTGTCAATATTGTTGCTGGTTTTCTTGTAGTTAAGCTTGCCTTTCCACAATAACAGTTCTTTAGAGTACTCGGGTATATCTACAATTCTTTTTATTCCAGATTCAAGTTCAGAGAGCCTCGTAATACGTTTTCTAAACAGTATAACGCATTTTTCAAGCATTGCGGGTGTAAGTTTCTTGCGCGTTTCCGCTGTGATAAAGGCCAATCCCCTTTTCGTGAGCTCAGCCGTCGAAAGTGATTTTATATATTCCCTATTAAACCAATCAAGTTTTTCTGGTGCCGCTATAGCTCCACTTTTTTGAATTTTATCGAGCGAGAACGCTTTTAAAAGTTCGAGTATTGTGAATAATTCTTTTTCTGGTTTGCCGTCTGCGTCAGCGCTGGGGTGCCAGCCGAGCAGTGCTATAAAATTTATGAGGGCCTCACGAAGGTATCCTTGCTCGCGATATTCTTTGATAGATAACCCACCATGCCGTTTTGAAAGTTTTGAGCGGTCTTTCCCAAGAAGAAGCGGAAGGTGTGCCCATTGTGGCTCAGCAAATCCAAGCGCCCGCCCAATAAGTATTTGTTTTGGGGTATTTGAAATATGATCTTCCCCACGAATAACATGCGAAATTTGCATTTCGCAGTCATCAACTGTTACTGCAAAATTATATAAGACCTCTTCCAGTGATTTTGCAATAGAAAAATCGCCTAAAAGAGTTGGATCAAATTCAATAGATCCACGAATAGTATCATTAATTGTAATACGAGCAGTCTCATTATTTTTAATTCGTATAATGCCAGTTGTTTGGTTTTTGTCTCGTACGCTACAGATATGGCGCAGGGGTTCTTTGTTTTGTTTTTGTGTTTCTGATTCGTGTTCTAGCTCCGCATGGGTATGAGGGCAGTAAAATGCGCGTTTTGAGTCAAGAAGTGTCTGAAGATGTTTTTTATAGATATCAGTGCGTTCGGTTTGGCGATAAAATTCCGCATATTCAAGCCCGAGCCATGTGAGAGAATCGATTATATCTTGATCATAGATTTGCTCCGATCGTTCGCGATCAGTGTCTTCGATTCGTAAAATGAATACGCCGTTGTTTTGTTTGGCAAATAGCCAGTTATAGAGTGCCCCTCTGGCAGTTGCAATATTAAAAAAGCCTGTCGGTGAAGGTGCAATTCGTACTCGAATTTGCGCTGAGTTACTCATGAAGACCTAAATTTAGAAGTTCAGTTGCAATTTTTTGCGCAGCGTCAATACGTGCAAATGTACGCGCGGAATGTTTCATTTCCTCTTTTCGTTTTTGGTCATTAATAATTTTCATAATTTCCGCAATGAGCAAATGAGGAGTTAAATTTCCTTCTTCAAGTACTTCAGCAGCTCCTGTCCGAGCAAAATTGTATGCATTTTCGCGTTGGTGATCTTGAGCGGAAGAAGTAATAGGAATAATAATGGATGGTACCCCCCACGCTGCTATTTCAAAAATTGCTCCTGCTCCAGCGCGCGAAACTATAACATCGGCAACAAACGAAATATTCCGAAGCTGTGAAATATTGAGAATTGGATAAACATGGTATCTCTTTTTGTGGATATTTTCACCGAGTGTCACTTCCACTTCTTTGCGTATAAGTTCCGTATTAAGTGGTCCAGCAGAGTGTACGATTTGAATACGATCAATAATATCTGGAAGCATGGCTAATACAACATCATTTATTTTTTGAGCGCCTTGGGAACCTCCAAGAATTAGAATAATTGGGATTCCACTTTCGAGTTCAAACATATCAAATGCTTCATCTTGAGAGCCTCCTAAAATACCCGAACGAATTGGATTGCCAACAAGCGCAACTTTTTCTTCTGGAAACAGGTGTCCGGTTTCCGGAAAAGAAATGCCAATGCGTCGCGCAAATTTTCCACTCCAGGCATTTACAAGACCGGGAATGGCGTCTGATTCATGAATCATCACTGGAATACGATAAATTCGAGCGGCAAAAAGTGCCGGGAATGCCTCGTATCCTCCTTTTGAAAATATTACGTCTGGCGGGTGAAGAGTAAAGTGCCAAAATGCTGAAAAACATCCACGAATTGTTTTTATAGAATCAGAAAAATTTCTTATTGAAAAATATCGACGCATTTTGCCGGCGCGAATTGGTTCAAATAAAATATTTTCCTCTTGAAGGGCGCTGGCGTCAAATGGTTTTTCACCCATTAAAATCAAATCCATGCGAACAATTCGCCTTTCTTCAGCAATATCGCGAAGTGCTCTGGCAACAGCAATAAGAGGATAAAAATGTCCCCCTGATCCTCCGCCTAAAAGTATGATTCTCATGATTTAAATTTTGAAATTTGCAATACAATTCCCATCTCAAACAAAAGAAACGCGAGTGCAGTACCTCCATAACTTATAAACGGCAATGGAATACCGGTGAGTGGTAGAAGGCCCGAGAGTGCACCGATGTTTATTATAACTTGTACAACAACAAGAAAAATAATACCCCCTGCAAGTAGTTGTGAAAAATGATCTTTTGCTCGTGCTGAAATCATCATACCATGGACAAAAAATGCAAAAAAGAGGCCAAGCACTATAACACTTCCAAAAAATCCAAATTCTTCAGCAACGACCGCAAATATCGCGTCTCCTGCAGGTTCAGGTAAATAGGAGAATTTTTGACGTGACATACCGAGCCCTTTTCCCATAAATCCTCCTGATCCAATAGCAATGAGAGCCTGATTTATTTGATACCCTTCATCTTGAAGATTTACTTCTTTTCCTTGCCATGTATTCAAAAAAACAGTGATACGATCTTGTCGATAACCTGCGATTTTTACTAAAATAAGAAGAAGAATAATGCCAAGAATGATTCCAGCAAATATTTGAGCCGCTCTGCCCCCGCCCATAAAAAAAAGTGCAAGTGATGTAACTGCAACTACCCCCAAGGTACCAATATCCGGTTCATTTATTAAAAAAATACTTATAACGCCGAGAATAATTAAAAATGGCAAAAATCCGTGCATAAATGTTGAAATATCTTTTTTCTTTGCAGCCATCCATGCCGCAAGATATATCACGAGCGCTAATTTAACTACTTCGGATGGTTGAAAAGAAAATGGTCCGACGTGAATCCAACGAGCGGCTCCTTTGAGTGACGCTCCGCCCAATGCTGGAATAAATACGAGAACAAGTAATAGCAAACTGCAAATGAGAATTGGAGCAGCATATTTTTTATAGAGTGATATGGGAATAAAGAAAGCTGCAAAAAATAAAATACTTCCGGTCCCGACTCCGTAAACAAGTTGCTTCCACAGAAAGCGATAAGGAGTTCCATATGCTTTTTGAGAGAGCGCGCCTGAAGCAGACCCAAGCGCAATAAGACCTGCGACGAGAATAAGCAATATGATTGAAAGAAAATATTTATCGGCGCCTTTCATTAGCTTTTATTCTCTTTACTGCACTAGTAAAATGGTGTGCGCGGTCAAATTCATTTTTAAACATATTAAAGCTCGCAGCGGCAGGTACGAGTGCGATGATGCTTGCATTTGCAATTGACCGCGTGATCGCTTCTTCCATAGTTTCTGCTGTTTCGTATGTAGCAAGAAAGCGTTTTAGTTTTGTTGAAAATGAGCCAGGGATGACGACGGGATGAATGTTGTATTTTCTTATTGATTGTGCGAAGTTTCGAATGTCAGCTTCAGGAATTTTTTTATCTTCCCCACCGGTAATGATTGTGATCGGCTGCGAGGTAAAAGTATTTGCAAGTATCGAAAGTGAGTGCATTGCTGATCCGGGATTTGTTGCGGTTGTATCATTAATAAACGTTTGACCATTTTTCTTAGCGATCACCTCAAGACGACCCGCAGGTGCATCAAATGTAGCAAGACGTTTTTTGATTGTATGTGCTGGAACGCCGAGATGTTCTGCAACACGAATGCCAAGTTGAACTGCTTCTGGAGCTACGCGCCATGAAATATTTTCGCGTTTTGTTTGTGGCGAGACCCATACTATTTTACTTTTTGGCTTAGATAGCTTTGCATATTTTTTGATTACGGGGCCTTGCCATAAAAATGCTATATCATTTTTTTGTTGAGATACTAGAAGTCGCATCTTTACTCTTGCATACGTATCAAAGGATCGATATCGATTTAAGTGATCAGGGAAAAGTGAAGTAATAACAACAATATATGCACTATTTTGTATGTATTCAAGATCAAAACTTGAAAATTCTGCAACAATCCACTGTGGTGTTTGCTTTGTATAAAAATAATCGAAAAAAGAAATACCCGGGATGCCTACTGAAATTGCTTGAGTTCCGAGCAAATGTTTAATAAGGAGTGACGTTGTAGTTTTCCCCTTAGTGCCTGTGGTAGCAATAACATGGTCGCGAGGAGCTAAAGCTAAAAATAGTGCTCCATCATTTGTTATTGGCTTGCCAAGTTTTTTTGCTTTTTGAATATAAGGAGATGAATCTGGAACGCCGGGGTTTTTGATTATTAAGTCGGCTTGTTTGATATCCTCCATGCGATGTTTGCCGAGCACATACTTTATGGGTAGGCCCGCGAGCGTACGAAGTGATTGCGAAAGTTCTTTTTTTGTTTTGAGGTCTGTTACCGTTACAGACATACCGAGGTGCGCAAAAAAACGAGCGGCGCCAACTCCTCCACCATTAATCCCGAGTCCGAGTATTAGTACAGAATGCCTCGCACTATCCTTGGCGAAGAACTTTTCCTGCAAAAGCTCCAGTAGCTTTTCCTTTTTCGATTGCACAATGTCCATTTATAAATACATAATCAATACCGGTAGGAGCCTGATAAGGATCTGAATATGTTGCGTTATCTTTTATCGTTTCGGGATCAAAAACAAGTATATCGGCAAAATAGCCTTTTTTTAAAAGTCCGCGTGTTTTTTCGAGACCGATTCGTGTTGCGGGTTGTGATGTCAATTTCTTGACTGTATCTTCCCATGAAAGAATTGAATTTTCTTTTGAAAGTCGATTAAGAAAACGTGGAACGGCACCGTATGATCGTGGATGCGTTAGATCATTTCTCCGTGTTGTCGCTTTATTATCTTGTCCGACACCATCTGAGCCAAACATACTATACGGTTGTTTTGCTATTGCGACAAGATTACGACTGGAAAGTGTTTTGCCAAAAATTGTTACAACAAGATCATTTACAATTAAAAGTTGAATGAATGTTTCTTCAGGACTAAGGCCAGATGATTCAGCGATTTGTGCGATAGTTTTTCCAATGGAATGTTTATCGCGACGTGCTTCAGCAATAGTAATATTATCGAAATGGAGTGTCATTCGGTCAATTGATTCAATAATACTCGCTCGCTTACTTTGATCTGTAAGCATCCCTATAATGCGTTCTTTGCCACCTTCGAGCAACCATTCTGGAAGCATTGTGTACAGTAATGATCCCGTACGAAGATACGGGAAAAAATCTACCGTTATATCTAATTTTTCTTCTTCGCGTGCTTTTTGAATAATCGCAAGAGCCTTTGGCAAATCGCTCCATGCTTTTCGTCCGATAGCTTTAAAGTGAGCAATATGTACTTTTGCATTTGTTGATCGTGCAATATTTATAACTTCAACAACTGAAGACAGCAATCTTCTTCCTTCGTTGCGTAAATGAATACTAACGACCTTACCAGTTTCTGCGATTACACGCGCAAGTCCAATTATTTCTTCTTGCGAAACAGTTCTTCCGTGGCTTGTTGCAAGTCCAAATGAAAGACCCATCGCTCCCTCATCAAGAGAACGTCGAAGGAGTAATTTCATTGATTCTAATTCTTCGTGAGTAAGCTCACGAGGATCGTCTCCTGCAATATCTCGACGGAGTGTGCCGTGACCTACTAAAGTCCCAAAATTTACACCGATGGAATGATGTCCAATTTCTTCAAAGAAATCTCCCATACTTTTCCAATTTATGTTGATGGTTGAAACATCCACCCATTTTTGAATTGTACGAATAGCGCGAGCGTCAGTTAATGGAGCAAGTGAAGATCCACACACACCGCCAAGAATTGTTGTGATGCCTTGCAGAAGCAAACTTTCTTGGCTTGGCGCATGAAAAAGAGTCCAATGCGTGTCTGAATGATTTGTAATATCCACAACACCAGGCATAACAAACTTTCCCTTGGCATCAATAATACGTGTTGCACTTGAGAGCTCTCTAGGTCCGATTGCTTTAATAATTTCGCCTGATATACCGATATCCCCATGGGCCATAGGAAAGCCAGACCCATCAATGATCATTCCTCCCTTTATAACATAAGAATAAGTTGCCATATTTTTTTTTAATGAATACCGACTAGATGGATTACCATACCCACAAGCGCTGAAACAACACTAATAATCCAAAAACGCATTGTTACTTTATAATGCGGCCATCCCTTTGCTTCAAAGTGGTGGTGAATGGGGGCTGCTATGAATACTTTTTTGCCTCGGAATTTTTTGGAGGCTACTTGTATTATAACAGACCCTGTCTCAATAACGAGTGGAAAGGCGATGATCGGCAAAACAGCTACTGCTTTTGTAAGGAACGCAACAACGGTAAGCATTGTTGTAAGCCCGATCATGCCGGTTTCTCCGAGATAAAAACGAGCGGGAGGTATGTTGAACCATAAAAAAGCTAGAAGTGATCCACCAATAACACCTAAGAACGCGGCAAGATCAAGTTGATGCTGAAAGAATGCAATCCCCCCGTAGGCCGCAATAATTGAGCCAAATACGCCACCTGCGAGTCCATCGAGTCCATCGATGACGCCGGATGAAAACACAGCAAGAAGTGTGAACATAAAAAATGGGATAAATAATATTCCCATATGTAATTCTCCCAAAAATGGTACCAAAATACTTTCTGTTTCAAGTGGGCTATAAAACCACCATGCGCCAATACTCCCGATAACAATGACTAAAAATATGCGTTTTGCGAGCTCGAGGCCACCTGCTTTGTATTTTCCAGTATTCCAAACAAGTAACCAGTCATCCACAAATCCAAGGAGAGATGCGACGATAAGAGCGGCAAACGGTAGCCATGTTTGCTCTCGAGAAAAAAAGTTAAGTTTGATAAAA
>ERZ1292632.3575-Hain-H43-01um-R2-3575-length-11821-cov-9_pt1 | contig 11821 bp, 25 predicted proteins | sample MGYA00564407_ERZ1292632 | MGnify/ENA primary metagenome ERZ1292632 (study PRJEB36523, sample SAMEA6512637) | groundwater metagenome | collected 2019-01-08 | study: AquaDiva: Metagenomics assemblies of 32 groundwater samples
CCCGTCTTGTAGCGTGGCGAGGCCGGTAGTCCCACTGCTGCGATACGGGCCTCCAACTCCGTTACTTTGTTACGGAGATAGCGCAATTCGCCCGTTGGAGCTGCCGTCGCCAGGTATGGGGCGGCAGGCATAGGTCGTGCCGTGGCTGGCTCCCCTGAAGGTGCCAGGGGCAGGCCGTAACGAAGCAAATAGGTAATACACTGGCTACAGAGACAATCTTGTGCTATCGCAGCTAATTGCTCAGGGTGTACGGGGAAGTCGTAATCCTCGATGCACATAGCTCTCCTTCTGTTTTGCGCTGCCCTGAAACTCAGGTTAGCTCGGCAGCAGGCTTCGCACCTGCTTCTTCGGCTCTAAACACCGGTGTCCTACTGCATAAACGACTGCCGATAGGGTTTGCGCTGCCCCAGGGCCACACGGGATGCATTTATCACGCCCGACTCCAGAAGTCTCTTCGTGAACCGATTTCCTCCTGGGACGCCTAGCGAGCTGTTGGCTCGACAAGGGGCTCACATCGCCCTTGCCTTAGCGTCTATTCTTCACGCCAGCAGCGCATGTTCCACGACTAGGTCTTTCCTTCCTCACGGGCCAATGTATGCTGTACAAAGCGCTCTTCGGCCTCTTCTTCAGATACTCTCCATGCTTTCGCCCAGCGTGCAAGAGCACCGAAATAACCTAGGAGACGATAATTTGTCTTACCGCATCTAGGACAATGGCCACGTCCTTCACAGCCTTCCATATAGCAGATAGCAGCACCACTTAAACCATCAGGATAACATGGTGAATAACTACTCACTCTAGGTTCCTCCATTCTGCTTTGGCTCTGGCCCCAGCGCCGTGCGGCTTGCCCTACGTATTATTGCGCCACAGGTACACTCCATCGCCAGCGCACTCATTACGTACACCTTCCGACAGGTCGGGCAGAACACTAGAGGTAAAGTGGTTTGAGTAGTCAGGCTTTCTCTTGATACCTCTAACGCTTGAAGCCGCTGCTCAAACTCCTCAACCTTTTCAGCAAGAGTTGGGATATGCGGTTGAGGCTCTCTTGGGTCAGTCATACTCGGACTCCTCTTCCCAGCCGTTTGCAGGCATCCCGCACGACGGCATAAACATCCTTCCAATGGGCATCTCGGCAAGCGCGGGAACAGAACCGCTGCGCCCGCGCCCGCCGCTTGTAGGGCGTGTAGAGCGTCTTACATCTCACGCATGGCCTGGGAGTCAAGTCGTTCATAACAGCATAGTAGCAAACCACGCCAGGGATTGTCAAGCATCTTGGTGACCAATCTCAGGAGGAATATTCTATCATGCCGATCCCCCGGTTGAACACGGCGCCTCCTCTAGTTCAAGGGGGGTACGGGCTGTTCGGGTTGTTCCTCCGGCAGCAGCTCCAGGTCGCGTAGCCATGCCTCCAGGCGGTCGCAGATGAGGCTCTGCTGGTGTAGGGTCAGGTGGCCCCAGTCCTCGGCCTTCGTCATGACCGGCATATCCTCCCATTTCTGCGCCCGTAGCCATTCCGTAACCTGTGCTGGTGTCCACCCCACGCTTTCTCGCAGTTGCTTGAGACGCACGATGGGCGTAGCGTCTTCCAAGCGTTCCGTATCGCTTGGTGCGAGGGGTTTCTGGGCTGGTGCTTGGCTGGGCTGCGGTGCCCTTTGCGCTGGGGCTACCGAGGGCGTGGCTAGGGCGTTGCTGGTCTGCGATAGCCTCCCTCCACTCGGCATGGGTGCAGGGTGTGGGGGTGATTGCGCCTGCGCCACCGGCAAAGGCAGCCGTGTTCCGTCAGCAAGGTAGCGGGTGTATGCCTCAGCCCCTTCGCATATATCAGAAAGCAGGTCGCTTGCTGAGTATAGTCTGGCGGGCTTGAGTTGTGGGCCGTTTAATTCCAACACTAAGCGCCATGTATCCAGCGCAAAGCGTACACCATCCGTGCGGATGATCTGGATCGGGTCTCGGTACGGCCCTGGCGTGTGCTCACCCTTGGCAGGTTCCGTAGACGGGGCATAAGCTAATTCGATGATGTTTGTGAACTCTCCCTTCTTCACGGTCTCCGCCTCGTATGGGCCGCTGCCGTGCTCCCTGACCAGGGCAATGAAGGCAGGGTCCCAGATGCTGACCCAGCCTCCAGGTTTGGCCTCAGCACGGATAAAGTCTTTGTCGTTCTTGTCCTTCTTGTGCTCGATTTTCTCCAGTACGATCCGGCTCATATCCCTCTCCTTTCGTTCCTTGGGCTATATGGTCGCGGGCTCTATATGCTCTTATAGGCCCAGATGGTGGTGTCGGTCGTGCTGCTAATGGCATTAGAGGAGTTTACCCAAGATGCTACTGTGTTGCCTTGCCCTAGATTCCAAGTCCAGGTAATGGGCATATGCGTCTCATTGCATGGGCCATAGCTAGGTTTTGCTGGAGCGCCTTTGCTAACGCACATCGTTATCCTCCTAGATAACCGCTGTTTCGGGCTGTTTTTTCGCCTTCCCCTTAAGGTGCTTGATGTACTCCGTCTGTTTTGGTGTTGTCCCAGGTCTTCGGATATTGTGGCTGGTCAGATAAGCGTCTATGGCCGCTTGAAGACCTGGATCGCCATAGAATACGGCATTGTGCGTCCGTAGCACATCCCAGAACTCCTGCAACTGCTTGTCCTTCGGTTTGTCTGGCGCGCCGCTTGAGATACATACCATAGTTCCTGACCTCCTTCTAGTATTTTCCGACATGTTCTTGAAACCACTTATCGATTTCAGCGCGATAATTCCCTACCTCCCCTGTGATATTTTTTAGATCATGGAGGAGGATTATGTCTGATGGGGTATCCACCTTGAGTAGCATGGCCATATGCCTGCCATGATCCCAAGTGGATTCGGGGAAATATACAGCATAGAGTAGCCAGGTCATACCGTTGACCACACAGCGGTCTTGTTCTACGAGTTTGGTGCCATCCTCTTGCCACATGGCCATGAAATCCGCCAGTCTGATGCCAGGCTGTCCATCCACACTGGGCATTCTGCTCTCTCCTTTCTTATTCGGGCCACATGGCGGCCCAATCTGCTCTGGTCTTAGCCTGCTCCTCTGGGCTTTGCTGGTCATAGGGTATCCAGCCAGCGGCCTGCTGCTCCAGTGCCTCCTGCGTCTGCTGGGCGATGTACTCTTTAGCCTGGCGCTTCCGGGCAGCACAATGATGGCAGAAGGCAGCCAGCGCGTTCACGGTCTTGCGCCGCTGGCGCTCCCAGGACAAGCCGCAATGGGAACACAGATCATGGCGGAGCGCAGTCTCCCAGTCCTTTTGTGATACTGCCTTTTGCTCATCGATTATGTCCCAGCCCGTCATACTAGCTACCCCCTTTATCTCATTCATAGCGACTCCTTCTTGGCCTCATAACCCGCTTGGTAGCAAGGGCAGTCGGACCCACCAGAGCAGGGCAATAGCGTGTGTAACTTTTGAGCTTCCGTAACTGGCAGTTCGAACCATTGGAAGTTACCAGGATCGCCCGCATCTGAGAGGTCGATCCTTAGAGTGGGGACGCTCCTCCAGGGAACAGATATCTTGGATACCGTTACTTCGCCCATAGCCGGTCTCTCCCTTCTTCCCAGGTGATGCCTGATAGCGGCTCCCTCTTGGCTTCCAAGCCAGCCTCATAGCCCGCCTGGTAGCAAGGGTAGTCTGGCCCGCCTGGGCAGGGGAGGAGATGCGCTAACTGTGTTAGTTCCGATTGAGTCAGCACTAGGCGCAGGTTCCCCTCCCGGATTTCCCAGACATCTGCATACCCTCCCGGTGTAACTAGCCTCAGCGTTACTTCACCCATAGCTTCTCCTCCGGCTCTTGCCAGGTTATGCCTGGCGGGAACGCCTCGCCTGCTAGTAATGCGTCCTTGAGCGGTGTAAGCAGCAATTCATATCGGGTTTTGACCGCATTGGGTTGGTGCTTCATACACCAGCGTATCACGTCACCCTCAGCCTCCTTGGACACCTCTACACGGCCTGCTGTCCGCCGGAAGCCCACCTCGCCGCCTGTCAGTATAAGGCTCTTGCGGCCTCCAGGATTTATGGCCTTGTCATCCAGGAGTTTGCGGACAAACGGGTCGGCCTCACCTCGGAAGCCATACAGCAGTCGGTCGGCCTCTTTCTTTAGGCTGTCGGCCCTCTCATGGGCAGCCTGGGCCACGTCCCTCTGACGTTCCGCCGCCGCCCGCAGGTCGCCTATTTTGCACAGCCACCAGTTCAGGGCATCGATGGAGTCGATGTGGAAACCCTCTTCCACTAAGTCAGATGCGTCATCAAACGCATACGCCTGTCGTACCATCCTTGTACCTCCATTCTAGCTTTATCTGCGGCTGCGAGTGCCGCGTCATAACGCAGCCGGATGCCAGCTATCTCACAGCGGGCCTTGCCGTTCTCCTCGCTCTCGATGCGGAAGCGCCAGAAATCCTCACCATGCTCCTGATAGACAATCCTACGTAGATTCAAGATGCCCTCCTGCTTTCCCATGTCTCGATCCAGGCCAGCGCAACGCCGGCGAGGAGACTCAGCCCAATGATGGCTACCACAATGATGGCCCAGTTCATGGTATTCTCCTTTTGTTGTGCTCTATGATAGTCCACCGTCAAGGGATGCGCTCCTCTATACCTTTTACCCCGCTGAGAGTCGCCCCGCGGAGGTAGGCCCCTTCGAGATTGGCCCCGCTGAGGTTCGCCCCTTCGAGGTCAGCCCCTTCGAGGTTGGCCCCGAAGAGATCAGCCCCGCTAAGGTCTGCCCCGCTAAGAGTCGCCCCGCTGAGGTCAGCCCTGCTAAGAGTCGCCCCGCTAAGATCAGCCCCGCGGAGGTCGGCCCCGCGGAGAGTCGCCCCGCTGAGGTAGGCTCTGCTAAGATCAGCCCCGCTGAGGTTCGCCCCTTCGAGGGCGGCCCCGAAGAGATTGGCCCCGCGGAGGTAGGCCCCTTCGAGGTCGGCCCCGAAGAGATCAGCCCCGCGGAGGTTCGCCCTCCTGAGATCAGCCCCGCGGAGGTCGGCCCGTTGGAGATACGCCCCGCGGAGGTCCGCCTCTTGGAGGTTGGTCCGCTCACCATCCGCTGGATTTAGTAGCCAGCGCTGATGTGACGCCAAGATGGCCTTGAGGTCAATGGTCATTATGTCCGTCTCCTTCTTTCTTGCGTCTCGATCCAGGCCAGCGCAACGCCGGCGAGGATGCTGAGGCCGACGATAGCGATGGCGACTATCACCCAGTTCATGATACTGCCTTATAAGAGGAACAACCCTCGACTCTAGGACTCCCCTTTTTCACCAACCCCTGGCCGTCTATACCCCAGAGAGCCTATATGATACAAGTTTCTTGTGCTCCACAACGCAGGCAGTCCGGCACTCCCCACAAGGAGTGGCCTACCTCTATTAGCTCCGCCAGTAGAGGGTCCTGTCTAGCCTGTCGTTTCTTCATGCCTCTCATGGCCACCATCTCCTTACATGAATAGCTGGATAAGCGCCACAAGGTCTTCTAACCCGACAACGACCGCTGCATAGCCTTGTGCGTGCGACTGCTCCCAAGCCATATCAAATAGCGCCTGAAACGGGTCGTCCTGCAGAATGAAAGGGTCCTCTAGCACCATTGCTACATAATCCCGACAATCTGCGCGGAACAACTCTTTCAGGCGGCGTTCGTCCGCATCGTATGATATCGCGAGCTTGGGGTGCTTTCTGCGTTCTGCACGAGTGAGCCAGCAGAGGTGAGTGTCGTAGTAGCCCGATGCTGCCCTGTTGTACAAATCGATGTAACTGTATATGGCCATGCTACTGTCTCCTGTCCGTGCGCTTGATAATCTCATAGGCAAAGCCGGCCAGGATGCTTAACCCAATGATGGCTGCTACGATAATGGCCCAGTTCATGGCGTTACCTTTCTCCTTTACTCTTGCGCCTCTCCCCATGCACACATGCTGGCATCTACAGGTATAAAACCCCTCCCTACCTTATTAGACGTAAGAAAACATAACCCTGTAGGTTGATGCTTCGCCACTTGCCACTCGCGCCACTGATAGATGATCACCATACCTGGAAAACCGTGAGCTCTGGGCTCTGGAGGCCTTGTCGGGCCACATGCTGCTAAACTCAGCAGAGCGAGCACAAGGACAATGACAAGCCCAGGATGTCTCAGTCGTGCTCTCATGGCCACCACCTGGTCATCCCTCTCTTGGCCAGGTATACGGCGACATGCCAGGCCAGTATCAGGCAGACGATCCCCGTCACCAGGAGCAGCCACATCAGCGCGCTTAGGTAGTCCATGTTATGTCTCCTTTCCTTGCTTGGCCAGGCCCCGCTCCAGTTGCGCCAGCCGGACTACATACGCCAGCGTCGTTGGGGTGGTGATACCCTGATCCCATTTGCGCACCGTGTGGACGGAGCAGCCCACTTCACGGGCGAACCGCTCCTGTGTCATGCCCAGGGCTCGGCGGAGTTCGGTCGGTGTCATGCTGGCTCCTTTTCTGCAACGACCCTGAGTTCGGTCGGTGTCATGGCTTCCTCAGCCAACGCACTCAGATTGATACCTGGTGCCATCGTCTCTCTCCTATCCTGCTATTGCCCTAGCCTGATGGGTGAAGGCTGTCTTCCAGCCTCAATGCTCTGATAGGTTACGCCCTCATCGAGCCAGCGTTGCACAATGGCCGCCCCCTTGTCGGTCAAGCGGAGCCATCCTATACAGTATGGGGTACGGCCATAAACTAGCGCCATGTAGCCACCCCGTAAAGCAGTCCGATAGTCACTCGCCGTTCCCAGTCCTACCAAAGCCTCTGTGAGCAGTTTACCCCGATGAAAACGAGTATAGCGCCTCGCAGCCTCGGTTAAACACTCGTGCAATGTCATTGCCTTCCTCCTATCCTGCTATGGCCCTGACCACCAGGGTGATGATGATGATAATAGCCATCGGGATGATGCTAGTGGTTATCATGCTGGCTCCTTCCGTGCTACATTGCGGCGGAAGCGCTCAGGGTATTTCCGGCGCTCCCGTTCCTTGGGTGTCTCCTCGGTATCCAGGTAGCGGATCACGCCCTTGTGCCAGTACACCCACTGGTGGACATGCCCTGGCTCGCAGCAATGCAGGTGGTGGCATGTTACTAGCCGTCCCAGAAGCTCGGTTTTCGCCCGGTCGATTGCGTAGCATCCACCAAGTGGGCGTCTGCATGGGGTATCGTTGTACATCGTATCCTCTAGCTCCATCGCCGTGTCTCCTCTTCCCTGAGCTACCCTATGCCGGCGGCATCTATAGATAGATCGACAACTTGCCTGCTATCCTATAGCCGCTGGCGGTGTCCTGCCGTACTTCAATGCTTGCGTCGCGCATAGAGGAGTTCTGTTGCCAGTCTTTCAGGGCCTCGCGTAGTGTATAAGACGCCAGCTCAGGTTCGGTTAGGTTGCCTTCCCGATCCATGCGCTGTCCCTTTACCACGTACCATAAGCGTTTCATGTTGCCTCCTCTCCTGCTACCGGCCCCCTGGCCGTCCTAGCCTTGGCGTGGTCTCTACTACCTGAGAGTAATCGCAGTATGGGCCAGCCATAACCTGCGAGAGACTATACGTGTGCCCATAGCTGCGGTGGAGCTGCCCATCGCGCCCTAGGGTAAACTCGCGATACGTCATGGGTTTACCACAGCGGGGGCAGAGGTTAGCCCGTTGCGTTATCTTTGTCATCGTTCTTGCCCTTCCCGTGCTCCCTGAGAAAGTACCCAGCCACTGCACTTGACGGCTTGAAGTCCACCCCCAACCAGCCTACAGCCAACCCATTTAGTACCACTCGGTGCGAGTAGCCTGGCACGTCCTGTACACGCCGAAACTGGATGACGTTGCCGTCGCTATCCTCGTAGGTCGGTATATTGTTCATCGCCTTGCTCCTCTCCTGCTACCGGGGCTCCCGGCCCGTCTCTGTGTCCACCCTTAGGGTAGTCGGACGGCTAGTAGCATGTCAAGTCCCAAGGAAAGCTACTGGTACAGCCCCTCCGCCACTGTGCATAGCAGAGCAGCCCCAGACAGGCCAATGTCGCGGGAGATTCTCTCATTTTCCCGTGTTTCCTACCACATCCTCCCCTCCCACTTGACACCCGTCTAGCCTGGCAGTACCCTGGACTCATGGCACAAGCATCCAACGACGGCGGCAAACGCAGGGGCGCAGGCCCTAGAGGGCGCAAGGGCCTCATCATAGACTCCGCCAATGTCTCCTACCGAGACCAGGCCCTGGCGCACCTGCCTCTCGACCACGCAAGCCTTCAGCCCGACCCTAACACACCCCCCCCTCCCAATGTCGGCAACCGCGTCGCCCAAACTCTCCACGCCCTCGCTGTCGCACAGGCCGCAGCCCAGATCGGCGCCGACGCCGTCGCCCTCTTCACCCCTCACGTCACCGAGGCCAAGGATACCGTTCTCCATATCATGCGTACCGGCAGGCCCGATATGGCCAGGCTCCAGGCGTCGGATAGGGTGCTTAATCGGGTATTCGGACGCGAATCTATCTCTGAGCTATCCTCTACCCGTATCAGCATCTCCATCCAGCTAGTCAGTGATGCTGAGGCACCTGCTGTAATCGATGTAGAGGCGCTGAGGGTAGCTGAGGACGGCTGAGGACGGCTGAGCGTCATTTAACAGGGTCGCACTATATGCGTTACGTATACCCAGGCTCAAACTCCCCCTTTTCCTCTCCTTTCCTGCCTATTGTCCGCATCCTGCCGCCGTAGGCGTGACCCCCTGCCACTACTGGGGGGGAGTGTCTTCCGCCAGATGCATCATCTTCAACTGGGGTGCTCCTTCCCTGCAAAATCACCCAACTCCTGCCTGTGACCCCATGTGTTGTACGCAACAGTTCCACAACACATGGGCAACAACAGTTCGTAACAGGTGTTACGAGGGCCTTAACAGGTGTTACGGTCTAGGGGCGAGAATCCTCTATGTGGTAGGAAACACGGGATAATGTGGCTTTTTACAGGGAAAAGGGGGGTTCATAGGGGGCGCTCCCCCTATGTGCGGAGCGGTACTCTTTTCCACTAAGGAGAACGTCTCTCTATGTAGTAAGATGCTATGTAGAGACTTGGTTTGGGAGTGATCGTTTATCGGGGAGGGGGCTACTGGAGTCAACCGAAGGTAGACATAGCATCCGCAGGAGCCTTGCCTGCGCTGCTTTGGGGCTGCTACGGCTGCGCCTTTATTTTAGTGTCCCTTTTGGGATTTGTCAAGTCCCTCTTGACACAGAAGTATCAGAAAGGGTAAGGTGGGGTTGCTAGGACAAGGTGCTGAGCTAACGGGTTCGCATATAGTATACTGTTACATGGCCTCTTGGTTCGGGTGCTTTGTCCTAGCAGGCGAAGCCGTTATCGTACCAAGGGGCCAATTCTATGCCTGGGGAAAAGACGACAAGGAGCGGCTATGTATATATCATGCAGTGGCGGGACCTCTGCAAGATTGGCTACAGTAATAATCCCCAGCGCCGCCAGTACAGCTTAGCCCGGACATATCCAGGGCTGCGATTACTTGGCACTGTCTTTAATCTGGATGCAAGAGGCCTCGAAGGGAGACTACACCAAGCTTATAAGGGCTACCGTGTCCGGGGAGAGTGGTTTCGGTTGCCTCTACAGTTGCTGCACAAGTTGATACCTGATTTACCCCCTGGCACTGCGAGGGAATTTGTAGCAGAACAGCCTTCCAGTCCTGATGTCTCGCCTCAACCGGATGTAGCAGAGCCTGTTTCTCCTGTCCGTCGCTTTCGGCATCCGCCTCCATTGACCCAACCCAAAACGCAATGTCGGAATGGGTTGCCCCATTTGTGGCAACTGCCTCCCTCCAGGTTTGGCCGTAGCTATGGCCTGGGTAGATGCACTCGCTGTGGAGGTTACCGTCGATTTCCTTCTCATGGGCCGCGGGGAAGAGGGCTATAGTGTGTTGTCAGGCCTTATGGTTCGTGGTCTAGCTAGTGTTACCCCGTGTTCCCCCTTGTTTTCCCTGTTTTTTGCCTTGTTTGCCGTCTTTGCCCGTGTGGTGCCAGGCGGTGATTTGTCTGGCTTGACATAGCGTGGGTGCTTGTAGTACAAGGGCAGATAGAGGGGTTGTTGCTTTGCAAGCTGTGAGGGACGAGGCTCAAGCAAGTAGTGTGCCGTTGTTGGTGCCCTTTGGGTGGCAACGGGGCAAGCTGGGGTTTGTCGAGTATGATGGTCTTTCTCGTGTAGGCGAATATAGTGAGGGAACAGCGCGGGCGACGGGGCGTAAGCTCTTTGCGTTGGCGCATGGGGGTCAGCGGAGCGGCAAGACGTATGGGGGGGCGCTCAAGGCGCTGATTTACAACATTCATTGGCCTGGTGCGCGGGGGATGATAGTTGCGCCGACGCACGATATGTTACGTGAGGCCACGTTGCCGACATTGTTTGACCTGTTTCACCTATCGGGGATGCAGCCAACGGTGCATTATGACTACATCAAGCATGATAAGGTGGTGAAGCTGTGGCATGGCGGCTGGATTTCGTTGGCCAGTGCGGAGGAGCCGCAGCGATTGGCTGGGCGGACGCTGGCCTGGGAGTGGCTGGATGAGGCAGGCCAGATGTCGTTTGAGGTGTTCAAGGAGACGGCGGCGCGGTTGAGCCAGCCCGGATACCCATTGCAGATGTGGGTGACGACGACGCCAAACGACCTGGGGCCGGAGCATTGGATATACCAGGTGTGGTTTCCGGAGGAGTATCGCTTGCGTATGGGCGAGGATGTCAAGTTTGCGGTCAGCCAGGACGTGGATGAGTACAAGGACTGGGTGGCTGTAACAAAGGATAATCCGCACGGTGGGCAAGCGGCGCATGACACGATGGTGCGGGTGCTGGGGGGTGAAGGTTCTCCGTTGGTACGCCAGTTGCTTTATGGTGAGTTCGTGCAGCGGGAGGGCCTGGTGTTCCCCACGTTCTCCAGGGTGAGGCACGTGCGGGCACGGGAGGATTGGCCGGTTGACTATCTGAAAGACCCCCCGACAATTGTGGTGGCGGGTGTGGACTTTGGCTTCACGAATCCTCTGGCGGTGGGTATTCTCCTCTATTATGATGGCTTTCCCTACTGGATACTGGCGGAGGAATATGTTGGCCATCGGCAGGACTTCCGGCAGGTACGGGAGCTGGCCCTGGAGATTCAGCGCAAGTGGCGTCCGCGGGTGTGGGTGTGCGATGAGGCTGACCCTGGGCGCATCCGAGACTTGCGCTATACCCTGAGCGAGTATGAGACACAGGTCGTCGCTACTAGGAAGCGCAAGTGGGGGAGCACCCAAGGTAGTATCGCTTATGTTACGGGTGTGCTAAACTCTGAGACGGAGGGGCGGGCCGGTTTCATCGTTGACCCGTCCTGCCGCCATTTTGTGCACCAGATGGAATCTTATGTCGAGGCGAAACAGAAGGAGGGCCAAGACCCGTCGGAGAATCCCAAGGAGCACCACAACGATATGGTGGCTGCCGTGCGCTATGGGCTGAGTTGGCTCTGCCGCCACTTCCCAGATAAAAATACGGCGCAGGCATGGCAAACGCGGATAGTGCCGTATGCGGGTAGGAGACGACGTGGCTAGAGCAGCCAGAGTAACCGCCGAGTATATCAAGGAACTCCAGTCGCACCTGAAGACCAAGTTCCAGACGCGGGATACGCGCATCGAGGAGATACGCAAGGCGCGGTCTGGCACAGAGCCGCCCTGGATACCCCCGGAGCACGCAGCGAAGAACCGCGTGGAACCCTTTATCTATAGACTCGTTTGGGACTACCTGCGGCGCGCCACCTCTATTTTGGGCACCGAGTTTCCCTCGCCCACTGTGCACCCCAATGAGGCCAAAGACCAGGCTAATTCCACAA
>ERZ1292632.3576-Hain-H43-01um-R2-3576-length-11821-cov-6_pt1 | contig 11821 bp, 13 predicted proteins | sample MGYA00564407_ERZ1292632 | MGnify/ENA primary metagenome ERZ1292632 (study PRJEB36523, sample SAMEA6512637) | groundwater metagenome | collected 2019-01-08 | study: AquaDiva: Metagenomics assemblies of 32 groundwater samples
TGAAAAAAATTCTTATATGAAATGCAACTGTACAAGTTCAGGGGTATGGGTGCCATAGTATCCGATGCAGATAATATAGCATTACATTTGTTTTTTGGAAGAAATAATCGGCGCCGTGATTTTCCGGCTCTGTTTTTCCCGTCATGAGGCAGATCGCGACGGCGGGATTTTGCTTCCGGATGGCCGGAAACCGGCTCGGGCCTTTGCCGTCCGGCAGGCTGTTGTCGGAAAGGACCATGTCAGGCACAAACGTCTCCCGGACCACGTCCGCCTCTGCCAGCGTTCCGGCCGACCTGATATCGTGGTCGCCGTGCTCGTGGCAGACTCTGACGAATATTTCCCTGTACATTTGGGTGTCTTCCACCACTAGGATTTTCATGGGAAGGACTTGTTTTGGCGGTTTTTGGAAAGAGCGGGATGCTTTTTCTTTTTCACAATCTACCAGCCGGAGGCTGTTTGTCAATGTTTCAAAATAATTCTGAATAAAAAGCCGCGCAGAGCAATCTCCGCACGGCCGGTCTCTACCCCCTTGAAGCAGATAAAGCAAAAACTTTCCTTCTGTCTTGTATGGCATTTTCAATAATGCCACCCAACTGATCCATATCAAACGGCAATTTGATGAATCTGTCGGCGCTGTGGGGAAATTGCTCTGGCTCACGGCCTACCAATATCATCACTGGACATGGATGCACGAATCTCTTGATATCGGCCGACAAACAAGTTCCGTTCGTGCCATTCGCCCATTCTTGGTGGGCGATGACGGCATGAAAGCCTTCTTCCATGGCCAGCTGGATGCCTTCATAAGCGTTCCGAGCTTTTGTCACCACATGCGAACTCAAGGCTCTCTCCATGATAGCGTCCCACTCCGACTGCCCATTCACCAAGAGAATTTTCAGAATCATATTTAGGATTACGTGGTCTCAAATTTTCAATGTGCGCCACCGGCGCACGCGGCGGCGACGTCGTGTCGCCTCTGGCTTATATTATTACACTTGCCCGGAAATAAAAAAAGTACGGTTTTGGTTTCCCTCGTCTGCGATATGGACTTCGCACAGCGAAGTCCATCAAAAAAATTCTAAAACTGACCTAATGTCTATCTCGGTGCGCGGGAGAGGACTTGAACCTCCATGCCTTGCGGCGCCAGCTCCTAAGGCTGGTGTGTCTGCCATTTCACCACCCGCGCGTATCGGGTCAGTTTAACCCAATTCTCCAAAAAATCGAATGAGGTTATTGATATGGTCGTCAATGTTTGTCTTTAGGGCTTCGCATCCGCGGATAATTGTGGCGCGGTCAATCTTGACTGCAAATTGCTCCTCGCTAAATTTTTTCTTGATTGAACTCGCTTTGATGTCTCTGAACGGAACCGGATTGAGCTTGCGATACGCGTAAAACAGGCCGCTAATCTCGTCGCAGGCCATGAGCGCGGCGGCCAGTTTTGTCTCGGGCAGGGTCGTGTAGCCGTTGTATCCGAATGCATGGGCATGAACGGCATGAATCAAATCTTCCGGATACCCCCATTCTCCAAACCATTTCAAGGATTCCTCTGGATGCGTATCGGGGTGTTCACCGAAATCAATGTCGTGAAGCAAGCCGGTTATATACCAGAGGTCCGCATTTTCACCATATAGTTTCGCATATCCTTCCATGGCGACAGCAACCATCTTTGAATGATACCGTTGGTATCCATCCTTGACGTGTTTTTCCAAGAGCGCTTGAGCTTCTTTACGTGTTGGGAGACTCATAAAATGATGCTATCAGATTTTTTCTGGTCATGCATCACTTTGTTGCTGACCTACAGATCTATTTTTTGTCCGCCCTACTGGAGGAAGTCAGAACTCATTTTGCTAGTTATAAACGGCCTGATGAACTAATAAAAATCACGCCTATTAAACGTGATTTGTCTGCCGTATCAAGCGATTAAGCTGACACGGGTTTATCGTGCAAAATGCGAAAGGTGCTGACGCATTGCCACCAGGCAATAGTCTTAGCCAATAGATGCATGGAGGAGATGCTCTTGAAGCGAGTGTTCTTTTGGAGCTCTTTGAAAGCATCCAAAAACGGTTTACATGTCACCGCATAGAGAACAGCATCATTTTCGCTCAAAGAGTTAGAAAATTCGCTGTCATTCATGGCGATGAACTTTGCTCCACGGGTGAGAATATCATTCAATGCCTTTTCGTATTCCTCGTCACCCATCTCTCTGTAGATGTCGAAGAGAATGCTTTCAGTAATGAGGGGATTGGGAAGGCCGTTGAGAAGCATTTTGATGATTTTAAGGTTGCGGTTGCAGGGGGGCTATCTGAGGGAACATTAACATATAGTTTTAAAAAAGCAATTACGAATAGAGTTCGATCGCTAATAGCCCTAGACGGAAAATCACCTTGCACAACAAGGTGATTTTCTAATTGTCCGCCCTGTAGGGATCGAACCTACGACCTTATCCTTAAGAGGGATCTGCTCTACCAACTGAGCTAAGGGCGGGAATTTAACTCTTACAACTTACCTTAAAAACCCTGAAATCTCAATGGTATACTTGTACTTAATGAAAAAGGCGAGGTTTTGGAATATTATTTTCTTTCTCGTTTGGCCTGTTGCGGCCGTTGCTATTTCTCTCATATATGGAGTGAGCGCGTTCTGGTCTCCGTTTTTATTTTATGGCCCACTTGCGATTCTCCTGTCGTTTTGTCATCGAAAGTATGTAGCGAGAACCGCTTTGATATCACTTTTAGGGCTGCCGCTCATGATTGTTGTTGATTACATAGCCGAAGTGACGGGTACATGGCTCTGGCCGCTTCCCGCATCAATATTTCCATTTACGCTTTTTAACTATGTTTCAGTCGAAGTACTAATCTGGATATATTTCCATTTCTTCCTCGTCATACTGTTTTATGAATATTTTTTTGATCATCACAAAAAAATAAAACCGGCTTTTACATTTCGTTCTTCTCTATTTTTGAGAGGCGTTCTTGTTATATTTGCAGTTTTCGTTCTCCTCTATCTATTCTTTCCATCATTCGTACATATCCCATATTGGTATCTCATTTTTGGCAGCCTGCTTCTCTTGCCTCCGATAGTTCTCGAAGAAATGAGGTATCCGAAAGTTTTTCTGAAAATATTCAAAGCGGGAATGTATTTTCTCTACCTCAATTTATTATATGAGCTCACAGCCATTAAACTCGGCTGGTGGTCGTTTCCAAGCGGTCAATTTATCGGTCAGGTCTCATTCTTCGGTATCCAATTTCCGTTCGAGGAATTCTTTTTCTGGATCGTCATTTTTACTATGGCGATACTTTCTTTTTATGAATACTTCTTTGACGACGAAAGATAATGTGCCCGGGGTGGGGGTCGAACCCACATGCCTTTCGGCCGCCGATTTTAAGTCGACTGCGGCTACCTGTTACGCCACCCGGGCATTAGCCGAGAGACCCAGGCCGGGATCGAACCGGCGCATAACGGTTTTGCAGACCGTCGCGTTAACCAGCTTCGCCACTGGGTCTTTTTTCATCGAAAGGTACTCTTTGAATATATCATGTTTCCTTTTTAGAAACTCGTTTTCTCCAGCTCCTTTATACATGAAATGAAATAATTTTTCACTATCCGTGGTTGAATAGCGAAGTTGATAAGCCGTCCATGTTTTAATTATTTTTTGATTTTTTACTCCAATTGCAGCAGAAATTTGTTCTGATAGATCCTTGAGAAATAAAGGACTTCCAGAGGTGAATATCGCTCCCAATTTTCTCGTACGAATTTTCCCTGATTTTCTTTTGATTTTCTCTAATGCGATACAGCCGTCGCCATCAAAGTATCCTAGGATAAAATATCGAAGCATGCGATCTGGGACATCGGGAAATCTAATAATAAGTGATTTCCTGGGGTACAACCCTCTTTTTGTTAAAGATTTATATAAGCTCAAATTTCCAATTCTTAATGTGTAACCAATTTTTCCATTGGGGTGTGAAGATTTTTTGTGGACAACGATATGGCTTGAACTCATCCAGTTTTTTAGCCTCTCAATTGTTTCCGGATCAGTACTTGTAACACTTATATATTTTTGTCTGAATTCCGGTAATTCCTGTAGGCATCCATCAGCAAAAATATAACCAAGGGTGTAAGCCATTCTCGGGCTCCAGACATCAAAAAACTTCTCATTTACAGCATATTTGATTCCCATATATAAATTATAAGTGGTAAACTTATATACTGCAAACAAAATTAAACAATAGCGTCAATTTTCTGGCGAACCCGCTCGCCGCGGTCTATTTCAAATTCAAAGAAAGGTATGACGGAGAGACGGGAATTATCCCTCACAAAACTGCGGAAATCACTCCGTTTTCTCCTGGCGAAATCCAGGGCCGCTTCTTCCCGTTCTTCCGGATAGACAGTGAAATAGACGGTCACTCTGTCGCCCTTGTCGGTTCCCGCGACTCTAGTAACCGTAATCATGGATGTGCGGTTTGATTCCGCAGAAAAAAACCGCGCGGCATGGTCGCGAATGATTTCTTCGAATCTGTCTTTTTTATATGACATCGTTTTTGTTTGCCATTTTATTGTTTTTCCCGTTCATTTCTTTACTTTTCCACAATGGTAAAATCCTCTAGGACGTCTCCGGGAGCGATTTCTATCTTGGCTTCTATCATGGCGCCAAATTCAAAACCCTCGTTTATGATTGCCGTTTTCACTTTGGCCTGCTGGAGTTCTCGTATAACGCCGTCTCCGATGATAGTTTCCCGTCGGATGATTTTTACCCTGTCTCCCGTATGAATCTCGCCGTTTGTCACTTTGCCGCCGACGATTTGTCTGTCGCGTGCGCGGGAAAAAAACCTCATGATTTTCGCTCTGCCTCGCATTTCTTCCACAGCTACTTTCGGCGTGCGTTCAATTACTTTTGCCGTGAGCCACTCTGCGAGCTTGTATATGATGTCAAAATCGGCGTGTTCCAGGCCCAACCGTTCTATCATGGCCGCAGCCTGGCTGTCTGTCTTTACGTTGAAACCCAGAATTATGGTCTGTCTGTCGCTGCCGGCGATTTTTACGTCCGATTCGGTAATGTCGCCGATGGAAGCAAAGAGGATTTTTACGGCCACACGGTCGCTTTTGATTTTTTTGATTTCGTGCTCTATGGCTTCAACCGACCCCAGAACATCGGCCTTTATGATGACCGGTAGAATTTTTTTATCTGTTATTTCGGTAACGGCTCTCGGGGATGCGACAGCGTTTCTCTTTTTTTCTCCGGTTTCTTTCAGATACTTTTCCAATTCGATTCTGTCCGGGAGCGTCACAAAGAGACCGCCAATCCGAGGCGCGCTGTTCCAGCCGACAATTCTCACGGGGCTGGAAAAAGAAGCGGAGGCGATTTTTTTGCCCTGGCTGTCTTCTATCATGCGGATAGGGGAGTAACTTTCTCCCGATGCCACAAACATGCCCGTCTCGAGAAAACCATCCCTCACAACCAGCGTAGCGGATATACCTTTTTTCGGGTCCCTGTGAGCTTCTATGACCGTGCCTTCCGCCGGTTTTGCCGTATCCCCAGCGAGTTCTGCCACATCGGCCGTGAGGATAATGAGGTCGAGCAATTCTTCCATGCCTGCTCCGGTTATTGCCGAGACAGGAACATAGGAGATGGAACCGCCACAGCCTTCCAGATAAATTTCATTTTCGGCCAGAGATATTTTTGTGCGTTCTATGTCCGCCGAAGGCTTGTCAATTTTGTTTATGGCCACAATCATGGGGATTTTCGCTTCGCTGATTTGTTTATAGGCTTCTACGGTCTGTTTTTTCACGCCGTCTTCGGCCGAGACGACGAGGATGGCTATGTCCGCCGTGGCCGCGCCGCGTTCGCGCATGCCGGAAAAAGCTTCGTGCCCGGGAGTGTCTATAAAGGTGATGCGCTCGGGCGTGCCGGTTTTTTCGGCCGTATTCCCCCGTCCGTCAGCCGAAACGCCTTTTTCTCGCACCACTTCATAAGCGCTGATACGCTGGGTGATGCCGCCGACTTCTCCGCCCGCAATGTTTGTCTTTCTGATGTAATCCAGGAGGGTGGATTTGCCGTGGTCAATGTGACCCATGACGGCGACGACGGGTGGGCGCTTTACGCGGTTCGCCGGTCTGGCTGGCGTATTTTGCTGTAAAGATTTTTTGGCCATATTGATTGTAGCGTTCCGCGATATGAAATTTTATCTCGTCAGTTTTTGCAGCGCCGGACGCTTTAGATTGTTACTCCGGAAAGCTTTGTTTTTGCCTTCTCCACGGCGCGGCGCTCTTCGGCCGAGAGTTCTATGTCAGAACCAAATTTGGAAAGCGATTTGGAAAAGACGGAAACGCGCTCACGAGAATAGAGGCTGGAAATAACCGCGCCGTCGCCGTTTTCGTTTACGATAGCCGTGGCAAAGCTCTGATTGCCGCCGACGCCGGCGTCGCGAAAAGCGTTGAAACGGACAGTTTCGGTCGCCTGGGAACTGCGCCGCACCCGCTTTTCCAAATTTACGAGATATGCTTCCATTTCCTTGCGGAATTTTCCGAGGTCTCTCATATCCTTGTCCAGCGATATGACTGATTCGCCGAAGTTCATATTTTTCTCGTTTCGGAGCATTTTTCGGATTTTCCGGCGCAAGCTAGCCGTGTCTATCGCGAGGACAAGGACGAGCAACGCCAAAATACCCAGGAGAATGTTTGAATCGAGAATCATGGCCTATATACTAGCTTAAAAACGTTTTTTTTCATAGTATGATGGTATGGAGTTTACTTTCGGCTATTTCAGAAAAAACTTTGGAAAGAAGCGCATATACGCCGACTGGGCGGCTACGACGCCGCTCCGCAGGGAGGTGAAAAAGTCTGTGGAGAATGCGCGGAAAATATGGGCCAATCCCAGCGCGATTTATAGGGAGGGAGCGGAAGCAAGAAAGGCGCTGGAAAAAATGCGGGCGAAGAGCGCGTGTGTTTTGGGGGTGAAACCAGAAGAAGTTTATTTCACGAGCGGCGGCACGGAATCAAACGTTACGATTATTCATGGAGTTTTGTGCGCGTGTCTGGAGCGCTCGGAGCGGAGCGGCGTCCATGTCGTCACGACGGCAATCGAACATTCATCCGTTTTGGAGACCTTGAAACTATTTGAAAATCGCGGCGTGAGAGTCACATACGTTTTACCCGGACCGGACGGCGTCGTGCGGGCAGATGAAATTCTCTCGGCGGTGAGGCCTGACACAGTTCTCGTCACGTGCATGTATGTCAACAATGAAATCGGCACCATACAGCCTGTTTCAAAAATCGGCGCCGGCGTCCGGAAAATTCGGGCGGAGAAATTTGGCAAAGCACAGCATAAAAACAGGGAAGGACGGGAGAAAGATAGCGGAAAAAATAATATGCGGGAGGATGATTTTGAAAATAACGCTTTGTTTCCGGTTTTCCATGTGGATACCTCGCAGGCGCCTCTGTGGCTCTCCTGCGAGATGGAAGGTCTGCGCGCCGACGCCATGACGCTGGACGCGCACAAAATGCGGGGCCCGAAAGGCGTCGGCGCGCTCATCGCCCGCCGTCACGTTCCGTGGAAACCGCTCATGACAGGTGGCGGGCAGGAGAGGGGTCGGAGGCCGACCTCGGAGAGCCTGGAGCTCGTTACGGGCTTTACCACCGCGCTTGAACTGGCACAGAGAGAAAGAAAACAAAAATCAAAAAGAGCCGAAGCTGTTCAAAAATACTTTTTCTCTCAGGTAGGGAGAGAACTGCCGCGCGCGGTCATAAACGGCTCTCTCCAAAAACGCCTGCCGAACAATATAAACATTTCCCTGCCGAACATTTCCGACCCCGAAATGGCTGTTTTAATGCTGGACAAAGCCGGCATCGCCTGCTCCACAAAGAGCTCGTGCATGGCTGGCGAAGAAAATTCCTATGTCGTAGAGAGTCTGGGCGGTGAAAAATGGCGCGCCAGAAACACCCTACGTTTCACTTTCTCTCCAGAAACGACAAGGAGAGAGATAAATAAAATCATTACGATCTTGAAGAAGCTGTAGTTAAAACACCTTGTTGCGGAGACCTGAAGGGCTTATTATTAGTGCCATGGAACACCTGACCAAACAGCAAATCATCCTCCTGGCTATCCTGGTTTCCTTTGTTTCTTCCATCGCCACCGGCATCGTCACCGTATCTCTCCTCGGCCAGAGTTCTCCGGCCGTCACTCAGACCATAAATCGCGTCGTTGAAAAAACTATTCAGACTGTTTCTCCGGGAGCAACGACCACCAGAGAGACTATAGTGGTGAGGGAGGACGAGGCGGTGACGAATGCCATAGCCAGAGCCGAAAAGGCCATTGTCCGCATATACGACGCCGGAAATTACGTCGGTCTGGGCGTCATCCTCTCCAATTCGGGAAAAGTTGCGGCCTATACCGATATGGTTTACAATATCGGTCTCTCTGCCAAACTCGACGGCGGCAACGCTGTCCCGCTGTCGTTTATTTCCCGCGACCACCAGACCGGAGTTTCTCTCTTTCAGGCTGAGCAGAGCGCCGACCCGAAAAATGCCAGAGTTTACATCGGCGCCGCTTTGGCAGATTCCAGCGCGTCCAAACTCGGCCAATCGGTCGTGTTAATCGGAGGCAGGGAAGAAACCACTGTTACCACCGGCATCATATCTTCCAAAAATACCGACAGGATAAAGGTAAACGTCACAGGTGAATACTTTGACAGCCGCGCCATTCTGGTTAATCTTTTGGGTGAGATTGTCGCCATAAACGACGGAACCGGCCAGAACAGTTTTTTGCCCTCAAACGTGTTAAAAACCTATGCCACCCCTTAATCATTTCACAACCAAAGCCAAAGAAGCCATCAGACGAGCGCACGAGCTTGCCATAGAGCGCGTCCAAAATCACGTAAATCCCCTCCATCTCTTGTCGGCTCTGATTTTGCAGGAGGAGAGCATGGTCACGGCCATTCTGGAAAAATTGGAAGTAGACATCATTCTCCTGTCCGATTCCCTGGCCGAATCTCTGGAAGGCGCGCCGGCCGGCAACACCCTGTCGCAGTCGTACCAGATATATCTCACCCCGGAACTAGCCCAGGCTCTGGAAAATTCCGGAAAAATTGCCACTAGCCTAAAAGACGAGTTCATATCCACCGAACATCTGCTCATCGCCCTGCTGGAAACGCCGAACTCGGCCCTGGATATCCTGTCCCGTTTTCGCATAACCAAAGCGGCGGTTATGCGCGTTCTGGAAGAACTCCGAGCCACAAAAAACACCGAACCGACCACGCCGAAAAAACCTCGAACTCTTGCCAAATACACAAAGAGTCTCACCAAACTGGCTTCCGAAAACAGGCTGGACCCGGTCATAGGTCGGGACCAGGAAATCACCCGCATCATCCAGATTCTCTCCCGCCGGACGAAAAACAATCCCATTCTCATAGGCGAAGCCGGCGTGGGAAAAACCGCCATTGTTGAAGGCCTGGCCCTGCGCATGGCCACGGGCGATGTCCCCGAATCGCTCAAAGACAAAGAATTGGTTCTGCTGGACCTCGGCTTGCTCGTTGCCGGCACGAAATATCGCGGTGAATTTGAAGAGCGTCTCAAAAATATCATGAAAGAAATAGAGCGTTCTGAAGGCAAAATTATTCTTTTTATAGATGAAATTCACACTATTGTCGGCGCCGGCGCGGCCGAAGGGTCTATGGACGCTTCAAATATGCTCAAACCAGCTCTGGCTCGCGGGGATTTGCGCGCCATCGGCGCCACGACACTGAAGGAGTATCAAAAATACATAGAGAGAGATCCGGCGCTCACTAGACGTTTTCAGCCTGTGCATGTGGCAGAGCCTTCCATAGAAGACGCCATAGCCATCCTGCGCGGCCTCAAAGAAAAATACGAGCTCTATCACGGCGTGCGCATAACGGATGACGCTATCGTGGCGGCCGTCAATCTGTCTTCCCGATACATCAGCGACAGATTTTTACCTGACAAGACCGTAGACTTGGTAGACGAAGCGGCTTCGGCTCTGAAAATTTCTCTGGAATCAAAACCGCCCCTCCTGGAAGACGCTCATAGGAAAATTATGCGCCTGGAAATTGAGCGCGAAGCTCTGCGCAAGGAAATAGAATCAGCCAAAGAAAACAAAGACGAGGCCAAAACGCCGAAAGTCCGCACAAAAGCCATTGAAAAGGAAATTGCCGACCTGCGGGAGCGGACGGAGGAGCTGGAGCTCAAATGGAAGGGTGAAAAAGAGCTTCTCACCAGCATCAAATCTCTAAAAAAAGAACTGGAAAAAATGCGTTTGGACGCCGAAACAGCTGAATTAAAAGCCGAGCTCTCCCGCGCCGCCGAAATCAGATACGGCAAAATTCCAGCCCTGGAGAAAGACTTGGACGTGAAGCAGAGGAAATTCAAAAAACTGCAGTCTTCCCGCCGAATCCTGAAAGAGGAAATAAACGAGCAGGACATCGCCGATGTCGTCTCAAAGTGGACGGGCATTCCCGTTTCGCGCATGCTGGAAGAAGAGGCCCACAAGCTCATGAGAATGGAAGCCGAACTCTCCCGACGCGTCGTCGGACAGACAGAAGCGGTCAAGAAAATTGCCGATACCATCAGGCGCGCCAGAGCAGGCATCGCCGACCCCCAGAGGCCTATAGGCTCGTTCCTCTTCCTCGGTCCTACAGGCGTCGGCAAAACCGAGCTCACAAAAGCCCTGGCCGAGTTTATGTTCAATGACGAGAGAGCGCTCATCCGCGTGGATATGTCGGAATTCATGGAGAAGCATTCAACGTCAAAACTCATCGGCGCGCCGCCGGGCTATGTCGGATACGAAGAAGGCGGCTCTCTCACCGAGATGGTCCGTCATCGCCCATATTCCGTTATTCTCTTTGATGAAATAGAAAAAGCTCATCCCGAAGTCTTCAATATTTTGCTTCAAGTACTGGATAATGGCCGTCTGACGGACACCAAAGGCCGCGTGGTCAATTTCAAGAATACGGTGATTATTCTCACTTCAAACATAGGCGCGCAGTACATAGACAGGATGGAAAAAATCGGTTTCGTTTCCGAGAGCGGGGACAAAGCCAGATACCAGGACATAAAGGAAAAAGTGATGCAGAGCCTCAAAGATTATTTCAGGCCGGAATTCCTCAATCGTCTGGATTCAATCATCCTCTTTGACGTGCTGTCCATAGAGGCTGTGAGAGAAATCGTAAAGATTCAAATTGAGCAGGTGGTAAAGCGCCTGGCCGAAAAAGAAATCAGACTGGAAACGTCGCCGGCCGTTTTGGAATACCTGGCAAAGGAGGGATACAATCCGCAATACGGCGCGCGGCCGCTCAAGCGCATCATTCAGGAGAAAATTCTCACACCTATAGCTAGCTCTATGATCTCTCAGGCGGTGAACAAGGGCGGGTCAATCAGCGTCGGCATGAAAGACGGCGAATTCACCTTTGACATAAAGAAAGGCAGAAAGCCCGTACCCGTAAAATTTTTTGGCGGGGAAGTGGAGGCGGAAAAAACGGAAAAGTCGGAAAAATCCGAGAAGGTGGCAAACTGACCCGATGATACCGCACACAATTGCCACAGCGCTTGGCAGAAAACTGAAAATCGTTTAGAGTAGATGGACTCCACATGCGCCGATCGTATAGTGGCAATTACACGACGCTGTAAACGTCGCGGCCTTTGGCCTCCGGGGGTTCGAGTCCCTCTCGGCGCACCAATACAGAACGAATCGGCTTTTTCAAAGCCAGAAGGTGGGACGCGCGAAGCGCGTCCCACTGATTTCCCCCCATTTTTCCAAACGAATTTGGAGTCCCGCCTTCGGCGGGACGGACTGTTTTTTCGCCAAGAAGCAGGTTCGAGC
>ERZ1292632.3578-Hain-H43-01um-R2-3578-length-11814-cov-6_pt1 | contig 11814 bp, 20 predicted proteins | sample MGYA00564407_ERZ1292632 | MGnify/ENA primary metagenome ERZ1292632 (study PRJEB36523, sample SAMEA6512637) | groundwater metagenome | collected 2019-01-08 | study: AquaDiva: Metagenomics assemblies of 32 groundwater samples
CTTCCTAACCTAACTGCGGTTCAGGATAGGGACTCCTTGGGAACGAGGTTGAATTTTGATTGCCATCGTGTAAGTCTCCTGCCCCTAAAGGCATACTATATAGAACGCTTTAACTATATAAAGCTTTTGGAACGCTTATTTTGGTTAAATAGGATAAATTAGAGAGTATTCAGAGAAATAAGCGTCTTTCCAGCGTCTATCTTGATACGCTTTCCACAGAACACGCACACCTTAGACCCATGATATTTCGATATAGAATTCTGCCACCTACCACACTTGGAGCATTTTACTTTATACATTTTTTTCTTCAAAGATTCTAAAAAAATAAAAAAAGAAAGGTGTTCACCTTCGCCTTCGCTTCTTAGCTTTCTTCTTGCTGTCCAAGACCAAAGCAATCACGACTATCAGTATCACGCAGATGAAGACGAACCCACCAGCGTATAGCAACGAATTGCTACTTGCCTTGGCTACCGCCTGTTTCTGCTTAGTCGCAGTCTTGGCTTCGCCGTCAAGAACGCTGAACGCTGAAAAAGAGCTGTTAACAAGACCGCAGTTGTTAGTTACCGTGCAGTATGCCCTATAGCCGTCTGCACTATCGACCATCAAGATGTCGCCCTTGGCGTAAGTCACTGATGTGCTTGTGCTTGTCGAAGTGTTGATAGCATCAGGCTTCCTTAGAAGCTGGACATAGCTCAATGACGAGTCCGCACTGTCAGTCCCCGTGCAAGTTATCTCTTGGAACGAAGACTTCTTCGCAGAGTCATACAGCTTTACTATCGCTATGTTGCTCGATGCCGTGTTGTCTACCTCTACAGATACTGCCGATGAGTTTATCGGAGTAGTTCCGTTGATGTTGTAGCTTACCCTCAAACTACCAGAAGACGTGTCTGAATAGCTTGTCGAGTCGAAAGCGAATGTGTAAGATGTTAGGTTGAAAGTCCCATTTGTGCTTACGACTGCATTGTTGTATATAAGCGTCGCATTTGTTATGTTAGACAATAAGCTTGTCGTCGCCGAGCAAGATATAGTCACTGTGTTGGTTGCACCCGTTATGCAGTTGTTCGTGTTAGAAAAACTGTCGGTGACTGTGCAGGATGGGACTGCGAATGCGTATCCCACCATCATAACTAATGCGAATATAAGTGCTAAACTGAATTTGTTTGTGTTCAAATTTTTTACCTCCTTTCTATTTTTTCTTTAGCATAGGCAAACCTGTCTTGCCTTCGATAACATGATACCCTTTGGGCAGTTCCTGCAATGCACCAGACTTGCTCTGCGAAAAATACCAGAGACTTCCCATGCCGTGCAGGAAAAAAATCTTTCCCTCTTTGTTTTTGTAACTATAAACCATTTTGTCTTTACCTCTTCTTTTTCCAATCCATTATCTTGTCTGCGATATTGAAATCCCTTCCGTGCTTGATTTTGTATGTCAGTATCATTTTTTCCTTTTAGGTTTTCAGCCTCATCTGTATCCAACGAGTGAACTCGTTGGTCTTAGATGGGGAAAACCTTTCATAACCCAAGCTGAACACCTACAGCCATACCGACCATACCTATTAGCAATAACGATACTCCTATGGCGGTCTCATATCGCTTCCATAATCTCTTTATCATTGACATATTAGTTCCATAAGCATAACTTGCTTATATAGTTTTTGCAAACTCTTTCATTATGCCAATAGGGACAGGAACAATGCGAACCCTATCCACGTCAGCACGATGATTAGCAATGATGGGACAAACAACAGCCAGTAATTAGCCTTCCTTATCAGCTTGGCTTTTCTTCCGCCTACCAGCAGTCCGACCATCAAGTTCCATACGATGAACAATGCGACTGATATGATTAGCGGAATGTAGATTATCGGCTCTGACATCAACGCCTTGAAAGTCTCCAGTGCTGATGTATCGCTTCCATTTATCAGGAAGTCCCTTATATTGACAAGTGATTCATTCATTTTTAGTATCCCTCTATTCCTAATTGTTTTCCATACATCTGGGCTTTCGCTATTGCTGAACTTCCTCTCTTATTAGACCACATTAGATATTTCCAATATGTCTCAGACCTATAATGGATGAAGGCGTCTGTAATTAGTCGCCTATAATATTTTACGTCCTCTTTCCTTATTATCCTATCAATATGAATCGGATTAACGCCTTCTTTTAAGCAGACATAATCATCTAATTGATAAATTAGACTGCCTAATGCAAACGAAGGATATTCTTCTCTTGATTTACCTCCTAATTCCAGACTTTCTTTTATATATGCAAAAACATAATCCTTCATCTTCTCTCTTGAGATATATCTTTGTTCGTTCATTTTTAATGTGTCCTCATATATCGTAAAGCAGAAGGCATAACCTCATTTTTAGTTTTGCCACGTTGCAATATAGATGTTCCTGCTTCACCAGCAGAAACGAATGAGACCCATTTTCCTTCTTCTGTTTTTACAACTACGAAAAAAATATTATAATTGCCTTTAGGCAGAGGATATTGTTCCCATTCTATATATCTTGCCTGATTTTCTATCTTCTTCCAGTCTTTAAGTGCCATCTTAGTTGTTCTCCAGCAACTTGTATAATGCTGATTTTGGATAATCCTTTTCCCTCATCAATGATTTTAGGAATTCTCCAGATGTTTCTCCATCATCCCATCTTACCCAAGCCATTTTCTTTGCTGGGTCGCTGAAGCCTTCTAACCTCACTCCACGACGACCTAAGCTCATCATCCAAGTATCTACTACTCGTTCTCCTACTTTTGGTGTTGGAAATTCGTTTGACATCTTATTTACCTAATCGCCTCTATAAATATGAAAATCGAATTGACGAACAGCAGGTCTGGTGCATTGTTGGATATTATCGGCGGTATGTAATTGAACAGCATGAATATCCCTGCAACCAGCGTCAATGTGGATGCAACCAAGCTTATCTTCTGCATCAAGCCAATCCTCTTCAGCTTAGACCACGCCGTGAACCTCTTGAATCCTACCTCTATATAGCTTATCAGCGAACTCACGACAAGTATCAAGCCAGTCAATCTCAGAGGCACTTCAAAGCCGTATAGCTTCACGCCGTAAAGTGTCAGTGCTGAAAGTATGCCCAGCACGGCAAAGCCTACCATAGCCACGAAAGCAGTGTCCTGCCTGATGGCATTGTTGCCAAGATACTTCCTTGTGAATGCCTTATAAGTTACCATCTTTTATATATTAGGAATCTGTCCTCCCTTTATGTTCAGTTCTCTCGCAAGTAGCATCATCCTTCTATACTGTGAATCTCGTAAAGGTTGTTGAAGTGATAGTTTGCTCAATGCCTTCAGTTCAACCATTTTCGTATTCGTATCGTAATCATCAGCAAGTTGGCTCTTATACCATTCCTCGCCTTTCTTTACAGGATGCACGTATTTATTCACGTAATTATTCCAACTGCCAGTCGCTGACAGATTCTTGTGTATTTGACTCGGTTTTATCTTTCTCACGTCTATCCCATACTCTTCCTTCAGATGCTTCTTGTTCCTCTTTGCCATCTTACTTGCCATCCAGCAATTTGCATAATGCTGATTTGGGATAATCCTTTTCCCTCATCAAAGATTTTAGGAATTCTCCAGATGTTTCTCCATCGTCCCATCTTACCCAAGCCATTTTCTTTGCAGGGTCGCTGAAGCCTTCTAACCTAACTCCACGACGACCTAAGCTCATCATCCAAGTATCTACTACTCGTTCCCCTACTTTTGGTGTTGGAAATTCATTTGCCATTATTGATACATCCCTCCTTTCACTGCCTTCAGCACTTTCCTCGACACTACGAAAATAAGCAAGATGCCGACAGATATTCCTACAGCCACCCAGAACAATGTCCATATCAGGACGGCGAGTAACCAGCCGACCAAGATGCTGAACACTATCCTAAATATGTTCTTGCCCTTGTTCTTCTTGCCTTCGCCACCAAAGCCAAAAGACTTCAATAGCATAGCTATGATGAACGGCAATGCCAACAACGCTATCAGGAATACCACTGTCTTGACCTTGGCGAAGAAGTCCATACACCCTTCTGAAAGGTTAGGAAGTATCGTCAGGAATCCTATTGATAGGTATGGTTTGCATAATCCTCCCTCGTGACAGCTCGGCTTCTCCTCTTCAGTTGCGAACCTTCTCGCACACGTGTTGTATGCGGATGACACCGATGAAACCAAGCTCTTGTCGCAATACTCTATCGTGCATTCGTTCTTGTCGTCCATCAGGTTTTGGCACTCGGCATCTGTCTTGCATCCCTCAGTCTTCTCTTCATTGCATATCGCACTGCCTGACGAATCATCACAGCCGTTTGCACAGGTCTGCACCACGTTCTCGTTAAGACCTTCAGCGTCGCACTGCTTGATGTCGTTCATTTGGCATCTTTGCTGGTTAGGGGTGCATATCTTCGGAACTGTCGCACATACGCCTACCTCTCTGGACACTCTCGTGCCTACTGACTCGGCGTAGACCAAGCACTTGCCCTCGTTCTTAGCCTTAGCCCCCGTGCCTGACAATGGCAATGAGACAGATTTCTGCTCTCCTGCACTGACTGAGACCTGCTGTCTCGTTGCGAAGAATCCTGAATCGCACTCTGCATAAACATTAATGTCGCCCCTCTCGTCACCTGCGTTCTTCACTACCACATCTATCTTTCCAGTCGATTGCGACGTCACGAAGCAGTTGCTCGAAGCCGACACTATCTCTGGTTTCGGGACTGGCGTATAGATGCCCAAGTAGTCAGCCTTGACGTATAATGTCAGGACTGGATACTGGATGAACGATAGCACAGGTCTGTTGATGTAAGCGTTGTTCTGGTCGGTCTTCTGGTTTATCTCGCCGAAAGACGTTCTCGCATCCCTTACACCATAAGCCTTTGAGTTTATCTCTGTAAGTAGAGCAGTGACTTTCTCTGGTGATGGCTTGGTGTTTGCCCAAGTTGCAACAGCCAAATTGAATGAGTTATAGTTGTTGATATAATCAGTGTATCTGTTCTGGTCTGACAATACCCATCCATTACTCGTATATATTGGCAATACCTCGAATGGTGAACTGCAAGACTGACCCGTATCTAAGTTGCCCTGCCATACCGCATAGACGTTTGAGCCTACCGCACCCTGTATTGATTTTGAAGTGTCCATAGACAGCTTGTCTATGATTCCCTTGACAGTTACAGTAATATCTATCTTTGTCCTGACTTCAGGATTGTCTATGTAGCCGATGTTGTTGATTATCTGCTTCTTGTCTATGCAGTAGCAAGTTGTCGACAATGAAGGCTTCCAGTATCCTATGGAATTAGGGCATTTGGCAGTTATGTCCGCACTATCACAGCCACCCACGTAATCAGTCCAGCTTTTCAATGAGAACTCGTAAACTGGCGTCTTCGATGACTGCCTTATCTTATAGTTGCACGATTGGTCGTAAGCTGTGTCTATCCTAAGATTCTCTTTTGGTCTCTCAACGCCTGTATTCATCTGGTCTGCCACTGCCGTCGAAACGTAGCCATAGGCGTTCTGACCCAATCCACCAGCCCTGAATGTGTAGACCCAAGACTTGCCTGAGAAGTATGAAGATGATGACTGCAATTCAACCTGCTGTAAGCTCATCAGCGAAGAGCCGTAGACCGTCTCCCTTATAGCTGGGACGAAATATGATACGGCAAAAAGAACGCCGACTAAAAGGATTACGCCTAAAATGCTAAATATTATCTTTTTATTCATTGAATGTCACCTTCTTTTCGCCCTGAACACCAGATACCAAGCGTAGAGCAGGATTGTCAGTATGAATGCAGTCAAGTATTCCCATTGTGATATGTTCTGGGTCAACTGCACGAAATTATTGAATATGACTATGCTGACTGCTATTATCGAAATCAACAGCACGACCACCTTCAAGCCTAAATCACCCCTGAACCGCTTAATACCAGCAATACGATTATGATTGTGCCGACTGACAAGACCGTTTCATCCCAATGGTTTTTCCAAAATCTTTTCAGTTTTGACATACTATCCATCAAGCATAACTTGCTTATATAGTTTTTGCAAAACGTTTCACTAATCCATCATCGTCAGCTTCGAAGCCACACTGCCCGACTTCACGTGAATCTTGCCCGATTCCTCTTTTGCCTTGATGTTCGACAACGTCTTTGCCGACACATTTAACGCATTCTCTATGCCCTGTGTCGGGACGCCCTTGGCTTCGAGCTTTGCCTTCACTTCCAATAGCACTTCGACATGGCGCAAGATATTAGGTGCGGACTTTTCCGAATCTATCATAGATGCCTCAATCTCGTTAAGCTTCAGCTCTATGTCCTTCGCCTTATCCTTGTCCCTTGCATACGTGAACTCGTATTCCATAAGCCTTTCCTCAGCCCTGTGCATCCTGTAAAGGTTTCTTTCTTCCTGACTCTTGGCTATATCATACCACTTCTCCTTGATTGATTCGCCCATCAAGTCCAATCTCCATAATAGCTTAGAGTCCATAGGAGTTATCCCTGCGTTTGGCAACGACATCTGCGGATACGAAGATTGGTCTTCTATCGCTAATTCGTCCTGTGCGGATGCCAATGGCAACGCCAATAACATCGCTACGATTAATATTTGTGTTAGTTTCATTTTCATTTCCCCTCTATTCGCATGAAGTATCCCATTGCTTATCCAAAAGCATAACTTGCTTATATAGTTTTTGCAAAGGTTTTCAGTATTATCCTTATAGAATTTATCGCTTCGCCGACGTCCTCTATCACGCTTTCATCTGTTATGGCTGGACTGCCCTCGTAGTGTATTATATGCAGGTTGTAGCATAGCCTGAACAATAATTCCAGACCTAACTCTTTCGCTATCTTCTTTGTCGTTGCAAAATTCCTTATCTCCTTGCCTGACTTGTATTCGCACAATAACGTGAATGCAACCCAAGTCTTTTCACAAGCTTGGCTTTCGTTTGCAAAACGTCTCGTTCTCGTGAACTCCGACAGCTCTGATTCAGCCTTGTCCAATAAGGATTTTATCTTCGGCAGTTTGTTCCGCATCTTCAGCCCCAGAAATTCTTAACCCTGCTTTTCAGAGTGTATTTTTTTGTGTTAAACAATAGCCATCCCGTGACAGCAATGAATATCAGAGCCAATGAATACGCCAAGACTATCTTCCAGTCACTGTCTATCCAAGTCTCAAGCATATCCAACAGCTTCCAGACAAGGCTTATCACTATCAAGGATGAAGACACGCCCCAGAGCCATTTCCATTTCTTCAGCTTCTTGCTTCTACGCAACTCTTCGCCTGTAAGATAACGCTTTAGTTTTCGGTATGCCATCTTATTTATTCCTCGTTTTAAGCATAATGACTTTCAGATACGGGCTTACCATCCCAAAGCCAAGCCGAACCACGTGATTCGCCTATGTTAATTTGTTCTCTCGATTCCCACACTGATATGCGTCTTCTAAGGGGTTTCCCTATGAATTTGTCCCTTATAGGCGTTGATGTCCCCGACATAGTTTCATTTTCTACATACTTCTTGGCTATTTCCCTAACTTCCACCATCTTCTTGCCTATCATCTTAGTGACTTGATAGAACTCCACATTGGTCTGCTCGTAGCCCCAACTTGTATATAGTATGTCGCCAACCTGCATCTTAAAACTCCTCCACTATCTTCTTGAAGTATGTTTCAGCCTTTTGCTTTGAATTGAAAGCCTGATTCCTTTCTTCTTCACTGAATATAGAGAATATTCCCTTGCCCTCATAATGCAAGACTGTTACAACATATAATTTGTCGTTTAATATGCCCTTGCCTTCGCTTAGTTCGACAATCCACTCATCATCTCCCTGCTCTATCTTTAGGACTTTTGAAGTCAGAAAATTAGGATGTGCTTTCTGCCATCGCCTGAACATCGGTCTTAGGTCTGCCATTATCTTTTCCCCCTTCTCCATACGAATATCAGGTATGCAGATGCCAAACCAGCACCGACAAGCAACCCTATCAAGCCTACGACGAAGTTGCTCACGCCTTTCTCTGTCGTCACGTTCTTGGCGTCAGTCCCAGCGTTTATCCTTGAGCTGTCATAGTCTGCCGTGACGCACTTATACGTCTTCAGGTCGCACACTGGTGCTGACTCGACGCAGTGGGCGTCCCTTGAACATTCAACATACATAACCACCGTCAACGTCCTCTCTATAACGTCAACGTCAGGGCTTGAGACTATGTTTATCAGAACTTTCTGCTCTGCCTTATAGTCCAACGGAATCTTGACCGACTGGTAGTGGATGTATTCTGCCTTGCCACCCATATCGGAATACGTCAACTGGTCGCAGTCGCCGAACTTGATGTCTTGTGAGTTGCCACCATAAGTGAACTTCTCTGAAGCCTCGCCTTCCCTGTTGCAACCACGTTCTGTCACGTAAGCATCAACAATATGAGTCCTGTCGATGCCGTCGCCCAAGTCGACTGTATTAAGCGTAGCTGACAATGAGTAGTCCTTGAACAGCTTGAACGCCGTCCTCTGATATTGATAGTCGTCTGGATACGCTGATTGCTTAGTGATATAAGCCGAACTGAATATGGCGAATGCCACCAACAGCAAAATTGAGCCTGAAATAATGTAGTGTTTCTTGTTCATTGTGACTCCTTTAATTTTATTCCAAACGACGAAAGCATATACTTGAATAGAGTAAGGTCTTTCATCTTTTGTGGAGACCTTACAATCTGCTTTTCCATTGATAATCCATATCCTATAGGACTATTCCTATTCAACCATTCAATAAAACCTTTTCTGCTCTTACCATAATGGTCGTAAGTGAACTGCTTGATTTCGCCATAATATTCATACTTTTCTATGAAATCTTCTGCTTGTTTTTTAGATGCAAAAGCTACTGGCACGATTCTTCTCCCTCTGATATTATCATAGAATGCGTAATACTCTACCATAGTTCAGTGCCTCCTCATATAGTCTTTGGCGAACTTCATCGCTTCGGATTTGGTATCGAATGCCTTTTCCCTAATAGTTTGCCTTTCTTTATGGACTTCATAGACCCATTCGCTTTTCTTTTTGTATCCGTAAGCCTCTTCAGCATAATCTTGCAGATAGACAAATACGTTTAGGGATGTGTTATCTTTCCTATACCATTGGTTGAATGTGTCTTCGCCATTGACCTTCTTCCAATCTTTCAGTGCCATCTTTGTTTACCTCTCACTTCTTGAATATCATATAGACTATTCCGAACATTATCGAGATACCGCAATACAAGTATAGCTGACCTTTGCCTATGCCCCAGCCGAACTTCGACAGCAAGTCGACAAGCTCGTTCAATATGATGACAACTATGCCCAAAACTGAAAGCGTAAAGGCTATCCACTTGTCTATCCTCTTGCCTATCACTGCGTTCTTGAATTGGTCTTCCGCCATCAGATGAACCTCGATACTATTATGGCTATCAGCCCAGCGATGCCCAAGGTGAACACTACGACCTTGAATATAGTCATAGCATCAGCATACTTCATTGTGAAGTGCTTTCTCCAAAACTTCTTGAGCCATCCCATACCATTTCCCTAAGCATAACTTGCTTATATAGTTTTTGCAAACTCTTTCAAATATAGATGTTAAGGAGACCACTCAGCACTATTCCTGCCAATATGAACAACTGCAACAATAAGTGCCTATCAGTCAGGGTGTAGCCGAAAAGTATCCCTAACAATATGAACACCAGCAGTATAACGCCGTCAAAGGCGATTATAGGTATGCTCATAGTCCTTGCCTTACCTGCATCCTCAACGCCGAAAGTCTCGCCAAACATCTCGTTCACAGACGTAGACTGGAACGGCTTGGCGAACAGGCTCCAGAACGCAGAGACCTTGTTGGACACGCTTATCGTCTTCTCGCAACCATCTCCGTCCTTCAGCACTATCCCATAAAAGAAGCTATCGCCCATCTCAGCACCATCAGGATGGCTCGTGGTGAAGAACACGCACTCTTCCTGTTGCAAGTTAGGCTGTAAGTCTATTTCCACCCTGTCAGCATCCACATTCTTGCAGATGTTCGACGTAGTGTTGACAGACGTATCGTCGCATATCAGGATTATATGGTATGCCTCAGTCCCGTTGTTGTAGATGCAGAAGTTCCTTGACCTTGAGCCTTGATAAGGTATCAAGTTGTCGAACACTCTTCTGTCGACGAACCATTTGGGAGACACTTGGCACTTTGCCTCTTCCTCTGACGCACCACCTGTCTGGGCTGGTGATGTTACTGGCGGGACGTAAACTACAAAAGACACGTTGGTGCTGTTCTGATTCATAGAAGAATCTTGGCAATAGAGAATTAGGAAGTAGTCGTTGTTGGTCAAGGATAGAGTTGTGTTGGATGTCAAAGATAAGGATGTGTTCCCAGCCCCATTTAGATTATACCAGCAAGACGAAAGTGCTACATCGTCGGATACTATCTTGTTGATTGGAACTGAAGCTGTCGCATACGTGCCGTTCAGAGGGGCAGTCAACTGGACTGATGGGCTTGTCAAATCATTTGAAGCGAAGTCGCCTGATGCCCTTACGAAAAATCCGTCTGAACTCTTGCAGGTTGCGTTCCAGACGTATAAACCTGATGAATTAGAGACAATATTGCTCGAATTCCAGATGTAGTTTCCATTGGCTATATAAAAAGTCCCATTCATATTGTCTATCGCATATTTATTCTCAGGTGATAATGCCGTGAAGTTGCAGTAGCTTATAGTATCACCTGCATCCAAGTCTGTGATGTTGACTTGTAGAATGACGTCCCCATTCAATGCCGAATATGACGGGATTGATTGGTTGGCATTGAAATATGGTCTGTTGATATAGCTGATATTGATTGCCGATATGTTCAATATTCCTCTCGTTTTTGAATGGATTGTAATAGGTATTGTGCAATTATATCCTTCACACGTAGTGGAAGATAAATAGTCATTTAGAGAAGAAGAAAAGTCTTCGATTGGTCTTGCAGTTATTAGCCCCGAATAATTGAACCTTATATTGTCAATCCATCCCCTATCCATTGTGAAAGTTCCACCCTCAAAAGTAAACTCTATCACTGCAATCTTATCTATTGTAGATACATCAATAGTCACATCATTCCATATTCCAGAAACGTTTAATGTCTTTTTCTCCACTCCATCTATCACCATACTTATTCCTTTATTAGTTCCCATATCCGAAATATCTGTTACGTTGGCGTCAAATATTATAGAGTCTACTCCCAATAATGAAATTTGTTTAGATATGTTAAAAACAGCATCTTCAATACTTCCTATCGAATATGAACCTTCGCTACTCCATAATCTTTTAATGCCCTGATTTCCAGTTCCACAATTTGCAATACAATTATATTCCCATGTGTCATTAGTTCCTTCAAAAGAATAGAACTCAGGGAATTCCTTATCATTGTTGTATGCCCCTATCTCAATCCAAGAATCCTCAATATTTATTGTGCTATTCACTGATTCTTCTATATCTATCTTAAAATAGTCTGTTTTCATATAATATTTAGGTAGAGCATCTTCAAGCAAAACTTGCATAGAACCTGTGGAATTTATTATACTTGAATAATTAAATGTAGGCGAACTTATTGAGTATATCAAAGAACCACAATCTCCACTGCCTAAACATCCTTCCCCTGTATAATTTGCCAAAGATTCTGTCCAGTTATTATCCGAATAATTCCAAATAAAAAAATGTAATATTGGGTAACTGCCTATATCCCTATCTAAATTTCCTTCCCATTCAAATGTTATATTCTCAAATATTATCCCATCAAGATTATCAAACTTGAATTCTAAATATGGATGGAATG
>ERZ1292632.3579-Hain-H43-01um-R2-3579-length-11811-cov-4_pt1 | contig 11811 bp, 5 predicted proteins | sample MGYA00564407_ERZ1292632 | MGnify/ENA primary metagenome ERZ1292632 (study PRJEB36523, sample SAMEA6512637) | groundwater metagenome | collected 2019-01-08 | study: AquaDiva: Metagenomics assemblies of 32 groundwater samples
GCGCATGGTCGGCGAGGTGAAGGACGTTGTTGCCAAGGCTCGCGCAGGGGATGCGAACGCGAACGCGATGGTCGATCAGATGCACTGGTATCCCGGCGTGGCGAAGCGGCTGCGCGGGCGCTTCGGTGGATTCGGGGACTACTTGGCCGACCTGATCGGTTCGACCTCTCCGAAAACCGATGTCACGCAAAACGTGAAGGACGCCTTCGATGTTGCCACGCGCTACCTCGGCGGCGAATTCGATGTTGAGCTTCGCAAGTTCGATGCCTATGCGAAGTCCGGGCGGGATCTGACGAAGTACCCGTCCGCCAACAAGATCCGCAAGGCGACTGGCGAGCTGTTTGGCACGAACAGCAGCAATGCCATGCAGGCCCTTCTCGACATCTGGCGCGAGGTGAGGGTTCGCCAGCGTCCCAAGGCGCGCAACTTCGGCTTGAACCTGATCGGCGGCAGTGAGAAGGCGACGATCGACAGTTGGGCCGCGCGGTCGCTTCAGCGCCTTGCAGGAAGAGCGCGCATCCCGCCGGCAGCGGAAATCGACGTGGAGGGGCGACATCTCAAGGACGCGTCCAAGGTCGGCGGCGCTTTCGGTTTCGGTCAGCTCGTCTTCGAGAAAGCTGCCGCACAACTCAAGGCCGACGGCATCGACATCAGCCCCGCCGATCTTCAGGCGCTCATGTGGTTCCGTGAGAAGGCCTTGTGGACGAAGCACGACTGGACGAACACGCAGGGCGAGGGCGGCTCGGTCGAGGAGGAGCTGGACAAACGCTCGACCGACCGCTATCAGGGCCTCGTCTCCGCGCAGACTTCCGGGCCGCCAGCCGAGGCCGCCGTTGCCGGCGTGAAGGGTGAGCTGGGCTACGCGCTCTCCTCCGACCCGGCGGTCCTGTTGCAGCGCGTGATCCCGACCGAGGGCGGCTACATGGACGACACCGAGGAGTCTTTCGATGTCGAGATCGTGGCCCGGCGAGGCTGGAATCCGATGCCGGCCGTCAAGGCGCTTGTCGAGCAGGCCCGGAAGAACAATCAGGATTCGGTCGGGATGTCGCGCGTGGTGCGCCCGGGCGAGAGAAACGCGAACGCCCGTCCGGGCGTGGAGGTGTACCTGCGCAAGGGCGCTTCGAAGGCCGACATTATGGCCGTGTCTCAAGCGCTTCGCGATACCGGGGCCGGCGGCTTCACGCTCGTCGTGGACCCGAGGCAGCGCCGCGCCGATCTTAACCGGCCGGGTGACAAGTACATCGGCATTCGGGTACAATATGTTCCTGAGATTTTCATTCGGGCGTATCACAACGAGTACGCGACCGGTCCGGAAGCTGATCGCGACTACGCCGACCTCATCTCGGGCGAGCAGGCCCGGGTGATGCAGGTGATTGATCGAGCGGAAGCGCGGCTCGATGATACGCTCAAGGATCTCCGCGCCAATCCGGCGGTTGCCTTTGCCGAGGGCTACCTCTACGACACTTTGCTCATCGGCAAGGAGGACTACGATGCGTATTCTGACGGGACGGGAGTCGCTGGAGAAGCGGATCAAGGGATTGCGGGAGAGGCATGGCCCGGACAGTCTGCTGCTGAAAGACTACGAGCGTCAGCTCGCCGCCATGCCGACGCAACCGGAAGACGAAGAGACGCCGGATCGCTGGCACGCGATGACGCGGCCGGAGCCGAAGCAGGAGACCTTCGAGGAGCACGTCCAGAAACTCGTGGACAACCCGGAGGAGTAGCACCGCGCGCCTCGCGGCGCGCGAGTTCCGATACGCCGGCCGTTGCCTTGCGAGAGCAACAACCGGATGCCGTAGAGGCTCTTGCGGTGCGCTACGGGAACACCGAGCGCACGAGCGTCAACGGCAGGAGCTATGGCCGTGGCGTGAAGGGCGGGGAGCGCTCGCGCATCGAGCGCGAAGCCAATGCGACCCTGCGCGGCCGACTGATGAACCGGGTGTTCTTCTACGGGCAGACGGACGAGTCGAGGCTCCCGGAAAGCGAATCTCTCGTTACCGGCCAGCACGCGACTCGCGTGCGGTTGACGAACCTGTACGACCTCGTCGCCGATCCGCGCGGACTGCGCTCAAGGGCCGAAGGAGATGTGAACGAGCTGGAGAGGCTCGTGATGGACGAGGGGTTCGACGGCTACGTCTCCTCGCTCTTCAAGCCGAGTCCCGGCGTGGTCGTGCTCGACCCGCAGCAGGACATTCCCGTCGAGTATCTCGGGACGAGGACCGGGCCCGCGCCGGAGCCGGCGGGCGCCAAGCACGCCGCCATGGCGAAGCGTGCTCACGAGATCACCGCGAAGTGGAAGGGCTCCCAAGCGGTGCTCGTCCACGAAAGCCCGAACGACATCACCGATGAGCGGCTTCGCTCGTGGCTCTCCGAGAACGGGGAGGGAGAAGTCGAGGGCTTCTACGATCCAGAGACGGACCAGATCCACATCATCACCTCGAACATCCCCTCGGTTGAGCGCATGGAGTTCGTGCTCGCCTCGCACGAGGTCTTCCACGCTGGCATTCGCAAACTCCTCGGCGAGGAGAACGTGGACCCGATCCTGCGGCAAATCTACGGGCGCAACAAGCGCGTGCGCGATGCGGCGGCGCAGAAGGTTGCTTCCGGCATGAGCATCGAGGTTGCCACCAACGAGGTGCTGGCCGATATGCCAGACAAGGCTGACCTCAAGGGCTGGGACAAGCTCGTCAAGCTCATCAAGGACTTCCTCGCCAAGGCCGGCATCGTGCGCTGGACGGACGAACAGGTGGAAGCGCTCGTGGCCGCATCTCGCGCGAGCATCCGCGAGGCGCTTGAGTCGCCCTTCAGCGTGACGCAGGAGGCGGCTGGAGAGCCGGCAGCCTCCGCTCCCGCCGACATCTTCTACTCCGCGCTCGCCAAGCAGGTTGCCCTCTCGAAGATCGACAGCATGCCCGCCCCACAGTGGAAGGCATGGCTCGCCAATCAGCAGGGCATCAAGAAGGACGAGATCGAGTGGTCGGGCGTGAACGAATTCCTCGACGTGGCCGGCGGTAAGGTCACGAAGCAGGCGCTCCTCGACTACCTGAACGCCAACGGTGTGAAAGTTGATAACGCCAACGGTGTGAAAGTTGATGAAGTCGAACTTAGCGGACGGCAGCCGAGCGCCGAAATGCGTGAGTGGTTGGGTGGAGACTTGCCGGCTACGCCGGAGGAGTGGTCCGCAGAGGGCGCTCGTATTGAACGCAAGGCTAACGCCGCCAAGCGGCGTGGCGACGCGGATGAGTCAAGGCGCTATTGGGATCTGGTTAAAGAAGCAACTCTCATGGCCGAAGGTCTGGACGCTGAAGGGTCCACGGCAACGACGCCCAAGTTCTCCTTATATCAACTCCCCGGCGGGACCAACTACCGCGAACTGCTGCTGACGCTGCCGGTGAAGGCGGAGGGATACAGCAGATGGAAAGTAGTCGGGTCGCGAACGAATGTATCAGGCTCATATTCATTTCCGACCGAGGCTGCGGCCAACGAGCACATCGCGAAGTACGGTGGACGAATCTCTGAAATTCAGGACAACACGCGCCCTGTCAGCACCTTCACTTCTTCCCACTTCGACGCCCCCAACATCCTCGCGCACGTCCGCTTCAACGAGCGCGCCGACGCGAACGGGAAGCGCATCCTGTTCATCGAGGAGATCCAGAGCGATTGGGCGCAGAAGGGTAGGAGCATCGGTTTCCGTGGTGAAGGTCCGTTCACGGTTGCCGAGGGCGTAGGCGGGAAGTGGGAGGTGACAAACCGACAAGGCCACATCGAGGATGGCTTCGTGTCGCGAGAGGCCGCACAACGATGGGCAGATGGTGAGCAGTCTGGAAGCGGGGTGCCGCTTGCCCCCTTCGTCGGAAAGACCGAGGCGTGGGTCGGCCTCTCCATGAAGAGAATGGTGAGGTACGCATCCGACAACGGCTTCGACGGCATCGCGTGGACCTCTGGAAGCCAGCAAGAGTACCGCTATTGGGACTATGAGCTAGTCAGGCCCGCCGCTCGCAAGTGGAACGAAATCAGCAAGCCACAGAGCCCGAGGAAACAGGTGCTTGAGCATTTCGGCCGTGAACTGGCACCCGTGGTTCCACTGGAAGTCGTGGACGTTCCTGTGCTGCTTGCGCTCAAGAACAATGAGGTTCGCCGGGCTGTTGTTGAGGCGATCCCCGTCGATGTGGTGAATGTCCTTTCCGACAATGGCTTCTCGCCCAACGAGCTTGTCAGCAAGCCTGATGTGGTCGGCGATGCTCTCCCCGTTGATGCTCGTCCTGCGGTAGCCGGAGGGCTTGCTCGTGCGACGCAACTCGTAGGAGCACGCCTGCGAGCAGCACTTTTGCGGGTACTTTCGCCGGAGGCGAGCCGGGGAGACGAAGAAGTTCTTCCCGCAGTTCGCGCAAGCGACCTCGGTTCCCGTGAAGTTTGGGGGCTTCTCTCCTCGCGCCCACTTGGCGGCCCGGCCGGCGGCGAGGCGGGCGGAGTGCTCACTGGCCCGCGCCCGAGCCCCGCAAGCACGGGAGCAGAATCGTCCATGGGTTCCCTTGCACTGGCTGGGAAACGTCCAGAACTCGGAACCACAGAACTCGCACTTCTTCTCAATCGGCATGCCGATATTGTAGCACAACGGACAGGCAATGCCGTTGAATATGTCCGGCCGCCGCCCGGGGAAGGGATGCGCGCTTTCTACGACCGAATCATCCCAAACGTGGCGAACGACCTCCTCAAGAAGATGGGCGGGGGAAGAGTTGGCGTCATTCAATTCGACGCCTACGATAACGACTCGCTGAATAAGGCGAGGCGAGATTCTATCGCCAGCGGACGCATGTCGGGAGCGGACCAAATTGACGCGCAGCCCGGCTTCTACCTCACCCCCTCGATGCGCGAGAAGGCGCAGCAGGGCATGCCGTTGTTCTCCAAGCAGGCGGCCGGCGGCCTTGCGGGCATCGCGAGCGACATCGCGCAAGCGAAGGGGTCGATGCGCGAGAAGAAGCTCGACGAGTTCGCCTCTTCTCGCGGGATGTCGCGGCCCCTCGCGCTCCTGAAGGCTCTCGCGATGGACGCCGAGTCGTTCACGTTCAAGTCGTCGGAAGCGAGAACGTGGGAGGAGATCGCAAAGGATATGGGCGTCTACGCACCGACGAGCCCGGGTGTCGGTGTCGTGGCGAAGATCGAGAAGACGGAAGAGCCCAGCCAGTACAACTTCGCCATTCGCCTCACGCACACGACGACCTACCCGTACCTGTGGGAAGCGTACCCGGAAGGCTACACGGAGGGTGACGCGCGGCCCACCACGGCTTACGTCAAGACGGGAGCGGACAAGCTGCGCTCGTGGCAGACGGACAAGGACGCGAAGCGGATCGTGATGGTCAACACGTCCGAGCTGGACTCCGGCACGGGCGGCAAGCAGGTTTACCAGCTCATCCATACGTGGGCCGCCAACAACGGCGTCGTCTTCATGCCGGAGGGGAGTGTGTCGGCGAAGGCTGTTGAGGCGCGAGTGGCGAATGACATCTCCGCGATGATGCGCTTCGGAACCACCGCATTCATGTGGCCCACGCAGCCGAAGGAATTCAGCGGAACGGGCCGCGCTCCGAAGTGGATGGAGAAGCTGGAGGAGGAGTGGAAGATCGTCGATGAGCCGGGCAACGGGGCTGACGACCACAATCAGCGCCTCCTCATCGAGGCGCAGCTCGCGATCATCAACGGCAAGCTCAAGCGCGCCTCAGTGGTCGATGAGGTAACCGGCAAGGTTGACAATCTCAGCGGTTTCGAGTACAATTTCAAGACGGAGAAAATCGAATACAGAGAAACCCATGACCCTGTCCCTCAATCCCTTCTTGATGCGCTCGCTAAGGCTCTCCTGCCCCCCGGCGTCAAAATTCCTGACGGCGGCGGAGCGGGGGCTGGTGCCGGAGCGGCAGTGCAAGACGCAAGCGGATCGGGATCTGCTGGTGTGGCTCAAGCAAGACGACCTCTTGCAACAGGGGCACGAGCGACACTTGTACGCGGAATACTGCTCCAAGGTGCCCTCGAACTCACGCACAAAGACGTTGCAGCACTTTCGGCATTGCTTCGTTCCCGGAGCAATCCCGCTGTTGGAACTCCTCGCGCACGCATCCTCGCCTCCAAGCGACCCCCAGTAACGCAGACGCTCGGCCAGCCGGCCCCGGCGAATCCGCTGTCATGGGATTCGCCGGCTCCCACCAAGCTCGACAACGTCATCCACGCGCTGCAAGATCGCCAGATCGACACGAAGCGCGTGCTTGCGAAGATCCGCGAGGCGGGTGCCACGATCGCCGACACCTTCGACGTGTACCTGCAAGAGGAGCTTTACCATGGGCGCACGGCGAAGAAGACGCTCGACTTCGTGGACCGTGAGCTGAAGCCGCTCCTCACGGACATGGCGGCGCGCAAGGTGGAGATGGCGGAGCTGGAGAAGTACCTCCACGCCATGCACGCCGAGGAGCGCAACGCCCAAGTCGCCAAGGTGAATCCCAACATGCCTGACGAGGGCTCCGGCTGGTCTACGGCCGATGCCAATGCCTACCTCGCCTCCCTCGACCCGGCCCGCAGGCGTGGGCTCGAATCCCTTGCGCAGCGCGTCTACGCGATCACCAAGGGCACCCGTCAGGAGTGGGTAACGATGGGGCTGGAGTCGCGGGATGCCGTGAACGCGATGGAGTCCACGTACCAACGCTACGTGCCGCTCATGCGCGCGGAGATGGACGGCGGAACCGGGACGGGTCAGGGCTTCTCCGTGCGCGGGGACGTGAGCAAGCGCGCCACCGGCTCGAAGCGGGAGGTCGTGGACATCCTCGCCAACATCGCGCTCCAACGCGAGCGGGCAGTCGTGCGCGGGGAAAAGAACCGGGTGTCGAACGCGATCCTCGGCCTCGCCTTCACGAACCCCAATCCCGACTTCTGGAAGATCGACAAGCCCCGCATCATCCGCACCGTGGACCCCAACACGGGGCTCGTGCGCGACTACACCGATCCCCTGTGGGCTGGCCGGCCCAACGTCGTGATGGCGCGCTTCCGGGAGCGAGACACTTCCGGCAACTACACTGGCAAGATGGTCGAGCATGGAGTGGTCTTCAATGAACGCGATCCCCGCGCGAAGCGCATGGCGGAGGTGCTGAAGAACCTCGACATGGACCAGCTCGGGCACGTCCTTGGCAATGCAGCGAAAGTTACGCGCTACTTCGCCTCAATTAATACGCAATATAATCCCGTTTTCGGCTTCGTGAACCTCACGCGCGACACCGGGGGCGCGCTGGCGAACCTGTCCACGACGCCCATCCACGGCAAGCAACGCGAGGTGCTCACGCACACGCTCTCGGCCCTCAAGGGGATCTACCTCGACGTGCGCGCGGAGCGTGCCGGGGGCATGGCAACGTCTTCGTGGGCGCAGCTATGGGAGGAGTTCCAGAAGGAAGGCGGGCAGACCGGCTACCGGGATATGTTCGCCACATCCGAAGAGCGCGCGAGCAACATCAAGCGTGAAATCAAGAAGGCGCAATGGGGGCCGGCGCTGAAAGCTGGTGGAGCGATCTTCGACTGGCTCTCCGACTACAACACCGCGATGGAGAATGCGGTGCGACTCGCCTCCTACAAGGTTGGGCTCGAACACGGCATGACGAAGCAGCGTGCCGCGTCGATGGCGAAGAACCTCACAGTGAATTTCAATCGCAAAGGTCAAATCGCCACGCAGACTGGCGCCCTCTACGCATTCTTCAATGCGTCCATGCAAGGGACAGCTCGCCTGTACGAAACGCTCAAGGGCCCGAAGGGCAAGCAGATCATCGCGGGCGGGATCACGCTCGGCGTGATGCAGGCTCTCGCCCTTGCCGCCGCCGGTTTCGATGACGACGAGCCGCCTGACTTCGTGCGCGAGCGAAGCCTCATCATCCCGATCAGCGACAAGAAGTACCTCTCGATCCCCATGCCGCTCGGGTTGCACGTCCTGCCCAACATCGGCCGCATCGCGACCGAGATGGTACTCGGTGGATTCAAGAATCCGGCGAAGCATCTCGCGCGGTTCATCAACATGATGGCGCAGGGCTTCAACCCGCTCGGTGGCGGAGGCGACATCGGGGAGACGGCGACCCCGACTATGTTCGATCCTGCTGTCGCTCTCTACCGGAACAAGGACTGGACCGGCAAGCCCATCTACAAGGATGACTTCAGCAAGAATGAGCCGACTCCCGGGCATACCCGCAAAAAGGATACCGCGACCAAGCACGCCGAGCTGATTTCCCGTGGGCTCAACTACCTCTCCGGCGGGACCGAGTTCAAGCCGGGCGGCCTCTCGCCGACCCCGGACATGATCGACTACCTTGTCGGGCAGGTGACGGGTGGCGTGGGGCGGGAAATCTCGAAGACCTCGCAGACGGTCGGGTCCACCCTCTCCGGGGAGGAGCTTCCTCCGTACAAGATCCCGATCGTCGGTCGCCTCTACGGAGACGCTTCCTCGCAAAGCGCGCAGGGCAGCCGCTTCTATGAGAACCTGCGCAAGTTCTCCGAGCACGAGATGGAGATCAATGGCCGCGCGAAGGCCCGGGAGGACGTGGCCGGATACCTCAAGGAGAACCCCGAGGCGAGGCTATGGCAGATGGCGAACGCCACCCAGCGCGAGGTCGGAGAGCTTCAGAAGCGCAAGCGCGAGCTGAAAGAGCGCGGCGCCGAGAAGGCCCGCGTGAAGGAAATCGAGGAGCAGATCACGCAGCACATGACGCGCTTCAACGACCGTGTCCGGGAGGTCAGAGGGTACTGAATTCCAGCCCCACCGCGACTGCCAGAAGGGCCCACAGCACGAGCAGCACAGTCTGCTGGTGCAGGACATCCACCCAAACGGCCAAAGCCACCAGAGCGGCCACGTAGACGAACAGGAAGGCCTCCACAGGGCCATTGTGTCACCCCGGTCCTGAAATGCAACGGGGCCCCGAAGGGCCCCTGCCGTCCACGCCTGCGGTTTCTTGCGGGGCTGGACGGTCAGCGCGCCGCTCGTTCACGTCCGCCCTTCGTGGGGCGATTCGGGACCGCTCCCTCCGCAGGACTACCTGCCTGCGGTCAGGTAAAGCCTACTTCTCGCCGAAGATCAAGCCGGCCTTGCTTTCGATGGTATAGGTGGTCGTCATTTTCTGCTCCTGTTGGCCCACCCTACAGCAGCGCTCGCGCCAGCTTTTCGATCTCCGTTTTGCCCGGCATCTGAAGGTGCGGGAACATGGGGATCACATGCGGGATCGCCGCACGCAGCATCACCTCGCGCACCGCCCTCCCCGGGCTGCGCTCCCCGTTCTGCCATCGAAAGAGGGTGGTCCGGGCCACGGGTCTGCCATGGGCTCGCGCCAGCTCCGACATGATCTGGGGCATCGTCTTCCCCGCTGCAAGGCGGGCTTCCAAGTAGGTCGTTGCAAGGCTCATTGCGCTTCCTCTGTAGGCTGACCCCGAGCGACTGCCCGGGGCCGTGATGGTTGTCAGGCCGCTTCCGCGAGCACCTGCCAGTCACGCTTCGGCAGCTCGATCACCTGTCCGCCGAGGCGCTCCAGATCCGAGGCGCGGTCATACGAGTCCGCGTCCCCGGCGAGGCGAGTGACGGCCCACTGGAGCCCGTAACGGGTCATCTCACCGCTGCCGGTGAGGTGCTTGAGCAGACCGCCCTTCTCGCCGTCGGAGAGGCCGTTGCGCTTGGCGAAGACCTCGACCACCTTCACCGGGTTGCCCACGATCGCATCGCCCCGAGCGTCCACGAGCTTCTGCGTGATCGAGTCCATGACGCGGCCATCCATCGTCGCCCGGACCACGTCGCGCACCTTCGCCCACACGGCAGCGTCGTCGAGGCGCTTCGTCTCGTCGGTGAGGTACTTCGAGACGGGGTCGTCGCCCTCGGCTTTCTTGCCGACGTGCAGCTTCCCGTAGCCCTCGTCCTTGAACGTGGCGAGGTTCGTGCACTGGCGCTCGAAGATCCCCGGATTGATGGAGAGCGCCCCGTTGCCCACCTCGGAGTTCGAGATGGTCACGGCACCGATGATGCGGCGCACGAAGAACGTGTGCCCCACGCCCATCTTCAGGCCCTCGGGCACGGGAAGTTCCCGGTCGAGCCACGGGAGCAGGAGCTTCAGGTACAGCTTCGTCTCGGTGATCTCGCAGCTCTCGACCTTGGCGCCGCTCTCGTTGATGATCGGCAGCACCGCGTCGGCGAGGTCGAAGTTGTCCAGAGGCCGGTAACGGTCGCTCAGGAAGGCGCGGATGTCCCCGTCCAGCGTGCGCACCATCATGCGGGAGGGCTCGCGTCGAGCCAGCTCGTTTACGTTCTCGGCGAGGAGCGCCGGGTGCTTCTCGGCGAGCTTGTCGAAGTAGACGGCCGGGATGCCGAGCTTCTCGGCAAGCTGGCGCTTCGCGTGGTTCGTGATGCCGAAGTTGCCGGTTCCACGGATGGCGATCTGGGGCCGGTCGTTGTCCATCGTGATCGCGGACGATTCCGCGATGTAGTCGTGCTTCTCGGCGTGGCGCCGTTCGATTTCCTGCACCAGCTCGCCGAGCGACTTGCCTGTCTTCATGGTGGCTCTCCTGTGGTTGGTGAAATGAAGCCTTGCCAGAATACCAAATCGGCAACGCCGTGTCAAGCCTTTCTTGCGAGGATCTGCCGTGCCTCTTCGATCGCCGGGCTCGCGAAAATGGCCGTGATGTGGGTCTGAACCGCCTTCAAGAGCGTGTCTCGGAAGTCGTTCACCATGTCGTGCGCCATGAGAAGCGCTATATCCTGATCGATCCTGCTGCGCACTACGGCCTGCGCCGCGATCATCGCGGACACGCGCTCCGCGTCGTTGGCGAACTCCAGCACTTTCGCTTCGTATTCGGGGTTCATGCTTGCTCCTTCTGCCATTCGGCAAGTGAAATTGTGCTGGTGGCGTACAGCACGGTCATGGCCGGGCGATCGTCCAGCCCACCGCGCACCCACCGCGCATCCCCGTGTTTCGTCTCGCAGGCGGCGAGGGCGCGGTCGAGCTTGCGCTGGCTCGCATCGGTGAGCTTGAGCACGAGGCCTTGCGCGCCACGCCGCAGGCTGACCGGGATCACCTTGTAGACCTCCTCGACGCAGACGCCTACCCGCTCCGGGTCCGTCTCGATGACGGGCTCGTTGCCGTACATCCAATGCGGCTTCGGGTAGGGCTCGCCCTCTTCCGTTCTGGCCGGAGTGAGCGAGCTTTCTCCCGGGCGGCTCAAGTCGATCGACTTCCAGATGGCGATGCCGCCGCGTTCCCGAATCCAACTCGCCACGCGCTTCGCGTTGTTGATCGTGCATTCGCAGGCGTATGTCATCGCCGCACCTCCGCAGAGCCCACCTTGTTGCCGTTGATGTCGTGCAGGCTGCATTCGAGCGAGCCCCCTTGTTGCAGGCGGTCGGCGAGTCGCGTGAGAATGCGCGCCAGCTCGTCTGCCTCGTTGTTCTCGAATGCCGCGTTGTCCATGTTGATCTCGATGACGTATTTCATGGCTTGCCCTCCTCGCCAAAGCGAACCTCTGCCATGCTGATGAACATCCTGTAGAGTTGTGCGTGCTTATTGTCGCCATGCGTCTCGCGCACGGCTCGCAGAAACTCCTCTTGCGTGCCCAGAAAACATCCGGTGATTACTGAGAAACCGGCAGCGCACCGGAAGGCGGTAATCGTCGCTGCGCGAGAGCCCATCGGGCCCGCTTGTAGCACATCGTTCGAGCAACTGACCCACGCCTCGCCGGACACCCACGCATCGCCGGACACCTGCGCATCGCCGGACACCCGCGCTTTGCCGGACACCCACGCCTCGCCGGACACCCACG
>ERZ1292632.2965-Hain-H43-01um-R2-2965-length-13532-cov-7_pt1 | contig 11808 bp, 14 predicted proteins | sample MGYA00564407_ERZ1292632 | MGnify/ENA primary metagenome ERZ1292632 (study PRJEB36523, sample SAMEA6512637) | groundwater metagenome | collected 2019-01-08 | study: AquaDiva: Metagenomics assemblies of 32 groundwater samples
AAGGAGAATTAAAATGGCACTATCTAAGAGTGACGCGCTGTATCTAGCTTCCGATGTATGCAAGGGGCTGGCTGAGGCGCTAGAAGACGACAAGATTACCAAAGAGGAAGTCGTGGAACTTGTCGTGAAGTTGCTGCCAGTGATTGTATCTCGCATTGCTGACTAATGCTGGACGCTACTCATGGCTGGCGCAGGTTCCTGGGCCATGCGCTAGGTTTCGGCGGGCCATTCTTTCTAGGCTTCTATTTGCCAGGACAGTTTAACTGGCTGTCTCCATCATGGATGGCTCCCAACCTGTTCTTGTGGCTTTATACTGCGCTCGCTGTCATATGCGTTACACTGGCATTAGAAGTTCGTTCCAGTCTCAGGGGCAAGCAAACTTGGGGCAAGATGGCCGTTGACCTGCTTGCCAAGACATTAGGAGTGGCGCTAGGGTTACTGGCACTGATACAATGGTTTGACCTAAGTGCGCAGGTATTAGGCGGTAAGGTGCTTCCATAGTGGCTCGTAAGCGACAACTTACTAAAGAGCAGCTTAGAAAGCGTGCCAAGACCGACCTTCAGTTTCTGGCGTCAGTCATCCTGGGCTATGACATATATAAAGATGTACACGGCCCCATGTGTGACTTCTTCGTGCAGAAGGACGACACTAAGCCGATTCATCTGCAGGATGACTTAAAACAGCGCCTGCTGCTATATCCTCGCGGCCATTATAAGACGACGTTAGATATAGTAGACGCGATTCAGTGGATTATCAACTTTCCCGACATTCGCATATTGTTGATGTCAGGTACGCGAGAGCTGGTAACTCGTAAACTATCTGAGGTTAAGCATCATTTTCTACATAATCCTGTATTTAGGTCTCTATTTCCGGAGTTCTGCCCGAATGGCCCGGATGACTTTGGAACGCAGGAAGAGTTCACAGTACCTTGTAGGCAGAAGAAGCATCTAAGAGAGCCTACAGTCAGTATCTCGACAATAGATTCAGTCAAGGCCGGGTCGCACTATGACGTGATTAAGTGCGACGACCTGGTGCATGAGAACAATATTGGAACCAAGGAGCAAATCGCCAAGGCCATACAGTCATTCCACTACACTACACCTCTATTAGACCCAGGAGGCTACCGTGATGTGATTGGGACGCGCTATGACTTCAGCGACCTTTATGGTTCAATAATCGAGGCCAACACTCCGGGCTGGAAGATATTGTCCAGAGCATGTTGGAAGCGCGATGGTGATAAGCTGATTCTACTGTTTCCACAGCGTGAGACCCGCGATGGCAGGTTACTTGGATTCACTGAGGATATGTTACGACAGATACAGCAGGAGAATGCTTATCTGTTTAACTGTCAGTTTCTTAATGACCCGACTCCTACTGAGGCATCTCTTTTCACGCCGGGCATGATTGTATCGCATACGATACCGTTTGAGAAGATACCCGTGGATGTGTCAGTTTTCATAGCATGGGACACGGCATCTACTGTTGGGAAGCAGTCCAACTATTCAGTAGGAGCAGTGGGCGGGTATGACATCAAAGGTAATCTCTATGTCATAGCGTTACTGCGGGGTCGGTTTCTGCCAGACCAACTGGAAGACATGATTATTGGCTCCAACATTAGATGGAAGCCGATACGATTGGGCGTAGAGGACGCGGCAGGGGCGAAGATGATGGAGTCATCGTTAAGGCGCAAGGCGATGCAGGGGCGCTGTTATCTACCGTTAGACTGGATTAAGACTGGTCCCAAGGATGGCAAGCCGGGTCGGATAAGTGCACTTCAAGCGCTGCTCAAGTCCGATAATCTGTGGTTCTCACAGTCTATTGAGGACTATGAACAGATGGTCAAGGAGTTTACAAGGTTCCCAAATTATATGTTTGACGACATTCCCGACGCCATCTCAAGATTGCTGCAGTACAAGACGCTGGCAGACTCAGAGCCTATCACGTCAATGCAACCATATGAACAGTTTGTACAGTATCCAGACTCGCCATTGGGCGTAGGATTAGTGGGCTAATATGGCATTACTTGATGAACTGAGAGTTGGTGCGCTGCCGCTAGGGATAGCTCTGGACGAGATTAAGCCGCAGGAAATTAAGTTTCCGCCACAGAGCATTGAAGACCAGACGGCACTAAAGTTAGTTGTACAAGATGCCCGCGCAGCAGAGAATAGTGCTCTGATAAAGGGTCTGCCGTCAATGTGGGACAGAAACGAGCGACTTTATCAGTTCATTGTACCTATACAGTACTGGGAGGGCACAATAGTACCTCGCGCCCATCTTGGCATACCGCTGGTGTATGAGCATACCGAGTCCCTACTGCCTCAGGTAATGCGCGGTATATTCTCCGAGTGGCCGCCATTTGATGTCAAGCCCAAGCCCAGTACCTCGATGGACGAGGCCAGGGCACATAAGGAATTGGTCGGATGGGCGCTGGAAGAGTCTGACTTCAAGCAGGAAGTACGCTTGATGTTTAAGCAGGCGTTTATTCAGACCTCGGCTATTGGTAAATGGGGATGGAAGCAGGAGAAGCGTCAGATACGCAGGATGGTCAGAGAGCAGCCGGAGCGTGTGCTGGAGGATGGTACGTCAGTTCCGCAGGAAGGTTCTGACCGAATGGTTGAGAAGATTGAAGAGGTCGAGGTCAATCGGCCCACGTTCGAGTTCATTGACCGCCGCAATCTACTGGTTGACCCAACGCTCACTAGGCCAGATATCAGACTGGCTAAATTCGTCATTCATCATCTCTATATGACGATTGAGCAGCTTGATGCACTGCGAGATGTACCAGGATATAATATTCCTGAACGCGGTAAACTTATCAAGCTGATGTTTCCGCCCAAGGAAGTGCCTGACTCTAATCGTCAAGGTCGGCAGGATTCAACCAGTTTGAGAAGTGAGTTTGCGCCATTTCCCGAAGAGATGCAGGCATCAGTTGACCCGCTCACTACTCCGCTTGAGGTACTGGAGTATACGACCAAGGATAGAGTAATTGTCGTCCTACAGCGCAAACTGGTCATTAAGAACTCTGGTAATGAGTTTGGCAAGATTAATTATGTATCTATGGTATACAGTGATGTGCCAGGCTCCTTTGATGGAATGGGCATATCAGCGGTCATAGGCGGTGAGCAGCGTCTGCAGCAGGGTGTCATCAACACGCGGCTTGACGATATGGCGCTTCGGCTGCATGGTACCTTCGTTCGTCAGCGCGGTACCAACACGCCTACGCAACAGATTCGTTTGCGCCCCGGCGGGATTATTGATACTGATACTCCTGACGGCGTACAGTTGATGAAGCGCGATGGCCCTGTGGTGGACGCATTTGAAGAGATTAGCGCCAGCGATGCCCGTGCCCAACGTCGCACCGGGGCTAACGAGTTCGTACTACAAGGTGGACAGCCTCGTGGCACCAGTATCACTCGCACGGCTACTGGCATCGCTACCATTGCCGCTGGCGTTGGCGCAAGAATGGAGTACATTATCGAGAACTTCTCTGACTTCGTGTTCGTGCCGGTATTGGAAGCATTCTCCGAGATGATGTCGCGCTGGCTGAAGCCGTCACAGGTGCAGCGCATCCTCAGTGACGAACTGGGTTCCGCCTATACTGCCGACCCACTTAGGGTCAATAATGCGAAAGTCAAGTTTAGTATGCTGGCCGCAAGTAGACTGTCAGCACGCGCTGCTCTGGCTCAGACACTGCCATTCCTGATGCAGTACTTGCTCAACGGCGATATCATTAACGCACTGGCAGACCAGGGCAAGAAGGTCAATATTAGAGAGATTACTAAGATGGTGTTCGACGTAAGCGGATGGCCCAATATCCAAAGCGTTATTGAGGATATGACTCCAGAAGAAATCGCACAACGTCAGGCTGCATCTGAGGCCGCAATGGCCATGCAGCAACAGCAAGCGCAACGTGAAGGCGCAGTTGAGCAGATTGAAGCTCGCGCTGAGGGCGATTTGGTCAAGGACATTACAGGCAAGCTAATGGACGCTGGGCTACAGGGCCAAGGTCAAGGCGGTGAATAATGCCAGACGCACAGGGTAGACTAACCGAGCAGGAACAGCAAATATTGCACGACTTTGAACGCGGTCGGCTGTTGGCTGACGTACTAAGGTCGGCAGGTTGGAATACACTGCTAGACCTGATGGAAAAGCGCGTCCAGCAGGCTGAGTTCCAACTGATTAATTACAATGGTTCTGATAAGGATTTGCTGTTGTTACTTCAACGTAAGGCGCGGGACTTTAGAGAGTTCTTCCAGTGCACACAGACTGACGCATTGGCCGCTGTTGAAGCCGCGAAAGAAACCCCGATGGTAATCTCTGGCCAAGTGCCAAAGGAACCATGGGAAATCTAGTATAATAGGAGAATATCATGTCATCTGGATTGGTGCTTGATAGCGATTTCGGACTGGCAGCAGATGTAAAGAGACCTGAAGCGATTGAACCCAAGAAGGAGCCAGTAGCGCCAAAGGTATTCAAGCGCGAGATTGACCTCGGTGACGGCAGTGGTGTGCAGGTATTCGAGGCTGAGACTCAGGATGGTCTGATTGATAAGTTGACTGAAGCACAGCGTAATGCTACGCTCAAGATTAAAGAGCTTAACCGGGAAGTTAAGGGCGCACGGTCTATTGAACCTGAGAAGCGCGAGCCACTTACCAAGCCCGTGCCTACAACGCTATCACAAGCCGAGGTTGAGCAACTGGCCATTCAACTCTCTACTGAGCCTCATGTAGCCTTTGAGAAGCTCTTTAAGGCCGCCACTGGCGCTAGTCCTAATGAGTTTGCCAAGACTATCGCGCAAGTCAACGATGTAGTCGAGGTACTGCAAGGTGCTGCGGCTGCAGAGGAGTTCGTCGCCGAACACGTCGAGGACTATCTGCCTACGCCCAGGAACTTTGCTGCAATCAGGAAGTTTCTCGAAGCCGAGAGTCTCCATACAACCAAGCGAAATTTAGATTATGCTTTCTATAAATTGTCAGCACAAGGCGCGCTGGATGCTCCCAAACCGGAGCAACCTGTAAAGCCCGCTGACGAGGTTCGGATTGAACCTAAGATTGAAACTAAACCTGTAGTGCCGCCCCATACATTGAGTGGCAAGGACACTGTAGCTAGTGTACCTGCTGCTGATGAAGTGGACGCACTGGCCGAGGATATTATGACTATGCCTTATGAGCAAGCGAGAGCACGGATTGTGAGCCGCTTGCGTCAGGGGCAGGCATAAGTCTGCGAAGGGCAAATAAGCCCTCAACTTAATTTAGAAGGTAAGCAAAAATGCCTTATTCTCCTGCAAGTGTACTCACTACCACTGGTACACTGGCGCATCTAGTATCGCGCTGGTATGACCGTGTGGCTGTGGGCAACCTCAAGAGCAATCTGGCTTTCGTCCCTGCTACCTCACGGCGTAGACTGCCGAACGCGAATGGAAAGACCTTCCAAATCTATTCCTATGACACGTTCGCTGCCAACACCACGCCGGGCTCAGAAGGTACTGTAGGCACTGGTATCGCCCCAACTACGGTTGTGCGCGAAGTCACTGTTCAACAGTACTTTGATTACGTCAATTTCAGCGACTTGCTCGTTGAAACTGCGCTTGACCCCATCGTGGAAAACACTGCCGCTGAACTGGGCTATCGTGCGGCTTTGTCCGCTGATAGACTGGCGCGGTCTGAGTTCGAAGTGGCGGCTGCGGCCACCGCTGCGGCTCGGATTGACCTGGCTGACAATGAATTCCTGTCGGCTGCGATTGTGCGTCAGGCTGCGATGTCCCTGCGCGGAGACGATGTAAAGCCTCAGTCCGATGGTATGTACATCGGCATTGCTCACCCGTTTGCGCTGTTTGACCTGCTCAACGATAATACCGCTGGGGGTGTCATTGACATCCTCAAGTATCACGAGAGCGGTGCGAAACAGTTGCAGTCGGGTGTCCAGAATGAGATGCGAGTGGTTGACGTGGCCGGTGTTCGTTTCATTGAAACGACTCAGGTTGGTTCAACTGCCGCGTTCCCGTCTGGCGTCAAGGTTGGCTACCATACCTATGTGGTTGGCATGGACGCCATCTTCACCGTGTCTCTCGGTCAGACCGAAATCCCAGAGCAGCGCAACTTCTCGTTGACTGCTCGCAACTGGGGGCCGACTAAGAGTGACCCGGCTGGAGTCATTGGCTCGTCCGTGGCGTACAACTTCAAGTTCGCCGCACTCCGTGCGCCTGGTACAATCGTGAGATTGCGCCAGATTCGCGCTGAGTCCTCAATCGCGTAGTAACTTAACTCGCTGCCGAGGGTCAGCGATTAAACATACCCTCACAATTTATATGTTGATTGACCCACAAGGAAGAAAGTTAGGCGATAAGTCGCTGTCGAAGCAGGAACAGCTTCAGCGCTTGAAGGAGAATACTAACGAGCAACTGGAGTCGCGGCGGTTTCCTGACCAGAAAGCGTTCAAAGATGCCGAACGCAGAATGGGCAGGCCGATGTTGCATACACAGTTGTTTGACAAGGTACATCAGTTGAGCTCGCGCATTGTAATGGAGACCAGCAATAATGACTCCACTGTGGCCGGGTTCTACCAGATGCTTCCAGACGGGTCTAAAAAGTTCATCTGCGCGTTCCATATGGGTTGGATGCCGGAGTTCAGCATCATAACTGTTGACGAACGCAATCTGCCAAAGGGAGAGCGACGTGGATGGAGGACGGTACTTCTACGACTTATTCAGGCCAAATGTTTGACATATCAACAGGTCATTGAGACCTTTGGATATGTCGAGGCGCAGGATGTGCGCGGGAAGTACTGGAATATGTACTCGAAAGGGTACTAATTACAATGCTCACTTTGTGAGCGCATTGAATGGAGTATCAAAATGGCAATTCCCACTTCTTATGGGCGTAGATTTAAGTTCCACAGGCCGACTGTCGGCGTGGAGGTTATGGCGGGACATAGTGCCCAAATTCCGCTGCGAATTAAGGACAGTGCTAATGTAACTCGTCTCCAGGCGGGTTCTTCTGGCCAGGACAGCATTTTATCTCAGTACACGGCTTTAGTCACCGACGGCGTATCCCCGTCCCTAAAGGTCATTTATGGAAAACTGACTGTGCCCGCCGCTGTAATTGGCGGAACACAGACTCTCAAGGCCGTACAGGGCTATACTACTGCCGCTGCCACTTCGGCACCCGCAGAAATATTTGGGGTGTATGGACTTTGCGATAGTAGTGGTGCACCTGTTGCCTGTTATGGTGTAGCTGGTGAGTATGATAACATACTCTCGGCTCCATCTGTAGGCGCGTTTGGAATCATAGGCACCTATGATGGCGTTACTGCTGTTACGGCGGCTCCAACTGCTACCGGCTTGTTTAGTGCGGCTGTATGCGGCCAAGTATGGGACAGAAACACTACCGGCCCTACTGCTATTGTCCTTGCTCTAGCAAACGGCGATACTAACCGTCAGGCGGCCAATCACATTCCTGCAGCCTTCCGAGCCATCAACCGTTGCATTTCGTTCAATACGGGATTTGACTATGGTCTGGACTTGGCTGTAATCTCTCCCTTTGTTCGCGGCTCACTTGTGGCCGATATTCGTCTGGGTGGCAGCCAGGAATTCTATACAGGCACCGCCGCTACTCGTAACGCTGTCCGTACACAAGTTGGAACTCAAGGGTCAATCGGTTCCATGTACTTTTCATCGTCAGCAGGCAAGTTGTACTTGAAGGTTGCTATCGCTGGCGCTGATACCGACTGGCAACTTGTAACCAGTTCAGCCGCTGATTAACTAAATTGACAGGAGAGGCTAATGAATAGTGAAACTTTAGTTGCAAGATTGGAAGAGTTGAAGCAGATGGAAAGGCAACTTATGGCCAATCTCAATGCCGTCTCTGGTGCTCAACAGGAGTGTCAATATTGGCTAGAATTGCTTTCAAAACCGGCTGAATCAAAGGCTGACGAGTGTGACAGTATTCCAATTAAAGGAGAAGTATAATGCCTAATGCTAATACCTTCGCGCAGGCTGCGGGAGCTGGCACAGGAGCTGCTCAGGGTGCTTCAAGTACTGCTGAGTTCCAGTTCGTAGATAATGCTAGTACGCCCGTTCGCCTTCGCCTAAGGCTGCCACCCGGCTCTGTCGGCAATGGTAGGCCATTTAAGGTACTCGCTGGAGGCCGCTTTGTAAGTGGCACAGCGGGTAACCTGACCATTAATCTTGACCACGGCGACTCAGCGACTATTGGTTCCAATACAACTATTGAAACCACCGGCGCTATCGCTATGGCTACGGATAGTGGCTCGTGGCGGATTGAGGCCGAGTTGCAGGTTGACTCGGTTGGAGACAGGCTGCTCGGTTATGGGTATGGTGAAGTCAACGGTGTCATTGTGGCGGAAGCTGCGACTGCCATTGTTGCTTCAGTAGACCCAGCCGCAGAGATTGCATTTACTGTGACTGGACAATGTTCAGCTAGTCACGCAAGTAATGCAATTCGCTGCGACTATTTCGAGGCTCAAGCGCTGTAAGACAGTGTTGTGAAAATAATGAGTGGGGGCTGGCGATAAGCTGGCCCCAAACTCATACAAGGAGAATAGAATGAAAGATGAGCAGGTTGGTATTAGTAAAGGTGACCTTTCTGACTTGCTGCGGACAGTAATCAGTGAAACTCGCAAGCCCATTGTTGACGAGGCTGCGGTGGCTGCGAAGGAGCGCCATAGACAGCGCCTTCGTGACCAACAGGCTGAGAATGACGCTAAACAGGCCGCTAAAGAGCGCGCTTGCTCACACTTGCGCGAAGATGGCACCTGCCGTATCGCCTGGCACAAGAACAGTGACGGCGTATGGCGCGGTGTGTGTCAGCTCTGTCAGGGATGGTTCGAGCCAGGCAAGCCTGATTACGCTCGGATGCTGAAGATTCCCACTCGTAGCGCGTCAGTAGTCGGCTAAGTTAGGAGGGCCTATCTATGGCCAGTACGGTAACTCTACAGAATACTGTAGACTGGGCCAGAACTTTCACTAAGCTCATGCCCATAGTGTCGGTGGGAGGGTTTACCAATGAGCCTGCAATATCCATATGCAATCAGGTGTTGCAAGAACTGCTTTCGCCGCCTTACAACTGGAAGTGGAATCGAGTAGAGTTAGCTGACTTCGATACAGTAGATAAGACACAGGACTATACTATCTCCACTCTTTCCGATGTCGGGTGGTTGGAGCAGTGTATAGCAGAGCTTAAAAGTGGCACAAGTACTCCCAAGCCAAGGCGAGAGATAGAAGTCGTAAGAGACCTTCCGCTTACCAGCGTTGTAGAGTCTCTTACGAAGATATGTAAGCTGAAAGAAGTCACGACTACCACTGTATTCAGAACTTGGCCCATACCGTCTTCAGAAATTGAGACCATTAAGTTAGTATATCAGAAGAAGCCCGTTATCAAGGTATTGTTAACTGAGACTTGGACTCCTGTACCAGATGAGCTACAGTGGGTCGTGCGCCAAGGATTCCTTGCATGGGCGTTGAAACACGCTGATGATAATAGAGCAGAACGTGAGATGGCCACCTTTTATGGAGCCATTGCTAGAGCGTTGGGACTACATGATATGGAGCGGCGGCATGAAGGACTGTATCCTGACCGTTCAATTTTAATGGGCTAATGGCTAAGCGCGTACAGTTCGACACAATGTTCATAGGCCGGTTCATAACTGGCTTGTGGACTAACCGCTCGCCGCTTGCTGCCGAACTGGCCGGAGTCATTCGGTCTGACGCGCTTATTGATGGCAAGAATATTGAGATTAGTAATCAAGGCACACTGAAGAGACGGCCCGGTAATACCAAGTATTCTACAGTGCAGTTGGCAGCCAGTGAGATACCTCGTACGTTCTACCTGTTCCATGATGATGATACTTTTAGGATAATGGTAGATACGGGGCTGAAGGTATCTGAGTTTAGCCCAAGCGCAAGGACTGATAGACACACGCTGGTCAATGCTACATTTCCTGTGTCGCTCCTTTATGTATTAAACACATTGTACTTTAGTAATGGCGGCGCAACTAATGAAGACCAGAAGAAGCTAATTGGTACCACTGTATCTAAGTGGGGCATTGATGCGCCGTCTGCTGCGCCCACAGTATCTACTGCTGACGCAGCTGCTGCTTTCACTATTGATGCAGCGCCGACTGGGGCATCTCGTACGAGTAATATTAGTACTTTCACGACTACTGCTGCCCACGGATTCACAGTTGACCAAAAGGTTACGGTAGCAGGTGTTACTGACACCACATTTAATGGCACTTATCGTATCCTGACTGTGCCTACTACTACGACCTTTACTGTTAGTAATTCTGGCACCAATGGCACTAGCGGCGGCGGTACGGTAGTTGAAACATCTATATCAGTAGAGGCCGAAGTTCGATACAGGTTTGTATTCAGGAACAATTCTACTGGTCATATCAGTAACGCCTCTCCAAGAAGCGCTGATAGTACTGGTGCCGCACTAGGGCCGTTTTCCAGCAAGGTTGTAACAATCACCGGCGCTCGTAGTACTGATACTCAAGTTGATAAGATAGAGATATATCGTACTGCCGATGGTGGCTCTACCTACTTTCATCTGGCCACGCTAGCTAATCCTGGCTCTGGCACTTGGACATATAAGGATGGCGTAATTGATGAACAGTTAGGCACACGAGAGGCTCCGATTGAGCTAGAGAACACACCGCCTCCGATTGGACTCAAGAATCTGAAGTTCAGCATCGGCCGCGTCTGGGGCAGCGTTGACAATATCGTGTACTATGGAGGTGGCGGCGACATATTGAATGGTGTGCCGGAGGAGTGCTTTCCTCCACTTAATACCTTCAGATTCCCTGACCATGTTACCGCTATGGTGCCGTTCAGCTTGGGAATACTAGTATTCACACACTCTGAGGTGTATGCCATACGAGGTGGAGACAAGTTCTCGCTGTTTCCTCAGTTAATTGACAGAATAGGCGTGACGGATGAAAACAAGATTTCTTCTGACGGTGATTTTCTATATGCGTTCACGAGTGATGGTCAACTCGTAAGGGTTGGGCCATTGGGGCTGGAGGCTGCGATTGGAAGGGTGGAGGAACTAGGATTCCCCATTGGCAACTTACTTCAGCCGCTAACTAGTGTCTATGTCGCGGTTCACCACTATGGAAGCAATGATAATGCGTTATATGTCTCAGGAGATGATGCGGGGACGAGTAAGTTATTTAGATATAATCTATCAACTGAATCGTGGAGTCCAAGATACGAGATTGTCAATGGAATAAGGGCCATCAAAAGTATCCAGGTCAGTGCTGGCGTATACAGACTCTTGTCAGGTAGAAGTACTGATGCAGGATATATATTGAAGCGAGACGATAGCGTAGTGACTGATGATGGCACTTCATATGCGCCGTTTGTCACATTAGGCTCTTTGGTATTGACAAAGCCCGGAGAGTTAACAGAGATAGAGTCTCTTATACTTGAACGACTTACTGCTGGCGCAGACCCTACGGTTGCTGTGTTGGGCAATGAGTTCGGGCATACGGGATTCGCGGGCACATTTGTAACATTGGCAACTGGAGTTGCTGACCCGCCGGAGTTCGCGGCATCAACTACGTTGACATCGAAACGGTACTATCTTAATCAGGCTGCGGCATCTAATCTAATGCGGCATATGCAAATTAAGCTGACGTTCGCCACGGCAGCGACGGCTGATGAAGTGCTGGCACTCAGTATTATGGGGGCGCGAACCTAATGTCTCGCATTCCACCGATTCGCAATCCTATGCCCATGCCGTCAAGGGATATTTACCTTGACTTGCAAGCGCCAGGTAAAGTGGCCTT
>ERZ1292632.3581-Hain-H43-01um-R2-3581-length-11807-cov-15_pt1 | contig 11807 bp, 10 predicted proteins | sample MGYA00564407_ERZ1292632 | MGnify/ENA primary metagenome ERZ1292632 (study PRJEB36523, sample SAMEA6512637) | groundwater metagenome | collected 2019-01-08 | study: AquaDiva: Metagenomics assemblies of 32 groundwater samples
CCGCAACGGTCGCAGATGATGCCCTTGTATCTTATCCTTCTGTATTTTCCGCAATAACACTCCCAGTCTTTTGTCGGCCCGAAAATGGCCTCTGAAAAAAGTCCTTCTTTTTCCGGCTTCTGGGTGCGGTAATTTATCGTTTCCGGTTTGGTTACCTCCCCGTAAGACCACTGCAAAATCTCTTCGGGAGAAGCGACTCTAAGTTTTAGGGCAGAAAAATCCATATGATTAAATTTCTTTTAATTCAATATTTAATCCCAATCCTTTTATTTCCGACAGCAAAACTTTGAACGATTCCGGCAAATGCGGCGCTCTTATTTCTTCGCCTTCCACTATTGATTCGTAAGTTTTGGCCCTGCCCTGGACGTCATCCGATTTGATCGTCAGCATTTCCTGCAAAGTATATGCGGCGCCGTAACCCTCTAAAGCCCAAACTTCCATTTCGCCGAATCTTTGGCCGCCGAACTGGGCCTTGCCGCCCAATGGCTGTTGAGTGATCAGAGAATAAGGACCGATGGACCGCATGTGGATCTTGTCTTCAACCATGTGCATTAATTTCATGAAATAAATAACGCCTACCGTGGTTTTTTGGTGGAGTTTTTCGCCGGTTCTGCCGTCATGAACGTATATTTTTCCATCCTCCGGCAGGCCTGCCTTGCGCAACTCCTCTTTTATCATCTCTTCGGTGGCGGCGGCCATGGACGGGACGGCCACGCGATAGCCGAGCTTTGATACCGCCCATCCGAGATGTGTTTCCAGTACCTGCCCGATATTCATACGGGAGATAATGCCTAACGGACTTAAGATCATATCAACCGGCTTGCCGTCCGGCAGAAACGGCATATCTTCTTCCGGCAGAATGGTGGAAATGACACCTTTGTTGCCGTGTCTCCCAGCCAGCTTGTCGCCTACTTGCACTTTTCTCATTTGAGCGACTGATACCTGGATGGTTTTAATAACGCCAGCCGGCAGTTTATCGCCCTGTTCCCGCGAGAATATCCGAATACCAACAACCCGTCCTATTTTGCCGTAGTCCAGCGTCAAAGAAGTATCTTTGACATCCAGCGATTTTTCGCCGAATATCGCCCGGAGCAATCTTTCCTCGGCGGTTAGGTCAATTTCGCCTTTTGGCGATATCTTTCCCACAAGAATATCTTGCGAGCGAACTTCGGCCCCCACCCTTACGATACCGTCCGGGTCCAGGTCTTTAAGTTTTTCTTCGGAGCGGTTAGGGATGTCATAGGTCGTGATTTCCGGGCCTAGTTTGGTTTCCCTGACGTCAATTGAGTAGTCCTCTATATGTATGGAGGTGAACAGGTCCTCTTTGACCAGTTTTTCCGACAAAACAACCGCGTCTTCAAAATTAGCCCCCTCAAAGGACATAAAAGCCACGACAAGATTTCTTCCCAACGATAATTCTCCTTCGCAAGTAGCGGGGCCGTCGGCTAATACTTCGCCTTTCTTTATCTTTTGGCCGGGTTTTACTATCGGCCTTTGATTTATGGCGGTAAAACTGTTTGATTTTACAAATTTAAGTAAGTCGTAATTTTTTTCATCGCCCTTGGCATCCTCAACAACTATCTGGGAACTATCAACTTTTTTAACCGTTCCCGGATCCGTGGCGATGACCATCATACCGGAATCGCGCGCGACCTTTTCTTCCAGTCCGGTGCCTATGATCGGGGCTTCGGGAGAAATTATCGGGACGGCTTGGCGTTGCATATTAGAACCCATCAGGGCGCGGTTCGCATCGTCGTTTTCAAGAAAAGGTATCAGGGATGTGGCTACGGAAAACGGCTGTTTCGGAGAAACATCAACGTAATTGATCTCATCCGGTTTCGCCAAACCGAGTTCGCCGTGAACGCGGGAGGGGATTTTTATCTCCGTAAATCCGCCTTTTTCATCAAGTTTAACGCCGGCGTGAGCGATAATGTATCGTTCCTCTTCGGTGGCGTCCAAATAGTCAATTTCATCGGTAACCCGTCCATTGACCACTTTTCGGTAGGGGGAAAGAATGAAACCGAGCGGCGAGACCTTGGCATATAAAGACAAATGGCCGACAAGACCGATATTCGGGCCTTCGGGGGTTTGGATCGGACAAATCCTTCCATAATGAGAGGGGTGAACGTCGCGAACTTCAAAACTCGCCCTTTCGCGGGTAAGACCGCCCGGACCCAGGGCCGACAATCTCCGCTTGTGCTCAAGTTCGGCCAGCGGATTAACTTGGTCCATGAATTGGGAAAGCTGGCCCGATGAGAAAAATTCTTTGACTGCGGCCACGAACGGGCGAGAATTAATCAGCTGTGCCGGAATCGCGGTTTCAAGGTCCGACGTGCTCATGCGGTCCTTCACTATGCGCTCCATTCGGGCGAAGGATAATCTCAATTTGTCCTGAAGCAGTTCCCCCAGTGTTTTTACCCGCCTGTTGCCCAAGTGGTCAATATTATCCGGCTGGGCTTCGGGATTATTATTCAGGCGGATTACCTCTTTCAGTACGTCAATAATGTCTTCTACTTTCAGAGTGCGGTTCTTTTCGTCCAAAGGATAATCTCTTTGGAAACGTTGGTTCGTGCGATGGCGTCCTACGCGCGAGAGGTCGTATCGGGAGAAGTTGAAGAACATATTGTTTATCATCTGCCGCGCGTTATCAACCGTTGCCGGGTCGCCGGGACGTATACGTTTGTACATTTCAATCAAACCTTCTTCTTCCGATGAAGCCGCATCGGCGACTATCGTTGAAACTATATACTGCATTTCAGGATTGGTATCCACGTCGGCAAACAATTTTTTTATATCCTCGTCTTTTCCTATGCCGAACGCGCGCAGAATTGAAGTTGCGGGAATCTTTCTTTTGCGGTCAATTCTAACGGAAATAACGCCGCTTGATTCAGTTTCAAATTCAAGCCAAGCTCCGCGAGAGGGGATAATTTTAGCACCAAAAAGCCGTTTGTAACGGCTTGAACGGGATAATGAAAAGAATGCGCCGGGGCTGCGGATGAGCTGGGAAATCACAACTCGCTCAACCCCGTTAATGACAAAAGTGCCCCTCGGTGTTATCAGAGGAAAATCGGCTAGATAAATTTCCTGCTCTTGGGTCTTGCCGGTCTTTTTATTGGTCAGCGATATTTTGACCCGCAAAGGCGCCTCATAAGTTATATTTTTTTCTCTGGCGGCTCTCTCGTTGTATTTCGGTTCTTCCAGTCTGAAATCCAGAAATCTCAATTCCACTTCTTTGCCCGTCCAGTCTTCTATCGGTGAAATATCGTTCAGCAATTCCTTTAAGCCGACATCAAGAAACCATTGGTATGAGTCAAGCTGAACCTGCACCAAATTAGGCGCTTCAATTCTGTCCGGTTCGTATTTGGAAAGTATTTTACGCATCGGTTAGATGGGTTAAAATAATAGCGAAAGCGAAAAACAGATACGCCTTTATCGGTCTATTTGCCTCAATGACAAGCAAAAAACACCTAGCCCCGCCGCTGCGGGGAAATTAAAATTTACGCTTTTTATTTTTGCGAGATATCGGGCAACAAATTTAATTTGCCTACGCGAATTATGCAAAACAGAACTCGGGTAGAAAAGTTAAACTCCCGCCCTCAACCCCTCAATGAACGCAGCGGCTATTTTGTATGAAGTGCCGTTTTTACCGGTATTTCCTTGTATTTTAAACGATTTCAGAGCAGTTGTGTCAATATTATTCCTTTTTAAAAGCTTGTCAAGGGAAGTTATCAACACATCACTAAGGTCATGATAATACAAAGCCGTTTCAGAGTCAAGAACCCGGCTTTTTTGGCAGATTTCCAATTTAAGCTCGTTTTGGTTTAAAGTAATAACTAATTTCATATGGTTGACCTTACCCTAGCAAATAATCGAGCTGTTTTCAAAATAAAAAAGCGGCTATGTTGCCGCGTAAGTTATTTTGTGTTACCCATCTAGGACTCGAAATCATGCAATTCAAGTTCTGACAGGTCGTTGGCCGCAAGGTTCGCCTTCGCGTGAAAACGATACGGAAGGGGCCCCCTAAGCAGTAAGGCCCTTAAATTATCGGGGAATATGGATATGGGGACTAGGAAGCTTTTAAGATCCCAGGCCGGAACAACAATTCTGATCTGGTCGTTCAATACATTCTCTGCCCTAACGAGTGTTCTAAAAATAGATTCCTTGGCCATTACTAACCCCCCGCATATTTAAAAAAACAACCATCCAGAGGTTATATCTAACACGGTCGCTAGTCAATGTTGCTTTTGGGACTGACATTTTATAAACTTATCTTATGCGGCGCAAGCCCAAAAAGACAAGAAAGATGGTGGCGAAGTCAACAGCGGAATCCAAGCCGGTTTTGGGGTTGTCGCAGGAAACGAAAAACGGCATCTGGGGAGTTGTGGCTCTGGGGCTGGCGGTTTTGAGCACACTGGCCTTTTTTCATAAAGCGGGCGGGGCCGGCGAATTATTCGCTGTCGTTTCAAAATCGCTTTTCGGATGGGGAATATTTTTAGTACCGGCCGGCCTTTTAATGCTGGCAGTCGCTCTCTTTAAATCAATTTCGCGCAAAATCTACTCAAGCGCGATAATCGGGACGGCGCTTTTCGTATTGGGATTTTTGGCAATTTTTAATATTTTAGGCAAGGGCGATTTTGCGGCGCGAGTGCATCAGGGCGGCTATCTCGGTCTGGCCCTTGGTTTGCCGCTGTTTAAAGCGGTAGGGTTTACCTCTTCCTTTATAATACTGGTCATTCTGCTTTTCGTTTCGGTGCTCATCGCCTTAAATATTCCGGTTCATAAATTGTTTTGGCGGGGCGGTGAAGAAGAGGGAATTGGAGAAGAGGAGGAACAATTGAAAGATAACGTGGTTATTAAACGCGGTGCCCAGATCATAACTGCCGAAGCGCAAAGGGCGGAAGAAGCGCAGCAGAAACGGCAAGCGATAAGCGATAAACATCAAGCAGTAACGGCAGTTAAGACGGACGAGGACAAAGAATTCGTCATAAAGGCCTCAAAATCCGGCAAATGGGTTTTGCCGCCGATTGAGATACTGCACTCGGACAAAGACCAGCCGCGCTCCGGCGATATAAACGCCAATGTGGCGATAATCAAAAGAACGCTTGTCAATTTCGGCATTGACGTTGAAATGGGGGAAGTTTCAATCGGACCGACCGTAACCCAATTTACTTTGCGTCCCGCCATGGGCGTGAAACTTTCCAAGATAACTACCCTATCCAACGACTTGGCTTTGGCTCTGGCGGCTCATCCTATCAGAATTGAAGCGCCGATCCCCGGCAAACCGCTGGTTGGCATTGAGGTTCCGAATAAAAAATCGGCGCTTGTCGGTTTGCGCGACCTTTTTGAGGCGGAGGATTTCAAAAAAAGCAAATATTTTCTTCCGTTGGTTTTAGGCAGAGACGTGGCGGGTTTCCCTGTTTATTCCGGCTTGGAAAAAATGCCGCACTTGCTGATAGCCGGAGCAACTGGTACCGGTAAATCCGTCGGTATCAACGCAATCTTGCTGTCTTTGCTTTACCGCCACTCTCCCAACGTATTGAAACTGATATTAGTTGACCCAAAGAGAGTTGAGCTTTCTTTGTATAACGGTATTCCGCATCTCATCACTCCGGTTATCGTTGACACGAAAAAAGTCGTTAATGCTTTGCGCTGGTCGGTAAGGGAAATGGAAAAACGTTATGAAAAGTTATCAGAATCCGGTTCGCGCGATATTTTTTCATACAATGCCAAACAGACAGCCGCCCAAAAGGAAATTATGCCTTTTATCGTAATCGTAATAGACGAGTTGGCCGACTTGATGGCCGCGCACGGCCGCGACGTTGAAGCGGCCATCGTGCGGATCGCCCAGATGGCCCGAGCCGTTGGCATTCACTTGATAGTTTCTACCCAGCGTCCGTCCGTTGAAGTCATTACCGGTTTGATCAAGGCCAACATCACTACCCGCATGGCGTTTCAGGTCGCTTCGCAGGTTGATTCAAGAACCATTCTTGATATGTCGGGAGCGGAAAAGCTTCTTGGTAACGGCGATATGCTGTATCAGGCCGGCGACACTTCAAAGCCTCGCCGATTGCAAGGCGCATTCGTTACCGAGAAGGAAGTTAAGGACGTGGTCAGATTTATAAAACAGCAGGCGGAACAACTTGAAGAGGAAGGGGAAGCAGGTGGAGAACCGGATAAGTTAAAATTAGAGATTGATGAAAATGTTTCAGGGGGCTCGTCGTTCGGGGATGATGATTCAATGGGCGATTCGTTGTTTTTTGACGCAAAGGAAGTGGTGGCGCAGGCGGGCAAGGCCTCGGCGTCTTTGCTCCAGCGCCGTTTGAAAGTCGGCTACGCCCGCGCGGCGCGTTTGCTTGATTTGCTTGAAGAGAGAGGTATTATCGGTCCGGGAGAAGGAGCTAAGCCGAGAGAGGTTTATATTGGGCGTGAAGCCGTACCGCGCAAAGACAACTTTGAAGATGACGGTTCTGTGGCCGAAGTTGTTTCGGCGGATTCAAAAGAGGACGACAAGATCGCAGTTGAAGAATAGCGCTCGGTTGCCGCCAATTTTTCCTCCGATATCCTCGCAGACAAATACAATTGAGATTTTCTCATTTTCTGTGATAAAAAATCGTACCCCTTCCGCTCCGCCCCTCGGCAGACCTCGGGGCTCCGCTACGTCCCAATTGTTTTATCAGAAGGAAAATATCAAAAATCTCAATGTATTTGTAACTGCGAGTCCATATAGGAAAAATTGGCGGTAACCATCGCTTAGCCTAGGATTAAGAAATCCATTGCAAAGCTAGTCGGCAGATGAGAAACGAAAATCAGAGGACTTGCTCTAATTTAATTAAAGCCCGATTATATGGAGAAACTATCGGAACAATCGGAATTAGAAAGACGGCAAAAAATAGAGGCCATTAAAGATAGGTCTAAAGACGCCAAAGAGGTAAATTTGAATCAATTTCCGGTTACCCAAGCTGCTTCGGAGTATCTTAGGAGCAGGGGGCTGAAAAGAGATGTTTTCAGAGCTTCAAGTTATAATCCGTTCCAAAATCTGGCCAATTTAGAAAGAATATTGAGGATAGAGGCCAAAAAAGCGAATAGGCAATTGACCCGAAGCGAAGTGATTGATAATCTGCCGATGTACGAAAATGTTATGTGGTTTCTTTATCATAACGCGAATTATTATAAGGTCCCGACGATAGACGAAGAAATTGAAATAGCGGAAATAGCAACCCATAGCGTTCATCTCAATAAGGAGGGCAGAGAGGGGATGAAAGAAAGAGTAAAAGAATTAAGAATGCAAAAAGCGGAAGGGAGAATTTATTCAAAAGCAAAAGAAGCAGAAAAACAGAAGGCCTTGGAAGAATTAAAGCCCGAGGAGAGGGAATTACTAGAGAGGGCATTGGAGGATATAAATAAACCAAAGAAAACAAAAAGATAAAATAAGTTTCTGCCAACTGGAGGGCTGGTAGATAAAATTATGGCAAAGGAAAAAAAGGAAAATAAAAAAGAAACGACCTCAAATGGCGGGGTGGACTTGGCGGTAAAGGAAATCCGGCAGAAGTACGGCGAAGGTTCAATTATGAGGCTGGGCGATTCTCCCAAAGTTGACGTTGACGCGATTTCCACCGGTTCCATTTCACTGGATTTGGCACTAGGAGTCGGCGGAATGCCGCGAGGAAGAATAGTTGAAGTCTATGGACAGGAAAGTTCCGGCAAGACGACTCTGGCGCTACATTTAGTTGCCGAGGTTCAAAAGGCGGGCGGAGTTGCCGCTTATGTTGACGCGGAACACGCGCTTGACCCCGAATATGCCAAAAAAATCGGTGTAAAAATAAACGACTTGCTGATATCCCAGCCGGATACGGGAGAACAGGGGCTGGAAATCGTTGAAACGCTCGTAAGGTCGGGCGGAGTTGACTTGGTTGTAGTGGATTCAGTCGCCGCATTAACGCCGCGCGCGGAGATTGAGGGCGAAATGGATCAGCAGCACATGGGCTTGCAGGCAAGGATGATGTCTCATGCCTGCAGAAAATTAACGAGTGTCATAGCCAAAACCAATACGACAGTTTTGTTCATTAACCAGATTAGGAACAAGATTGGCGTGATGTACGGCAATCCGGAAACAAAACCGGGCGGGCTAGCGCTGAATTTTTACGCTTCGGTCATTGTTAAGATCAAACGCTCGGCCCAAATTCAGGCCGGAGAGAAAATAATCGGCAACCGCCATAGCGCTAAGGTAGAAAAAAATAAAGTTGCGGCGCCGTTCAGAACGGCAGAATTTGACATTCTGTATAACGAAGGGATCTCGCGACATGCCGATCTGGTAAATACCGGCGTAACATTGGGCGTGGTTGCCAAGTCCGGCGCCTGGTATAATTTCGGCGACCAAAAGCTCGGGCAAGGCATAGATGGCGCCCGCCAGTTCCTGAAAGAAAACCCCAAACTGGAAAAAGACATTCTCTCTTCAATTAAAAAAGCCGCGGCAGTGGCAGAAGCGTAGCTTCGCCGCCCTACCTTTCCGACCCGCTCATTTGCCCAGCCGCTCACTCGCTATTTCGTGTCGCAAATTTTGTTTTTGGTCAGAGATATTATACCAAAAACAAACCATGCAATTTGCTCCACGGAATGTCTGAAAAGTAAGGCGGCTCCGCTACGGTTTCTGATAGTTTCCCAATGCTTCGTAATAAGAAAATAGATTTTCTAATTGTCGTATTAATACTTTTAGGAGCATCGACATTGTCGTTTTTTTTGCGTCCAAAAAATATTCCTCTCGGCATACTTTATCTTGGTTTGCCATCACTGTATCTCTTTATCAGACAGAAGAAAAATTATAAAAAGATATTTTGGGGCGTGATAATTTTCGGGGTTATTTTTGGAACAGTATTTGATTTTATCCTGACTATTAACAAGGCTTGGATAGCCCAGGGCCTAAGCATCCCTTGGATGTTATTTGGCGTTTGGCCGGTTGATGATGTTTTTGGATATGTATTTATGGCGTTATTTATATTTGTTTTTTACGAGCATTTTATAGACGATGAGCGGCATAAAAAACTATCTAAGCGGCATGCAAAAATGCTTTTACTATCTTTGCTGGTTCTCGGGATGACCATGTTTGCATATTTTGTTAACCCAGATTTTTTGAAAATATCCCATGTTTATCTTTGGGGTGGGTTGGCCGCAATTGCCTTTCCTATAATTTTCAGTATTTTTAATCCGCATATTATCAAGAAGCTTTCAGTTCTTGCTGTTTTTTTCTTTTTCGTTTGGTTATTGCTTGAAATCGTGGGAGTGAAGATTGGTGGCTGGGCCTTTCCGGGTAGCGGATACATAGGATATGCTTCTATTTTTGGTGTCACATTTCCGATTGAGGAAATTATTTTTTGGATGTTGTGGTATCCCGCAGTAATTGTAGCTTATTACGAATATTTTATAGACGACGGGAAATAGATCCAAAAACCGCCCATGAGGCAGTTTTTTGTTTAGATGATGAGTAATGCCTTGCCCGAGCAACCCTGAAGATAGACGAGTCCAGCGCAGTCCCCATTACTTTTTGCGTCTTGGTGGCCGGGCAGTTACAAATCCATTGAAATTTTAGAAGCTTTTCGCTGATAAATAAAATTGGGACGTAGTGGAGCCCCGAAGGGGCGGAACGGAAGGGGTACGATTTTTTTATCCAGAAAAACGAGGAAATTTCAATGAGATTTGTCTGACCAGAACGCCAGAGCAAAAAGTGATGAGGACAAAACAGTTATTTCTTTATAGTTTGTCCTTTCGTATATGGCATCAGCGCCATATAGCGGGCTAGCTTTACGGCGTTGGAAACCATGCGCTGGTGCTTCTGGCACAAGCCGGTCCGGACCGAAGAAGAAACCTTAAATTGGCCCGATACGAATTTACGGAGAATGTCCGTTTTTTTGTAATCAACGTGATTTATTTTTTCCTGGCAACAAATACAAGGCATGATAAAATTAACATTCTCCATTTGCCAGTTTTCAATGAATTAATCAATGAAACATTGTAACATTGATAAATCAATGGAAATTGTAAAATGGTAATTGATAAATCTTAAAAGGGTATATCTTTTAAATCAATTTCTTTTTCTTCTATTTCGTCGTCGGTTATTATCGGGTCGCTGGAAACCGGCGCGTTCTCGTCAATAACCGGAATTTCTTCTTCTTTAATTTCTTGTGTCGGTGCTTGGCCTGGTCTGGTCTTGGTCTGGTCTTGCGAGTATGTCCCCGCGGATGCGCCCATGGCTTTCGGTCCCAATTGCATATTCTCGGCAATTATTTCCGTTCTATATCTTTTTACTCCGTCCTGCCCCTGCCACGAGCGCGTTTGCAGACGTCCTTCAAAGAAAGCCATTTGGCCCTTGCGCAGATATTTGGAGATGATCTCGGCGAGATTTCTCCAGGCAACGATCGTATGGAATTCAACTTGTTCCTGCTTCTCGCCAGTTGACCTGTTGTTCCACACGCGGTTAGTGGCGACTCTTACCGTAGTTACCATTTGCCCGCCGGGCGTCATTCGCGATTCGGGATCCGCGGCCAATCTTCCAATTAGGAAAACTTTATTTAAATTCATATTTTCCTTACTACGAAGTACGAATTTTTACGAATATACGAATAATTTTTTCAGATTCGTATATTCGCGGCCATTTGTATTCGTAGTGTTATAACCCTTTTATCACTTCTTCTATTTCTTTTTCTATTTCCTCGGTTTTGGCCTTGTCCTCTTCTTTTGTTTCTTGTTCTGCCGCGGGCGCAGACGGCCTTATTTTGGTCATTGCCGGTTCTTGCGCTCTCATTCTCATGCGTCCCGCTCTTGGTTCGCCCAGAGTTCTTAAAGCGCCGGTGTCTTTCTTCAAAAGTAGAAATCGCAAAACATCATTCTGGAGTTTTATCTGGGCATTTATTTTTTCAACCGCTTCGGCCGGCGCCTTGAATTCAAGCACTCCCAGATAGCTATACTGCTTGTGGCGTATCGGATAGGACAGATGGGAGCGCTTAGGTTCTTTGGAGATCAGTACGGAGCCGTTATTTTGAGTTATTAAGTTAACAAGCTCCTGCGCGCGCGCCTTAACATCGGCTTCTTCAAGCTCGGGAATTAAATGATATGCAAGTTCGTATACTTTTGGTTCTATTTCGTCCGCCATTGGTTAGGAGTAGATTAGCAAAATCGGTTTTTAAAGTCAAACGCTCCAAAAAGAAAATCCGTCAGAGGTCTTGCGACGTGACGGAGATAAACGGGGCCAAAGAAGCGCTCATTATTTAAATTCCCTTAAAAGTTTCGCAAGAACATCTCTGGCCTCACCAACTGAAGAATATTCTTTTTCAGACACGAGCCATTGAGCAGAATCAAGAATCGCCTCACCTATCGGTTTCCCATCTTTTTCTTCTTTGGATGTTTTTGGGTACTCGGCAAGCGTTGCATAACTTAATGCACCTGCCCCGGCAACTAATACTGAATCAGAACAAATCCCACGCATTCCTTGATCAACAAAGATCAAGAGCCCGCTCTTTAGGTAATTCATTCCGATATCCGATTCTGACAATTTTTTCCACTTTACATACGAAGCTAAAGAAGGAAGAAAAGAAGAGATTATCCTGTCTGCTTCTTCTTGTGTCATTTCTGCCCCCGGGTTATTAAGATGCCGCCCTCGACGCAATCCTAGCAGAACGTCAGCGAAATGCAAAGGCAGGATTTATAACCCTTGCATATCTGATTTTAATTTGATATAAAGGAGGGGATGGATTTTAAGCAGTTAAAAAAGTTGGCTAAAAAGCTAGGTGGGATTTTAGTTTTGGACGGAAACGAAC
>ERZ1292632.3582-Hain-H43-01um-R2-3582-length-11807-cov-4_pt1 | contig 11807 bp, 14 predicted proteins | sample MGYA00564407_ERZ1292632 | MGnify/ENA primary metagenome ERZ1292632 (study PRJEB36523, sample SAMEA6512637) | groundwater metagenome | collected 2019-01-08 | study: AquaDiva: Metagenomics assemblies of 32 groundwater samples
CTCCTGTAGGCGGCTGAGTGTTTGACGAGTGATAGTGCATTTTCCTTGCAGTATTCAAATAAATCGCTTCCAGGATGAGGGGTATAGGAAGCCCAGGAGAGCATAGCCCTCGGTTGAATCTCCTTTATCCTCTTTGCCATCTGAACCGTCTCTATAACCTCACTTGTCGTTTCTGTAGGGATTCCCACCATGAGATTGCTCCAGATGTCTATCCCGATGTCATTCAAGATTTCGGCCGCTTCGATGTTCTGCTCGGATGTCGTTCCTTTCCTTAAAAAATCAAGAACCCTATCCGAACCCGATTCAAAGCCGACCGAGATGATTCTAAGACCCGCCTTGTAGAGTTCTTTGAACATCTCAGGCCACTTTGTTATCTGATCCGCGCGACCTTGGCAGTAGAAGGTGGCCTCTGGCAGAACCTTCATTTTCTTTTCGACAAATTCCGAGATGTATTTAGGAAACGAGCTGAATGCATCATCGTGAATGGCAAAGGAAGCCAAACCGTATTTAGCTTTGAGCTCCAAGAGTTCAGCCAGGACATTATCAACCGACCTCATTTTTACCTTTCTACCGAAGAGAGTTCTTTCAGCGGGCTGGCAAAAATTACAGTTGTAAGGACAGCCCCGACCGATGATTATGGTTGAGAAGGGCTCTTCAAGACTTCCGCCGATTGGTAATTCTCTGAGTGGTTGAAAAATTTCCCTGTCGGCGAAGGGAAGGGAGTCTAAATCGGGTTTAGGATTATCGAAGCGCCTCTCATGCTCAAGATTTCCTTCAAGTATCTCAGAGAAGACAATTTCTCCTTCACCATAGACATAGAAATCGGCGTCTAAATCTTTGCTCTCCTCTGGTTCGACCGTTACGTGGATTCCACCAGCCACAATGTCGCAATCGGGCTTGATCTTCCTTATCCTCTTGATGCACTCCTTGGCGAAATCAAAGTTGGCTGAAAGAACCGACAGGCCAAAAACCTTAGATTGCGATCTCGCTATTTGATTGTCAAAGAGCGACCAGTCTATGAAGGCTTCCTTGTCCTTTTCTTTCATGACCGAACGTCGAAGGTCGATTAAATCTATGTCGTGGCCTCTACTTTTAGCATAGGCTGATATGGAGGCGAGACCATGGCGGATCCAAAAGCTATCCAAAGCATCCCAGGCCACAGCAGGGTTTATCAAGGTTGCCTTCACAGCTTCCAAGCCTCCTCACGTGGCAGGATAGGACTCTTGGAAGTTATCCCAAAAAAACTATTTGGTATTTGTCGCCACTTTCCTCTTAGAATCTCAAAATTACGTCTGACAAGTAATTCTGTGTGCTCCTCTGGATGAAGCTGGTAAGATGCCCCGCCTAAGTGGATAGCCTTTGAGGATAGAGCCACTTTGACCTTGCAGCCTTCTTTTTTTGCCCGAAGGCACAAATCGACATCCTCATAGTTTCCGCCAGGAAAATCCTCGGAGAATCCGCCGACTTTATCGAACCAGGAGGTTCTTACCGCCATCAGAGCGCCAGTAACAGCTAAGACATCAACCGTCTTATTCTCCTTCGGATTATCCTCCTCCCCCATCCTGTGGTGATAGGGAAGTCTCTTTTTCCCAAAGGAGATACCGATATGTTGAATTCTTCCATCAGTTCCTAAAAGTTTCGCCCCGCAGATGACAACTTTAGGGTCGTCGAAGGCTTTAACAATCGGCTCAAGGAATCCTGGTAAAACCTGGATGTCGTTATTGAGGAAAATAAATATATCAGGTGCTTGCTCTCTTAAATCTCTGGCTGTGTTATAAGATAACGAGAATTTTTTAGTGTGTGTTTTGAATATGACCTCATCTACCCCCAGGTTGCAAGCCTTGGCAAATGATAGCCTTGCCTTTGAGCGGATAACTTTGAGCCTCTCCCACTCAACTTCTAAGGGCTTCTTGCTCCCGTTGTCTACAATTACAACTGGTGAGTCGCACCAGAGGTAAAGATTTAAGAGACAGAAGTTCTTTATCATATCGTGAAGCTCGTAGTGGGGAATGATGATACTTACCGTGAGTTTCTTTGTCTGCCTGAAATCCTCCCCTTGAGTGACGACGCCTTGGGCGATGTCAATTCCTGATTTCATTCTCCCTTAATCTCCCTTCGCCACTGTCGGTGTGCAGCCATCTCTGCATCGTTTTTGGTTCGTTGGAAAATCTTCATACCCTGTTTTTGCACACCAGTAACAACCCAGGCCATTCTGCTTAACTTCTTCTGGTGTTAGTTGATTTATTTCTTTACCAAGTCCTTTAGAAATTCGACACTCTAAACAATCACACATCTTACTCTCCCTTCCTCCCTAAAATATTAAGTTCCGCTCCATTGGTAAAAGTGTAAATACCCTTAAAGCCCGCCTGCTCAAAGAAAAACCTGGCCAGTGAGGCATTCATGCCCATTTTCCCTTTGTAGAGAATATCCAAGGCCACGTTAGGATTCTCCTTGGTTCTGGCTATCCCGACATCGATATCGGGTAGCTTAACCCAGACTCTCCCTCCTCCCTTTAGAATCCGCCTCCACTCGGATAAAACCCTGACCGTATCTTTTGCCTCGAAGGTGTGAAGCAGGTAGGCTGAATAGGCGATATCAAATGTTTCATTCTTGAAGGGAAGAGCATCCCCCAGACTGACGACATCGGGATTGAACTCAGACAGAGCGTCCACCCTCGTCACTTGGCAGCCTGAAAAGTCGTCCTTTCTTGGCCCGCAACCGATCCAGATAAGAGAGGGCTTTCCTTCGACATGAATCGGTTTTCTTCCTTGAGCTTGGGGCTCCTCTGGTTGAAGACCAAAAAATCTCTCTGAATACATATCAAAATGTTTCGCTTGGATGGTTGTGTCTATCCAGAGTGAATACGGCTTGCCGTTAGGGGCCAAGGTCTTTCCCATCTTGGTGTAGAAATACAAGTCCTCGGTGATACTTCTCGCTTCGAGAACGCCCTTCTCGTTCATGTGAAGGCCATAGTCTATGCTGAAAAGGGGGTGACTTTGCTGTTCAATCATCCGGCGCAAAGCTTCAGTCCTTATTAAAACGAGCCCACAACCCGCTGCCCAAATCTTAAAGAAATCTCCGATTCGCCAGTCGTAATAAGAACCCCGCCCTCGTTCCTTAAATATAAGAGGTTCGCCTGGTTCCGACTTAGAATAATAAACACCGCTTATCGCCCCGACATCTTCTGGTAGGTTGTCCATCCTGTGAACGAGCCTCCGAAGGGTGTCGGGTGGCATAATCACGTCATCGTCTAAAAAGAAAAGGAAGCGCGGTAAACCCTCGTTTCTAATAACTCCGTCAACTATCTCGCCATGAGCTATCTGTTTTAGCACAGCCTCTAAAATATCTTCCTCGGTTGCCCCAACAATCTTTCCTGCGGTAACCTTCGGAAGAAGATTTTGAGCGATTTCACTTCGTGCCATGTCGATGCGTTTTTTTAAGACGATGTTAAATTGATTACTGAAATTTATCGGCATAGCCAGCGATGTTAAGGACATCGACCAATGAATGGAGACCTTACCGAAGGTCGGAACTCCTATGATGCAATCTGCCATTCTCCCTTATCCCCCTATTCTTCCTCTATTTTTATGCCACAGTTTAAAACAAGAGCTGCTATCCTCAACAAAAGAGTTGCGATTTTAATTCTAATTTTGAATCTCTTAACGCCTTTGAGCTTCACATTTACGACTAAGGTCGTATTTTTCACCATGTCCGCAGCATTTATTGGTGATATTTTCATCTCCCTTATCCCCCTTTAGTAATTGTCTGTGCCCATGAAATTCCCTGAAGAAGAGTAATCAATGTAAGGCGTAAATGAAGCACAATCGACTTTAATGTCTTTTGGCTGGTGAAGTGCACTAATTTTTGACTCCAACACCCTAAGATGTCTGTTCTGTTCTCTCAGTTCTTTCAGTATTGCCTTGTTTACCTTGATGCTTTGCTCGATTAAGGCTGTGACACTTTCGGTCTTTGCCATGTTTCCTCCTTATTCTACTTCCAGAGCATTGCCGAAAAAGCCTGTGTTCCCAGGCTTGATGCGACCAAGATTTGTCCTGTTCCCTGTGATGTCGTGTAGATTACTGCGCTACCTGTGTAGTTTGTGAGCGATACATGGGCTGGTGTTACGCCCAGGCTGTGAGTGGCTGATACTGTAGCGTTGACCGCTCCAGTCGTTCCTGTAACTACCTGAGCCATGCCACCGACTCCACCGCCGGTTGGTAAGGCAAGTGATGAACCAGTTACGGTTGAGCCGTTTAGGTTCTTTGTCGTTACTGTAGAGCCCGTGATGGTTGAGCCAGCCCAGTTCGCACCCCCTGTAATCGTTCCGACATCTGCTGCAGCAGCAGCGACAGCATTAAAGTGAGTTGTTCCTTGAGTTGCGTCAGGATAAGTCATTTAACTCACCCCTTAGGTTGTGCTTCTGTGCCACAGCTGAGCGTCAATCGCTCCTTGTCCGTAGTGGAGCTGCGCCTTGTAGCGAACCAGGTTGTATATGAACACGTCATCGGAGACGGCCGTCTGCCTGGCGTCCTGGGTCATCACTTCTGGTTCGGGGCCGATGACGTTCTGATAGATCAGCCCATTGGCGTTGTTTGCTTTGCCGATATAGAACCTGGTTGTCGAGTTGGCATCGAGAAGCGGATTTACGACCAGGTTCAGGATGCCTTTCAAGACGTTGACATCGTTGTCGGCTGATCCTGGAATTCCAGCGCTCTCAAGAATCCTTCGGGCTGTCCATTGAAGATTAGCTGGAACGACCAGGGTGTTGGCTACCATAGCCAGAATCTTGGATGAGGCTGTATCGCTCTGGGTAAGATAGGTTGTAAGCATCGTCTCAAGATTGGTCGGGGTTAGGGTTACAGTTGCACTCTGAGCGGTTGTGTTTGCTGCAGTGGTCAGGACATCGGTTAGAAGCTGGAATCTCTCGTATTTGACACTCTCACCCAACTCGGTCGCCAATCTCACGATCTCCCCGCTCTTGTCGAACATGATCATGTCCTGGGTTACCTCGACGATTCCGCCCCGCCAGACATTTGTGATGGTGACTGAGGATTTCGGAGTCGTTCCCAAGACGAAGAAAGGCGCATCCTCTCTCCTGATTCCTGGGGTCTTCTTCAGCTTGTTTATTCCAGCGTAGGTCTCTGTCTGCTTGGTCGAATTGACCCTGAAAAAGATGGGAAACATCGAGTCGGCAATGGCCTCATAGGCCGAAAGGAGAATCCATCTGAAATCCTCCCGAAGCTGGTCGGGAAACTCCGATGTCGTCGCGGCCTCCCGCAAAGTGACTCGATTCAGAATATCTCTCGTTGTGACGGTCTCCCGAAGGGTCGCCTTCTTAGGAGACGAACCCTCGTAGATTTTAAAGGTCGAACCGTCGGATCTCTCAATGACGAGAGTGCCATCTGAGAGTTTGTGTTCGTGAACTTTCACTTGTTTTTCTTTTGTTACGACTTCCACCACTTTCACCTCCTTCAAGGTGTCTAAAGCAATATGTCATTTAATCCGGTAATTGTTACTGCAACTGAGCCTGTGTTGGATGAGCTCTGTTCCCAAGCCACCCCAATCACAGAGCCAGTCGATACCTGTGCAGTCGCAACAGCGGTCGCACCAGAGCCGTAGAGTCTCTGAGATTGCTCAATCTTTACCCCTGTGCCGTTTCCTTTCACAAAGAGAAAGACCCCTGCGGTCTCGCACACACCGTAGGAACCAGCAACCGTTGTCGTGTCCAAAACTCCGATAAATGTGTCAGCGTTTCCACCTGGCAGCCCCGAACCTGTCGTGTTGTAAACTAAGTCTCCTGCCGTTCCAGCCGAGGCCATGAACACACTTATGTTCTTGTAGTCCGCTACATACTTGTTCTCAGCCACTTGTTTCACCTCCCAAAATGGATAACAAAAAAGAGCCCTTTTTGAGCTCTGATTGGCTGATATTTAGATTTTCGCTTTTAGTTTCCTTCCATCAGGTTGTGATAGGCGCTTTTCGCCTCGGAAAGAACCGAGCCTACCTCGTATTTCTTCCCTCCTTGGTCTTCCTTGGCTGGATTGCCATCAATCGGGATGTCAAGGGATTTCAAGAAAGTCTTGCGAGCCTCGATTACCTTGTCCATCTCCTCTCCGGTCTTTCCCTTCATCGAGGTTGCCAAATCCTCTTTTGCTTTTTCCCGATCGTCCTTGTCCTTTACTGCTTCAAGGATTTTGGAGGAGGAAATCTTGGCCTCGATTAGGGTTGTCTCGTAGGACTCCTTCAGAGTGTCGAACTCGGCCTTGGGAACAAAGTCGCTTTTTCCCTTGTCTTCTTTTTCCTTAGCCTCGCGCTCCGCCTTCTCCCTTATCTCTTTCTCAATCGCCTCGATTAAGTCGGTGCGATCCTCCCTTAATTTCTCGATTGTCAGTTCTTCAAGCTTCACTTCATCATCACCTCCTCTTTGTGATGCAATTAACCTTTCGATTTTTCCGCCGGCATTTGGTTTGGTTACGATGTCCACCGAAAAGACGGAATCAATACTCTCAACCAAGTCCATCCCGTCTTTGGCCTTTGGGGAAACCGTCCCATCGGCGTGAATAGAACTCCCGCACAGCTTTGGATTGGTCACGGCCATGTTTAAAATCGGTCTAATCCAGGCGGAAGAATCCGATGTAACCAATTTGGCTTTAAGTTTGACACCGTCCGATGTTTCGGTAACCTGTGCCGACTCGTAGTAGCCGATTAAATCCCTGACACTCCTTTCGGGTCTATCTTTCATCTCAGTCTTAGAGGGATGGTCGACAAAGGCTTGCGCCCCTTCAAATAGAGGAACAGCACGTTCCAAGGTTGTTCTGGGATAGTAGCGTTCTTTGTCCTCCGTTGAACCTTCCTTAATCAAGGTCAGGTCGTAGATTCCTTTATCCTTATCCTTGTCAAGAATTGAAACCTCAAGAATTGGCATGGAAAAGGAGATGTCGGTCGCCTCGGCGGCTTTCCCAATTCCCAAGACTTTGGCTCCCACCATTATCTTTGGCATAGCCATTTTGCCGAATGGTGATTGGGGTGCACGAGCCAGGGCGTTTCTGACGTGAGCGGCGTCATATTCTCCTTGAGCGTTCTTGATGGGGAAGTGTCTTAGGCTTCTTGGCTTAGTTTTGCCCCCTGAGTCTTTTTCCCCGCCGGACTCGATATAGCCGAAACACTCATCTTTTAGGTTGTTGACATATTTGGTATCCCACTCGGCCTCTTTGAGTTTAACGTCTTCCTCTAATGCTTCTTTGATTGCCTTAAAAGTCTCAACGTATTCTACTTTGATAGGATTTCCCAAGTTAACTTCTTTGCCATTGTCGGTATAGAGAATTTTAAAATATTCACTTTCTTTTTCGACAATGACATAATCTGGAAATGTAGCAAACAAATACGCTAAGGATTCTCCATTAAATGGCGATTCATATTTCTTGCGAACAGCAGCTCTCACTCTTTTCATTAAATCATCAAGAGAGCCCACTTTGGCCTCTCTAACCATAATATACATAATCTCACCTCCTTTGCTTTCCTTTGTTCTCTTCGCCATGGCATTGGCGACACGCACGGCATAGCCTTCACATTCACTTTGGTTTCCTCTTTTAGCAAGACAGGATTTTAAAGATGAGTTGGCTATAGAAGCCCAAGCCGATTTCTGGCTACTTGTCAGCCCCTTAATGTGGCTGTCGGCATCGGTGGCACTCCAAGGCATTTAGGCTTCCTTCTCCATCAACTTAGTTTTCCTACCCTCTGGCCTCACCCCTTCGTGAATCCGACTGATTAAGGAAGAAAGTTTCCTAACCTCATTTCCGATTGAGGCGGCGGCGGCGTGCTCCCTTCTTTCGGTTATGATCTGAAGCACCTCGTTGTAGTCATCCTCTGAGATTGAAAGGTTAATCATTAAACATCACTCCTTTGGTCTCGGCGCATACTCAAAATATTCAGGACAACGGCATCCGATGTGTGCCGACCAGCCGATATCTATATCAGCGGTTAGGGCAAACCATTCCCCGTTAAGTCCCCAACAAATACTACAAACCTTCTCATCATTGGCGGTCCTCCAAAAGAATCCGATATCCTCCGCCCTTTCCCCCATCTCCCTTGCCATATCTCCCCGAATCTCTTTTGAGCCCTGAAGGAATCCATCAAAAAAAGGTTGCTCTGCATAATAAGTCCAAGCGTGGTTTCTGCCAGCATATTTATTGAAAACCCTCTCGACATCCTCCATGTAGGCATCAACTGTTGGATAAGCGGTCGGCTCAAGAGATAGGATTTCAGCATCCATCTTCTTTAGCATCTCGTTTAGTTTTCCCTGATTGAAGAAGATGGAGTTCGAGAGAATATCAGCGTCAAGTCTTGATGCCTCTATCTTAAAGCCGCTCTTGGCGGCGGCGTATCCCTTGCCAGCCGCGTAGGCTTTGGGAAGATATTCATCACCCGCTTTGATGAGATCAGCTAAGAGAATGTCAAGGAGCGCTTTGAGTTTTTCGCTCATTTGCCCTATCCTCCAATACCTTCATCACCTTTTCTCGCGCCTTTGAAAAGGCATCTGAGAATACCTTGGCGTAGTCCAAGATAATCCCATCCATGGCTGCTTTGTGAAGTTCTTCTTTGGCCTCGGTGAAAGCCTGCTGGAATTTCTGAGTCATTTCCTCATCCTGGGTGAAGGGGGCAGGCAAGACTCCTCCCGGTTTTTCTTCCTTTTTTTGGCCCTGTTTCTTCAAGTCCTCAATCTTCTTCTGCTCATCCTTGAATGAATCGAAATAGTCGAGGTAATCTCCAACCGTTTGCGCAGCAGATTCTTTGCTGATATATTCGCCATCGACCAAAAGAATCACACCCTCGGCCAGTATCTTGATGGCCTCGGCAAAGGCGACCGCATCCTTGGTGGAAAGCTCAGGAGGAATCACCTCAAATTCGGGATTATCAATTCCCCTTCCCTCAAGAACCTTTTTGTAGTGCTCCTCGAAGAAGCTCTTTAGCTCGCGCTGCCTCCTCTCAAATTTGGCTATGATGGGGATTTCAACCGATGTCGCCGTGGCTAAGTTCGACTCGGAAGTATCACCCAACCAGTGCTCGGATAGGCCGAAGCCAGCGCAGATGACCTTGTTTATCATCTTTAAAAGGTCAATCATCCCTCTGGTGTCGCCCGGAAGAGGGGTAAATTTGTATTCGACATTCGGAGTATGGACGTAGAAAGTGCCTGGTATAACCTGCCTTTCCATTCTCTTTCCAGATTCTTCGGCGGTGGACTCATCCCCACTCTTTTTATATCCACCGACCGTTGTCGTGGAAAGGCCGCTCCCCTTGATGATTTTTTCTCCAATCACACTCATCTGGATATTCGAGCGCCTGATCAGGTTGGTAGCCAAGCTCTTGTGTCTGGCCAGCCATTTCAGGTTACAGAGGAGGTCGGAGATTCCCCGCCTCGCCTGGGAGACGGTGTTTACTTTGAGATGGATTATTTCATCAACCGAAATAGACCCTTTTCTGGTAGTCGTCTTTACGACCTCGCCCTTCTTGTTGTAGGTCGGTTCCTGATAGTCGTAGTAGTATTTCTTGACTTTTCCGACATCTAAGGGGTCAGTCTCGATGCCGGTGATGATCGTCGGGTCGATTAGGACGCTTCTCGTGGACCATATCCCATCGAAGAAGCGGTCGAATATCTCACCGTAGATCGCCACTTCCCGGCAGGACTGGATTTGAAAGGATAAGGGCTCGAAGGTTTTTTCGTATTTTTCTATCTCATTGGCTGTTTTCGGATCCTCCGATGTTACCTGGAAACCGTCTTTGATCACGAAATCGCAGAGCCTGTCCACATATCCCTTTGCCAGGGGATTGGAAACATAGGCGTCCCAGCAATCCTTGTGGTTTGTGACATAGTCGTCCCACTTGATGTCTTTTTCGCCAGCCTGTTTATCCAGAGCATTCCAGCCCTTGGACTCATCAATCAAGGACTGCATGAAGGCGTTCTGGGACTCGATCAGTTCAGCTTGTCCTTCGATGATTTTTTTTTGCTCAAGCAGACTGCCATAAATTGGAATTTTACTAACAAACCCCATTAAAACTTCCCTTCTCTGCTAAACTCATCAAAAGATGGTTCCGGTTCTTCCTCTTCCACCGGGCCAGGCGATGAGAGCATATAGGTGTGGAGAGCATATCTTAAACAACACATCAAATGATCTTTGAACTTTAGAGGCTCTTCTAAAACGCCTCCCTGTCTGTCTTCCCTTCTTTTGTATCCCTTGATCTCCTTGATTGTGTTCACGCAACGGGGATGGATTATCAACTTATATTTCTGAACAACCGATATTCCATCCACAACCGAACCCTGCTTTTTTTCCGCAGGGTAAACCCAAAGGCCAGCTCGCTCCAATTCCTCAATCGAGGCTGGCTCCGATGAGTCACAGTAGGTCGCCGGGTGAACTGAGAAGTTTTGCTCCTTGTCCAAAACCAACTCGGCAAAATCGGGCTTGGTCAATTTTCTTTCGTATATCTCATCGACCAGATATGCCTCTGTCTCCTTTAAAGCAATTAAAAGCCAGGCCGAGGGATGTTCAAAACCAAAGTCGACACCAGCCAGCAGGATGTCTATGTTGCTAAAGTCAAGGTCAAATTCTCTAACCTCGTAGTTGGTAAAGATTAGGTTCTGTAAAACGCCCCACTCGCCCAGTGCGTAGATGTTATACTGGTTTAAGTCCTGCCCCTTGAGAGCCCTTAGATCGTTTATCTCCGCCTGGGAAAGATAGGGGTTATCCTTGTAGGTATATTTCTGCCACTCAGGCTTTCCCTTATCAAAGATTCTGGTTTTAAGCCAGTGCTCCGAATCAATCGGGTTAAAAGTGTATATTCTCTGAGGATATGCCCCAGCATCAAAACTCCCCCCCCTTAGTCGCCTGATGATTTGAAGATACTCATTAAACGATAGTTCGGTCGGCTCCTCAAACCACATATCAGTGACATCGGTCAAAGACTTCAATCGCTCGGCTGGCTCTCCTGTCGATGTGACAACCGGCAAAAAGAGCATCACCGAACCTTCGGGAAAGACGATGCTCATCTCGGTGTTATTAATATTGCAGGGTATTCCCCATTCGTCGATAAGCTTTTTAACAATCGCAAAGCAAGTCAGTCTTAGAGATGGAGTGAACCGCCTGATGATAACAAATTTACGCTTGGGATACTTCAGGCATTTGAGAATCGCCTTCTGAGCAACGCTATAGCTCTTGCCCGCCGCCGCACTTCCATAAACAAACAAATCCCTGGCATGGGAGGTGAACATTGGCTCAAATGACTCATTTATCTTGTCTCTTAGGTCGACTCTCATAGGTCTTTTAAGGAAGTGCCGATGATTAGTTCAACTTTGCCTGAGTGTGCCACATCAGCTTTAATCTTTTGAGCATATTCGTCAGCATAAGAACGCTCCAAAAGCCAAGCATTGGCCTGCCAGTGCTTTTCGTCTTGTCCTGCTTTCTGGATCGTCAGCACCAAACGAGCCTTAGCCTGACCTTGTGCTTTTTTTATAGCGTTGAATAACTCGAAGAATTTTCCACTTGTCGCCTTCTCACCTGCCTGAAGCCAGAGATAAAGAGTGCTCTCATCTATCCCAGCACATTGGCAGGCTGTCTTCTTTGTATTCCCCGCCGATATCCATTTGCATATTTCAGCCTGAAGCTCAGGCGTTAGTTTTGATTTTCTGCCCATTTTTAGCCTTTATGTAATTGTTGTATCTTTCCACAATCACATCACAATATTTTGGGTCTATCTCCATCATGTAGCAAGTTCTATTTAATTGCTCACAGGCAATAAGAGTTGAGCCGGAT
>ERZ1292632.3583-Hain-H43-01um-R2-3583-length-11801-cov-13_pt1 | contig 11801 bp, 13 predicted proteins | sample MGYA00564407_ERZ1292632 | MGnify/ENA primary metagenome ERZ1292632 (study PRJEB36523, sample SAMEA6512637) | groundwater metagenome | collected 2019-01-08 | study: AquaDiva: Metagenomics assemblies of 32 groundwater samples
GCGAGCTTTCCTATTCCGGTGCCGGCAACAAGGCCGCCTTCCGTCGGCGCTTACGGCTGTCGCGCATCCATTCTTCCAGATCGGCCACCAGCGGGGCGCTGTGCTCCTGCCGCAGAGCCAAACGATCCTGCGCCGATTTGCCGTTGATGGCGCGCTCGATGTCGAAGATCGCGTCGATACGGCGAACCGCCTCCACTGCCAGCGGCGAGATGACGGCCTTTTTGCGGCGCTTTCTGAGCTGCGCGGCGACATCGGCCAGTTCGAAGAAATAGCGGCGCGCATGGCTCCAGCATAAAGCACGGGTGAGTGGCGCCGGCAGGCGATCGCCATGGAACAGCGCATTATAGCCGGCATAGGCATCGGCCTGGAGGATGCCTCTCCAACTACGCAGATGGCCCACAGGATGTTCGCCCCGCCGGTCACGGGAATAATGAAAGATCGCTGCTGGCGGCGCGGGCCCGCCAAAAGGTCGATCATCCCGGACATAGGTCCAGATCCGGCCCGTATCGGTCTTGGTCTTGGCCAGCACTGGCACAGTCGTATCGTCGCCATGCAGCCGCTCGGCGGCAAGGACGTGGGCTTCGATCAGCAGATAGAGCGGCATGAGCGCGGCGGTGCAGGCGCCAACCTGATCGGCCAGGGTGGAAAGGCTCAGCTCTACGCCCTCGCGGGCATAGCGATCGCGCTGGCGGTTGAGCGGCTGATGCGCCCCGAACTTCTCGAACAGCAGCATTGCCAGGAAGCTAGGGCCAAAAAGCCCGCGGGGCGTGACGTGGAAGGGTGCCGGCGGTTGACTGATCTTCTCGCAATCGCGGCAGGAGAACTTCTCCCGTACGGTCTGGATCACCTTCCACTGGCGCGGCACGACCTCAAGCGTCTCGGTGATATCCTCGCCCAGCTTGCACAGCCGATCCGAACCGCAGCAGGGGCAGGCCTCGGGCGCGGCGATGACGACGCGCTCACGCGGCAGATGCTCGGGCAAAGGCTTGCGCGCGGGCCGCTTGCGCTCGAAGGGCGCGACGTTGGTCTTCGCTGCTGCCAGCGCAGCCAAGAGCTCATCTTCGCTGGCAGCGGTCTCGCACTCTTCGAAGGTCAGCTCCATCTGGTCGAGCAGATGGCGCGTGCGCTCGGAGCGCTGGCCGAAAAGGGTGCGGCGCATCTTCTCATTCTGCAGTTCGAGAAGGACGTTACGGGCTTCCAGGTCGGCGTTGATCGCCCCTTCGACGGGCTCAGGACAGGCTTGATCCGGGCGACTTCAGCGGCAACAGCTTCCGCAGCGGCGAGCCGCTCGCGAAGGCTATCGATCTGTGCTTGAGCCTCGTCACCCATGCCGGCGCGTATAGCAGAAAAGCGCTGGAATCCCTAGCTTTTTAGGCAATCTCGACCTTTTATGCGGCCAATGTCGGGCGCCATGTGGCCTGCGGATTACGCCAGTCGATCGCCTCCAGCATGCAGGCCATCTGCGAGGGGGAAATGGCGATCACGCCGTCGACCGCGGAGGGCCAGATGTACTTCCCCCGCTCGAGACGCTTGGCATAAAGCGACATGCCCACGCCGTCGTGCCAGATGACCTTGCAGAGGTCGCCGCGGCGACCTCTGAAAATGTAGAGATCGCCCGCGAATGGGTCACGTCCGAAACTCTGTTGCACCTGCAGGGCCAGGCTGCGCATGCCGCGTCGCATGTCCGTGTGCCCCGTTGCAATCCATATCCGAACGCCGGAGGGGACTGGGATCACGGCTTAACCGACCGCAGCACTGCCGACACCAGCCCCGGCGAGGCGCCTGCAGGAATACGCACGATCGCCCGCTCGAACTCCACGGTGATCGCCGTCCCCATGGCCGGTGCCGGATCAGGGCGCACCTGCACCTCTGCAAAGCCGTGCGCTGCCTGACCCATCTGGCGCCGCCATCTGTAGATCTGGTTCGGCCGAAGATCGGCACGACGGGCAATCTCCGCCACGTTCGCACCGGGCGCCGAAACAGCAGCAACCAACTCGCGCTTCTGCTGATCGGTCCATACTCGCCGCCGCTCCGGGCCTGAAATTACCGTGATCTGACTCATCGCACCGTCCCTAGTACCGGTGCAAACACCAGCGCTTGCACCGGTGCCATCTCGAAATATCAGCCAATCACCGCAAGGCGGCCCTCACCGGAGCGATACCCTTCAGGTGAGCGAGCGCGGCTTTAGTTCGTGGCGCTCGCGGCCGATCAGTCGCCGGGAACGGACAGACATGAAGGTGTTGGCGCATATCCGGGAGCAATACCGCCTCAGCCTTGGCAGCTACGGTCGTCCCCGGATGACGATGGAGTTGAGGGAGGCCGGGCTCGACGTCGGCGAGCGTCGGGTCGGCCGCCTCATGCGGATCAACGGGATCAAGCCCGTTCGCACGCGCAAACACAAGGTTACCACGGACAGCCACCGTCGCCTGGGTGTCGCGGCAAACTGGTTGGACGGGGATTTTGCCGCCCATGCGCCAACCGCAAATGGGCCGGTGACATCACCTATATCTGGACGTCAGAAGGCGGGCTCTACCTCGCCGTTATTCTCGACCTGCATAGCCGTCGCATCGTTGGCTGGGCTGTCAGCGACAGGATGAAGAAGGATTTGGCGATCCGGGCGCCGGGCGCTTATGGCGGTGCGTATGCGTATTCCACCGCGGAACTGCATTTTCGACTCCGATCGCAGCAGCTAATATTTGCTCTTATGACTCTCAGAAGAAGCTGCGAGCCTATGGCCTGCATCCACCAATGAGCGGCAAGGGCAATTGTTACGACAACTCTGCCGTCGAGACATTCTTCAAATCTCTGAAAGCCGAAATGATCTGGCGGCAGCGCTGGCCGACGCGGCGGCAAGCTGAAGCTGTCATCTTCCAGTACATTAATGGCTTCTACAACGTAAGCGCCTACGGAATGCGACCTTGTGACCGGGCCCAGAATAGGAAAGCTCGCGGCCTTTGAGGAGGCGTGAGCATGGACAGTGAGCAGTTAAACGAGCCTCATATGAGCGGTCGTGGGGACGGCGGCCTGCGGTCGATCTACCGCTGCCCAAGGTGATGGCGAGCAGCGCCTTGCAGGCCAATCTCGTCGTCAGCCGCTTTGTCGATCATCAGCCATGGCACCGGCAGTCGGTGATCTTCCGCCGCGTGGGGCTCCACATCGATCGGGATGTGATGAGCCGCTGGACGCGGAAACTGGCATGGTTGTTGGCGCCCTTGGGCGAGCGGCTGTTCGCCTATATCCGCGAAGCCGCCAAGATCCATGGTGACGACACACCGGTCACGCTGCTGGGCAACGACGAGGGCAGCCGGACCGGGCACTTCTGGGTCTATCTGCGCGATGATCGATCGAGCGGCGACATGAGCCCGCCCGCCGTTGCCTTCCGCTTCAGTGCCGATCGTGGCGGCGCGCATCCGGCGGAACATCTGGCCGATTATCAAGGCCGTCTGCAGGCGGACGGCTTTGCCGGGTACAACGCGCTCTACCGCGATCCCAAGACCAAGGCGCCAAGGGATATCGTCGAAGTGGGATGTTGGGCTCACAGTCGCAGGAAATTTACCGACATACTGGAGAAGAACCCGTCGCCGAGCGCGGCGGACGCGGTCGTGCGGATCGCCGAACTCTTCGCAATCGAGCGCGATATCAAGGGCGCGCCGCCCGATGAGCGAAGACGCATCCGCCAGATCAAGGCGGTGCCGAAGCTGGAGGCTGTGCGCGTCTGGCTTGAAACCCAGAACCGTGGCCTGTCGTCCGACAGCAATCTGGCGCGTGCGTGTCGCTATCCGCTCAACCGCTGGCAGGCCATGATCCGCTACTGCGACGATGGTCGGCTCGAGATCAGCAACAATCTGGTGGAAAACGCCCTGCGCGGCGCTGCTCTTGGTCGCCGGAACTGGATGTTCGTCGGCTCCATGAAAGGTGGAGAGGCCGCCGCGCTCTTCTACTCGCTGGCCGGCACATGCCGCCTCAACAGCGTCGAGCCCGAGGCGTGGTTCACTGACGTCATCGAGCGCATAGGGGCTCTGTTGCAAACTCTGATGCGGTTGCCAACGTTGGGCCTTGTCTTGGTAAGGTCGGTTGTGATGGACGATTTCAAAGGGCGGCATTTTACCGGAGAAGTCATCCTATGGGCGGTCCGCTGGTACTGCCGGTACGGCATCAGCTACCGTGATCTCGAGGAAATGCTGGCGGATCGTGGCATCGATGTCGATCACACGACCATCTATCGCTGGGTGCAGCGCTATGCGCCGGAGATGGAGAAGCGGTTGCGCTGGTTCTGGCGGCGGGGCTTTGATCCGAGTTGGCGTCTGGATGAGACCTACGTCAGGGTTCGGGGCAAATGGACCTACCTGTACCGGGCGGTCGACAAACGGGGCGACACGATCGACTTCTTCCTTTCGTCGACCCGCAGCGCCAAAGCCGCGAAGCGCTTTCTGGGCAAAGCCCTTCGCGGATTGAAGGACTGGGAGAAGCCAACGAAACTCAACACCGACAAGGCACCAAGCTACGGCGCCGCAATCGCCGAGTTGAAACGAGAAGGGAAGCTCGCCGAGGAAACCGAACACCGGCAGGTAAAATATCTGAACAACGTGATCGAGGCCGATCATGGCAAGCTCAAGATGCTGATCAAGCCCGTGCGTGGTTTCAAATCGATGCCGACAGCCTATGCCACGATCAAGGGCTTCGAGGTCATGCGCGCCCTGCGCAAAGGGCAGGCCCGGGCATGGTGCCTGCAGCCAGGGATCAGGGGAGAGGTGCGTCTGATCGAAAGATCATTTGGCATTGGCCCCTCGGCCATGACCGAGGCCATGGCCATGCTCAATCAGCATTTCAACAAAGCGGCCTGATCCCAACAAAGGCGCGGTGCCGCTCGGCGGTCCCGAATGTTTGCAACAGAGCCAAGCGCGCCACCCTGCTATCCTGGGCGTCCGATCGCGCAGCCGTCAAGGGCCAACCCGCCCCCCTCGCCCGCCGGGCGCCAGTAACCCGCTGCCGGTCGACGATGTGATGGAAGCGTAGCGATGGCTCGATCGCGCCGAGGGCGGCGCGGGCAACTCGCATGCATCGTCCGGAGCAGAGACCCGGCAATGAGCCGCAGCGACCGCGGCATTGGTGTGAGCGGAGTAGCCGAACCCTCACAGTTTCGCTGTCCTTCGCCGTTTTGCCTCGCCAAATTTTTACTCTTGACCTGGGACCATAGTCCAACGTGCAGAGAAGTATCCCTTGAAGCGCTGCCCTCGCGGCACTGCGTATTGATCGATCTCGGGGGCTATGGGGAACAAGCGCGTCGTGCATATCGTCGATGACGAAGAGACAATACGAAAAGCACTAAGTTTCACGTTGCGGACCGCAGGGTTTGCCGTAGAAGCCTACGCTTCGGGGCCGGAGTTTCTGTTGAGCGCAGAGGACGCCGAGAAAGGCTGCGTGGTTCTCGACATGCACATGCCCGACATGGACGGCCTGCAGGTTCAGGCGGAGCTGACGCGACGCGGTATCGACATGCCCGTCGTGGTGCTGACGGGCAATGGCGATCCTACGCTCGCCGTACAGGCGATGAAGGCGGGCGCTGCCGACTTTCTCGCCAAACCGGTCGAGAAGGCCGCATTGCTCGGCGCGATCGACCGCGGCTTCAGCTGGCTTGAGAGTATAGCCCGTCGTGCCTCCGAACAGGCCGACGCTCTTTCGAAAGCCGCGAGACTGACGCAGCGCGAACGGGCCGTTCTGAGAGGAATTTCGCGAGGCTATCCAAATAGCCTTATCGCAGATGAACTCGGCGTCACGTCGCGCACGGTCGAGCTGCATCGGGCCAGTCTGATGATCAAACTCAACGCGCAAAGCCTGCCCGACCTGTTGCGGATCGCTTTCGCCGTCGACCTGCACGAATCGACCGAAAACGGGCACCCCTAAAATTCTCGGCCGTGCGATGCCGGATGCTATGCGGATCGGGCCGCGGCCAGTTCGGCGATGATCGGACAATCCGGCCGCTCGTCGCCTTGGCAGCGCTCGGCCAGGTCGATTAGCGTGTCGCGCAGCGCCGTCAACGCCTCGGCTTTGCGCTGAAACTCATCGGCGCGGGCAAGGGCAAGCCGCTTCACCTCCGCGCTGGCACGGCCGGTATCGGCCCAAAGGCCGAGCAAGGTGCGGATCTCCTCGATCGGGAAACCGAGATCACGCGCATTGGCGATGAACCGCAGGCGATGGAGATCGCGCTCGCCATAGTCGCGATAGCCCGCACCCCGGCGCGGCGGCGCCGGGATGAGGCCGATCTTCTCATAATGGCGGATCATCCGCTCCGAGACGCCGCTCTGCCGCGACGTCTCGCCGATGTTCACAGCGCTTTCCGGTTGAGGCGCAGCGCGTTGGTCACCACGCTGACCGAGGAGAGCGCCATGGCGGCGGCGGCGATGATCGGCGAGAGCAGGATGCCGAACAGCGGATAGAGTGCGCCCGCCGCGACCGGCACGCCCGCGACATTGTAGATGAAGGCGAATACGAGGTTCTGGCGGATGTTCGACATGGTCGCCTGGCTGAGCCGCCGCGCCCGCACGATGCCCATCAGATCACCCTTGAGCAGGGTCACCCCCGCGCTCTCGATGGCGACGTCGGTGCCCGAGCCCATGGCGATGCCGACATCGGCGGCGGCTAGCGCGGGGGCGTCGTTGACACCATCGCCGGCCATGGCGACCACCCGTCCCTCGCGCTTGAACTTGGCGACCACGGCGCTCTTCTGATCGGGCAGCACCTCGGCCTCGACCTCGTCGATGCCCAGGCGCCGGGCGACCGCTTCCGCCGTGGTGCGGTTGTCGCCGGTCAGCATGACCACGCGAATGCCCTCCGCCTTGAGCGCGGCGAGCGCTTCGGGCGTCGTGGCCTTCACCGGGTCGGCGATCGCGAAGGCGCCGCCGACCGTGCCGTCGACGCCGATGAAGATCGCGGTGGCGCCATCCCGGCGCAGTGCATCGGCCTGGCTGGCGAGCGCCTCGGTCGCAACCCCTTCGTCGGCAAGGAACCGGGCATTGCCGAGGACGATGCGCCGCCCTTCGACCGTGCCGAGTGCGCCGCGCCCGGTCGGCGAGTCGAAGTCGATGACGTCGCTCGTGGCGATGCCGCGATCCTTCGCGGCCTCGACGATTGCCAGCGCGAGCGGATGCTCGGAGGCCCGCTCGACCGAGGCGGCAAGCCGCAGCAGTTCGGCTTCGTCGAAGCCGGGCGCCGGCACGATCTGGGTGACGGCAGGCCGGCCTTCGGTTAGCGTGCCTGTCTTGTCGACGACGAGCGTGTCGACCTTTTCCATATGCTCGAGCGCTTCGGCGTTCTTGATAAGGACGCCGAGCCCGGCGCCGCGGCCGACGCCGACCATGATCGACATCGGCGTTGCGAGACCCAACGCGCAAGGACAAGCGATGATCAGCACGGCGACCGCCGCCACCAGCCCGTAGGCGAAGCGCGGCTCTGGGCCCCAGATACCCCAGGCGATGAACGCGACCACCGCAACCGCGATGACCACCGGCACGAACCAGCCCGACACCTGATCGGCCATGCGCTGGATCGGCGCGCGCGAGCGCTGCGCCTCGGCGACCATCTGGACAATCCGCGCAAGCATGGTGTCGCGTCCGACCTTGTCGGCGACGATCACCAGCGCACCGGTCTGGTTGAGCGTGCCGCCGATCACCGTGTCGGCCTTGGCCTTGGTGACGGGCATGGACTCACCGGTGACCATCGACTCGTCGAGCGAGGAGCGGCCGTCCTCGACCACGCCGTCGACCGGCACCTTCTCGCCGGGCCGCACGCGCAGGCGGTCGCCGACCGCGACCAGATCGAGGCTGATTTCCTCTTCGTTGCCATCGGAACCGATGCGGCGCGCGGTCTTTGGCGCGAGATTTAGCAGCGCCTTGATCGCGCCTGAGGTCCGCTCGCGCGCGCGCAGTTCGAGCACCTGGCCGAGCAGCACGAGGACAGTGATCACCGCCGCCGCCTCGAAATAGACCGCGACCATGCCGTCTTCACCGCGGAAGGCCGGCGGGAACACCTGAGGCGCGAGCGTCGCGACGACGCTGTAGATCCACGCGACTCCGGTGCCCATCGCGATCAGGGTGAACATGTTGAGGTTGCGGGTCTTGAGCGAAGCCCAGCCACGCTCGAAGAAGGGCCAGCCCGCCCAGAGCACGACGGGTGTCGCCAACACGAACTGGATCCATACCGAGATCGACATCGGCACGAGGCGATGGATCACGGGAAAGAGATGCGCGCCCATTTCGAGGATCAGCACCGGGAGAGCCAGCACCAGGCCGACCCAGAAGCGGCGCGTGAAATCGACCAGTTCGTGGCTGGGACCGCTGTCGGCGGTCACGGTCGCGGGTTCGAGCGCCATGCCGCAAATCGGACAGGACCCGGGATGGTCCTGCCGAATCTCGGGATGCATAGGGCAGGTCCAGATCGTGCCTTCTGGCACCGCGACTGGCGGTGCCGGCGGGCCGAGATAGCGCTCGGGATCGGCGATGAATTTTGCCCGGCAGCCCGCGCTGCAGAAATGATAGCTTTCACCGCCATGCTCGGCATGGTGCGCAGTGATCGCAGGATCGACGGTCATGCCGCAGACCGGGTCCTTGACGCCAGCCGCTGGTTTCGCAGCGCCGTGGCTGCCGCAGCAACCGCCGCCATGCGCCGCTCCATGTGTCTCGTTCATCGCCTTGCTCCTTTCGACGCCTGACAATCTAAGGTCTGACACCGTGTCAGGGTCAATACGTAATCACCTAAGGATTGCCCAAAGCGTCAAAATCTCCTGGCCCTGGGAAATCAGCCGAGATCGTTTGCGACGGCTCGGCTCAGAATCGATGCCGGACGGCTCGCGGTGAACAGTTGGATCGCCCCGGTGATCGTCGAGATCTTGAACGGTTCGGCAATATGCTCGAAACCTGCCAGCGCGATCAATCTCGGGAGAACGCCTTCGGCGTTGGGTTGGGTATCGCTGACGCCGTCGAGACGCTGAACGGTTAGCCGAAAGGCCAAGCGCATGAATCCGCGCTGGCGACCATAATCGGCAATGACTAGGCGACCACCGGGGCGAAGGATCGCGTACATGGCGCGAAGGGTGGCCGCCTTCATGTCCAGCGGCATCTGATGAAGTACAAGGCTCGATACGACGGCATCTGCACTCTGTTCGGGCAGATCCGTCGCGAAGCCTTGGCGCCAGTCGACATCGGCAACCATCGCTGCGGCCTTGCGTCGGGCGATGTCGAGCGCCTCCGCATCGGGATCGAGACCAATCACGCGCGCGCTGGGTTCGTCGCGCTTGAGCAGCAAGGCGAAGCTGCCCGTACCACAGCCTATATCAACGATCGTCTCGCCGCCTCTCGGCGCGAGCGCGGCGAGCATCGCCTCGCGCCACCGCCGTTCCCGCGTCCAAAGCCGGATCGCGCGGTCATAATCCTGAGTGGACCCGTTTCCGAGCGGCGGTGTGTACGGCTGCATGGCAGTGGCTCCGACCTCCTTCCGCCCCTCAAGCGCGACTACATGGACATGGGCGGGGACAAGGTACCCAGCCAGGCGACAAGCGCGAGAATGATGATCGCAAGACCGCCTTCCACCACAAGGCTGCCGCGCAATAGCGTCATCGCCCGTGGTGCGTCCTCCTGCTCGATGGCGAGACTAAGCGAGGGGGTCAGGCGATAGCGGTTGAGTGCGGCCAAGCCCAACATGCCGGCGAACAGCACAAGTTTGGCGGTGAGCAGCAGCCCCCAGCTCGATTGCCACAGCCCCGCGATATGCTCGGAACCCACCAGAAAGAGAGTGTTGACGGTCCCGGTGACGACAAGCAATCCGACAATCACCGTCCCAACCATCGAAAAGCCGCGAAGCGCTTGCTCGGTCAGCAACACCCGCGCCAAGCCATCAGTGTCAACGTTGGGAATGACGAGCGCAAGGAAAGCGGCGATCGCGCCGACCCACGCGCCGGCCGCAAGAAGGTGTACGAGATCGGACGCCAGCTGCTGCCAGCCGGCACTGCCCTCTCCGGCCGCGCCATGGCCCGACCAGGCCAGTGTCCCGAGCGCGATAGCGCCTGCGAGTGTCGAGGTCATGACGCAGACGCGCGGCTTTCGGCCATAGAGCGCCGCGCACGGCAATAGGATGACCAGCGCCGCCAGACGCACCTTGAGCGCGGTGCCCAGCGCGGTGTCGTTGAGCAGATCACTCACCAACTGAAGATCCGGCCGGGTTAGCGGAAGGCCGGTCATAGCCGAGGCCTGGACAAGAAATCCCAGCACCGACAGCAACAGTCCCAGCAGTACGAGAAGGACGATCATCGGCCCCAAAGGCAGATACGACCGGACCGTCCGGCCGCCGCCGCCGAGCGCATAGAGCGCGAACAGCGGCAGCCCGAACAGCAGGCCGAGATCAACGTAAAGCGCCCAGCGGATCGCGATGACCCCGATCTCGCTCATCGCCTTACTTCACTGTGAAGGCAAGGTTGCCCTGGATCCGATGCGTGTCGGTCGACACGACGTGCCAGGCAACCTGATAGGTGCCGGCCGACAGCGGGCGCGCCAAGGTCAGCACGAGCGTCTTGTTGTCGCCCTCGACAGAGGTCTTGAAGCCGGTCACCGCCATGCGATGGTTGGGCATACCGGTCATCACGATCTCGGCACCCGACAGCCTGGGCATCAGACCTTCGCTGAACGTAAGCGTAATGCGCGAGGGCGCCGAGACGCTGGCATTGGCGGCCGGAGCCGAGGATACAAGCTTGGGATGGGCATAGGCCGGAGCCGAAACACTCAGGCCTACGATGGCGATAGCTGCGAGAGGCGAAAAGAAACGCATTGGAACATTCTCCTGTGGATCCCATGAGACAATACGCAGCCCGAGCCCCCACCCCTCGCAATTACATTTTTTATCTACAGCAAGGGTTCCTGGACCAGGATGCGTATTGAAGAATGAAGACGGAGAAGCATCATGGATGAACTTGACCACCTGCTCTCGCGGTTGCGCGATGCGCCTCTCGATCCCAGGCTCGGCGGTCTGGAAAGCCGGGTCATGGCGGAAATAGCGCGCATCCAGGCCATACCGCGCCTTGGCGCAACGACATTCGGCATCGCGGCCGCAACCGCGCTGTTCATCGGAATTGCCGGCTCGGCGGTTCCGACGCAGTCTGCCGATCCGAACCCGATATCGCCCTTCGATGCCCGGCTCGCGCTTGCGCCCTCGACGCTACTGAGCTCGCAATGATGCGCGACCGCCGCCGGCTCCTGCTCCTCGTCCTGTTGACCTTCGCCGCGGCGATCGCTGGCGTTGTCATCGGCCGCGTCTATGTGGTTCCAGTGCGCCCGGTCGAAAATGAGCTGCACGAGCTGCTCCATCGCGATCTGAAGCTGGATTCCGCGCAACACAGCCGGCTCGAGACAATCGAGAAGAACTACGCCATACGGCGTCAAGCGCTGGAGGCCGAACTGCGCGCCGACAATGCGCGCCTCGCGGAGGCGATCGAAGCGGAGCATGGCTATGGCCCGCAAGTCGCAGCGGCGGTGGATCGCTCGCACCAGGCCATGGGCGCCCTGCAGAAGGAAACGCTCGAGCACATCTTCGCAATGCGGGCCGTGCTGCGTCCCGATCAGACCGAGAAGTTCGACGACGCCGTCGTGAAAGCGCTGACGGCCAAGTCCAAATGACCGCGAGCCTCCCCGACTGCTCGGACGGGGAGCTTGCGGCTTTGGCGCTTGGCGGGCGGCAAGCGGCTTATGGCGAACTGGTCCGGCGGCATCAAGGTTGGGTTCACCGGCTCGTGCGCAGCCATGTCGGATCTATGGATG
>ERZ1292632.3114-Hain-H43-01um-R2-3114-length-13029-cov-8_pt2 | contig 11796 bp, 14 predicted proteins | sample MGYA00564407_ERZ1292632 | MGnify/ENA primary metagenome ERZ1292632 (study PRJEB36523, sample SAMEA6512637) | groundwater metagenome | collected 2019-01-08 | study: AquaDiva: Metagenomics assemblies of 32 groundwater samples
TCAAGAGAGACGGCTAGTTTGTAAGCGACCGAGGAAGAAAGGACGCCTTCGCCGTTGGCGGGGGTAAAAAGAATATCAATATTTTCCAACGCCTCAAGAACTTCCGAAGAAAGTTCGGGATTAGAAAGAGCTCCGAGGAAGCAGAGATTCATGCCCTCAAAAGATGCAAGATAAATGGTGTTGAGTTTTTTACCATCGTATGCACTTTCGGAGAGAAAACCTTTGATGAAGACATCTTTGACTTCGTATTCGCCGGGACCGGAAATGACGAAGGATTCTTTTTCGCCTCTGGAGGTTTGCTCGGCGCCGTTCATGTCCGGATGATTGGTGGTAATGAGAGTAATGTCCGCGCCGAATTTGGAGGTCTTGTGCTTGGAATCCTTGGAAATCGGATTGATGGCAAGAACAAGATCTCCGTGAGAGATCTTGAACGATTCCAGCCCTAGATAACTAACAATCATAAGGTCATTATATCACAAACCGCCTCCTTTAGCCACTTATCTGACTTTTAGATATTATTTTGGATTCTAGAAATCCTTGACAAACTAATTTAATGGGTACATAATAAAAAGTAGAGAGTAGGCTCACGTTCCCCCCAAGGGGACATGTGGAGACAGATGATGGAATTCAGCGAGGTATACCCCGGACAATTCCTTCGTGTCCACTCGCCAGGTGTAAGTCGGCACGAAGACGTGTACACCTACTACTTCGTGGAGGAAGTAGATAGGTCTCGTGTCCGGTGGAGAAACATGGTGAACTTCAACATATGTTGGTTCAAGCCCAGAGAAATCTCCTGGCTCGACCGTGCAGAACCGTGCACCGAGGAAGAGGTATTCAGAGATGCTGAGGCCTGGGTCAGAAACTGCAGCGAAAATATCTCGGCCGCGAGAAGTGAGATTCGGAGGGACAAGAAGAATCGGAAATTGCTTCGCCAGCGCATGCGAAGCCTTCGCGGAAAAGCCAAGTGCCGCCTCAAGAAGCGCGAGGCTACCAGGAGGTCTGTCTGAATCCTTTGCCCGGCGGTGGCACGTGCCACCGCCGGGCGCCCCCCACAATTAGTGGCGGGGCGTTTTTTATTTCTCTATTTTTGGACGATCGCACTAAAATAGGAAAGGTCTTCAGACGAAGACAAAGTGTCGACGTGGCATGTCGACAAATTTTCCTTGACTCACGAAAGGTTCAGGTGTTGAATGGCGTGGGCTAGATCACACCGAACAGGAGCTGACCTATGAAGTTCGTTCGTTGGACCTTTTACGGAACCCTCGCCCTGGTGACAATCGTCGCCACTGTCAAGGCGATCAACGCCATCGAGGATGCCCAGAGACGGAAGTCTTGGGCGTAGTGCACATGCGAGGCAAGACCTAGCAAGTGCTCGGCAATTCGCCTAACCGCGGGTTGCCTTTTTTCTTTTTTCTGATATATTGTTCTTGCTATTTATTAGCACCTGTTTCTGTTAACCTTTTTTGGTCTGGCAAACACAGAAGAACCAAAAGAGCCGGAAATGGCATAAAAATTTGACTCAAGAAATAATTGAGGAGAAAGACGGTATCATGGTCGGACTCATTGAGAGCTCCCCTACTCCGCCGTCATTAGATGATCTGATTGAAGGTCCTGTAATCGCCATAGACAAGGGCGCCGTTTACATTGATTTACCGCCCTTCGGCACTGGCATTATTTACGGCCGAGAATTTCAAAACGCGCGCGATATCATCAAGAAAATAAATATCGGCGACACCGTAGCCGGCAAGGTTGTTGGTATTGGGGGCAAAGAAGGTTATATAGAGATTTCTCTCAAGGAAGCCCGCCAGGCGCTCATTTGGAGTGAAGCAGAAGAAGCGATTAACGGAAAGCGCATCTATGAGCTCGTAATCACGGACGCAAACAAAGGAGGGTTAATTATCAATTGGCAGGGCATTATGGGTTTTTTGCCTGCTAGCCAGCTCAAACCTGAACACTATCCGCGAGTGACTGACGGTGATAAGGATAAAATTCTGGAGGAATTGAAAAAACTCGTGGGAGAAAAACTTTCGGTTGCAATCATCGGCGCCAGTCCGAAAGAAGGAAAATTGATTTTCTCGGAAAAGAGCCCGGAAACAAAGAGTAAAGAAAATATTGTTGCCAAGTACGCACTGGGAGATGAATTAACAGGCGAAGTGACGGGGCTTGTTGATTTCGGTATCTTCGTGAAGTTGGAAGAAGGACTTGAGGGCCTTGTTCATATTTCTGAAATTGACTGGGGTTTGGTGGAAAGCCCAAAAGCCATGTTTAAAATCGGCGAGAAAGTAAGGGTGAAAATTATTGAAATTAAAGACGATAAAATTTCGCTCTCCATCAAAGCGCTGAAAGAAAATCCTTGGAAAGAAGCCGAGAAAAAATATAGAAAAGATGCCCTTGTTGAGGGTATCATCATTAAATACAACAAACACGGCGCTTTGGCATCGCTAGAAGAAGGAGTGGCCGGACTTGTCCATGTTTCAGAGTTTGGTTCTGAAGAAAAACTCCGCGAGAAATTAGAAATGGGCAAAACCTATCCTTTCCGCATTACCCTCTTTGACCCGAAAGAACACAAGATGGCTTTGTCTTTTATTGAACTGAATAAAAAAGAAGTATAATATCAAGGACCCCCCTTGATATATGGAAAGAAAAGTAAAATTCACAGAAGGAGAATATTACCACCTCTTCACTAGAGGGGTTGAGAAACGAAAAATATTTCTTGAGACTCGTGATTATGAAAGAATGCTTGCGCTCTTATACATATTAAATCAGGAGGATCATTTTCATGTAAGTAACTTTTTCAATCGCGGGAAAACAGCCAGTGAGACATATAAAATAAAGAAGGGGAAACCCCTAATTTCTATTCTTGGATATTCACTCATGCCAAATCACTTTCACGTGATCGTAAGAGAGATAAAGAGGGGTGGAATTAGCAAATTTATGAGTAAAGTACTTACCGCATATTCAATGTTTTTCAACAAAAAATATGAGAGAAGCGGACCTCTTTTTGTGCGTCCCTTTAGATCATCACACATAGGGGATGATGTATATTTCAGACATATTTTTAGTTATATACATCTAAACTGTATTGAATTGAAAGATAAAGACTGGAAAGAAAACGGATTAAAAGACAGAAAGAAGACTAAAGAGTTTTTAGAATCATACAGATATTCCAGTTACTCTGATTTCCAGAATTCTCGGAAAAGAAATGAATCTCAAATTGTTGATTTTGCCAGCCTTCCAGATTTCATATCAAGGGCCCCCCTTGATATTCGTGAGTATGAGAAGTGGTGGTCATCTTCTAATTAATTCAATTAGAAACACCCTAGGATTTCTTATGTCTATGAAAGAATTCTGGTGTTAGTACATTTCTTTTGACTGTGTGATGGCTCGAAAATCTAATTTCCGCCTTATCACAAACATCAATAAAATTGTCTGGTTTTTCACCTAATTCTTTCTGTTTTCTCATCAACTCATACTCAGTTCTCCAAAATTCAAAAACTTCTGGATGTGTTTCCAAATAGTTGCGACTTTTATCAAAAATAGATTGTAAAAACCCATCTCTATCAAAAATAATCCTGCTATTTTCTAGATAGAAAAGATACGGGTATTTCTCAGTCATTATCTCCCAAATATCTTTTGTAACTATTTCTAGATCAATCCTGATACCATATCTCTCTTCTTTGAAAAGCTCCCAATCCCTTTGATCGTCATATACAATAGTAATATCTAAATCTGAATCCTCTCTCTCTCCCTATTTGTTGCCACACTTCCAAAAACACGCACTCCTACCACATGCTCTTTGTCTTTATATTCTTGCAGAATTTCTTCTACTATTTTCTGTTGAATAGTTTGCATGTCTCTAATTAAATTCACTCATCGCTTTATTTAATCCGCCGTCCGCGATGGTGGCGATAGCTTCTCCAACTTTTTTTCTCATTTTCTTGATAACTTCCATTTCTGGTTTTTTAAAATCGCTTAAAAGAAATTTTTCAACTTGTTCTTCGGTTTTTGGTTTTTTCAACTTACCGGTTGGGGTTGTTGGAGTGATGCCAACGCGAATGCGAATGAATTCTCGTGTCTTAAGCGCGCGAATAATAGAATCAAGCCCCCTGTGTCCGCCTGAACCCCGGTTGTAAGAGATTTTGAGAGAGCCAAGCGGCAAATCGAGGTCATCATAAATGACAATAAGACTCTCCACCGCCTTTTTGCTCTTTATAAATTTTGCTACCGCCTCACCCGACTTGTTCATATAGCTATCTAGAACAATGAACTTCACTTTTTCTGTACCAGCGGGAAAGTTTTCAGATAAATATTCCGCCATCATTCGTCCTGTGTTGTGACGTGTGTGCGAATATTCTTCTTTGGGATTGCCTAAACCTACAACGATATACATAAACCTATTGTGTCAAACCAGATTAGATAATACAATCTCTCTAAACAATGAGCACCGAAGAACATTCGCAGTCATCAAATTTCTGGTTGGAACTCGGTAAGCTTGTTTTCATCTCTCTAGTAATTGTTATCCCCTTCCGCCTGTACATCGCCCAACCTTTTATAGTGGAGGGTGCCTCTATGGACCCCACTTTTGAAAATGGTGAGTATTTAATTGTGGATGAATTGACTTATCACTGGAAGGATCCGGAACGAGGCTCGGTTTTGATTTTTAGATACCCTCGCGACCCAAGCAAATATTTCATCAAACGTGTCATTGGCCTGCCAGGAGAAACTCTGGAAATAAAAAAAGGTGTTGTCACGATTAAGAATAACGCAAACCCTCTCGGGATGACACTTGAAGAGCCGTACGTTAAATACCCTAGGTCGGATAATTTGTCGGTCACCCTTGATGATAATGAATTCTTTGTTATGGGAGACAATCGGCTCGGCAGTGCCGACTCTCGTCTCTGGGGTCCAGTGTCAAGAAAAGAAGTGGTCGGCCGGCCCATTATTAGATTTGTGCCGCCAGCTCTATTTCCTGGAAACGCAATCGTCAGCGAAAACAAATAAAATTCGCATGCACGAAAAATCAATTTGGCTTTCAAGAGAATTTGATAAACCGCTTGTAACGGCGTCGTATTTTGGATTTAGACCCATTGAAACCCCCAGAGTTTCAAAAGAAGATATTGTTCTGCGGGAAGAATACGGTTCGCATCCATATTTTGACGTTGCGGAAAATGCGGCTTTTATTAGAGTTTATCTGGAGAGAGGACTTCAGTCCGAGATGCTTCCTCTTTCCGTTGTATATAAAAGAAGTTCTCCGAATCGAGGAATAGATAAATACTCTTTGCATTTTGTTGGGTCAAGCCAGGGCATAGCGGATGCGATGCTCATCCGCGGAGCCTTATCCATGCTTGAAGATTTTGGTTGCAAACATTTGGTGGTTGAAATCAACAGTGTTGGCGACAAAGAATCAATGTCTTCATATGAACGAGAGTTACATTCTCATCTTCGCAAATCCATGTCTGATTTTTCCGAGACAGTTCGCGAGCAAATTAAGAAGGATGTTTTTAATCTCTTTAATTTTGATTTGCCGGAAACAGAATCTATTCGACACTCTGCTCCGTCCCCCATTTCCTCGCTTTCAACCCAAAGCCGAAGTTATTTTAAGGAAGTGCTTGAGTATCTTGAAACGCTTGGTATTGAATTCCACCTGGCGCACGAACTTATTGGCAACCGGAAATTTTGTTCTCAAACTATTTTTCGCATCCGCGAAGAAAACGGAAGTAGCGAGAACGTCGTGGCAGTCGGTCATCATTACTCAAAGTTAGGCAAACGTCTTGGATTAAAAAGAGAAATACCTATGGCCAGCGCCACTGTTTTTGGAACCCATAACGCACAGCAAGATACAGAAAGGATGAAAATGAAAATTTACAAAGACCTTCCAAAACAGAAATTTTGCCTCGTTCATCTCGGAAAAGAAGCCAAAATGAGATCTTTACCTCTTTTGGAACAGTTGAGAAAAGAGAGAATCAGAGTTCATCACTCATTAGGAAAAGATAAAATCGCTGTTCAGCTTTCAAGTATTGAAGGAACTCCTGTTTCGCATCTCATCATTGTCGGGCAGAAAGAAGCTCTTGACGGCACCGCCACGGTGCGCAATGTCGCCACCCGAGCACAAACCACTATTTCCATTAACGAATTGCCACTCTTTCTCAAACATATTTCTCTCTAATCTCTTATTGTCTATTCCCTATTCATATGCTAAAGTATCGCCCTATGATAGCGACGGTAAATGTAGAAGTTGTTAAAGGCCCAAACGAAAATAATTTAAGCGTTTTGAGACGTTTCTCTAAGCGCGTCCAGGGCTCGGGCGTTCTTCCTCGCGTCCGTTCCAAACGCTACAGCGAACGCACTAAATCCGAAAATGTTAAGCGCGCCAAGACACTCACGCGCCTCAAGAAAAAAGCAGAAATTGCTGAACTTATTAAACTAGGAAAACTCAACGAACTTAGCAAATTCACTCGCCGAAAGTAAGAAATCAATTTTGCAATTTTCAATTTTCAACAACACCAAGAAGTCTGTCCCCAAAGTTCCGTTTGAGAAAATTAAGAAAAAGGTTCTGGGAGAAAGTTACGAGCTCTCTTTGGTTTTTGTCGGCGACGCCCTCTCAAGGCGCCTCAATCAGGTTTACCGTGGCAAGGATAAGCCAACGAACGTTCTCTCCTTTCCGATTACGAAAAATTCTGGAGAAATTTTTATCAATCTTGCTCGCGCGAAACCTTTTGGACCCGCTCACCTCTTTATCCACGGAATTCTCCATTTGAAAGAAATGCAACATGGGGCTAAAATGGAGAAGAAAGAAAGGGCGCTTTTAAAAGCGTTCGGGCTCTAACACAATTTTCTTTTCTTTTTAAATTATTTATGGCGCGCCAAATCGCAGCTGGGGTCGACATAGGCACATTTCAAATCAAGGCCATTATTGCCGAGGAAATTGTTGATTCCGACGGCAGAGGGATTCCGAAAATTATTGGGGCGGGCACAGCGGAGACAAAAGGAGTTAAGCGTGGCTATATCACAGATCCAACGGAAGCCGCCAAAAGCATCCGAGCGGCCTTGAACAAAGCTGAAAAAATGGCGGGCGAAAGAGTGAAGCGCGCTTATTTTTCCACCGGGGGGGTCGGATTGACCAGTGTTACTGCCAGTGGATCAGTTGTAATCACTAGGGCTGATTTGGAAGTGGTTGACAAGGATATTGAGACGGCACTCGAAATGGCTGAATCTAACATTCCCTCTTCCGCTCTTTTAAATAGGAAGATTATTAATTCTATTCCGCTTGAATACCGAATAGACGGCAAGCCCGTTTGGGGACGAGTGGAGGGACTCAAAGCCCAGAAACTTGAAGTGAAGGCCCTCTTCATTACCGCCATGGAGCATCACCTCCAAGATACCATCAAAACCGGCGAGCTAGCCGGTGTGGAAGTAATAGATTTAGTTGTGGCTCCAGTGGCCGCGAGTTTTGTCACTCTTTCCAAAAGACAGAAAAAAGCGGGAGTGGTTCTTGTGGACCTTGGAGCGGAAACTCTCTCCTTGGTTGTTTTTGAGAACGACAATCTTGTTTCTCTTGAAGTTTTTCCAATTGGTGGCGCCGACATGACAAACGACATCGCCCTTGGACTCAAAGTTCCTCTTGAAGCGGCAGAAGTTATCAAACTTGGCGGATTGACGCGCGCCACTTATTCAAGAAAGAAGCTTGATGAAGTTGTTTCTGCTCGGCTTTCTGATTGTTTTGAACTTGTTCAGGGCCATCTTAAAAAAATTGAACGAGATGCGCTTCTACCTGCCGGCATCATCATCACAGGCGGAGGAGCGGGGCTAAGCGCCGTGAAAGATTTTGCTCAAGAATATTTGAAGTTGCCTTCTCAAATTGCCGAGATTCATTTCAGCGCCAACGACAAAGGCAGAATGAAGGATCATGTTTGGGCGGTCGCATGCGGACTTTCCATTATTGGATTCAATGCTGACAACGAACAGATTCTCGTCGGTGAAAAGGGTTCCGAAACAATAATTCACGAACTCAAGCGTCTTTCGCGTAAAACTTCCGATCTCATCTCTCGTTTTTTGCCATAAAACGGTAAAAAGTCAACTGCTTTTATTTTATAATCCGTTTGGTAAGATGGCGACAACGCCGAGAAAACTCGGGTAATCATTTATTCATTCAAAACCATGCCACAAGTAAAACCAGAGGTAGAATCTTTCGCCCGGATTAAAGTCATCGGAGTTGGCGGTTCAGGCAAAAATACCGTTAACCACATGATTAATTCCAGGGTCAAGGGAGTTGATTTCATCGCTGTTAACACAGACGCCCAGGACCTTCACAATTCTCAAGCTAAGAAAAAAATCCATATTGGCAAAAACTTGACCAAAGGCCTCGGTACCGGCATGAATCCAGAGCTGGGCAAGAGAGCAGCTGAGGAAACTAAGGAAGAAATTCAAGAAGCTCTCAAGGGTGCAGACATGGTTTTCATTGCTTGCGGTATGGGCGGAGGCACGGGCACAGGCGCCGCTCCAGGCATCGCCAGAACCGCCAGAGAGAACGGCTGTTTGACTGTGGCAGTGGTCACTAAGCCCTTCTTCTTTGAAGGCATCCAGCGCATGAAGATCGCTGAGCAAGGTGTGGAAGAATTGAGGCAGATGGTTGACGCTCTCATTATCATCCCCAACGATCGTCTTTTGCAGACGGTGGAAAAAGACATCACGGCTAAAAACGCCTTTGCGATGTGCGATGATATTTTGAAACAGGCGGTTGAGGGCATCTCCGACCTCATTGTCACACCAGGATTCATTAATATTGATTTTGCCGATATTCGCACCATTCTTGAAAATGCGGGGGCTGCTCTCATGGGTATCGGTTATGCCAGTGGCGAGAAACGCGCCGAGGAAGCCGCTTTGGCTGCCATCAGCTCTCCTCTCCTGGAGGTCTCTATCAACGGTGCCAAAGGCGTGCTCTTCTCAATTTCTGCCGGCGATGACCTTACTATGTTTGAGATTCAAGAGGCCGCTAAAATCATTACGGAATCTGTTGACCCGAACGCGCGTATCATCTTTGGAACAGTTAAAAATGACAAACTCAAGAAGGGCGAAATTAAGATTACTGTTATCGCTTCAAATTTTCCTGAAAGCAATTTGAGAAAAGGAGCTTCTCTTTTCCAACCTTTTTCTCAAGACGAGGATAAAAGCCGAGGAAAAATTTTCAATTCATTCGGCTCGGGAACAAAAGAAGAAACAAGGCCGACAGGAGACGAAATCTCCGCTGAAAAAATAAAGAAGGCATCTCCTCCTCCCCCTCTCGTGCACGGAATTGCCAAAGATAAAGAAGAAAAAGACGAGGATGATGATTGGCACGCTGTCCCGGCATTTCTCCGCAGATCAAAGTTGAAGTAAAATAGTAGGATGTATGATTTGGTCATTATCGGAGGCGGACCCGCCGGCGCCAGCGCCGGCGTTTACGCTGCTCGAAAACAACTCAAAACAATCCTCATCACCGAAAGTTTCGGAGGACAAAGCACTGAATCTCTTGGCATAGAAAACTGGATCGGCACGGTAAAAATTCCCGGAGCTGAATTCGGTAAAATACTTGAGAAACATTTGCGCGCTTATGCCGGCAATTTTGTTGCAATAGAAGCCGGCAAACGAGTTTTAGATATTACCAAACAAGAAGATGGTTTCAACATAAAAACATCCGGCGGAAATTTCTCCGCCAAAACCGTCCTTATCGCCACCGGCTCAACTAGAAGGAAACTGGAAATTCCAGGAGCGAAAGAATTTGAAAATAAAGGTTTGACCTATTGCGCTTCTTGCGATGGCCCTCTTTTTGCCAGACAAGATGTCATTGTGATTGGCGGAGGCAATGCCGCTTTTGAAAGCGCCGCTCAACTCCTTAATTATGCAAAATCTGTCACTCTTCTGAATCGAAGCTCAAAATTTAAGGCAGACGAAACCACGGTTAAAAAAGTGCTGTCCCATCCAAACATGAAAGCGATAAAGAACGCTGTGCCAGTAGAAATAAAAGGAGACAAATTTGTCAGCACCGTCGCATATAAAGATGTTCAGACAGGAGAAGAGAAAGAAATTTTGGCCAGTGGTGTATTTGTTGAAATCGGACTCATTCCGACAACCAGTTTTGCCGAGAAACTTCTTAAACTAAACAAAATTGGGCAGGTTCCCATTGACTCCAAAACGCAAAGAACAGAAGTGGCGGGTGTCTGGGCAGCCGGAGATTCCACAGACGGACTCTATCATCAGAACAATATTGCTGCAGGCGATGCAGTGAAGGCCTTGGAAGACATTTATCTCTTTCTTCACGCAGGAAAGTAAGAAAAAGGGCTCGTGCTCCTCAAGAGGAACACGAGCCCAACCGTCAGTCAGCGGTCAGCGCTTGACGACGAGGTGATTGAAGATGTTGATATCGCCACCGTCGCACCAATCGGTGGCGCACTTGTAGATGCCGCCACCGAGGGCCAAGGCCACCACCCCCATACCGATTTGGTATCGTGTCCGTTGGTACCAGCGGACTCCGGCCTTGGTCACGAGGATCGGAGGGATGATTATCTCCTCTGTCGAAGCCGAGGAGAGCAAGCCCCCTTCCAGCGTTATGCTCCCAGATACTCGGAGATTGATGTTCAACGGGTCTGGGAACAGAGAGGGAACCACGGACACCGTCGGCTGAGCAACCAGGGTATCCGCCGGCCTCACATACTGACATCCGGGACAGTCGCTGATACTGGTCATCAAGTTGCAGCAACGCTGGATGTAACGCGCTACCCCTCGCGGGTCAACGTACACCGGTGTCTTCGCTGCAACCGTGTCATAGACAAAGTGCCGAAACACTCTGCCTGACACTTTTTCGTACCAGTTGAGTCCTTCCCAGGGAAACTCCAGGGTGTCCAGCCGAAGGCCAAGCTGCTGCATCTGTCGAGCACAACCGACAGTGTCTGGGAAAGTCGGCCAGCCATGTGCTTGGGGTGGGATCTGACCAATCCCCTCGCCCGCGGTGAAGACAAGGCCCAGAAGAGCAATCCAGAAGATACGCATAACACACCGTCCTTTCAGGGGTTCGTTTCTAATTAGAACTCTATCACAAATATCAAATTATGTAAAGAAGTTAGTACGACTTGAAATGAGCGTGGCTTTTAGCATGGGACATTTTACGATAGAAACTTAGTTCAGGGTTCACATTTTTAGAATTGAAAATGATCTGGTCCATCCCCTCCCAAAGCAAGAACCAAGCTGCCGGTTCCAAAAAGATAACCAAAAAAGATAAAAGTATATTATCTGAAGGGTCTTTGAAAATGATAAAGGTCGCCGCCACCATGCAGAAAATGCCCATAACCACCATTCCTATCCCAAATTTCAGGATGCGTTTTCTTTCTTCTTGGAGAAGGAGGTGATGTTTTTTAAAGTGCGCCGTTAGCCGTTCTTTGATGGTGGTTTCGCGAGACTCATTTCTTTCCTTTTCCGGCATATGAAGCATTAGTTCAACTCCAACATCTTCTTTGTCTTGTGATGCTCGCTTGATTTCATCAAGGAAATCAACCGAAAGAGCCCGGCTCGGATATGGACGAATATCAAAATCTGAAAAAATATCATCATATCTCTCAAGTCTTAGGCTAATTACTGGGGGGTCAGAGACCAAAGGAATTTCTTCGTATTTCATATTTGATAATTCTACACATTATTCACCCGTTCAACAAATATACAAAGGTGACACTTTCGTAAAATCAGACTTAAAGTGCGCGGTAGAGGACTCGAACCTCTGGCCCTTCCCACGTCAAGGGAATGCTCTACCAACTGAGCTAACCGCGC
>ERZ1292632.3584-Hain-H43-01um-R2-3584-length-11795-cov-9_pt1 | contig 11795 bp, 8 predicted proteins | sample MGYA00564407_ERZ1292632 | MGnify/ENA primary metagenome ERZ1292632 (study PRJEB36523, sample SAMEA6512637) | groundwater metagenome | collected 2019-01-08 | study: AquaDiva: Metagenomics assemblies of 32 groundwater samples
GGATCGGCACCATGAAGTTGCGCCGGCAATAGCCTACCAGCCCCTCCACATTGCCTTTCTCGTTCCCCTTGCCCGGGCGGGCATAGCGGTCGCGGATCACGTAATGCGACAGGAAAGCGCTGAACAGCGTGGCACGCTGCCGCGTGCCGTCGGGCAGGATCTTCGCCACAAGGCAGCGATCGTTGTCATAGACGATCGAGCGCGGTACCGCGCCGAAGAACGCGAAGGCATGAACGTGTCCGTCCACCCAGGCCTCCGCCACCGCCGCCGGATAGGCCCGCACATAGCAGGCATCACTGTGCGGCAGATCGAGCGCGAAGAAGTAGGCCTTCTGTTCCACCCCGCCGATCTCCACCAGCGCTTCCCCGAAGTCGGCCTGCGCATCTCCCGCAGGGTGCGCCAGCGGCACGAACATCTCCCGGCTACGCTGCTCACGCTCCCGAATGTAATCCTTGATGATCGTATAGCCGCCGGTGAAACCATGCTCGGTGCGCAAACGGTCGAATACCCGCTTCGCCGTATGGCGTTGCTTGCGCGGGACACTGCGGTCACCCTCAAGCCATCCATCAATGATCGCCACAAACCCGTCCAGCTTCGGGCGCTGCGGTACGGACTGGCGCCGGTAACCCGGCGGCGATGAAAACGACAGCATCTTGCGTACCGTATCGCGCGACACATTGAAACGCTTCGCCGCCGCCCGTTGGCTCATGCCATCCGCGCAAGCCAGACGGACCTGAAGATAAAGTTCCACGCTGTAGATCCCCACACCTCCCTGACTCGGCAGAAAGGCTTCAAGGTGGACGACTTTTACGCCGCCCGCAGCAGGGCTATCCCGCCGCTACCGTGGTCGAATATTGCTCCGCCGTTCTCAAGGCATCCCATCCAAGCACTGGCAGTGCCGGCGAGGGCACATCAAACGAGGCGCCGCCTCGCTTCCCCGCTCGCTCATTCGCGATTGTCACAGGAGCAGTTTCGCCATGACACGACGATAGCGACCGACAATTTCCTCGCGGGCTACGTGGGCGCCCCTCCGGACCACTTTGTTCCCCCTGCGCCAAACACAGTCGATCCCACGCCTTCCAGCGGCGAAGATCCAGCTGTCGAACAATAGCTCCGTGCCGCGCCCGTATAACGAGGGATTGCCGGGATCGAAGCTGATGAGGTCTGCCGGTTGGCCGACAGCTATCCCTACCGCAGCCGTACCCAACGCAAGACTGCCCCCTTTACTGGCTTCACGATAGATGTGTTCCCCTGTTGAACGCGCCTTGTCGCCGGTCAGAACGTTGCGCTCCCGCAATTTAAGGCGCTGTCCGTATTCGAGCCACCTCAGTTCTTCGGAAAGGTCGATCAGCACGTTGGAGTCCGATCCGATGCCGATACGCCCGCCCTTGGCCAGATAGGCCGCTACCGGAAACAGTCCATCGCCTAGATTTGCTTCGGTGATTGGGCAAATTCCGGCCACGGCCCCGCTCTTTGCCAGGCTGGCGGCCTCTGCTTCGGTCACGTGTGTCGCGTGCACCAAACACCATCGCGCATCGACCGGCATATTATTCAGCAGCCACTCCACGGGCCGCGCGCCCGACCAGTTCAGGCAATCCTCCACTTCCTGCATCTGTTCGGCGATGTGGATGTGGATTGGCCCATTGCCCGCCAAGGGCAAGATTGCTTCTAATTCATCCCCGGTGACGGCGCGCAGGCTGTGTGGCGCGATACCCACAATCGCATCGGGCAGAACGGCTGAAACCTTGCGCGCCGCCTCCAGTAAGCGCGCGTAGGCTGCCACATCGTTGCCGAACCGGCGTTGGCCCTCGCTCAGGGGCGCGCCGCCGAAACCCGCATGGGCATAAAACACCGGCAAAAGGGTGAGGCCGATGCCTGTCTCATCGGCCGCTGCGACGATCGCTCCGCTCATTTCGGCTGGGTTGGCGAACGAGGCACCGTCCACGTCATGATGAAGATAATGAAATTCTCCGACCCGGGTAAAGCCGCTCTCCAACATTTCGCAATATGCAAGCGCGGCGATAGCGCTCAGCTCTTCCGGCCCGACCCGATCGACGAAGCGATACATTGTCTCGCGCCACGTCCAGAAGCTGTCGGCAGCAGGACCTCTTGCTTCCGCCAAGCCTGCCATTCCACGTTGAAACGCATGACTGTGCACATTGGAAACGCCAGGGACGATCGCCTCATGCTTCTCATCCGCAGACGTCGGAGCCACGCCTTCTTCTATCGCCACGATGCATCCGCCCGTGATCTCCAAACGAACATTCTGGTGCCAACCGTCGGGCAGCAACGCCGCTTGCGCAAAAAGGTGATAGTCGGTTTTCGGCATCGGCCCGCTTCTCCGCAGCTGGATTTTTATGTATATACATTAAGCGATAAAGATGCCAAGTGATTCATAGAGGTGAATCGATATGCGCTGCGAAACGCAATGGACGAATGCGAGATTGGCGACGATGACAGGCGGGGGCCTCGGCATCGTGGATGCCGGAACAGTCGCGGCGAGAGACGGGCGGATCGTCTATGCCGGGCCTGCCGATAGGGGGCCGCGCTTCGATGCCCATGTAACCGTCGACTGTTGCGGACGCTGGATCACGCCTGGTCTCATCGATTGCCATACTCACATAGTTCACGCTGGCGACCGCGCGCACGAATTCGAACGCCGGTTGGAAGGCGCATCATATGAGGAAATTGCGCGCGCCGGAGGTGGAATTGCCTCCACCGTGCGCACCACACGCGCTGCTTCGGAAGATCAGCTCGTGTCTGGCGCGCTTGTCCGCGTGGACGCACTGCTGGCCGAAGGTGTCACCACGATAGAGGTGAAGTCCGGTTATGGACTGACCTTGGATGACGAGAGGAAGATGCTGAGCGCCGCCGGACGAATCGCGCAGGACCGGCGGGTGCGGATCGTGCGAACCTTTCTGGGCGCTCATGCATTGCCGCCTGAATTCGCGGGAGACCCGGAAAGCTATATCCGACTCGTTGGCGAAGTGATGCTGCCCAGTCTCGCCGAGGCAGGGCTGGTCGATGCGGTTGATGCTTTCTGCGAAGGCATTGGCTTCACCCCGGCGCAGACCGAGCGGATATTCGCCGCCGCGCAGCGGCTCGGACTGCCGGTAAAGCTGCACGCTGACCAGCTTTCGAATCTTCATGGCGCGGCGCTGACGGCGCGTCATGGTGGTCTTAGCGCCGATCACCTCGAACATCTGGATGAGGCCGGCGTGGACGCGATGGCCGCGGCCGGAACTGTGGCGGTGTTGCTGCCAGGAGCCTATTATTTCTGCCGCGAAACCCGGCAACCGCCGATAGCGGCGCTGCGGGCGTCCCAGGTAGCGATCGCGATCGCTACCGATTGCAACCCGGGCACCAGCCCGCTCACCTCGCTGCTGCTGGCGATGAATATGGGCGCGACGTTGTTCCGTCTCACCGTCGAGGAGTGCCTGCTGGGCGTCACCCGCAACGCCGCTCGCGCGCTGGGCCTGCAGGAAGAGATCGGCACGCTGGAAGCCGGAAAGGCGTGTGATCTGGCGATCTGGGACGTCGATCGCTTGGCCGAGCTGGTTTATCGGATGGGGGCCAATCCCCTCCACACACGTATCTGGAGTGGGCAATGAACCATATCATCTTGAAATCTGGCGCTGCGACCCTGGCGCAGTGGCGCGCCATCTATCGCGGCGCGTCGCCCCGCCTCGATCCGGCGATGGCCCCGGTTATCGCGGAAAGCGCCGCAGCGGTGGCGCGTATCCTGGCAAAAGGCAAGCCGGTCTACGGGATCAACACCGGCTTCGGCAAACTCGCCAGCGTCCGCATCGGTGACGAGGACCTCGCCACCCTGCAACGAAATATCGTGCTGAGCCATGCGGCTGGCACGGGCGCTCCGTCGCCGGTGTCGGTTGTGCGGTTGATGATGGCGCTCAAGCTCGCCAGCCTCGCCCAAGGCGCTTCGGGCGTCAGGCCACATACCGTCGCGCTGCTGCAGACGATGCTCGAATACGGCATGACGCCCGTGGTGCCGGCGCAGGGATCGGTCGGCGCTAGCGGCGACCTTGCGCCGCTCTCACATATGGCGGCGGCGATGATCGGAGTTGGCGAGATCATGGTCGGCGACCGGACCGTTCCGGCTGAAGCGGCGTTGCGCGAGGCCGGACTAGAGCCGCTCGAACTTGGCCCCAAGGAAGGGCTGGCCCTGCTCAACGGCACACAATTCTCATGCGCTAATGCGCTGGCCGGATTGTTCGAGACCGAACGATTGTTCCAGTCCGCGCTGATCACCGGCTCGCTTTCCACCGAAGCGGCCAAGGGATCGGATACGCCGTTCGATCCGCGCATTCACGAGCTGCGGCGGCATCGTGGTCAAATCGAGACTGCCGACGCCTTGCGTGGGCTGATGGCCGGCTCGGCGATCAGGGCAAGCCACCTTGAAAACGATGCGCGGGTGCAAGATCCTTACTGTCTGCGCTGCCAACCGCAGGTGATGGGCGCCGCCCTGGATGTCCTCCGGCAGGCCGCCACAACGCTGGAGATCGAAGCGAACGGCGTGTCAGACAATCCGCTGATCTTTCCCAAGACGGACGAGGCATTGTCTGGTGGCAATTTTCATGCCGAACCCGTGGCTTTCGCCGCCGACATGATCGCACTTGCCATTTGCGAGATCGGCTCGATTGCTGAACGGCGTATCGCCATGCTTGTCGATCCGGCGCTCTCGGGATTACCGGCTTTCCTCACACCTAAGCCCGGCCTCAACTCAGGGTTCATGATCCCGCAGGTGACTGCCGCCGCGCTGGTGTCCGAAAACAAGCAGAGGGCGACTCCGGCAAGCGTTGATTCGATCCCGACCTCGGCCAACCAGGAAGATCATGTGTCGATGGCGGCGCATGGTAGCCGGCGGCTGCTCGAGATGGCCCAGAATGCCACTGCCGTCATCGGCATTGAGGTGCTCGCCGCATGCCAGGGCTGCGATTTCCACGCGCCGCTCCGGTCCAGCGCGCCTTTGGAGGCGGCGCGAACGAGCCTTCGTTCTATCGTTCCGCATCTCGAAGACGACCGCCATTTCCATCCGGACATGGAGGCAGCTAACGCGTTTGTCCGGTCCGGCGCGCTTATCACAGCGACACAGGCAACGCTGCCGGGGATGGGATGATCGACTTTCTTGAAATTCATCGCGGCACCGCGCCGCTGATCGTCTCGTTCCCCCATACAGGCACGGAGTTTCCGACGGAACTGGAGCACGCGTTCGTTTCCCTTTGGCTTGCACGCAAGGATTCGGACTGGTGGATCGATCGCCTCTACTCCTTCGCCCGCGATCTGGGTGCGACGACCGTGCGGACGCGTCTGTCGCGCAGTGTGATCGACTGCAACCGCGATCCGAGCGGCGCCTCGCTCTATCCCGGGCAGGCGACAACCGGGCTGTGCCCGACAGAGACTTTCGATGGCGAGCTGTTATACGTGGCTGCGAAACCCGATGACGCGGAAATCGAACGTCGACGCGCAGCCTATTTCGAACCCTATCACGCAGCGCTTCACGCTGAGCTTGAGCGGCTACGCTCGGCCCACCCCCGTGTAGTACTCTACGATGCCCACTCGATACGTAGCCATATTCCGCGTCTTTTTAAAGGTGATCTGCCACAGTTCAACATCGGCACCAATGGTGGCACGACCTGCGCGCCGGAATTGATTGCGGCGGTGAACGTCATCTGCGCGGCAAGTCGGCAAAGCCATGTCGTCGACGGACGTTTTCGCGGTGGGTGGACGACCCGCCATTATGGGTCGCCATCCGGAGGTGTCCACGCGATCCAAATGGAACTGGCGACGTGCGGTTACATGGACGAGCCGCCTCGGCCGGCACCGGATAATTGGCCCACACCTCTTCACGACAAACCCGCCGTTCTCCCCATTTTGCAGCAGGTGCTGAAAACCTGCCTCGCGTTCGCGAAAGGAAATCCATGACCCGCATCGACAACAGCCGCGTGATCAGGTCCGCAACCGGCTCCGAACTGTCGGCAAAGAGCTGGCTAACCGAAGCGCCGATCCGCATGCTGATGAACAATTTGCACCCCGATGTCGCCGAGCGTCCGGAGGAGTTGGTTGTCTATGGCGGTATCGGTCGCGCCGCGCGTGACTGGGAAAGTTTTGACAGCATTGTCGAGACGCTCAGAGGGCTGGAGGCCGACCAGACGCTGCTCGTCCAGTCGGGCAAGCCGGTCGGCGTATTCCGCACCCATCATGACGCCCCGCGCGTATTGATCGCCAATTCCAACCTCGTTCCCAAGTGGGCAAACTGGGAGCATTTCAATGAGCTGGATCGCAAGGGGCTGGCAATGTACGGCCAGATGACCGCGGGCTCGTGGATCTACATCGGGACGCAGGGCATCGTACAGGGCACTTACGAGACCTTTGTCGAGATGGGCCGCCAGCACTATGGAGGTGACCTTTCCGGCAAGTGGCTGCTCACTGCCGGCTTGGGTGGCATGGGTGGCGCCCAGCCGCTGGCGGCCGTGATGGCGGGCGCCTCATGTGTGGCGATTGAATGCCAGCCGAGCCGGATAGAGATGCGGTTGCGCACCGGCTATCTCGACATGTCAGCAAACACGCTAGACGAAGCGTTGGCGATCCTTGACCAAGCGAAGGCTAACGGCAAGCCGGTCTCGGTTGGCCTGCTGGGCAACGCCGCAGAGATTCTGCCCGACATGGTAAGGCGCGGCATTCACCCGGACCTCCTAACTGACCAGACCTCGGCTCATGATCCGGTCAACGGCTATCTGCCGATCGGTTGGACGGTTTCGGAATGGATCCAGCGGCGGGAGCGCGAGCCTGACGTGGTCGCTACGGCCGCCAAGGAGTCGATGGCGGTTCACGTCAAGGCGATGCTGGATATGCAAGCGGCCGGCGTGCCGACCACCGATTACGGCAACAATATTCGCCAAGTCGCCTTCGACGAGGGCGTGAAGAATGCCTTCGATTTTCCAGGTTTCGTGCCGGCTTATATCCGGCCGCTGTTCTGCCAGGGTATCGGCCCATTCCGCTGGGTGGCGCTGTCGGGCGATCCGGAGGACATCTATAAGACCGACGCCAAGGTGAAGGAACTGCTGCCGGACGATGCGCATCTTCACCGTTGGCTCGACATGGCGCGGGAGCGCATTCAGTTCCAGGGGCTGCCAGCGCGCATCTGCTGGGTCGGCCTCGGCGATCGGCATCGGCTCGGCCTTGCCTTCAACGAGATGGTCGCCAGCGGCGAACTCAAGGCGCCGTTGGTGATCGGGCGCGACCATCTCGACAGCGGCTCGGTCGCTTCGCCCAACCGCGAAACCGAAGCTATGCAGGACGGCAGCGACGCCGTCTCCGACTGGCCGCTGCTCAACGCGCTGCTTAATACCGCCTCGGGCGCAACCTGGGTCTCGCTTCACCACGGCGGCGGCGTCGGCATGGGCTATTCGCAACATTCGGGCATGGTCATCGTCGCCGATGGCACGCCCGAAGCGGCAAAGCGGCTCGAACGGGTCTTATGGAACGATCCGGCCACGGGTGTGATGCGCCATGCCGATGCTGGCTACGACATCGCGATCGACTGCGCGCGCGAGAGAGGTCTGAACCTGCCCGGTATCCTGGGATGAGCAGGATCGGCCTGCTGCCGGCATCCGCGCGCCTATCCCAACCTTGGAAGAATGGTGGCGGCAGTACGCTGGAGATCGCGGTGTACCCGCCCGAGGCTGGCCTCGCCGATTTCGACTGGCGCATCAGCATGGCATCGGTCGCAACGCCTGGTCGCTTTTCACATTTCGAGGACGTGGACCGGATCCTGACTGTGATCGAAGGGCAGCTTGAGCTGTGTTTCAATCATGGCGCTGAGACCGTCGAACTAGACGCGTCGAGTCCTCCACACGTTTTCCCTGGAGATCGAGAAGTCTTTGGCAGGCCCCTCGCTGGCTCGGTCGTCGATCTCAATCTCATGCTCCGCCGGAGCCGCTGGTCGGGAACGGTCGAACGGATCGCGCCGTCCGGTTCGATCGCTCTCTCATCGAACTGCACGATCATGCTATTTTTGGGCGGAGGACATGTGCGGTGGCGATCAGAAGCGCTATCGCTTCAGCCGTTCGACGCGATCCACATTGATGGCGCGATAGGCGAGGTCATAGCGTGGGAAGGCGACGACGACATCTTCGTGGTGAACCTCTTCCACGCCACCGCGTGACTCAGCAGCAGCGGCCACCGTTTCTGCCGCAGTAGCGCGCTTCCTGACGGCTGCGGAAAAAAGCGCGCTCGTCCATTACCCGTGCGTGCGGATGGTGCATGGCCATGTGAGCAAGATAGGCACGGTACGAACTTTGACCGACCATTAATTGGCCGGTCTCGGCGACCTTGCTGAGGAAAGAGCCTAACAAACTCACGCCACGGCCCCATTGGCCGGCAGTTCGTGCGCGGTCGGCCGATCGGCGGCCCGCGCCGCGAGGCAGGCACGGACACCGAAGATCAGGATCGAAAGCAGCACCAGCATGAATAAGAGCGTCAGCGCGGCGTCGATCCGATCATTGAGCAGGATTGCCCGCATGTCTGTCATGGACTTGGCCGGCGACAGCACCTCGTTCCGAACGATCGCCGCATTGTACTTCGCGGCGTGAGCAAGGAAGCCGATTTTCGGATCGGCGCTGATCAGCTTGAGCAGTCCGGCCCACAGTGTGCAGACAAGTAGCCAAGCGGTCGGCAGCACTGTCACCCAGGCGTAGCGTTCGCGCTTCATGCGGAAAAGTACAACGGTTGCCAAGATCAGCGCAATCGCCGCGAGCATCTGGTTGGAAATGCCAAACAATGGCCAGAGCGTGTTCACCCCACCCAGAGGGTCGGTAACACCCTGATAGAGGAAAAAGCCCCAAGCCGCGACGCAAAGAAAGGTGCCCACTAGCGAATGCAGGAAGGACGAGGAGTTGCGGAACGACGGCATTGCCAGGCCAATCAAATCCTGCAGCATGAACCGGCAGGCGCGTGTGCCGGCATCGACTGCGGTGAGAATGAACAAAGCCTCGAACAGGATGGCGAAATGATACCAGAAGGCCATCATTGCTTTGCCGCCAATAACCTGGCTGAAAATTTGCGCCATGCCGACCGCGAGGGTGGGCGCACCGCCGGCCCGCGAGATAATTGTCGTCTCGCCGACGTTCTTCGCGGTGGCCTCAATGGTGTCTGGCGTCACCGCGAAGCCCATCGCCGTTACGGCTTGGGCCGCGCTATCGGCGCTGGTGCCGACAACCGCGGCTGGGCTATTCATCGTGAAATAGACTCCAGGATCGATTACCGAAGCGCCCACAAGCGCCATGATCGCGACCATGCTCTCGGCCAGCATCGCGCCATAGCCGATAAAGGGTGCGTGGCTCTCATTGGCTATGAGCTTGGGTGTCGTGCCGCTCGCGATCAAAGCGTGGAAGCCGGAGACCGCGCCGCATGCGATCGTGATGAACAGAAAGGGGAACAGCGGCCCCGACCAGACCGGGCCGCCGCTCATTGCAAATGCTGTGATCGCCGGCATGCGCATTGGCGGGGCCACCACCAAAATGCCCACGGCTAGCGCTAGGATCGCGCCGATCTTGAGGAAGGTCGACAGATAGTCGCGCGGCGCCAGCAGCAGCCAAACCGGCAGCAGCGAGGCGACTGCGCCATAGCCGATCAGGATCCAGCACAGCTGCACTGCCGAGAACGTGAACCACGGGGCTAGCGCAGCGGATTCGGCGACGTCGCGGCCATAAACGATAGCAAGAATCAGGCCGGCGAGGCCGAGCAGCGACACCTCTCCGATCTTTCCAGGGCGAACCCAGCGGCTATAGGCCCCCATCCCAAAGGCCAGCGGGATCGTTGCCGCCACGGTGAACATCCCCCAAGGACTCTGCGCGAGCGCCTTGACAACGATCAGTGCCAGCACGGCAAGGATAATCACCATGATCAGGAAGGCGCCAAACAGGGTGATCGTCCCAGGGATCGTACCCATTTCGAGCCGCACGAGTTCACCTAGCGAACGCCCCTCGCGGCGCATCGAGATGAACAGGATCATAAAGTCCTGCACCGCTCCAGCGAGCACCACGCCCGCCAGGATCCAGAGCATTCCGGGCAGGTAGCCCATCTGCGCGGCCAGAACTGGACCGACTAGCGGTCCCGCCCCAGCGATCGCCGCGAAATGATGGCCGAACAGGACGCGCCTGTCCGTCGCGACGAAATCAAGCCCGTCCGCTCGGGTGATGGCTGGGGTTGGCCGCGAGGGATCGAGCTGAAGCACGCGTGTCGAGATAAATTGCGCATAAAAGCGATATGCGATGAGATAGACGCACGCTGCGGCGATTACGATCCAGACAGCATTGATGGGCTCGCCGCGGTTGAGCGCGACGACGCCCAACGCTAGGGCTCCGAGCAGAGCGACGACCGCCCACGTAATTGTCTTGAGCAACTCTGTACCTCCCCAACGGCGCCGTCGTGAATCGTCAATCCGTGTCCCCGGCCCAGACTGATCACGTGAGTCTGCAGAGATGCGAGATGTCGCCACTCAGACCGCGTACACGAGCCGTGCATGACCTTCTGCAGCGTAACGCGGCAAAAGTTGAAAACCTATTATGTCTATACATAGGTAGGGCAAACGTCGCGAACTTTGTCAATGCTCAAGTTTAGGGCAGGCCCCCCGAGGTCGCGACAGTGCAGGATTGAGCGCGCCTATCACCTGTCGGCGGAGGGTGGCGTCCATTCCAATTACTGGATATGCAAACTTTAATCCAACCTGGCAGCCATCGGCAGGTTGTTACAGGAGTTCGATGTGGTCGGTGTAAAAGCGAAATTGGTCACAAATAGGAAGGGTCGGGATGATCGTTCTCTGCACGATCGTATCCGTCAGGACATCGAGACAAAAGTGATGTCGGGGGAATGGTCTCCTGGGCATCGGATTCCATATGAGCACGAGCTGATGAAGCAGTACCATTGCTCGCGCATGACGATAAATAAGGCCTTGGGAACGCTCGTGGATCGCGGGTTGATCGAACGTCGCAAGCGCGCAGGCTCATTCGTATTGGCGCCCAAGTTTCACCACGCATCCATTGAACTTCACGATCTGCGATCGATGATTATGAAAGAAGGTAAGCGATACGACTTCGATCTCACTGACCACATTATCCGCGAGGCAAATGCGAGCGATCGATCAAACCTTAACATTGCCGATGGGGATGTGCTCGCGTTGAAATGCACCCATTTCGTGGACGGAAAGCCCTATTGCCTTGAAGAGCGGATTATAAACATGCGGCAGGTCCCGGAGGCACGCGCTGTTGCCTTCGATCGCGAACCACCCAATTCCTGGCTGTTCGACCACGTACCTTGGGGTGACGCGCGCCACCGTATCTCTGCCATCAATGCTGACGCGGAAATAGCCCGCGCGCTTGACGTCCGTTTGGATAGCGCCTGCATTGTCGTTGAGCGATGGACTTGGCGCTCGGACGAGAAGATCACACACGTCCGCTTGATCCATCCTGGCAACCAGTTCAGCATTGAGGCGAAGTTCCGGCCTTGAAAAGCGCCTGCTTCAAGGAGCATCCGCGTCGAGTTCGTGAACCTCAATCGCACCCCGGCCGACATGGCTCTTGCGATATCCGTAGGCGAAATAGAGAAGAAGCCCTATCCCGCCCCATATCGGAAGCACCAACTTTGCCTCCAACGGAAGCAGTAGGTAAAGTCCCACGCAGCCAATCGCTGAAACGGGACCTACAAGCCAGACGAGCGGAGTTGTCAACGGCGGAGCAAAAGTCGGCCATTCGGCGGCGTAAAACCAGGCCACGGTG
>ERZ1292632.1671-Hain-H43-01um-R2-1671-length-20703-cov-7_pt1 | contig 11789 bp, 6 predicted proteins | sample MGYA00564407_ERZ1292632 | MGnify/ENA primary metagenome ERZ1292632 (study PRJEB36523, sample SAMEA6512637) | groundwater metagenome | collected 2019-01-08 | study: AquaDiva: Metagenomics assemblies of 32 groundwater samples
CCATCTCAATAGCGATCTCTTCTGGCTGTGGGTCGCGACCGAGTGCCTGCGCGAGACGACGCGAGACCTGCTTGTACTTAGCGATGGTCTCCACCATATGCACCGGAATACGAATGGTACGAGACTGGTCGGCGAGCGCACGGGTAATTGCTTGGCGAATCCACCACGTCGCGTAGGTTGAGAACTTGTAGCCCTTCTTCCAATCGAACTTATCGACGGCTTTGAAGAGACCAAGATTACCCTCTTGAATGAGGTCGAGGAGCGTAAGGTCGGGACTGCGTCCGACGTACTTCTTGGCGATAGACACCACGAGACGAAGGTTGGAGCGGGCGAGAATATTGCGCGCCTCGTCTTCACCTGCGTCTATGCGCTTCGCGAGTTCGCGCTCTTCGGACGCGGTCAAAAGTGGGTACTGACCAATTTCACGGAGGTAAATCTGGATGGAGTCGTAGCCCGTTGATTCACGTCCCTTGATGTTGCGGGTTGCGAGGTACTGGTCGGTATTGTCCTCGAGCATGCCACCCTCGAGTATATCGATACCAGACGCGGTGAAGCGCTCGTAAAGCTCGTCGAGGAAACTCACATCGTCTTCGACGTGCGGGAACTCCTTCAAAATTTCAGAGTAGGTAATGTAACCGCGCTCTTTACCCTTCTTGATGAGCTGCTCTGCCTTGTCTGCAGCCTGTGCCGCACTCTTGGCTTTTACGCCTTTTACTGCAGCACGCACGACGGCCATTGCGCGCTCTTTCTTTGCCGGCTTCTTTGCGGCAACTTTTTTCTTAGGCGCAGCTTTCTTAACCGCCTTTTTGACAGTCTTCTTTACTGGCTTTTTGGGGCTCGTTTTTTTGGTAGGTTTCTTTGTCATTTTTTTTGAAGCAGCACGTGCACCCGCCTTCTTTACCGGCCCTGAAGATTTCTTTTTGGAGGATTTAGTAGATGAAGCCATATCCGTGGTGAGTAACGAGTGAATAAGAAAAAGGAGACACTAGAGCACCGCGAGTCGCTCTGAAATGGTATGTATCTCTTGTACGGTAGTTGAAATAGCCTGTTCGTCCCCAGACGCTTCACTGACACGAAGCTTAGTCGTGGCATCTCGAAGTCTGTCCATAAGAACGATTCGTTCGAACTCGCGGATAAGGTCGTCCGCAGCGTCTTCAGATGGCGTCTCCCCGAAGGCAAGTCCCGCCTCAAATAGCCATCGCTCTTCCAGAGTCTCCTCTGGAAGCGGTGTGCCGTTAATACGATTATACTCTTCTTGAATCCTTCTCGCAATCTCAAGTTCTGGATATGCAAGCACTGTCGCCCGCATCAGATTTAGACGCTGCTCCTTGTGAGTCAGCTTTAGCGGTACACTGCCCGCTTCCGTAGAAGGTGCCCTCTGAGCCGGACCGCGGTCTATAGTCTCTGACTTACCAAGACCTGAGCGTACCGCATCTACCCCAATACCCAGGGTGCGTGCCGCAACACCAACGAAATGCTCACGCTCCATGGGGCTCTGGATAGCACGAATAAGCGGAAGGACGGTGCGCTCAACTTCAAGGATGAGGCGATGGGGATCGGACTCGGTAGCAGCGAGGGTTTCAAGGAAAAACTCAACGATTGGTTTTGCTTCTTTGATTCTTCGCGTGAGGTCCTGCGGCGTGTCTTTGGCGAGGTCGGCGGGATCTTTGCCGAGCGGAAGTCTGACCGCCTTCACGCGCATACCTGCCGCAAGGGCCGCAATCGCATTTTTCTGACTAGCGGCGAGTCCCGCACGGTCAGCATCGAGTGCAAGCATCAGGTTATCTGCGTAGCGCTTAATGAGTGAAAGGTGTTCCTTTGAGAGCGCCGTTCCTGAAAGCGCCACCGTGTTGGTGAATCCTATCTGGTGCAGCATCAAGAGATCCATTTGACCCTCTACGAGAAGCGCAAACGCGCGCGTACGAATAGCATCCTTGGCCTTATCCATGCCAAAAAGGATTTCGTGCTTCTTGTAGAGGTCAGTCTCGGGACTGTTCAAGTACTTGGCTTGATCGTTCGGGTCCAGTGCACGACCCGTAAACGCCACCGTTCTTCCAGCAGAATCACGTATTGGAAACATGAGACGATTACGGAAACGGTCGTACCACGTACCTGACTTTCCGTCCGCTTCTTTGATGAGGCCTGCCGCAAGCAGTTCATTGTTCGTAAACCCATCAGCCGAAAGTTTCTCCAGAAGTACGCGCCACGAGTCTGGGGCGAGGCCAAGACCCCACATCTGTATTGACTCAGCAGTAAGTCCGCGCGAAAGCGCGTATTCGTACGCCGGACCTTTAGGGTCTAGGTTTGCGGTGTAAAAGGCTTCTGCGCGCGCAAGCACTTCACGCAGTCGGTCCTGTTTGCCTTTGCTTTCGGCAGCACCGCGCTCATACACCAGCGGCACCCCCACCTTTTCAGCAAGAATTTTGAGCGCGCCCTTGAAATCCACCCCCTCCATCTTTTCGATAAAGGTAAACGCATCACCGCCCTGCCCAGACGAAAAACAATAATAGGTCCCGCGCTCAACGTTTACATAGAACGACGGCGTCTTTTCTTTGTTGAAGGGTGAAAGCCCGCGCCAAAGCCTGCCTGCCTTGGTGAGTTTTACGTAGGGCTGTATGACCTCCACAATGGAGATTTTCGCTTTGACTAGTTCTACCGTATCCGCCATTTCCTTCTAGTGTATCGCTTTACGCGTGAAGCCGCAGGTCCATTGACACTCATGTACATTTCTTTCATATAACGAACAACGCCCGCGCTAGGCGGGCGTTGTTCTAAAAATCTATGAGGATTGCTAGACCGTTTCTGCAATTGCGGCAGCTTCTGCATCGCGCGCATCGTTTTCAATCTTCTGAAGACGGAAGCGCTCGGTCTGCATTGCTTCAATAGCCGCAGCTTTCTTCGAACCCTTGAAGCCCGTACCTGCAGGGATGAGGCGACCGAGGATAACGTTCTCCTTCAGACCACGGAGCGTATCGACGCTACCCTTGAGGGCGGCATTGATAAGGATCTTGGTGGTCTGCTCGAAGGACGCAGCCGAGAGGAATGAACGGCGCGAGAGCGCTGACTCCTTGATGCCGAGCACCATCTCGCGAGCCTTCGGTGGAAGCTTTCCGTCAGCTTCCATGAGCTTCACTTCCTCCTCGAACTCCCACTGCTCTACCACATCGCCCACCGACCAATCGGAATCTCCGGTATCAGTGACCTTTGCGCGACTGAACATCTGCTTCACGATGACCTCGAGGTGCTTACGCGACACCGAGGCGCCCTGAAGCTCGTAGATCTTCGACGTCTCCGCAATGATGTACTCCTGCACGATAGAGCGTCCTGCGTACTCGAAGAGTTCATCGAGGTCAGCAGAACCGTCGGTGAGGAACTGGCCACGAGTGACCGAGTCTCCCTCCTTTACGAGCGGCATACGAGGGTAGGTGGCGACGTACTCAATGGCGGTACCGTCATTCTTGCCCTTCTTCTTTTCCTGTCCGGCCATAACCGCAACAACAATAACCTTGTCGCGACCAAGCTCCTTGATCTCAGTAACGAGACCGTCAGACTTAGCAACAAGCGCTGGGTTCTTTGGTGAGCGCTTCTCAAGAACTTCCTCAACACGAGGGAGACCCGAGGTGATGTCGCCACCAACCGACGCCGTACCTCCGGCATGGAAGGTACGCATCGTGAGCTGCGTTCCTGGCTCGCCGATTGCCTGAGCAGCAACCGTACCTACGGCTTCGCCGAGGTCGACGATTTCCTGTGAGGTGAGGTCCATACCGTAACACGAGGCGCAAATACCAAAGCGTGTCTCACACGACATTGGGGAGCGCACCTGCACGAACTGCACATCAGAGGCGGCGACTACCCTTGCCTCGTCAGCAGTGAGGTAATGATTCTTCTTGAATCCTGCCGCTTCTGCTGAGAGCGTGCGACCACGGAGTGTATCGGCGAAATCAATCGAGATACCAGAAGCCGACACACGGTTGAGCGTAATGCCACGCTTCGTACCACAATCGGTTTCGGTCACGATAGAGTCCTGCGCAACGTCGAAGAGACGGCGGGTGAGGTACCCGGCGCGTGCAGTACCGAGCGCCGTGTCGGTGAGACCCTTACGGGCACCGTGCGTACTCATGAAGTACTCCACTGGGTTAAGTCCTTCGGTCATCGATGACACGATAGGCACTTCGATAGTCTCGCCTGCAGTGTTCTGGATGAGACCCTTCATACCGGCCATCTGTGTGAGGTTACCGATAGAACCGCGGGCACCAGAGCGCACCATGTCATGCACCGAGCCAGCGGGGTCAAGCGCAGCCTCGACGAGGTTTTCAACCTCGGTCTTGGTGCCGTGCCAGATTTCAATCACCATGCGGCGCTTCTCTTCTGCGGAGAGAAGACCGTCACGGAAATCACCTTCGATCTTTTCAACCTTTTCGCGGGCAGCCGCAATAACCTTCGACTTTCCTTCAGGAACTGACACGTCGTCGATGGACCACGAGACACCCGACTTGGTGGCGTACTCGAAGCCGAACTTCTTAATCTTGTTCACGATGCCAGGAATTGCATCAAGACCGTACTTCACGATGCAGTCCGACATGATTGCCGAAAGCACCTTCTTCGAAATAGCGTCGTTGATGAACTCGTAGTCGGCAGGAAGCACGGTGTTGAAGAGAAGGCGTCCGACCGTAGTCTCAAATGCCTTGCCCTCGAACTTTGCATACTTCACCTTGTCAGCCGTCGGCATGACGTGGATGAGTGCGCGCAAATCAATCGCGTCGTACTCATGCGCGAGGATGGCAGCGTTTGGAGACTGGAAGTACTTCCCTTCACCCTTACCACCCGCAACACCCTTGGTGAGCCAGTAGGAACCGAGGACAATGTCGAGCGGCTTCTGGGTCATGACGATCATTTCGCCTGATCCTGGCTTCAGAATGTTCTTGTTTGCCGACATGACGTTCTTTGCCTCCCACTGCGCCTCTTCGGAAAGCGGTACGTGGATGGCCATCTGGTCACCGTCGAAGTCCGCGTTGAACGCAGGACAGACGAGCGGATGGAGCTGGATTGCGTCACCCTCGATAAGACGTGGGCGGAATGCCTGGATACCCTGGCGGTGAAGCGTTGGCGCGCGATTCAGAAGAACGTGCTTGCCTGCGATTGCTTCTTCAAGAATCTCCCACACCTCTGGAACCCCGTCCTCGATGAGGCGGCCGGCACCACGGATGTTGAACGCGAGTTCGCGTTCAAGAAGTCCTGCGATCACGAATGGACGGAAGAGCTCAAGCGCCATGTGCTTAGGGAGACCACACTCATCGAGTTCAAGGTCAGGACCCACCACGATCACGGAGCGACCCGAGTAGTCCACGCGCTTACCGAGAAGGTTCTGGCGGAAGTACCCCTGCTTACCCTTCAGATAATCAGCGAGTGACTTAAGCGGACGGCGCTGTGCGGGCGTAAGTGCACCTGCGTTTGCACCCGACTTCCTGATGGAGTTGTCGAGGAGTGCATCAACGGCTTCCTGCAAAATACGCTTCTCGTTGCGGAGAATAACCTCCGGTGCATGAATATCGAGAAGTTTCTTAAGACGGTTGTTGCGGTTGATAACGCGACGATAGAGGTCGTTCACGTCAGACGTTGCATGACGTCCGCCTTCGAGCGCAACCATCGGACGTAGTGCCGGAGGAATAACCGGAATCTTCGTGAGGAACATCCACTCAGGACGCGTCTTTGCCGCGATCATGTTGGTGATGAGCGCAATACGCTTTGCGAGTTTTTCGCGCTCTGCTGCTGCCGCTGATGGGTAGCGTGTTTCGAGCTTAACCTTCAGCTCATCGAGGTTCATGTTGCGGAAGATATCGTAGATAGCTTCTGCACCAATCTTTGCTTCGAAGAGTGTGCCGAAACGCACCGAGAAGCGGTGGTACGACATTTCGTCGAACACGCGACCGACAACGACTGAGTCGATTTCCTGCTTAGCTACCGTCATACGCTCCTTGAGCGCATCACGCGCCGCATCGGTGTCTGCCGACTTGTGCTTGGTCTTGTACTCAGCTTCGAGTTCAGTAAGAAGACGCTTCTTGGTTTCCTCGTTTACTTTCGTAACGATGTAACCGGCGAAGTAGACGACCTTCTCGAGGTCCGCGGACGGAATACCGAGAAGAAGCGCCATGCGGCTTGGCATCGAGCGAAGGAACCAGATGTGGGCGACCGGCGTCACGAGCTCGATGTGACCCATACGTTCGCGACGAACGATGGAGCGGGTGATTTCCACACCACACTTATCACAGGTAATGCCCTTGTAACGAATACCCTTGTACTTACCGCAGTAACACTCGTAGTCCTTTTCTGGACCAAAGATCTTCTCGTCGAAGAGCCCATGCTTTTCAGAGCGCTGGGTGCGGTAGTTGATGGTTTCCGGCTTGGTGATTTCACCGCGTGACCATTCAAGGATGCGCTCCGGTGACGCGACTGAAAGACGCAGCGCGTTCCAATCCGACTGGCGGTTGATCTGCGGACGCTTTCCGGTCCCGAAATTGTTGTGTGGGGTTGCCATAGACTTGGAAGTTAGGCGTCCGCATCGACAGGACCTTCGAGAGGTTCAACGTCGAGTGCGAGACCGCGGATCTGGTTAGTAAGCACCGAGAAGGATGCCGGCGTACCCGCGTGGGATACTGGCTCGCCCTTCACGATGGCATCGAAGGTCGCTGAGCGGCCCTGGATATCGTCGGACTTAATAGTGAGCATCTCGCGGAGCGTGTATGCGCTACCGTAGCCGAGAAGCGCCCACACTTCCATTTCTCCGAAGCGCTGACCACCGTTCTGCGCCTTACCACCGAGCGGCTGCTGGGTGATGAGTGAGTACGGACCAATGGAGCGCATGTGGATCTTGTCTTCCACCATATGATGGAGTTTCAGGATGTACATGTAGCCCACCGATACGGTCTGGGCGAGTGCTTCGCCGGAACGGCCGTCGAAGAGCTGCATTTTGCCCGAGCGGTCAAAGCCAGCCTTTTCAAGTTCGTCGCGAATTTCGTCAGGCGTTGCTCCTGCGAACGGCGGCACGATGGCCTGGTAGCCAAGCGTGTGTGCCGCAAGTCCAAGGTGCATCTCGAGAATCTGGCCGAGGTTCATACGCGATGGAATACCGAGCGGCGTGAGAATCACGTCAACCGGATTACCATCCTTGTCGTATGGCATGTCCTCAACCGGAAGCACACGAGAGATAACACCCTTGTTTCCGTGACGACCTGCGAGCTTGTCGCCCACCGAGACGTTACGCACCTGGGCGACCGTGACAACAATCTTCTTGATGATGCCGCTTTCGAGCTGATCACCCTTCTCGCGTGAGAAGACGCGCACACCAATGACGCGACCGCGCTTTCCACCCTCCATGCGGAGCGAGGTGTCCTTCACGTCCTTTGCTTTGTCGCCAAAGATAGAACGGAGAAGACGCTCCTCAGGGGTAAGCTGGGTCTCACCCTTTGGCGTTACTTTACCGACGAGAATGTCGCCGGGACGCACCTCAGCACCGATGCGAACCACACCCTCTTCGTCGAGGTTCTTGAGACGGAGCTCACCCACGTTTGGAATATCGTGCGTGGTTACTTCCGGACCAAGCTTGGTGTCGCGCACGGCTGCTTCGAAGTCTTCAATGTGAACGGTCGTAAACTTCGACTGCTCCACGAGACGTTCAGACACGATGATGGCGTCCTCGTAGTTGGCACCGTTCCAACTCATGAAGGCAACGCGTACGTTCTGACCGAGTGCCATCTGACCATGGTCGGATGACGAAGCATCGGCGAGTACTTCGCCCTTCTTCACCTTGTCGCCAGTGACGACGATTGGACGCTGGCTGAAGGCTGAGTTCTGGTTGGTCTGAGTCAGACCCTGGAGACGATACTCATGCGGCTTTGCCTTTTCGCCGGACGGCGTGACGATGATGCGGCGTGCGTCAGCGTAGGTCACTTCGCCTGCTGCTTCAGCGATGACGAGACGGCCGGTGTTGCGCGCTGCATGCTCCTCGATACCCGTCGCAACGAGCGGTGCCTCAGGGATGAGGACTGGGGTTGCCTGCTTCTGCATGTTCGAACCCATGAGTGCACGGTTTGCGTCGTCATGATGCACGAATGGAATCATGGCGGTTGCGGCCGAGAACATCTGGTAGGTCGATGCATCGATATAGGTAATTTCCTCGCGATGCGCTACCGCTGGTTCGCCGCGCTTACGCACTTCGATCGAATCAGGAACGATGCGTCCCTTTTCGTCTACCGGCGTAGCACCGTGCGCGATGGTCTCCTCTTCTTCCTCGAGTGCGTTTAGGTACTCGATTTGATCGGTAACCACACCGTTTTTGACAACGGCGTACGGAGTCTCGATCACACCGAACTCATTCGTGCGCGCATGAAGCGCGAGACGAAGAATAAGACCGATGTTCTGACCTTCTGGGGTGTGGATTGGACAGAGACGACCGTAGTGCGAAGGATGCACGTCACGGACTTCGAAGCCTGCGCGCTCGCGCGTAAGACCACCCGGACCAAGTGCCGAGAGGGTACGCATGTTCTCGAGCTCAGCAAGAATGTTCTGCTGGTCCATGAACTGCGAGAGCTGGTTGGCCGTGAAGAATTCACGGATGGATGCCTGAAGCGGGCGAGGATTCACAAAGGCCATTGGAAGCGAAGTCTCACTCTCAATGGTCGACATGCGGTCCTGGATGTTGCGCTTCATGCGCGACATACCGACGCGCATACGTGCCTGAAGGAGCTCGCCAACGAAACGGACGCGGCGGAAGCCGAGGTGATCGATATCATCAGGGCGACCGTTTGGATCCTGGTTGAGTCGTGCGATTTCGGCCACGATGCGGGTAAGGTCGTCGAGTGTGAGTGCGCGCGCCTCGAGAGACTTCTTGTCGGTTGGAAGACCGAAGCGTGCGTTCAAGCGGTGACGTCCAACCTTGGAGAGGTCATAGCGCTCAGGCGCAAAGAGTGCGTTCACGTACTGCTTTGCGTTGTCTGGCGTTGCGAGATCACCATCGCGCATGCGGCGGTGGATTTCTACAAAGGCATCATCAAGTGAGTTGACGGTGTCGTGTGCAAGCGTTGCCTGAAGTGCGGCGAGCGCAATGTCGTCACCCTTAAAACGCGCGAGGATGTCCTCACGCATACCCGCACCAAATACCGAGAGGAGGTTGGTGACCGGGAACTTACGCTTACGGTCGATCTTTACGAAGATCGCACCATCTGACTCCGAGTCAATTTCAATCCATACACCGCGTGCAGGAATGAGTTTTGCACCGAAGAAATTCTTTCCCTTCAAATCTTCAGACACGAAGAATGCACCGAACGAACGTGCGAGCTGCGGCACAATGGCGCGCTCGACGCCCGACACGATGAACGAGCCGTGGGGCGTCATCATCGGAATGTCCGCGAGGAAAATTTCCTGCGTCTTCTCGGTACCAAGGGTCTTGTTGAGAAGCGTTACCGAAATCTTGAGCGGAGCCTCGTAGGTGCGCATGTTTTCACGCGCCTCTTCCTCGGTACCCTTAGGGGCGCCGATTTCGAATCCCTCAAACTTAAGTTCGAACTTCTTACCTGAATAATCAGGGATTGGTGAGAACTCTTTGAAGAGTTCACCGAATCCATCCTTCATGAGCCAATCAAAAGACTGGCGCTGATGACCAACGAGGTCCGGGAATTCAACCCTCGGAGCCTTGTAGGCGCTGAACGTCTTTGCCGTGAGCTTCTTTAGCATGTCGCTGCGCGGTTAGTGCTTGCCCGGAAACGCGATAAACGCCGAATTGACCCGTGCATACGCAACGAGCCGCATCTCTCGTTTTCCGAGACGCTGTTTGTAAATAGTGTTGGTGTGCCGCCCGCTCCCCGTCCTTATCTGCCGTTACTCATTCGTATACAAAATATACCCCAAAACCGTTCCGGAGCGCAAGGAGGGCTGGGGGCAAAGGAAAAGGGCGGCTCCTCAAGTCGGAACCGCCCTCCAAAAGGTGCTCATCCCCTGCGTCTCCGCCCACGGTCGCTTCCGACGTAGTGACCGGCCCCGGGAGATTCTGACCCACCGCTTATGTCCATGGGGAGACTGTTCCCCGCTCCACTACGTGGCCGCCGTGAGGCAAAGACCATAAGAAGTGATTCGTCTGGCTGATGGATTCCCCGCCCAGACCTGTTACTGCGCCCCGGCTTCTTGAAGAAGACGAACACAACAATGAGTCCCGCGAGTACGAACATCACCGTGAAGGCAAAGCGCGGCGAATCGGTAGCGCCAAGCGCCATAAGCGTGGCAAATAGTGCCGCCACGATGATGATCAGTATCCAGAAAGATCGAGACCACATAGTCTGACCCTCCATGACGAAGCTGGTGCGTAGCTCCACATACATAATAACGCGCTTAGAGTACATAAAAAGAAAAGAGCCGCTTTCTCGTTCTGAGAAATGCGGCTCTTGTGGTTGCCGACCGTTTTGGTCAGTCTTCCGACTTTTGTCGGATTGCGTTGAACGAAACGCTGCGCGGACGCTGGATGCCAGCGGCGCCGACGAGAACGTTCACACAATCAAGCTCGTGGGCGCGCGTCGGAGACGCGGACCTGAAGTTGTAGCTGACCGTGCCGTTCCTGCGCGAGGAGGACCTGCGCCGACGAGTCGTCGAAGACGAACGGACAACCGTCGTGCCCGCACTGAGCGCGGGCAGCCGGATGACTCGATTCCAGAACAGGAGCACGACGAGCGCCAAAATGGCGACAATCCAAATCACATTCATGTGAAAGACCTTTGTAACTACCGGCTATCCCTTGACCGGAATATGTATTATACACGTTTAGCATTTAAAGTCAAACCACGGTGGGGAGAAATAGTAACGGGCGTTCTTCCTGGAAAGAAAGAACGCCCGTATGTGCTAGACCCTGAAGTCGAAGTGATTGATGTCGCCCGGTCGCCGAACTTCCTGGAACTTCGGGCCCTGCGCCTGTTCCACCGAACGATGGTCAGCGATGCAGGCGACGAGGATGCCGAGGACCGAGACGAAGAAGAAGAGGATGCCGGTCAGCATGTCATGCGCCTGACTGAGGATGAGACCCCAGACCAGAAGGATGCCAAGCAGATTCCGGAGGTAGTGGGCGTGCTTCCTCAGCTCGAGAGTGAGAGCGACGAACCCGATCCACATGCCCCCCGAAAACGCGAGGAGGACGAGAGCGCTGCTGACAGCAGCCGTGACGCTGACGTAGTTTCCCGCCAGAAGGTTGGTGACCGAGATATCAGAGAAAATCGACATGAAAAGAACCTTGATGTAACGCTGGCGTAGCCAAGCTTTTCCTGGGGTTAATATTACACCTAAATGGACAAAATGTCAATACCCTGCTCCTTTGACATAGAGAAAGGGCGGCTTCCTCCCGGATAGCCGCCCTTTTGTGCCCATTCTAGGCCTTAATCCTCTTCCCCAGCGCTTCCTTTACCGAGACAGGAGATTCTTCCTGAATTTCTGGTAACGGTGTGTTTAGAAACTCTTCTTCCGAGAGGTGTTTTGTCATCTGCACATGCGTGCGGACGACCTGGTTTACCGCATCCAGTTTGAGCTGGAGCGCGTATCCCAAAAGCGTAACAAGGAAAAGAACTGATGCAGTGAACAAGAACCAGATCAGATCTTTGGTACAGAATCCGACGAGGCTACTTATAGCGAGGGTGATGAGGCCATAGAGCGGCCACCACTTACGCTCAAAGTTCGTGCACATGATCGCCTGCAGATACACGACAGACGCGCATGCGTAGCCTAGTAGAATCCCAACCACCAGTAGAGTGTCGTGA
>ERZ1292632.2076-Hain-H43-01um-R2-2076-length-17569-cov-6_pt3 | contig 11788 bp, 13 predicted proteins | sample MGYA00564407_ERZ1292632 | MGnify/ENA primary metagenome ERZ1292632 (study PRJEB36523, sample SAMEA6512637) | groundwater metagenome | collected 2019-01-08 | study: AquaDiva: Metagenomics assemblies of 32 groundwater samples
AAATGAAAGAATCAGTTTATCTACGTGAGATTATCAGACTGTTGAAGCAATCCGGGTATTTGACTATGAAGGAAATATTACGGTATAAGGAATTAGGGTGTGAGTTACCAACGCATCGTGGTATGTTCGGGCGGGTAAATATAATGGGAACGGCTGATATAAAATCCGGCAGATGGCATAGCAACCCTAACGTATTAACAGGTATGCCAGATATTCACGGCTTTACTAATATAAACGATAAAGACGTATTTGCTATAAAAGCAGCCCTGGGGGTATTGCCTGGATTTGCCAGTAAGCCATTCGTTATTGAGGTAAAATCAGATACAGGTATACTATCACCGGCCCAGCAAATATATCGTTACTGGTGTTTGGCAAGCGGTGGTATGTATATACTGGCGCAAGGCGAGACGGGGATAGAAGAAGTCAGAAAGCGGTTATGCTTATAATGGGATGACATATGATAGATGAAAATACACAAGCGTTGATAATAGAATCTAACCCGCTGACGAAGAAATGGGACGGACTTGTTAATTTAACAACTTTGACCAAAGACGGGAAATGGATGTGTGGGATAAATCTATTGACATCCCTGCAGGATATAGTTGAAAGGGCAGACCAATGGGGATTGCCAATTATAACACGAACGGCAATGGAAAAATTAAGGGAAAGTAATGAGACCAAATAGCAATTCTGCTAACGTAGTGATTAGAAGAAGTCAGAAAGCGGTTATGCTATCCGCTACAGCAGTAGATTATTCGGGGATATTGGATTTAACTTTAATGTTGCCCCAGCCGTTATCAAACCGCCTGCGTAACTCACGATTAACGGCTTTCGTTTTCGGTTTTGATTTTATGGACTGAAAATACCGCAAATCAATACAGTTCCCGCCAAACCGACTTGCCCCTTTCGCGCCATACCTGTCATCGGCTACACGAACATCATCATCAGTATAAACGACCGAACCGTCCGGGATTAGTTTCATCAGTTGTTTGGGGATGGCCACGCCAATCTCGTTACGGATTTTTTTCATCTTGTGATTACGGTCGCTCTCGCGGGGCTGTTTAGGGCTGTAGGCGGTTTGGCGGACTCGCAGGGTCATCATCTTATATGTCGGGGCCTGGGCCTGCTCTATAGCCATAAACGTGAAAATTAATATTAAAGCAACTAATTCGGTTCGTTTCCTTCCTAAAAGTAGAGTTTTTGTCATTTTGACATCCCAATACCCTTTTTTAAGCCCTATAGACCCCTATATCTTCCCCTTGCCAAAATCGTTATCTTAAGAGAGATAAGGAAATCGTCCTACCGTAACTCCCTAACCTCTTAAATCGGCTTATACAGTTTCTTAACCACCCCTACGAACCTTGACCCACCTGAAATAAGAATCAATGCTACAATCCCTAATAATAGGTATGTCATATTGACACCTGCTTTAGCCGTGGCTTCCGCTTGTGATTTAGCATAAGCATCAAGTTTCTGGTTCATATCCGTTGCCTGTTCTGTCTTGCTTCCCGTCCTTGCCTTACCACCGCCGATATTAGCCACTACAAATACCTTGCCGGCAGGGTCTGTCAAGGTAATAACGGATGAGGGTATCTCTAATACCACCTCGTCCGTAGCCGTAGTCTCTTGAGACGACTGTTGCTTGCCGGATACCTTTGCTGACGCATCTGCTCCTGTAGACGATGATGCCGATATGCACCCCATCCCGCTGAGAATCAGCATTACGGCAATAGCCAGCCCTAACAATAGAATGATTAAAACTACATTCCGCTCAATCATTGTTTCCTCCTTTCATTAATCGGTTTATCTTCTTCTACGCACCGGCAGGTATTACCGCACACCTTGCACCGGCAATTATAGACGGTAGACGCCATATCGGGATTATAAGTCCAACCGCCTGTCGGCAGTCCTTTGCATTTACAGTTAAACTGTATCTCTGAATCTTTGTTTGTCGGACACTTCATATAACAGCATTATCAGGCTGATTATCCGGATTGCCCTTATACTGACCCCATAAATCATCATTTATCAAATCACCTAACCCTAAACAAGTAGGTATTGCCCCATAAGTGGCTATTTTCGTAGTTTCCTTTGTTGTTGGGTATCGCATCTGACCAGCAAACACGAAATCGGTATATCGTTTCTCTAACTCGCTAAATAAGTCGCACAGAGTCATCAATTCAAGGTTAGTAGTCATTTTTTATCCTTCGGGGTTCGTAACTTCCATCCCCATAGATGGACATCTACCGCTTTCTTCTTACGTCTCTTATCGTGCCATATTACCAGCCCATACGCTATCAATACTATCATACAGGCAATAATAAAGCAAGCAATTAATATCATATAAGCATTATTTTCCATAAGCCTCCTTATATTCTAACTTCAAGGTTCGTTCTATCTGACCTAACCGATAATCTACTATCTGTAGTTTAGTATCTATAGCGGATAGATACATTACTACGGTCGTAGTCAATCCGATAATAATTACTACCGCAGAGACCATCCAAAACTTGACATTCCCGTTTCCGTTAGGTTTGCATTCAATATTACTCATCGTTGTCAATCCTTTCTTATCTCATTGTAGCCGTAAGTTATACTCCTGTAATTGGGGATACCCCCTTATCATCTTCTTTGTATGTTTCCATAAGCACATCCATTCTATTGAGTATCTGTTCCCACGTGTATTCCGGCAACCCAGCCTTAACCCGTAACTTATTTATTTCCTCTTTCATCATTATCATTATGCACTTGAAGCCACGGAGTCCGAAATACTTCCCTATTTGTTGTTCACCTTGCCAAGCCATATAACCTCCTCTAAATAAACCACCCCGCCACACTTAGCCTTTTGTAGGTCATATTGGCGGAGGCGTAATAGTCCATTAATCTGTTAGAGTCTATTGGTAGAATAAAACATAGCATTGTGCCGTCTGCCGCCGACACTCCCGTATATATCAAGGCTTGATTAAAACCTGCTGGAGTAGCATTTGGTCTTATACCAAAATAAGATGTAGCCGAATCGTCAACTCCTAACATAATTAAGTGGACAGCCACCGCTCCTGACGGCACTATAGAAGACAAATCTAATCCATCAGCCTGCCAACTTCCAGTTGTTCCGAAACTGGCCGCCTCGGTAAAATCCCACGCTGACAGATTTCTTGGAACATAAACATATCCTGTAAGTGCGGTTGACGGCACACTCGCCGCCAGTAGTTTTGCTCCATCTATCCCTGTTGCTAACTGTGCGGACAGTATCCCCGCAGTATCACTTATATTACTTGTAGTTATCTTCTGATGTATTATCTTCGTGCCGTTAAACACAGGCACTTCATTTGTTGCTGGAGCATCATCGCCGAACACTTTTACCGCTCCATATATATTTGTAGTGTGGTCTGGATTAGTTACATCACCCAATTGTAATATACCACCTTCACCAGCAGCAGAACCATCAATAAAGCGCGTCGCCGTGCGGGTTACATCTGCTCCAGGAGTGTTAATATTTACAGATAATGACGCAACCATCGTAGATGCAGTCCAACTTGCCTTTGCTACCGATGTTACTTGGTCACCTGCTATAAAAGAACTTGTTCCACCCGCGTTGCTATTTTCCATATTTTCGGAAGTAGTAGAATGAAAAGCAACATAATCCCCATTTAACACAGCTATTGGAGTTGCAAGTGTCTTGGTTTGTGACCCTGTGGCAGATACAGTAAAGTTTTCTGATTGACCGATATAATCCCAAGTAGTTCCACCATCTCTAAATACCTTTATCTTTATGCTGCCTGCCGCTGCATAGGCGTAGAATGTAAATGAGGTAAGATTTCCGTTCTTGCCTATTGTAAAATTCCTATCCATACTCGTGTATGCCGGCACTAGTGTGTTAGCCCTGTCTGTAATTGCATTTCCATAACTATCATCTACTCCCGGCTTATTTACCTTATTAGTCTGCTTTAATTCTCCACTTACCGAATTGCGGGATAGTATAGCAGAGTTACCATCTTCATCTGTTAGTGTTATGGTTGGCGCTGTTTTGGGAAGCGTTAGAATCGTCCCGCTACTGGTAGTATAATGAGAGGCGAGGTCTATGTTGATTGCGCCTGTCGTATTCACTATATCCACGCCACCGCTACCAGTTGCACACAAACAAGTAGAATTATAAATATTAATAATTCCACCCGCTACGGCACTCTTAATACAATGATACTCTCCGACCAAATATGAATTATAAATATTTATTACTGCTCCACTTAAGTTATTCACTACCAATCCATCACCGGGATATTGCGCATTTCCAAACAGAACTCCGGTGGAAATCCAAGTTGTATTACATATATCGGTAGCTCCATAATTAAATACTAAACTCCCATTAGTATTAATTCTGGACTGTGATATTGTAGCTGTTACCCCCCTACCGATAACGATAAAATAAAGCGCTGTAGATGTTATTGATTCTCTTAAATTAGATATATATATTTCCCCAGTGCCTCCCGTTGTGGTTGTGCTTCCCACCGCTCCGACTTGCGTATTCCCTTCAAAAATGGGATTTGTTACATAGACCGTATCGGTAAACGCCAATGTTGACCAACCGGTATAGAATCGTAAATACTTATCGCTTGCCGTTGTCTTGAAACGCGGGTTCTTGATATAGATAGTATTACCGGTAGAAGCATTGGCTTTGAATAGCGCCGCCGTCCCTGCGTATGACGATGAGAATGTGATGTTTTCTAACTCTAACGTCATCCCTGTTGCCGTTATATCAAAGCAATATGCGCCTTGAATATCTATTGTCGTATTCGCAATACGTTGGCTCGTCCCGTTGACTGCGCTACCATAAGTTATAGCCATATATACATCCTATGTTACGGTTAGTTCCGTCATTTTCCCCTGTCCTTGTAACGATATGTATCCCACACTGATAGTTATATCGCCGCTGTATGTTCCAACCCCAATCACTACCCCGCAGGGTCTGCTTGCCGTTGGCGCAAGCGTATTGGCGTAAGAAACAGCGTCCGTTACCAACGGGAAAAATGAACCCATACTATCTGCCTGCGAAACCGTAACATTACCGCCGGGTATATTCTCGCTCCGTATATCGCCCGTGCCTAATATATTAGCAGGGTCTACCGGTATCCCCATCTTGGTTATATCGTCCCAATTAACCGGAGTCCCGCCCTGCACATATGGTTTAGGAATAACCTGATTATCTATATATTCTGTCATCTTTTACTCCTCCAGCCTGTATATTTTTTTAGCCTTCATCCTTGACAATGCGATTTGCCCGAGCTGGGACGAAGCCGGAACCCCCAATATTTCTAATACTCCAATACCCGCCTTCGTAAGCCCCCTTACTTTGGTTAATTTCCTCTTCGCCGTAATTGCTTTCCAAACGCCTTTCCCGACATCCTCGCCTGCGCCTATAATCGGATGTTTATATTCCCGTTCTTGCCCCTTTTCCATCAGACTGCTCGCAAGACCGTCAAAGAAACCGCCGAATACGGGAACATTGCCAACCACCGACCCAACCATCGTTGTCGCCAACTTCTCTTTATCCTTTTCATCCCTGTTTGTTATAAGATTATATAATTCTTTGCGTCCTATATCTTCCGCTATCCCTGCGCCGACTAATATCCCTAACGCCGTAAGCGACTTGGCCGCCTGCCCCAATTCTCCCATAGAGACCGCTTTGCCCGAATACATCGCATTCTCTACAATCATATTCCACCGGTTCATCACAAATGATTGTAAAGCCCCGACCAATTTGGCGTAATCTCCTTTGGAATATAACAATGGACGCATTGTGATATTGGACGACCCGCTGACCATATCGGCATATGTTATCGCCCAGCCCCGCGCTTCTTGCGCCGGCATTCCGTTTTTCAATAGGACCTTCTCAATCCCGTCTCGTATGCCTTTAGTGGTCAGAACATCAGCGGTCTTTAACGGCGTTAGCCCAGCTTTAATCGTTTTCCTGTATGCCGCACCGATACCGCTTTTCGTGCCTCCGGCTATCCTGGACAACTCTTCAACAGCGACCTCGCCCGCACCACCTAACCTGACGCTCAAAAAAGGGTCGGCCGCTATCTGCGCTTTGGTTAATCCGGGCGAGACCACCGCCTGGCCCCAACCTTTGACTACTACCGCTAACATCTCGTTAGCCGCCTTAACCCCGAATTCCCTGACCATCATTGAATAAGCATCAACAACTGCAAACGGCTGAACCAGAGCGGATGTAATTTTATAGGTCAATAATGCCTGCGTAACCTTTTCCGTCATCGCACCCACCATCCGCGAAAGGTTCGTCCGGTTAATGCCCGACGCCCATCCTCGCCTCGCAACTACGTCAATAAAATCGTTCCAGTAAGTCGCAATAGTCTTATTCGCTTTTGCCAGATACTCAGGCGAAGACGTCACTCGCTTAAGCATGGTTAATTTCTCTTTGAACACAATATACCAATTCGCATCGTCTATATGCTCGGCTATAATGTTGAAGAAATCAGTCCGCATGGGCAACTCTGCCCTTTTGTTGACCACTTTAGTGAAACCCGCCTCTGGACTCACCTGTCTATACGAATAATCCTTAATAAGTAGAGCTTCTATATCGTCCTCAAACGCACGTCCCTTTCGGGCGATTGGGATGTAATCTTTCTCCAGCGAGAATATCTTGTTTTCAGTCTTTTCGTAAACGGCAGCTACCTGCTTTCCGATGTCGTCTAAAACCGGACGAATGGCTGGAAGAATAGCCGCCTCATCGGCCGTAAGAGCCCTCAATTCTGTCAGTCCCATCTCATCCAATATCTCTTTAACCGCTTCAGGTGCGCCTCTCTTATTTAACGCGTGCGCATATATTACGGCTTCACTATCGGGTGTTAATGACTCCATCCGCGGCGCCATTCCATCAAAGAGACCGCCCTTCTGCTGATTAGATATATACTTTATGTTCACCTCAATACCATTCGCGTCGCGCACAGATTTGGCGTTCCAGCCCATAAAGTGCTGTAAGTCATCGCCAATCCTGTCCATTATCCGAATGGGCGTATCTGTTAAAGACCTTATTTCGCCTAATACCCCTCGCACCGTCCAACTTATCTTTTTTCCGGGCAGTCTGGAGCGAAACCACGGGTCTTTGCTTGTTGTGCTACTTACGGCTTTGGCGATTTCGGCGGCTATAGCGGTCTTCTTTAACCGTTCTTTACCTATATACATCGCAACACCTTCGTGTTCTAAACTGCTTAACTGGTCTCTCAGTTTAGACAGGTCTTCATAAGACATATCTTTAAGCGGTTTTTTACCCAACCGTCTTACCGACAGCGCGAGTTCTGGATGTTTCTCCCCCAGTTCTGGGTGCCGCGTTAGGTATTCCTTAAGGCCTTCCAGTTTACGAACGGTCTCTTCGGACGGTTTCGCAACATCCACTATCTCGGACACCTTTTGTATCATTTTCTGGTATTTGACGTCTATCTGGATACCTTCCGTAATCCCCTGACTCCTGAAATACTTTTTTACATCAGCCGATGGCTCTAATCCTTTTAACCCTTTAATATCCTCTATAAAACCAGCCTTCTCAAACTTCTCTATCCTGGTTGTCGTTCTCCCCGCAAGTTCAAATAATCTCCGCGAAGTCCGCGCTTGTGTCAACGCTTCTACTATCCCGGTGCGCGCTTCCGCCGGCAAATATGCTTTAGCATATTCTATTATACTCCCAGCCATCCCCTTTATTTTGGTTGTGTCTTCTTTGAACTGCTTCAGAAGGACGGCGGTCGCCTGTTTTCGTCCCTGCTCGCGTCCCTGCATTCCTATTTTAATATCCCGTAATTGACCTATCGGAGTTTTCCCCTGCTCCGCAAATTTCTTTACTCCCGCCGCTGATTTCTGCAGCAAAGCGGTCTCTATCTCTATTGTGTTTGCTATCAGTTTCTCGCTTGGCGACAGCCGGGCCCATTTTGCTTCGGTTATCCGAGCCGGCCGCTTCATAGCCGCCTCTGCAAATTCATCCCCCATCCGGGTCATTTTAGCGCCCATACCCAGCTCTGTTGGTGCCTTCACTCCACTGACAATAGGCGCAGTCGTAAAAGTTAAAGCCGATACCGCTAATTCTTTGGCTACATTACGGATGCGCTCGTTCTGCTCGGCAGTTCTCTGTTCTCCCGGTATTTCTAAAAATTGTTGAGTTGTCTTTACCTCATCATATATCCTATCCGGCATCTTGGCAAGTGCATCTAATGTTCCTTTTGGGTCTTCCGCCATCTGCCATGCTAAATTAACTCCGCCCGTTACAAAGAGTTCAGGAATCGCTAATATGAATTTGGCTATAAACTTTGCTTTGCCGAATACTCCCTTGTATTCGTCCCCCATTGTTCCGCCCCAGCCCGCCTCTGCCGGTTCAAGAGTATCTCTTTCCGGTTTTATCAAGGGCATATCTGCAATTCTTTCTGCCTCTTCAGGTGTCGCCGCTCGCATACTTGGCTGCGGTTGCGCATAAAAGGGCATCCCCGATTTAGCGGTATCTATACTTACCGGACTATACTCGTCCCTGACGGGGACGCTGGTATCAGGGTCGGGCATAGGTTGCGGTGCGTTCATCGGAAAAGAAGTTGTTGCAGTCCCTTCCAGCGGTGTTGACGGTTGGTCAATAGATATGTCCGGTGTTGTATCTACCTGCGGTTGTTCCGGCGGTTGTTCATCTGGAGTCTTAAAAGAAATAAATCCCCGCCTGAACGCTTCCTTAAACAACATATCCGCAGGGAAATTCGGTATTGGTATTGTTGCAGGCATATTATTCTAATGCTTGCTCAAGCATTCCTAATAGGTCTGAACCACCCAAATCTTGGAGTTCCCTCTGGAGTTCCCCATTGTCATCTTCTGGAGGCAACGATGCGGGTTTTCTCTGTAGTTTATCTATATCCTGCGGGACTCTGGCGTCTAACTCGCCCTGCGTTACTTGAGGGGGACGGGGTAGACTCAACGATTCGGGGTCAATCTTGTATTCTTGCAGTTTGGAATTTATCCTTTTTAATTGTTCCTTGTAATATGGTAGACGCGGGTCTAAATATCCGCCGGTCATAGAGCTCATCCGCTTTGCTTGGTTTAAGTCCGCCTCTGCCTTTTCCCAGTAATACTCGGCGTATTCTTGGTCTGTAGCTTCAGGCGACCTGAATCCATAGGTTTGCCCTGCTCTCCTCTGCTCTGTCGTGTTTTTCTTCCATATGTCCATCCTTGCATTCTCGCCACTCTCGCTCGCTGGTAAGGAATCCAAGTCCCCAGTTAGCATTAACTGGTATTTTAACCTAATATCCTCCAACTTTTTATTGTAGTTCCACTCTATAATATCTTGTTTAGACGCCATCCCATCAAGAGTTCCCGTTATTTTCTGCCTCTCTAATGTGAGTGTCGCTATATCCTTGACTCTTTTCGTCTCGTATTGTGCCTCAAGGATTTTTAAGTCCCACGCCTGCTGAGAGTTATAGACATCCTTATCTTTTTGATATTTGGCGTTGTCCATCGCAAACTTCTTATCGTATTCTTTCTGTCGTTGCGGTCTGTCAAATAACATATAGTTCAACCATCTTGGTTTTGCCGTGTATGAATCCGCTACAAGCATTAAAATAGTCAACCCCGCCGGAATCGGTTTTATCTCGTCCCTGACCGGCACTAACGCATTGTATCGCTCGTTAATCTTACCTTTCTGTAACTCGTATTCGCTCCCAGTATCTGCCTGTATATCCATCGGCAACAGCCCGGATTGGGCGTCCGGGATTGGAGCGGGACTCGGGACCATCGGAGCGGCTTGACCAGCCGCCGTGGATAAATCGGCAGATAACGGCGCGCCCATCGGAAAAGAAGTTGTTGCAGTCCCTTCCAGCGGTGTTGACGGTTGGTCAATAGATATGTCCGGTGTTGTATCTACCTGCGGTTGTTCCGGCGGTTGTTCATCTGGAGTCTTAAAAGAAATAAATCCCCGCCTGAACGCTTCCTTAAACAACATATCCGCAGGGAAATTCGGTATTGGTATTGTTGCAGGCATATTATTCTAATGCTTGCTCAAGCATTCCTAATAGGTCTGAACCACCCAAATCTTGGAGTTCCCTCTGGAGTTCCCCATTGTCATCTTCTGGAGGCAACGATGCGGGTTTTCTCTGTAGTTTATCTATATCCTGCGGGACTCTGGCGTCTAACTCGCCCTGCGTTACTTGAGGGGGACGGGGTAGACTCAACGATTCGGGGTCAATCTTGTATTCTTGCAGTTTGGAATTTATCCTTTTTAATTGTTCCTTGTAATATGGTAGACGCGGGTCTAAATATCCGCCGGTCATAGAGCTCATCCGCTTTGCTTGGTTTAAGTCCGCCTCTGCCTTTTCCCAGTAATACTCGGCGTATTCTTGGTCTGTAGCTTCAGGCGACCTGAATCCATAGGTTTGCCCTGCTCTCCTCTGCTCTGTCGTGTTTTTCTTCCATATGTCCATCCTTGCATTCTCGCCACTCTCGCTCGCTGGTAAGGAATCCAAGTCCCCAGTTAGCATTAACTGGTATTTTAACCTAATATCCTCCAACTTTTTATTGTAGTTCCACTCTATAATATCTTGTTTAGACGCCATCCCATCAAGAGTTCCCGTTATTTTCTGCCTCTCTAATGTGAGTGTCGCTATATCCTTGACTCTTTTCGTCTCGTATTGTGCCTCAAGGATTTTTAAGTCCCACGCCTGCTGAGAGTTATAGACATCCTTATCTTTTTGATATTTGGCGTTGTCCATCGCAAACTTCTTATCGTATTCTTTCTGTCGTTGCGGTCTGTCAAATAACATATAGTTCAACCATCTTGGTTTTGCCGTGTATGAATCCGCTACAAGCATTAAAATAGTCAACCCCGCCGGAATCGGTTTTATCTCGTCCCTGACCGGCACTAACGCATTGTATCGCTCGTTAATCTTACCTTTCTGTAACTCGTATTCGCTCCCAGTATCTGCCTGTATATCCATCGGCAACAGCCCGGATTGGGCGTCCGGGATTGGAGCGGGACTCGGCATCGGAGCGGCTTGACCAGCCGCCGTGGATAAATCGGGCGGTTGCGCATAAAAGGGCATCCCCGATTTAGCGGTATCTATGCCTACCGAACCTTGAGCCGGCGGGATACCCCCATCCTGCGGTATTATATCGCCCTCAGTTTTTTTAGCCCTCAATACCGGCGGTGTTTCAGGCGTATATTGAAGTGGGTTATTCTGATATTCTAATGGGTTTGCCATAACTATTTTTTTCCTCCCGATAAAAACTCGTTCATATAATATTCTGTTCCCGCTTGCCCTACACCCGTCAACATCCGTTCAGTCCAGGTCGGTTCTGATAATCTACGCGCAGATTTCCTTGATGCCGCACTTGCCTCCTCGCTCACCACGTCTGCCTGCTGCCTATCATAGGTTGCTTTAATCTCGCCCTGTATCGCCCTTGAATACGGCGTGTCCCCAAATCCACGTTCGGTAACACCTTCCGTGGCTACCCGCGCCTCCTCACCCTGGCGATATGTCAATTCGTCTCTTTTGCGTCCTAATGTCGCTATTTCTTGGTCAAAAATGTTTTTATATTCAAGGTCTAATCTATCCATCCTGTCCTTGTATAGTTTCCCACCTGCAGCTCTGGCGGCAATAACTGCCGCTATCTTTGCAGCGTCTCCTGCCGTATCCTTAACTTTACCAACAACATCCACCACATTAGAAACGGTATCTATTAGGCCGCCCCCCCCTCCCCCTATAGCAAGAGGAGTTACATCAAGAGGAGTTACATCCGGTGTCAGCCCCTGCTG
>ERZ1292632.3592-Hain-H43-01um-R2-3592-length-11788-cov-7_pt1 | contig 11788 bp, 12 predicted proteins | sample MGYA00564407_ERZ1292632 | MGnify/ENA primary metagenome ERZ1292632 (study PRJEB36523, sample SAMEA6512637) | groundwater metagenome | collected 2019-01-08 | study: AquaDiva: Metagenomics assemblies of 32 groundwater samples
TACCTCCGCATCTTCACCTTCTTGCTGGCCTTCCTTTCCATAGGCGCTGCGTCCTCCGCACCCAGCGAGCTACGCCTCGCTGATGTAATCACTTACCTCACCTTTTACGACCTGACGCACGTGCCGGTTCTCCAGAACCAGGAAGGCCGACAGTTTTGGGGAATGTCAAGTTATTACCCGGAAAAGCATATCTGGCTCTCCGATGCCGCAGGTCCGCACCAGAGAAAGCTGACGCTGCTCCATGAGTTTATCCACGTTCACTATTTTGAACAGGGCTTTCTTGAGGCTGCAAGTGATGAGAGTAGAGTAAAGCGGGAAGCTGAACGGCTCTACAAGAAACTTTATGGAAACCGATGATAAGGCCCTTCTTAGGGCTTCTTCTCCGTTGATCCGGCCCGCGGCGCCGGGCAATGGAGCAATAGAGGGCGAGCAGAGCGCGGCAAGCGCTGCTGCGCCTTGCCCCTCTTACGCAGAGCACCCTGTAGCGCCAGGGTCGGCAAGTCTAATGGTGCTGGAGACTGAGCCGGATGCCGCTGGCGTTTTCACTACCGTCAAGCATGATGATGAGGTAGCGATCCTTGAGCGCTATGAGGAAGTGCAGAACATCTCTCAGGTAGCACGAGAGTTCCACCGCAATCGCCGGACGGTGTACCGCATTCTCCGTGATGCAATGCTCCCGCAACTGAACGCTGCAGAAGTGCATACCTTGGGGCTCCGCGTCGCGTCCGCGCTCTGGATGAAGGCGCTTTTCGATGATAGCTACGCACAGAAGATTAATGTTTCCTTGATTGCGGCGGCGAACAGCGTGCTCAAAGCGATTGAAGGGCTGCCGGTCAAGGATGCTCCAGACAGTGAGCACCCTGTCATTTGGACCCCCGAGTTAAAAGAAATTGTCCGCAAAGGTACTTTCACAACCGACACCTCAGCAAGTCCTGGCAATTCAGGCCGCGCTACGGCAAGAGGACTTCCGCTACTTCGCGGAGCATCACCTTTACCTGCGGGACACGGACGCGAAGGTGACGCCGTTTCTGCTGAACGTGATTCAGCAGAGGCTGGAGACGGTTCTCCATAAGCAGACTAAGGCTGAGAAGCCAATCCGCCTTATCATCCTGAAACCACGTCGAGTCGGAAATTCGACTTGGGTCCAAGGAAGGCTGATCCACAAGTGCATCTATGAGAAGGGTGATGGGATGGTTGTCGCGCATGACTTGGACAGCGCGGAGTATATTTTCGGGATTGGAAAACTTTTCTACGATCTCCTTGATGTCCCTGAGCGGCCAGCCCTTGTCAGGGACACAACAAGGGGGTTGCGCTTTAAGGCACCCCACTTTGGCTCTCTCTTAGTTGACACATCCAAGAATGTCCGTGCAGGAAGGAGCCTTACGCTGCAATATCTGCACTGTAGCGAGGTTGCATGGTGGGAGGGTGACCCGAAGCAGACAGCAACAGGACTGATGAGCGCGGTGAGCAACTCCCCTAAGACGATGATCGTCTTGGAGAGCACGGCGAACGGCCAGGGCGGATATTTCTATGATGAGTGGTTGAAGGCCGTTGCGGGGAAGAGCGATTTTGAGGCGGTGTTCTTCGCATGGCACGAGTTTCCAGCATACGCGCTACGTGTGATAGACCCAACGTTTGGCGCATCCCTTTCACCGAGGGAGCTGCAGATGCAGCAGAAGCATGGCTTGTCCTTAGAGCAGCTCGCATGGTACAGATGGGCGTTGGAGAACAAGTGCCAGGGAGACGAGATGCTTATGCGACAGGAGTATCCATCTAGCGCAGATGAGGCGTTCATTGCGACGGGGCGTCCAAGGTTTGATGCTTATGCGCTGGATGGGATGCCGATTCTTGAGCCGGTGCGGGGTGTTTTGCGCCGCGTTGATCGTATTTACGGTCCTGGCGTTGAGTTCGTTAGTGATCCTTACGGTTGGCTGGCTGTGTGGCAGCGCCCACAGCCTCATGCGTCGTATGTCCTCGGGACGGACGTAGCACTCGGCATTGCGAAGGATGACAGCGGCAGAAAGCATGACTATAGTTGCTCCGCCGTGCTGGACAAAAGAACAGGCCGTCAAGTGGCTTTGCTCCATGGGCACTTTGAGCCGGACGAGTTTGGTCATCTTAATGCTCTCCTGGGAGAGTGGTACAACTTCGCCTTCAGCGGGATTGAAGTGATTGGGAGCGGGGAGACAGTGTTTAGCGTGATGAAGGCGGACGGGTATCCGATGCGCGCGCTCTATGCTGATCCAGAGGCGAATCGCCCTGGATGGAACACAAATGTCAAGACCCGCGCAATCATGGTTGATGACCTTGCACAGGCGATCAGAGAGCGGAGCGTTCTCATCCATGATATGCAGACGGTGATGGAGTGTCGAAGCTTCGCATTCAACAAACGCGGCAAACCTGAAGCCATTTCATCTTGCTTTGATGACAGGGTGATTGCGCTTGGGATCGCGTGGCAGATGATAAAACATGCCCCCAGCGAGCCGGTTAGCGAGCAGAGCAGAGCAAGGCAGCTCCGCGTCCAAGTAGGAGAGCGGGAGCGAAGCCTTCCTGAACGCCCATCGCGGGGCAGGAGCGGTTACTGATGCCGGTTCTTGCGCCGAAGGTACCCAGCGATCCAAGGCTCCGTAAGGCGTCTGAGTTTGAACAGCTCCTGCTGCGCCTTCCTCCTGTGGTTGCAGATGCGCTGCAATCACTGACGGCGTTCGATCCAACGGGGCTTGCGAATCCGCTTGCTGGGCTCACAAGGGCGGATCTTGCATTACGCAGGGCAGGGACAGGGCTTCGCGCACCAAGATCGAAGGAGGGATATCAGCTTGGCACTGACGAAGGCCCGGCTCAAGGATTGATGAAGTTTCTGCGGGACTTTGCGAAAAAGCAGGGTACGGGGCTTCAAGTTAATCCTACCAAAGGGGCGGTAGTGGATGCGATGGAGCCCCGAAGCCGGATAGATGTTTTCCCTAGAACCATTAAGGGAGGTTCAACGAGTTGGCCTTTTAAAAAAGGTGCTGCTGTAGATCCAAGCCTTCAAGGAGCAACCCACGAGGCAGGGCACATGAGGGGAGGCTACCTTAACCCGACGGTTACTGATCTAAAGTTAATAAATCAATGGGAGCATGATGTGTTTGGAACATCCCATAGCAAGATGGTTCAAGACTTCGGGAGGGATCTTAGAAAGGAGCTTTATGAGGCTTTTGCTTCGAGGAGAGAGGGGATTCCTTCTGTATCCCCCGCTACTGCAGTAGAAAGTTTGGGGTCGAGGAGCGATTGGTATTTTTTGGAAGAAATGATTGCCGAGGCGCGTTCATGGGATTCAGTGAAGAAAATCCTTGGTGAGGAGAAGGCAAAGAAGATTTATGATCCAGTCTCAGTAGCATACTATGCAAGCACTTGGTCGCCTAAACTCAGTGAGAGCCTCAAAAAGATGGAGTTCCAGACAGTCTTCTCCGCTCAGCGCCGCTCGGGGGCAAGGAGCCGTCCAAAGTGAAGTTCAAAATTGGGGATGTCCTTAAAGTTGCCTGGACAGATGCGTCTATAAATCATAACGCGCTCCAGCTTAGTGAGCTTGCAGAGAATGGGCCGCTTCCAATGGTGTCAGTCGGCTTCCTGACTTCCTCAGACACAAACAGGATCATTATCTCGATGGAGCAGGATACTGAGCAAGAGAAGTACAAGGAAAACTTGATTATCCCGAGGGCTTACATCACCTCGGTCGTCCGTTTAAAGGAGACAAAGAAATGAAGAGAGCACTAAAGCGCTTCGGTAGGGTTGCCGTGAGCGTTGCAGTCGCGGGGGCGCTCGTGCAGTATGGCGACAGTCCATATTACCTTGTGGTTGCGCCGCTGCTGAACGCACTGTCAAAGTATTTGAGGGAGAAACATGGAATCAACCTTCCAGTCTAACCTATGCCCGAATTGCGGTTACTGTCCTTGTTGTGGCAGGAACAATCAAAGGTTCATTCAACCCCTGCCGGATTATCCTTGGTTTGTTCGTGACTATCCAGGCGTAACGGTCCCGAGTTACACGGCAGGCTCTGACACTAACACAGACTTTACGCTAACTGGGGCCACTATCCGTGGACTCAAAGACGAGTGAGCGCACAGCCGCGCTGTGGCACCTTAGTATTGCCATGCTCTATATTGGTGCATTAGCGTGGCACGCATTGGGCGCGTGGAATCACTACAAAGCGACGCAACATGGCGAAGATTAAGCTCAGTGAGAGCGAGAGCGAAGCGCTCGTGAAGCGCATCCTCCGGGATTATGAGCGGGACTCACGCGGTCGCGTTGCGTGGGAGCAAAACCAGGAGAAGTGGTATAAGCTCTACCGTCCAGGGCCAGCCGCAACGGTGGACTTTCCTTGGGATGGCGCTGCAAACCTTCACCTTCCCCTCGTAATGTCCACGGTGGAAGCCATGCAAGCAAGGCTCTACGCGGCGCTGTTCAGCGCCTTCCCCTTCGTAAAGGCGGTCCCAATTGGAGAAGGGGACACGGAGATTGCTGATCGCCGCACGCAACGAATGCACTACATTGTAACGGAGGAGCTTCCCTTAAAGTCCATTCTGGATGAAGGGAATCTGGACATGCTCCTGGGTGGGACGGCAGCGTACAAGATCTACTGGAGAAGGGATAAAGCGAAGGAGCGCTTCACGGAGACTGTCCCAGAGCAGAGCATCGAGACGACAAACACGCCACTGCTTGGCCCTGTAACGACGGAGAGCGTGAAGATGGTGACGCACCAGCGCAGCCGGGTTGTGGACAAAAGCAAGGCGATGGTGGATGTTGTGGATATGGCATCCCTCTTCTATCCCTTGCATGCACAAGGGTTTCAACGCTGGCAGGGATGTGATCATGTGATCCATCGGCTCCAGCTCACATGGCCGGAGCTGCAGCAACGGAAGCGGAGTAAGGATTACGACAACATTAATGATGCGTTGAAATCAAAGAGCGCTCCAGAGAAGCCAACGCTCCGCCAAATCCACGAGCGGACGTTGGAAGGCGTTTCCCCTGAAGGGGAGTATGAGTTTTATGATGTCCTAGAGTGGTATGGAGCGTTAGAACGAGAGGAGCTTCAGGAGGACAAGGATGGCACGGGTGAGGAGCGCAAAGAAGAAGAAAGGCAAACAGCGCCGGAGGAGGTTATTGTTACGCTCTCTCTCGACACGGAGCAGATACTGAGAGCCATTCCCCTCACAGATGCCTTTCCTCACGGGCATCGCCCTTTTGTGCCGACGATCTTCGGCAAGTCGCCTCGGCGGCTCCAAGGGATAGGGATTCCAGAAAAGCTTGAATCTCTGCAAGACGAGCTGAACGCGCAGCACAATCAGATGACCGACAGGGGGACGCTGGAGAATTTGCCGTTTTTCTTCTTCAAGTCCACCGGGCTCGGGCTCATCCCGGACCTTTCTCAGGCGCGCCCAGGGGAAGGGATTGCGGTGGATGACCCCGCAAGCATTGTCTTCCCACAGTTCCAGCGCTCGCAGAGCTATGGCGTAACGCAAGAAAACATATTGCACGGGGAAGCGGAGAGGGTATCTCAGATTAGTGACTTTAGCATGGGGAGATCCCCGGATAGGCCGAATGCGCCCCGCACGGCAAGGGGCACTATTGCCATTCTCCAGCAATCGAATGTCGGCTTCAGCAGGATCACAGATTTGCTTAGCGAGCCCCTCAGAGAAGTGCTTTACCAGCTTGACGCATTGTACACGGAGTTCAAACCAGAGCTTGAGTTTCGGCTGCTCGGACCAGGGAACGCTCCGATGGGAATGGGGCAGTTGAACCCGGATGAGCAAGAGCAGCGTTTTGACTACCAGTTTATCATCAATCCTGACCCGGCGTTCGAAAGAGAGATTAACCTGCAGCTCTTTGAGCTGCTTATGCAGCTCCCCCAGATTCAAATGAACCCGAGGGCGCAGCGCATCCTTGCAAGGCAGCTCTATGAGAGCCTTGGGAAGAAAAACTTCGATGAAGTCTGGCCGATGTCAATGGATGACATGCCCCCCGAGCTGCTGGCGCTGATGCAACAAGAGAAAGCAAGGACGGCCCCAGGGCAAGCGCAAGCAGGACAGATGATGCCTGGGATGGGGAACATCGGAGCGGGAGCAGTTCCGATGCCTGGAGGGATGGGATAAGGTGAAAGTCCTGCTGGATTATGACGGGGAGGAAATCTCCTTCCCCTCAGAGTTCTCAGAGGATGACAAGCGCGCTGTCCGGGAGATGCAACAGCACCCAGGGTGGCGACTGTTGGCGAACTATATTGATGCAAAGCGGCGCTTAGCGGACAAGGAGTTCCACTCCACGGCGACAGACCACCGTTACTGGCAGGGTAGGTACGATGCTTACCTTGATGCGCTGACGTTGAGCAAGAAGATTTTAGAGAAAGAGGCACAAAAGCGGGTTTAGGGCAGCCCTCGCGCCTTTCGCGTCGGTGCCTCCCGCGATTGAATGGAGGAGAGACACAATATGTCAAGTATTTTTGACCCAACTCAGCAGGGAGGCCCTTCCACAGGAAGCAACCCTCCACCTGCTGACCGGCAAGACACTGGACAACGTGAAAATCCCCCTGCGACGGGGGCTGCTAGTCTAGAGGCAAGGTTTGCTGAGCTAGAGACAAAGCATAAGGCGCTTGAAGAGCGCTATGGGGAGTCAAGCAAGGAGGCGAAGAAGCTCAACGAAGAGAAGCAACAGCTAGTGCAGGCGGTGTATCAGTATGACGCGGCGTTGAAGGCGAAGAGCGTCCCGCCCCCAGTGACGGAGGAACCCGACACTGCTGGCGAGTTTTACCAAGGCATTCTCGCGGGAGACAGAGGTGCAATCACCCGGACGCTGGAGAACGTCGAGGAACGCGCTGCAAAGAGAGCGGAGGAAAGGATTCTGACCCGCGCGACCGAACAAGGGCAGAAGGGCTCAAGGTATCAGAGATTGCTTAACAAGTACCCCGAGCTTGCGAAGAATGAGTCTGCATTTCAGAAGGTTGCTCAAAAGCACTATATTACTGAAGCGCAAGAGCGTCAAGGGATGGGGATTCCACTCTCAGCAGATGTGGGAAATCTGGATCTGACAGTGCTTGAGATTGCTACGGCGAACGCAGCGGCGGAGCTGAGCAGGGCTGGAGGGGACGCAGAGGCTTACCGCAGGGCGAACCTTGCGACAGTAGAGGGAGCTGGCGCACCAGCGTCCGCGCCTGACCCGGGGAAGATGCCCATTTTGACGGATGAGGAAAAGAAGAAAGCCACAAAATGGGGTTGGACGGAGCAGCAATATTGGGACGCAATCCGTCCTGAGCATCGAGCGCTCCGCATTGCTATGAAGCGGCCCGTTAACAGCCGGGGTTACTAAGGTGCAAGCAGTCTTAGAGGCCGCCTGTGAGTGTTTGTTCAACGGAAGGCGAAGGGTACGCTTGGTTGCTTTCCTTCCTGAGCCCGAAGTGCTTTGCGCTTTCTGTGATACAAAATGGAACGTCGTCGAAGACCCCCAGCAGTAAAGGACAGGGTGCGATGCACTGTCTGTGGCTTCTGGCTTGATCCGAAGACAAGGCCGAAGGGTCCGGGATCGGGGGTCAGCTTGGAGAGCTATAGTGCTGCACTGATTGCCCTTGGGGCGCACGTTGATCGGCGCGTCCCAGCGGATGCGACGACAGGATGCCCGTTTTGCGGAACGCGCTTCTGGGATGGTGGGAGAAGGCCGACGGGATTTCCGGTTTAGGGAAGAGGCATGATACGGAAAGTGAAAGGCGGTTACAGGGTTGTCAGTCATCGGACGGGCAAGAACTTAGGCACCTTTAAAAGTAAGGCAGCCGCGAAGAAGCGGTTACGACAAGTTGCAAGATTCAAGTCACGTTAAGGCACCCCGCTCAGCAGGGGTTCTGCTGAACACCCAATGGAGGCCGAGTAAAAAGCAATGCTAGTGTTGACACCAAAAGAGTGGACAAAGCAAGGGCGGATTTTGGATCGGGCACGCCAAGTTCAACGCCCTGTGGGGACGCTGCCATCAATCCATGTGGATAATGAAGTGCAGCTTCGCAAGCCCGTCACTCTCTGCCACACATGCAGATCGAAGTTCAACTATCGAGCTTACAAATATCGCTGGGACCGCGTGTTCAACTACACCGGGACTTGCGATGGATGCCGCTCGCCGGGATGGATTTCCCTCTACATGCCGCAGGAGCTCTACGAGGTAACACTAGATCCTAGATTTCACCTTTAAGAAGAGGAGATTCAGAATGCGCTTCGCATATTCTACCTCTGGCCGGTCCAATGGGTGGTTGATGAGGTATAAAGTTGACGCCGATGTTGTGGCAGGCCAGCCGGTTATTTGGGAGGGTAATACCGCTCCCGAAGCCGAAGTAACAGACCCTACAACGACAGCTTTTGCTGACGTTCTGGGAGTAACACTTGCAGCAGCTACCTACACGGCAACCCAGGCCATTACCATGGTCGAAGGTGTTGTGACGGTGATTGCAAACCCGGACGCGGTGTTCCGCGCGGTTGCATCAGGTGGTGCGACAGCAGGGACAGCGCTTAGCCGGACAAATCCAGCCAACATTCTCTCGAACGCTACTGCGGATGCGACAGGTTTAACTGTTGCGGATACTGCGGTGGGGACGATCAGCTTTGCTGGCGGGACCATCTGGGGAACACTCGGGGGAAATGTTGACGTTTCCCGCACCATTGACACGCACAATAACGACGTGAGTGAGGTGGTGGTTGTTCCCTTTCCTGCAACTATCGCCGTCGGGGATCGCTTTGTTAAGCTCCCCTGGCGACCTGGATCACAGTCACTCCAGCTCACTGCAACGCCTAACTTCACTGAAGCGAACGCGATCATTGTTGTGGGTACTGGTGGGGCTGTCCGGGTCACTGAAGTCCGCGTGAATGCGAACGGCGGCTCGAACGAGACTGCTGAAGTGTTCTTTGTTTTCGGCGACCATTCACTAAATCCGCTTAGCTAAGGCTGAGCTTTAAACAAGGAGTTTTACTATGCCTCCGGCTGCATCGGTTGCATTTGGGGACGTGGATTAAGCGCGTCCTTTAACCGCGAGGTTAAATAAAAAAGAGTCCCATATCGGGAAACGCCCAGAACGGGTAATTCCGAGGTAAATTTCGTGGATAGTAATTGGATAGCTTGGTTAGCAGGATTGGTTGAAGGCGAAGGAACAGTTGGTTTGGCTCGCTGTAATTCTAAATCTGCTCCTAGAGCTTATCTCCGGCCACACTTTCAGATTGCCAATACAGATTTACGAATTCTGAATAAGGCTTTTGAGATCGTCTCTGGGATTACCGGGAAATGTCCAGTTATTACAGCTTCTACTCGGCCTAAAGCGTGCCGGAAGACTGGCTATGTCTTAAAGGTCCATACTCAGTGGGAGCTTTTGTTGCTGCTGCCAAAGCTCGCTCCATTTCTTATTTCGAAGCGGGAACAGGCAGAGATAGTTTTCGCATTCTGCTCTCGACGCTCTCATCGCCTTGCCAGGCGTAAGCGTCAATTTTGGGAGCAGGACGAAGCTGCATACGCTCGAACACGAGCATTAAACAAACGCGGAATCACCGTAGAGAGCATTGGGGATTCCTCTTTGCTTAGCAAAGATGAAGATGTGCTCCGAGCTACTGAGGAATCAGTAGAGGCAGGAGTAACTGCCCGCCTAGTTAACTAGGTCAAAAAGTAACAGTCCTGTCTCGATCCCCGGATGAACACGATTTTCGTTAATACTTACAAATCCCTGCCGGACATGCTCGGAACGGTTTACGACATGCAATCTTCCGAGCGGGACACTGAGCGTATGTCTCAGGTTGGCACCTTTGGGGACTTTGACACATTCAATGGACAAGTTGTCAGTGACGACCTCTATCAGGGGTACGACGTAACAACGACTCATATTGAGTTTGCAAAGGGGTTCAGCGTAGAGCGGAAGCTTTATGATGATGACCTTTTTGATATTTTTCAAAAACCCGAAGGCCTCGCCACAGCGGCACAACGCACAAGGCAGGGTCATGGAGCAAGGATCTTTAACTTCGCCTTCTCCTACGATCAGCTTTTCTACACCCACACAGAGGGGATCTCTCTGTGCAACAACAGTCATACAACGACCAGTGGAGCTTCCACCGCGTCGGGGTTTGATAACCTTGTAACAACTGCAATCAGCGGCGTGAATCTTTCTGCAATGCGCCTCCAGTTCCGGGGCTTCCGGGACGACAGGGCGAACAGGATTGATTCCATGCCTGACACGCTGTTTGTTCCCATTGACCAGGAAGACCGGGCGAATGAAATTACGAAGACGCCCTATGGTCTTGACACGGGGAATCGGAACATCAACGTGGACGCAGGGCGTTACGAAGTGATTCCTTGGAACTACATTACTGATACGAACAACTTCTTCATGGTTAACAAGGCTTTGATGAAGAAGTTCCTTAAGTGGTATGATCGTATTAAGCTGGAGTTCCATAACATCACGGAGTTCGACACTTTTATTGCAAAGTGGAACGCTTACATGCGGTATTCCATCATCTATGGCGACTGGCGCTGGATCATCGGCGCGAGCGTGAGCTAAGGGAGGAAGTATGCCTATTACGAACTATCCTTATGGCGTTTCGTCCTTTGGCATCCCGCTGATTGGGTCCGGCCCGATCCTGGCAACAGGGGATGTATTCTTTGTTGACAGCGTTTCAGGAACAGATTCAGGCGGGAGTGATGGGACGAATCTGCGCCCCTTTGCAACGTTGGATTACGCCATCGGTCGCTGCACGGCGAATAACGGCGATGTGATTTTCTTGAAAGAGAATCACGCTGAGACACTCGCAGCGGCAGACGCGGTGAATGTTGACATTGCAGGAATCAAGATCGTCGGCCTTGGTGTTGGAGATGACCGCCCGACGTTCACTTTCGCAACGGCTACAGCAGCAGATGTTGAGATCGCTGCTGCGAACACGGAGATTGTGAACTGCGTCTTCATTTGCAACATCGCCTCCCAGACTCGGATGATTACGCTAGGCGCATCTGCGGATGGTGCCAACATTCATCACAACGAGTTCAGGGAGGGCACGGCAACCGGGCTGTCCATGATTGAGTGGACGGACGTTGCGGACGATGTTCGCGTTGAGGATAACGTCTTCTATGCGCCTACGGCGGGGAACTACGATGAGGCAATCTTGATTGCTTCAACCCCCACGCGAGGGCACATTAAGCGGAACCTGATCTATGGAGATTGGGATGAGGGCGGGATTAACAATGCGGCCGCGAATGTTGCGACACTGTTTGAGATCAGCGATAACGATGTCGTGAACCTCCAGGCTGGCATTGGCGCGATTGTCCTTGTCTCTGCCGTAACAGGGGTGATGTCGGACAACCGCGTCGCTACCTCAGCGATTACCGCTTCCATTGACCCTGGGTCAATGCGGTGCAATGGTAATCTCTGGACGGGTGCTGCGGGTACGGATCAGGCTGGTGTTCCAGTCCCGACCCCACTCGCGGACATCAATGCGGGTGATACCCTGATGGGAGTGCTGCAAGGCACGGGTGGGCTTGTTGCCTTCCCTGCTGCGGCAATTCCCGCGGCTGGTGTTTCGTTGGCGGAAGTCATCCGGCAGCTCTACGCTGCGCTTGAAGGGACGGCGGCGTCCCAGAATGGTGTTGCGACGTGGCCGACCGCTGCTGCATATGCGAGCAATGTGAGCATTGCAGAAGTGCTTGGTTACATCCAAGATGGCGTGCGGAACACTACCGGCACGGCGCTTGCTGCTGGCGAGAGCCTTGCAGATGTGCTCTACGCGACGAATGGGATTTTGACCTTCCCTGC